>Ga0315296_10000036_pt1 | contig 158215 bp, 142 predicted proteins | sample YL17G14_18_MG_FD_203921 | JGI IMG/M metagenome (GOLD analysis project Ga0315296, IMG submission 203921) | Sediment microbial communities from Yellowstone Lake, YNP, Wyoming, USA - YL17G14_18 | ecosystem: Environmental > Aquatic > Freshwater > Lake > Sediment | place: USA: Wyoming | collected...
CATGCGCATCGGTCTCTGGCCTCCTGTCTGCCAACCTCCTGGGTCAGCAGAGGGAGGTTTACCAGATGTCCCGGTGCGTTTCTACTTGACATTTATCCTTTCAGAGTTATGATCACTTTTGGGACAAGAGCCATATTTATTAATATTTCACTACAATGGAAAAAACGGAAAAAACTGCAATATTCATTGATTATGAAAATGTTTATTGGGGTCTTGTAAACCAATATAATTTTAAGCCCCAAATCGCGCATCTCATATCGTTAATCCTTAAAGAAGCCGAGAAAGAGGGAGATCTTTTAATAAAGAAGGCATACGCTGATTGGGAAAGACCTGAATTTCACGGTGCACAAGCCGCCCTTAAAAAAGCAGGCGTTGACCCTGCTTTCGCCTTATCGAAAAAAACAGTGAAAGAGGAAGTCTCTGTTTGGAAAGATACGGCCGACGCCGCCCTTATGTTAGATGCTCAACAAACATTGTACGAGAGAAAAGACATTAGTCAATTCGTTCTTGTAACAGGCGATAGGGCTTTCTTGGAATTGATACATAGGATAAAAACGCAAAGCAAGAGGGTAAAAATATGTGCACTTGAAACGGCGCTTGCAAAAGAACTGTCGGATGCGGTGGGTAAGGAATCCCTTATATCGATAGAGGGTCTGCTTGGAATAGAACCCATTGGCACTACGAAAATTTCCAAGACTGTACCTTTAATAGATGGACCGGTCAATTGGGATGTGATAATAAAAAGTTTTTATCAACTTGAAAGTAAATATCCTTTTGTGGGATTAAAGTTGGCTCGTGATTCATACGGTTTTAAAAATAATATAATTAACGAGGGAATTAAATTGGGAATATTCGAAAAATATGAAGTTAAAAACCCCGTGCATGGGCATTCAACTGCTGCATTAAAATTGAATAAAACCAATGATTTGGTCAAAAAATCATTATCTGAATCCTGATTACAGGGTCAGGTATTAGGGTCAGGTATTATGTAAAGAGATCACTTGACACACTTTATATATATGTGTATTGTAAAAATCCTAAGTTATGTATATAATAAATTTATATTGATAAGATAAGTTACGATTGGTTGTTATGAAGGGGCTTCGTATTGCCGAGGCCCCTTCTTTTTTATTCATTTCTTATAGTTATTATTGACCTTTATAAACGGCTTCAAGGGAATGAACGGATTCAATTAACCACCGATGGATTGAGGGCATATCTTGACGCTGTAGAAGTGGCTTTTAGGGATGGTGTAGATTACTCTCAATAGGTCAAACTATTTTCCTCAGAAAACCCTGGCCATGGGAGGTATGCCCCGCCAAAAGTTTCGAAGGTTGTATCCACAACAATATATGTACATCCCAATATAATTCTACATCCTATAAAGAAAGACATAACTTGTCTTTCAGGATGCAGATACGGCGGTTCACAAGGCTTACTAATGCTTTCTCTAAAAGGGTGGCGAACCTCAAGGCAGTCTTATTCCTGTATTTCCCTTATTATAACTTTGTGAGGATTCACCAGAGTTTGAGGATAATGTCTGTAATGGATGCAAAGGTCACAAATCGAGTGTAGGAATTTTATGAACTTTTACCCTCAAATCAGGACAATACTAAAATTTGATATCAGGACCAAATGCCGGGGGAGGAAGTAATTTGTCAATCTTTAGCGGGTGATTCCTCTAATTTTGCCTCAAGTTCTGACTTGAAATCTTTGTATTTTTTCTCTCGCAGGGCTTTGAAAAATAGGTCATAACTCCGGGGAGAGAGGAATTTGATATAATACTTCTGCTTTTTCTGTAGCTCATTAACATTTGTGAAGTGGCCCTGTGCATGCCGGAGCTTGGCTATATTTTCATCAGACACATCGTTGTCCATCTTGATTTCCACTACAATAATATCGTTGCCCACCTTGATAAAGAAATCCGGATTAAAACTCCCCTGCTTAGGATGTTCTCCCTTTCTCCAATAATATTTAATACTGTAAAAACCCATATCTGGGGATTTAATCCAGGCATCTATTACTTTTGCTGTCTGCTCAGAAATTAATCCCCGTATGAACTTGCGTTCAGGTTCATAGGAGGCCAGGGTCACATTGAGCGGTGTCTTGAAGTTATATGTGTTCTCAATCTTCATTATGGCTGCCTTCGGGAGACTCTCGTCTTCATCAAGTTCCTTCAACAATTTCCTATCAGCCGCCTCCCCTAATCTCATGGAGTATTCATCCCAAAAAATAGTGCTGTCACGACGAAAAGACCCTACACCGAGGTTGCTCGTAATTTTATCTGTGTTTATTTCGGTGAGATCCCGGGCCGTGATATTGAACCGTAGGCTTTTCGTTCCTTTTCTTTTAATGACACCAAATGCCGCTAAAGTCTGATTTCGGTTTGCCTCGCTCACATTGCCAGTCTTATCTTTGATTATCTCAAGCGATTTTTTGATAATCTCTGAAATCTTCCTCTTGGGAAACTTCTTGCTATAGTCAGTCCCTGCCTCTTGATCAAAGATAAAAAGGCGATTGAAGACATCATGAGCGACCTCTTCCACAGAGAACATCTTTTGTATAACGCGATATTCTTTCTTCTCTCTCGCTCCAGTAATCGCTATTTCGTAAGTCGTTTCTTTAGGGATTATTTCTCCCTGGCTTGAATAGATTATATAGCCCTTTTTCAGGAGTTCATAAAGGTCTTCCTGGGGATATTCAACCTCTTCCTCGGCTCTCTTGTATTCAATGTTGTTAAGATCAAAATTGTAGTCCTCTTTTTTCTTCACGGTGTAACAATGGATGCGTTTTTCGATCTCCAGAACCTCATCCACCAGGTGCTTGATACTGGAAGACCACTTGTCATGGTTAAAAATAGTGACTATAGGTTGATCGCCTTTATAGACTTCGGGTATTCTCAAACCCCTTCCTAAGACCTGAGCAATGAGCAGTTTTGAGTTAAACGCACGCTCCTCATGGGGGACAATCTGAAAGATATTCTTTACATCCCACCCCTCAGACAGCATACTCACCGAGGTGATCCATTCAATAGGATTGTCTTTATCGTCCACTCTGCGCAAAATCGGAATATTGCCCTTGTGTTCGTTGGCAGAAGTCACGATAAGGACCTTCTCCGATGCCTTCTCTTTGTTGCTCTTCTCTTTCCTGGCAATGAAAGCAATCAATCTTTCGGTAAGCCGCTTGCAAGCTGCAATATTTTTTGTCACCAGGATGGTAATGGGCTTCACCTTGCGGTATTTCCCTTTCTTATTCTCAATATGATTGGCGTAGATCTTCTGAAATTTTTCATCCTCACTCCCTGAAGAATCCTCAGCAACATAGCGGATGGATTTGATGAACTTTTCCTCTATGGAATCCCTTAACGAAAAGCGATGAATGACATCGGTGAAATAATCATCCCCGATATAACAGGTGCCAGACAGGTTGACAATATATATAAAGCTGTATCCGGCATCTTGCAGAAACTCCTTCCATTTCTTGAGTGACGCATCCGAAGGACTCATTAGATGGTGCGCTTCATCGTTTAAGACCAGCGTTCTATTTCCCTTTCCTTTGAGGCTATCCTCAATGGCGGATTTTGTATGGATATATGTCGCGTGGATATTCTCAATACAGATGTTCCCTTCACGGATGGTGCTGGAAGCATTGATAATTCTGGGATTGACTATCTTGGAGTTGGAAGGCAGGAGATCTTTAAGGACCCTGTCGCCGGAGAGAAGGCGAAACTTCTCTGTCAACCCGGCCTCTATAGTGTTTGATGGGCAGAGGACCAACACCTGATCTACAGCCCCCTCGGCCAGCATAATGCGGGCAATGCCATACATGACATAGCTCTTACCTGTGGCTGTCGCATGATCCAGAGAACAAGAGAGCTTGTCGGGCAACTGGAGATTGTCTGCAAAATCATCAAAAGAGGAATACTTCTCCTGAAGTTTGGGGTTATTGTGATAATTCTCCTCAGCCAGGTCTTTAAGATTCTTATATTCTCCGCCCAGAAAGTACCGGATCGTCTCACGGATGGCTTCTTTCTGATATTCCCTGTCTTTGCAGAGGGCATCCAGGAACGGCTCGTATTTGTTCGGGTCAAACTTTTTGGGGTTATAGCTAACTGAAACCTTGAGGATTAAATCCTTATTCTGAAAGGTCTGGCGCTCAAGCACGGCTACCTGCCCTTCGTCTTCTCTTTGGCAATTTTCATCTCCAGAAGCCTGTGTCTCTCGTGTTCTATCTCGGCTTTCAAGACCTCTGGATCCGGCAATTGCAACCGGTACTTTGACGCAAATATCCTGTTGTTCATCCCTCCCAGGGCATATTCAACAACGGTCTTCTTTTTGTCGGTGCAGAGGATAAGACCTACCGGATCATTTTCTTCAGGGAGTTTCTCCTTGTCTTTCAGATAATTCAAATAGAGGTTCATCTGCCCGGCATCTGCGTGGGTGAACTCGCCGATCTTCAAATCAATCGCTATAAGGCACCTCAAAACCCGGTGATACAGGAGGAGATCGAGGCGATAATGGCTCCCCTCAAGTGTAATCCTCTTCTGTCGGGCAACGAAACTAAAGCCAATCCCCAATTCTAGAAGAAAATGCTCCAGGTGTGTGATCAATGCCTCTTCCAGTTGCGATTCCGAATACTCATCCTTCAACCCGAGAAATTCCAGGATATACGGGTCCTTGATTTCGTCTTCGGGCTTGAGGACAAAGGGTCTTTTGTGGGCTTTTGCAATGACCGCCAGCTTGCGCCTGGATAACGCCGTCCGTTCGTACAACATGGATTGAATTTGCCTGTCCAGTTGCCGCACAGACCAATTCCCCCTGATACATTCCCCTTCATAGAACTCCCGTTTGAAGGGTTCATCAAGACGCATGAGCAGGCAGTAATGCGACCAGGACAATGGAAAATTCCGTATCAGTGTCTCGGAAATTCCAGACGCTGTCTGAAGTTTTAATGGTTTGCCAGATTCTTCAGACGGTGTCTGAAGAATGTTGTGAGGTGGATAAGTTATGTAGAACTGGCGCATCAAATTTAAATTTACATATCCAAAACCCTTGCCAAATCGCCCTGTTAAATCAGCAGATAATTTTTTCAGAAGTTCTACACCATATTCCGCCCTTTCTTTTCCTTTTTGCTCATACTCCACAATCCTCCTCCCGATGAGCCAGTATGTAGCTACCAGAGCTATGTTCACATACCGGACCGCGGCCTTCCGCCCCTGCTCTATGAGGAGTGCAAGGTCAGTGATGAGAGTGGAATAGTTTTGTACTTTGGTATTTCTTTTCACCTTATGAGATCCTTGTTCTGAAAGGTCTGGCGGTCAAGCATATGTTTTCATCTCACTAAATCTTTAATTTTCCACATTCGCATTGTTTTAACCTACTGTTCCTTGGTGAATATTTGATATTGGGTTCTTTTTTGCATTCACTACACACAAATAGAGATTCAAATTCCTCGATATCTCGCAATATCGTTTCTATATCTCCGCGTGAAAGGGTTGTTGAATTAAGGTTTTGATGGTGAGATCCAATGTTCGTTATCAGTTGGCTTGCCCGTAACTGATTAAATAATTTTTTGGATTGTGGATCCCGTAGTGTTTCATTATCCTTTAAGTAAGAAGTTAAGGCGTTTATTAACTCACTTGCCTCTCGTCTATCGTTTTCGGATCCAGTTCTGAATTCCAAACCTCTGACCCCCAAATTTTCGCATTTTTCTTTAAGGATTTCCTCAATTAGAACCCTACATTTGTTTGCAGCACCTTGAATATCGTTCGAATTTAAAGAGTTTCTTACTCTTTCTTTTAGAGCAATTGGAGAATCTTTGAAATCCAAACCATTATCTTTCGTCCATTTCATAAGTTCTTTAAAAAACCATTTCCCAGAAGGCAAATCTTTCTTGAGCATTTCAAACCAAAGGTCATCATGTGTAAAAAGTAAAAATTGGGTATCGGGAAACTTTTCACTCATCAACCTTGCTAATGGCCGGCGATGACCAGTATCAAAGCTTGTTACTACATCATCTAATACGAGGAATCCATTTACTTTGTTAAAATGTTTAGCAGAGGCAAAAAACAAGCAAATGCCAAGACTATTCAAGTGAGCCTCACTCAATATTTTCATTGGTGGCGAAATTTCCTGACCGTGATATTTTAGTTTAAATTCGACACCACGTCCTTCTGTTGGAATTAATTCAACTTCATCAAAATTGTCATCGGGATGCAGGAATGTAAAAAGGTCATTTACATCAGATGAGATAGTTTCTAAAACTTTTTGGACACTTGCTCGTTCCATACTTTCAAAATCTTGGTAAATCTTTCCTAAGGATTCTATCTGCTTAGTGTAGATTCCGATAGACCTATTTATATGGTTGTACCGAATAAAATCATCATACAATTTTTGTAGCTTCTGAACATTTTGGTAAAAATTTTTCTCCTCGTCTGTTTGACTTAATTCTTTTCTCCTTTGAGCAACGCCCTGTTGAATCTCTTTTGCATCTTTCTCTAAATCTTGCAAATCAACGGAAAATGGTGGAAAGGGTATATCTTTAGGGGATTCCTGAATTTTGATCAAAATCCCTTCATATTGCGCCAGAAGTGTAGCTATATCTGTTAATCTCTTAGATGCCCCATCCGTTAAAAAATTCGTTTTCACCTCATCTTCTAATAAAACACTCATGCTAGTTTGACAAGATGGTATCTTGCTGCTCAAGGATTTCGTGTTTTGAATAACTTGCCCCCTCTCTTTAAGAACCTTCTTAATTTCTTCTATCTCAGTAGTAAGCAATTTTAATAATAATTCCGTATCTAAGGGTTTTTTACAGATAGGACATTTTCCAGGGTCTACCAATTTACTTTCTATTGCCTCAATAGCAGCGATGTAGAGTTTCTCAATAACCGATGCCTTTATGGTTTCCTCTCGCTTGGCTAATTCATTATGCTTTGCTAGAATAGCAGCTATCCCCCTTAAAAATTCCCCTATCTCTATAAGTTTTGGGGTATTTTCATCGATACTGTCCAACCGTGATAATTCTTTCCCTCTATCACTGGCTTTAATTTTATTGCCAAGAGTTTCAACTGCAGTTTTGAAATCATATTCATTGACAATAGATAAGGTAGAATCGCATTGTTTTGCCAGTTGCCCTGCATAATTCAAAATATCGGCGTCTTGAAATTCATCTTTGCCAATCACGCTTATTAAATCTCTTTTCCTTTCATCAAGTTGCCCCTGAAGACCTGCTAATTGTTTATCGTCTCTCAGCGCATTCCATGCTTTGAGCAAATTATCACGGATTTCTTTTACAATACCAAAACCAATTATTTCTTCAACCCTCTCAAGTTTCTCTTTTTTGGTCTTATCGATAAATTCTCGCATTGTATGATGCCGTAGAATAAAGGAATCTCCTGAGGTACATTCCATGTAGTCCTTGAATTTGTCCGAAGTATTTGAAAATGAATGCCCCCCTTTTCGTTTCAATGTCTTTTTAGAGTCCAAGAGTTTATCATTGAAGCCAATTTCGACCGTGGCATCATCCTCTGGTGGCATGTATATATTAAAATAATCATCTCTTCCGCACCCCTCTCTTTGAAGATAATCTATACCATCTGTAAAAAACCATTCTATAGCATCACTAATGCTACTCTTCCCGTCTCCGTTATTTCCAAATAGAACAAGACTTTTACTATCATCTTCAAAGTTTAGCCAGATTTCTTTTCTGGCCCCCCGGAAGCCATTAATAATCAGTTTTATTAGCTTAACTTTGTTGTTCATTTTTATTTATCTGTCCTTAAAGATTTTAAACCTTGAAGTATCTTCTCTTTTGTGAAATTTCCTTGGCTATATAGTTTTGTAAGCAGAGTTGAAACCTGCAAATCAATGTCTTCTCTTTTCATCAAGCTTTCAAAGAAATTATCACATAATTCTTTGCCAGACTTAATCTCTTCCATAAGACTCTCCTGTTTATTTCTTAAAATCCTTTAAATTTTTCACTTCGCGTTTTTCGTTGCCGAAGATGTCAATGTAAATGACCATGATCTGTCCCTTGATTCTATCGGCAGCGAATCGCACCTCATAGCCATTCTTCCTCAGAGCCTCAGCGTAGAAGACCTCATCAAGGTCAAAGACCTCCCCATTAAAGTCGTAATCCAGCATGACCATTGAGAGTGTCTCAAGGTTGACAAATTCAATGGGTTTGCGGGAAATAACTTTGCTCTCGAACTTCTCGATCTTGATGACACACTCTTTTGTCTTTTGATTCAGAAGATCGGGGTTCCGTGGTTTGTCCAGGAAATATTTACATTCCACTGTTGGAATTTGAATAAAATCGAATCCCACGGAATCCACCGTGTCGTTGACATCCATCTCGCTGACAGGTTGTTTGATCTTGGTAAATCCCTGGTTATGAATTTCCTCGATAATGGAATAGGGAATACGGAGGACAAAGTATTTTGCCCTGCCCTTCTCAATATAATCTTCAAGAAACCTCACAGAGGCAGCCGGGGCAATGATGAAAAAGCGCCTTCCGATCTTGTTCCCCAGATGTTTATGGAGATCGTCAACGAAGCCCCTATCCATCATGGCGTTGGGATGTTTTTGATAATTGAAGACCATGACGTTATCCGCCCCCAGATATCCATCCAATTCAATCTTGGAAATCTCATGCTTTTCATCGCGACACTGAAATAGCTTGAGGGCAAAGTCCCGATATTGTTCCCAGGGGAGTTCCTTAATCATTTTGTAGTCGTAGAGCCCGGCATTATAGAGGGTAAAAGGCTTGCACGGTTTGCCATATTTTCCGCCAGAGATGGATTTCGCTCCACTCAACTTTTTGTTTTCCAAAACCTTACTCTCATCAATGTTCAAGAGCCGTTTCTGCATCGTATATGTCGCCAGTTTCCCACAGTCCACCCCAATCCACCGCCTGCCCAATTTCTCCGCCACAGCAAGGGTTGTTCCCGATCCAGCAAAGCAATCCAGTACAAGGTCCCCGGGGTTGGAGGAAGCTTTGATGATGCGATCAAGAAGGGCTTCGGGTTTTTGGGTAGGGTAAGGTGTTCTTTCAAATGCCTGGGAGTTTATGTAATCAATATCGGTAAAGACATCTGAGGCTAAAACTTCTTTCCCCTCTTTTTTAACAATTCTTGCAAATTTCGATAGATCGAGCCTTCTCGATTTAACGGCTTCATCAACTTTTCGTTGGTCGTATATAATTAGTTGAGGCTGCCGAATCCCGCTTATAGGAACAACATTTTGATCCCATCCTTTTTCAAACTTTTTTTGATGTATCTCTGTTGGTTTAGTGGTTACTTTATTAAAAAGTGCATCGAGCGATTTGCCATAAAAAAGTATCGTGTCATGCATATTCTGAAAAGAATCGCTTGGTGCGCTCCATCGCCTATAATGCCAAACCAAGTTATTACGAAAATGATTTTCCTCAAATACCTCATCCATTAATATCTTTACATAGTGTCCTTTCTTCCAATCCAAATGGACATAGATGTTCCCATCATCGCTAAGCAATTCGTGCAGGAAGATGAGCCGCTTTCTCAAAAATTCCAGGAACCGAGCGCCAGCGATCTTGTCTTGATATGCCTTCTGATCCTGGCTTCCTCGGAATTCCTGCTTTGTAGCAAAAGGAGGATCAATATAGACCAGTCTCACCCCGGGTGTGCCGTCGCCGTTCTTGAGCCTTCCATCCTGCTTCATCTGCAAGAGGGTCTTTAACACCTGGAGGTTGTCACCGAAGATGAGCATGTTTGTCCAGCCATCTTCGATCTTTCCGTTTCGGAAAGTTTTGACCTTTTGCAAGGGCACGGCCATGGTGTCGGCAAGGATATCTTCCTCCCGCTCTTTATCAGCATAGATAAGCTCATATTCCTTCTGGGTATCAAAGAGGAGAGTTTTATAATCGTCCGGAAGGGGTTTACCCGCCTTAAGAAAGCTGATAATCTCTTCAATCGCCTGATCCGTGAGGTGAGGCATTTTTAGTATTTTATCAACATTGAATTGCTAAGTCCAACATCCCTCCTCACCCTTCCCTCTCCTCAAAGAGAAGAGGAAAATAGTCTTGCAACCCTCACCCCAGCCCTCTCCCTTTCAGGGAGAGGAGAAAGTCAACTCAGGACCAGATTCCGGGGATGGGATGCCCGCAGAAAGCGCAGGCCCCATCCCTTATGTTTACCTCGCCTATTGAGTAACCAATCCTCTGAATGATGAGGCGGTGACATTTAGGGCAGTAGGTGTTCTCTCCGTCGTGGCCCGGGACATTCCCGATATAGACATACTGAAGCCCTGCATCCATCGCTTTCTTCCTTGCCAGCTCCAGGGTCTCCACTGGGGTCGGCGGGAGGTTCAAGAGCTTGAACTGGGGATGGAATCGTGAGAAGAAAAGCGGGGTCTCCGGGCCAAGGGTGTCCCTGATCCAGATGATCATATCGCTTATCTCCTGGGGATCGTCATTGAGGGACGGGATCATGAGGTTCACGACCTCTGTCAGCACCTTCTTCTCCTTGAGGACCCTAAGGGTCATAAGGACTGGATCAAGCTCGGAGCCGCACAACTCCTTGTAGAACCTTCTCCTGAATCCCTTGAGGTCAATCTTTACGACATCCATCCATTCGGAGATCTCCCTGAGCGGGTCAGGGTTGATGTAGCCGCAGGAGATCATGATGTTCTTGAGGCCGGCCTTTTTCACGAGCTTGGCCGTGTCCAGCATGTATTCATAAAATGCTGTTGGTTCCGTGTAGGTATAGGCCACAGAACGCGAGCCGTACCTCAGGGCAGCCGCAACAACATCAGCCGGAGCAAGCGAGAAGTTATCTGTGTCCTCAGGGGAGGCCTGGGATATCTGCCAGTTCTGGCAGAACTTGCACGCAAGGACGCAGCCGGCCGTGGCAATGGAGAAGGCCGTGGAGCCGGGGAGCATGTGGAAGACGGGTTTCTTCTCTATGGGGTCCACATTGGCCGAAAGGGGGAGGCCATAAACGAGCGTCTTGAGGCCGCCCCCTATATTGATCCTCGTCCTGCAAAGCCCCCTTTCTCCGGGGCGAAGCACGCATTCGTTAGGACAGAGGATGCACTGAACAACGCTTCCTCCGCGATTTTTACTCCACATGGCCTCGTGCATGGAAAGCCCGGCCTTATGGATCTTTGTAAGGAGGGCGTCCTTTTCCTTTTCTCCGAGATATTCATCAAGGTATGGCCTCAGGACCTCGCGGCCCATGGAGCCAACGATGAAAGCCCCTCCAAGTCCGAGGAGTCCGTAGAGGAGAAACTCTCTCCTTGTGGGATCAAATGGCGCCATGCAATCAAAATATCATGGAGAAGGACGGGAAAACAATGGAGGATAAGCCCTTGCCCGCCCAATTGCTGTAATTTCAAGCCGCCTTGTTTTTAAAGATTGCTTCGTCGCTACGCTCCTCGCAATGACAATATGTTGGGACTCCTCGCAATGACTATCTCTCAGGCGGGACCGGGGACGATGGCCTTGCAAGGACAGGCCCTGGCGCAGGCATTGCACTGAATGCACTCTCTTGGGTCAAATGTGACGATCTTTTTGGATGATGAGAGGGAACATGCATTCGTGGGACATGCCCTGATGCAGTCGCCGCAGGCATCGCACAGTTTGTTGCTCCTCAGTCTCCAGGGGCTCCAAGCCGAGAGGAGGGAAAGCCCTGCCCCAACAGGGCAAAGGAACCTGCACCAGAACCTCGGGATCAGCAGGGAGGCGCCGAGCGCAAGCAGCAGAAGGGCCAGGGCAGCTTTGTTCAAAGGGGACAGCATGAAGAGGGAGGAAAAAGGCTCGAACCCGAGGAGCCTTAGGTTGTCTGTGAGTGCAAAGCCGGTTACGCCTGCCCAGAGAACAAGATATTTCATCAGCCCTGCCCTGCTCCTTGTGACTTGAGGAACTGGTTTGGGGATCGCTGCCTTCCCAACCTCCTCTATGATCTCAAGTCCGGCGCCAAAGGGACATACCCACCCGCAGTAGAGCCTGCCGTATAGGAGCGTGGTGATCACAGTGCCGCAGACGAGGAGATACCACGACAGGGCGCGGAGGGGCGGAACATGAAGGAGGAAGAGGTTGACCATGGTGTTGATGGATATGTAGGAGTTGAGGAGAAAACCCAGGCCGACGAGGCTCACAAGGAGGCCAACCCAACGGACGATCAGGCGGAGGTTGCGGGTCTTCCCCCAATACAAGCCCAGGAATGCAATGGAGAAAACAAGGATTACAGCCGCAGGCTTCAGGAGGCCCTCTCCTGAGATGCCTCCCTTCTCTTCAACTGAGATCCCAAGATATGCCCTCGAAACGATCCTGGCGCTCTTTCTCACGGATCCAGCCACAGCATCACAGGACACGCTGGCGCGGGCTATCCCGTCCAGGTCTTTCCCGATGATAAAGGGGTCGTGCACATTCTTTCCCCTGAACTGATCCAGGAAGCCTGGCTCCTCTATCTTGTGGGCATAGGCAGGGGTCTCTTTGTGATCAAGCACCCTGACCCCTGTGATGACGCCATTCCTGTCCATGCAGGCAAGTGCCTTAATTGCTCCGGCATATCCCCGCTCATCGGGGACAATGTCCGTTGTGACAAAGCAGTATCCAGCGCTGGAGCTGCCCTTGTAGGCCGTGTAATGAAGCGGGTCCCCCCTCTTTGAGGAAAACGATGTTGCGTTGGGAAAAAGCTCCTTAAGGAATGCCACCTCATTGTCTTTTCCCCCCTGGGACGGCCTATGGATAATCAGGGGATTGAGGAGGAGGGCAAAGAGCGCCGCTGCAAGTAGTATCTTTATCCACCACGGCATAATATTAATGATACTATATTTGGGGATGATGCAGATCAATCCACCAATGAAAAAGCGTCTTAGCGTTAGTAAGATCTCCGTTGCCTATATTGAGATGGGGGATCCGGCAGGCATTCCAGTCCTCTTTCTCCATGGGTATCCCAACCATTCGTTCCTTTGGAGGAATGTCATGAAAGGGATGTCAGCTTTCCACTGCCTGGCCCCGGATTTCATGGGTCTCGGAGACACAGAGCCCCCCTCGGATGCCGATCTCTCCCTTGAATCCCAGGCAAAAATGGTCAAAGGTTTTCTTGAGGCCATGGGGATCAAGAGGGCCGTATTGGTGGGGCACGATCACGGTGGGGGTGTGGCGCAGATTCTTGCTGTCACATGGCCGTTAAGCGTGTCCCATCTCATCCTCGTGGACAGCGTTGGCTATGACGCCTGGCCCGTGCCCAGGGTTAAAGCAAGGGCATGGATAGCCCGGCTCCTCCCCAGGGTATCTTCCTCGCCTCTCCTAATGGAAAAGTTCTGGCGCTCAAGGTTCGGCCTTCCACAGGCCGTGAATGACCCCTCTGTTATGACGCCGGATATCCTGGAGGAATACATCCGCCCCCTCACATCAAGTCCGGATAGAAGGGAAAGGTTCAGGCGCTACCTTGTTTCCTGCGACAGCAAAGCGACCAATGCGATAGCGGAAAAACTCAGGTCCCTTTCACTCCCCGCCATGGTCGTGTGGGGTGAGTGCGACCGGTTCCTACCCCTTTCAATAGGACAGCGGCTCTGTAGGGATATCCCCGCATGCCGCCTTGAGATAGTCCGGGGATCCGGACACCTCGTGCCGGAGGAAATGCCGGAAGCCCTCGCAACCCTCATCTGCAGCTTCCTATCTGCTTGAACATTTCAGACTTTTTTGATAGTTTATTTCTCCGTTATGGCAAACTCTGCACATATCGCGCCGCTGCGTGGCATTAGCCTGTCAATAGCCGTCCTCCTCTGCTTATCTCCTTCGCTTTTTGCCCAGGAAGAAGGAGAGATTGAGAAGATCAGCCAGGCAGAGCAGTTCCTCTTCGGGGAAGAGACGGTTATCTCAGCAACAAAACACGAGGAGTCCCTGAGTAGATCCCCATCGGCTGTCACAGTGATCACGGCAGAGGAGCTGAGGAGATATGGAATACGCGACCTCGTTGACGCCCTCAGGCTCGTCCCGGGCCTTGATATCCAGGCGATGAGTCCGTCAAATACCACGATCAATATTCGAAAGAGCGCACACATAGCCAACTGGCCCGTGCTCTTCCTCATTGATGGCCGAAAAATGACATTCGACCTTATGGGATTTACCATCATTGAGACACTTCCGGTGTCTATAGAAGACATAGAGAGGATTGAGGTCATGCGGGGGCCCGGCTCTGCCCTCTACGGCGCCGCACTCAGCGGAATCGTCAATATCATCACGAAGGACCCGGCAAAAACAGAGGGCTTTCTCCTTGACGTCGCCGGTGGAAACTTCAACACCAGGCAAATCACGGTCAGAACAGCCGGAGGAAAGGGAGAGGCCCTGCGATACAGGGTCACGGCCTCCACTGACGCAACAGACAGCAGGGAGGAGAATTTCAGGTCAAAAGAATCCTCCAGGGCCACATCACGCCTCCTCTATGACATCTCTCCATCGCAGTCCTTAGAGTTCCAGGCCGGCTTTGACAAGACATCGGCCGGCTCAGCTTCAGACATGGGCACAATCGGCTATGACATGTTTCAGCCCTTTGCCTTTCTCAACTGGGGGATAAAGAAAGAAGACCAGGAGCTCCATGCCCAGGTCCATTACGCCCGCATGGAGGGAACTTTCTCCATACCCGTCCTTGAACTCCTGAAGCCCATTTTCGGGGGCGCAATCTCCGGGACAGACTTCCTCAATATCCCTGCAAATCTGGATGCATACGATATAGAGATGTACTACACTCCCTTTACTGACCTCTTTCATAACAGGCTTACCGGCGGCGCTCAACTGAGATACGCCAGGGTCCGGACCCCTCTTGTTGTCAATGAAGGAGCTGAGGAAACAATATCCGCGCTTTACATACAGGACGAATTCTCTCCGATTAAATCCTTAACTATCCTCATTGGAGGACGATACGACCACAATTCCGTCTCCAAACCGAGCTTCTCTCCGAGGGCAAGCATCGTCTTCGTCCCCCTGAGGGGCCACAGCTTCCGTGCCTCTTATGGCGAGTCGTTCCGCAAACCCTCCTTTTTCGAAAACCAGTTCGAGGTAACTGGCCTCTCCGATGTCGATATTTTTGGAATGAGGTTCCCGATTTCCAATCCCGATCTCAACAACGAGAGGGACGTTACCTACGAGTTTGGCTACCAGTGGGGGCACCCACGCTTCAGGGCCTTCCTGGACGCATTTTATACCCGCATGTATGACCGTTTTTTCTTCAACTACGCAACATTTCAGTTTGACAACTACAGCGAGGTTTATTCTCTATCCGGAGGCGAGATCGGATCGGAGTTGGCCGTTCTTCCTGACCATCTCAATCTCTTTGTCATGTATTCCTTCTACGAGGGAGATGACACCGAGGTGGGAATGGGTCCTCAATTCAGGTCACGGAAAAAACTGTCCGCAGGGGCCCACCTGAGTCTCCCCTGGAATTTCAAACTCGGCTGCCGAATCCACGCAGTGGACGAAAGGCATGTCGGGGTTGTAGAGCCATCGCTTGCGGGACTGCTCAAAAGCGCTCAATCCCAAACCACTCCCTCATACCTCTTGCTCAATATAAACGCCTCATATACCATCTTGAGGCCAGCAATAGAGATCGGTGTTACGGCCTTCAATGCCCTCGATGAGGATGCCTATGACTACCCCCGCATCAATTCTGCCACTTCAGGAGATTACGGAGGAGAAAGGCTTAGCAGGAGCATAATGCTATATCTGCGGGGAGAGTTTTAGAGATGCCCTTCGCATATTATTCCCGGGCAAAATATCTGGGCGCAGCCCTGTCCGTCCTAATATCATTTCAGGCGCTGGCCCAGGAAGAAGTAGGGCGGGAAGAAGTTGAAATTGAGAAGATCAGCCAGGCAGAGCAGTTCCTCTTCGGAGAGGAGATGGTGGTCTCAGCGACAAAACACGAGGAGTCCCTGCTCAGATCCCCCTCGGCTGTCACCGTGATCTCAGCGGACGAGCTAAAGAAATATGGAATACGCGACCTCGTTGACGCCCTCAGGCTCGTCCCGGGTTTAGATGTCCAGGCCCTGTCTCCCTCTTATACAACAATCAATATCAGGAGGTCGTCAGATATGGCCAATTGGCCCGTGCTCTTCCTGATAGACGGCAGGAAAACAACCATTGATCTCATGGGATTCACCATCATCGAGACCCTGCCCGTGTCTTTGGAGGACATAGAGAGGATCGAGGTCATCCGTGGGCCCGGCTCTGCCCTATACGGCGCCGCACTCAGCGGAATCATCAATATCATCACGAAGGACCCGGCAAAAACAGAGGGTTTTCTCTTCAAGGCTGCCGGGGGTAACTTCAACACGCGAGAGCTCACGGCCCGTGTCTCTGGAAAGAGTGGGGACAGCCTCCGATACAGGATAACAGCATCAACTGACGCAACGGACAGCAGGGAAGAGCATATGCGTGCCAAAAGCTCCTCAAGGGTCACAAGCAAGCTTCTCTATGACATCTCTCCATCGCAGTCCTTAGAGTTCCAGGCCGGTTTTGACAAGACAACAGCAGGATCCCCTTTTAATGTAGGGATCTTTGGTTACGACATGTTTCAGCCCTTTGCCTTTCTCGGCTGGGGGATTAAGGGGGAGGCCCAGGAGCTCCATGCCCAGCTCCATTACACCCGCATGGAGGTAAACCTCTCCTTTCCATTTATTGAGGCACTGAAGGACATCTTCGGCCCCTCTATAGGGGAACCATTCTCCCAGATGGACTTCCTCAACATGTCTACACAAGGAAATACCTACGACGGCGAGGTATTTTACACTCCATTCGTGGACCTTGCTCACAACAGGCTCACCATTGGAGCCAATCTGAGATATTCCGATGCGCGAATCCCCTTTCATGTAGGTGGATCCCTTGATGAAACCGTAGCGGCCCTCTACTTCCAGGACGAATTCTCTCCGATTGAACCAATAACCATACTCGTGGGAGGACGATACGACTATAATTCCTTTTCCAAACCGAGCTTCTCTCCAAGGGCAAGCATCGTTCTCATGCCCCTGAGTGGTCACAGCATCCGCGCTTCCTACGGCGAGTCATTCCGCAAACCTGCTTTTTTAGAAAACCAGTTCAGGGTAGTGGGACTCTCTGAATTGGAAATTTTTGGAAAGAGCCTTTTGATCTCCAACGCCGATCTAAAAAATCAAAGAAACGAGACATATGAGCTGGGTTATCAGTGGAGGCAATCGCGTTTCAAGGCATTTCTGGATGCATTCTACACCCGTATGCATGACAGCTTTTTCCTCAATTATGATAAATTTCAGTTTGAAAATTATTCCCAGACATTCTCTCTCTACGGAGGAGAGGCTGGTTCGGAGTGGATTGTTATTCCCAACTATGTTCAGCTCCTGGCATCCTATTCCTTCCTTCAGGGAGACGATATTGATCTCGAGAAGGGGCCCCAGTTTGGAACTCGGCACAAACTCTCTGCCGTCATCCATATGAGTTTGCCGTGGAGATTCTCCTTCAGTTTCCAGGCCCATTACATTGATGAAAGGACCTCTGTGCTTAGGGATCCCACTTTTCCAAACCTGCTCCTTGGCGCACGCTACTATAACACTCCATCCTACACTCTCTACAATGTCAGCGCCTCTTACGCCTTTCCAAAGCCAAACATCGAGGCTGGCCTCACGGCCTTCAACATTCTGGACACAGACGCCTATGATTGCGTTCGCCTCCATTCCGCCGCTATGGGATATTACGGGGGAGAAAGACTGAGCAGGAGCATCATGGTATATCTGCGGGGAGAGTTTTAGAGATGCTCCGCAGCAAGACCTTGCAAGGCGAAAAGGATATGATAAAATGATTGAATGATTGATAGAGCCGCAAAAATGGCAAAAAAGAGCTTCATACGGCCAGGCGGGCCAATAACAATAACTATTGCCCTCTTTGCCCTCCTTCTTATTCCTTTTGACGCTATTGCCGCAGAAGGAAAGATCGCTGTGCTTTTCGGAAAGGGGATCAAGGCACACAATGCTGTCCTTGAAGGGCTCAGAAGCACAAGAGGCCTTGATTTGGCAGAGTTTCAAATTACGGAAGATGAGAAAGGCATGCGGGCAGATGATATCAAGGCCAGCAAGCCCCAGGTCGTCATCGCAATAGGAGCGAAGGCTGCCTTCCTGGCGAAGAAATATCTTAACGAGTTCCCCCTGCTCTTCTGTCTTGTCCTCTATCCGGAAAAGCTCGGCCTTATCGGTAAGGATTCCTTCGGCATCTCAGTAGAGGTCTCTGTGGAAGACCAGATTAATTTGATCAAAAAGATCTCATCCAAGGTGAAAAGAGTCGGGATAATATACAACCCCGAGTCCGGATCCCCTGATATCAAGGCAGCGCAGAGGATCGCACAGGAAAAAGAAGTTGACCTGGTGGGGGCGCAGGCCAGAGCAATCGGAGAGATAAGCTCCGCTCTTGATTCTTTTCGGGACAACATAGATGCCTTCTGGATGACGTCCGATCCTGTAGTAGCCAATGCTGAGGCTTTTCAGGCCATCCTGCTTTTCACGCTTAAAGAAAAGATTCCCCTCATCGTCCCTGCCCTTCCTCTTGTTGACAAAGGCGCCCTTGCGGCCATCGGCCCCGACTTTGTGAAAATAGGAAAACAGGCAGGGGAGATGGCAAAGAAGGTTATCGGGGGCCGGAGCCCCAAATCTATTGGCCTTGTAGCGCCAGAAGGAGTTGAGATCGCAGTAAACAAGAAGACAGCAGATCTCATCGGGATCAAGCTCCCTGAAAGCATAATCCGCCAATCAATAAGAGTTGTCAGATAAATTAAACTATATGTGAAGCAGGGTCTTCTACGATTGTCTTGAGAAGCTCCAAGGCCCTGGCGCAGTAGAATCCGTCCTCCACCCTTTCATCGTAAGAATATCGGATCGGCAGAATGGTCCGGACCTCCACTGACCCTCCCGAGGTAACAATGGGCTCCTGCCTTGTCTTTCCAACGGTCGCAAACACCGGGATGGTCCCGTATTCATACAGGTGATGAAATGCTGCGTCAAGGCCGAGGCTCCCCAGGTTGGCGACGAACAGGCTTGCATAAAATGGATCGTTATCGATGAAAGCTGCTGGCATGAGATTGAAGCTGTCAAGGAGCCGCTCAACAGCGATAACACCCCTGAGGAGGAAGCGGGGAAGCCTGAGCAGGATAGAAAGCTCCTTGTCCGCATAGCTCTTCTCATCCGACCTGCCTTTATGAATCTCCCCGTGAAGGTCCTTGACCATATCTAAAAAACTCTGCGCCGGATCGAACTTCCTCTTGATGACCACAAGAGGAGCATTCTCATCAAACCTCTTCTTTGCAGAAAAGGAGATCCAGATCCCGTTGCGCTGATAGATCCTCTTGCCAACAATAAATCTATTGAGCCTCGGCCGTTCATGCATGATCTTTGTTACTGCCCACAGCACGAGGTGGAACGCAGTTACCTTATAAGGATTCTTTAAATTGAATTCCTCAATAAATTGGATCGTCTTGCTCAGGTCGATCTTCTGCTCAAAAAAGACGATGCACTCATTTCTGCCGGCCATAAGATAGGGCATGATCCTTCTATAAGGCGCCACATCGGCCAATGTCCCGTCCGGTCTTTTAAATAGCGGCATGTGGGGTATTCTATACCCCGTTTTCAAAGGGATCAAGCGTGAAACTGTTGAGAGGGTCATTTTTTGTCATTGCGATCCGCCTCAGGCGGAGAAGCAATCTCGTTTTTATGGATTGAGGAATCCATTAGATTGCTTCGTCAGATTGCTTCGTCTCTACGCTCCTCGCAATGACAAAGTGGGCGGACTCCTCGCAATGACCCATAGAAGGAGCTTGTCAACCAGGGATTTATTTCAATTGACAAAGTTCAAATAATTCCGCAAAATCAATAGGATGAGAAGCGTTAAGGAAAATAAAGGTGGGGTGCCCGCCCCGGAGGAGGCCCTGAGGCTTCTATCCCTGGAGGGACCGGCGGTCCTTGATCTCTTTGCCGCTGCAAGCAGGCGTCGGGAGGAGTTCAAAGGCAGGGAGGTGAAGCTTTGTTCTATTATCAATGGGAAATCCGGCCTATGCCCGGAGGACTGCGCCTTCTGTTCCCAATCGGCCCGGTTCAGGACACTTGCCCCTTCCTACCCGCTCCTATCCCCTGATGCAATCCTTGAACGGGCCATACAGATGAAAAAACTCGGGGCAAGGAAATTCTCCATTGTCACAAGCGGCTACAACCTCTCCGGGGAGGAGATTGACACCATTAAAGAGGCCGTCCGTCTCATCAAGGAAAAGGCAGGTCTTGGAACCTGCGCCTCTCTCGGCGACCTGTCCAGGAAAGAGCTGCTGGGGCTAAAAGAGGCAGGCCTGGACAACTATCACCACAACCTTGAGACTGCTCAAAGCTTCTTCCCTGAAATTGTTACAACCCATTCCTATGATGACAAGGTTGGGGTTGTGCGCCGGGCTCAGGATGCAGGCCTTAAGGTATGCAGCGGTGGAATCTTTGGAATGGGCGAATCGCGCGCTCAGCGGGTGGAAATGCTCATGGCACTTAGGGCTTTAAACGTGGACCGCATTCCTATCAACTTCCTCAACCCGATACCCGGAACACCGCTGGAAGGGCGCAATGACCTCACGCCCATGGAGTGCCTTAAAATCATCTCGATAGCACGGCTTCTCATGCCTGACAAGGACATCCTTATATGCGGGGGAAGAGAGGTCAATATCAGGGGCCTCCAGTCGCTGATGTTCTTCGCCGGAGCAAATGGACTCATGATCGGCGGCTACCTAACCACAAAGGGGAGTCCCGAGCAAGAAGATCTCAATCTGATCAAAGACCTCGGCCTCAGCCCATGCAATTCCTGAGAGAAGAGACAGAGGAGCTGAAGTCAGAGGGCCTCTTTAGAAGCATGCGCCTTGTCCAACCTGGACCGGAGGGGCCCCAGGGCCCTGTTGTGTCCCATGGCGGGAAAAATGTCGTCCTCATGTGCTCCAACAATTACCTTGGCCTTGCCGGAGATCCAAGGCTCAAAGAGTCCGCCGTGGAGGCAATAAAAAAATACGGGATCGGCTCGGGATCATCCAGGCTTATCTCTGGGAACATGAAGCCGCACGAGGATCTCGAGGATCGGATCGCCAGGTTCAAAGGGGCCCAGGCCGCCCTCGTCTTCACATCCGGCTGGCACGCCAACATCGGAACGATCTCTGCGCTCGTTGACAAGGGGGACTTGATCCTCAGCGACGCCTTAAACCACTCCTCTATTGTGGACGGGTGCAGACTGAGCCGCGCCGAGGTATCAATCTACCCCCACTGCGACATCAATGCCCTCGAGAAGGCCCTTAAGGCATCAAGACACCGCCGCAAGCTCATTGTCACAGATGGGGTCTTCAGCATGGATGGAGACATTGCTCCACTGCCCGAGATCGCAGGCCTTTCCAGAAAATACAATGCCATGCTCATGGTTGACGAGGCACATGCAACGGGTGTCTTCGGGAAATATGGACAGGGGATCGTGGAACATTTCGGACTGCAAGAAACGGTGGACATCCGGATGGGAACGCTCGGCAAGGCCATAGGATGCTCCGGCGCATATATTGCCGGCAGCAGGGACCTAATAGGGTTTCTCGTGAACAAGGCCCGGAGCTTTATATTTACAACCGCCCTTCCCCCTGCCCTGTGCGCCGCAGCCGCAAGGGCCATTGACATCATTGAGGAGGAGGGATGGAGAAGAGATAGGCTGTGGGAAAATGTCCGGCTTTTCTCAAAGGGGCTGGCAGGGTTTCTGAACATCCCTTTTGTGCTTCCTTCGCCGATCATCCCTGTCAACACAGGAGATGAAAGAAGGACCATGAAGATCTGTGAAGAGCTCCTTGATGCGGGTGTCTTCTGCCAGGGGATCAGGCCTCCGTCTGTCCCCCCGGGCACCTCCAGGCTCCGGTTGACCCTCATGGCCACCCATACCAGGGAGCACTTAGAACACGCCCTGAACGCCCTGAGGAATGTCCTCTCTCACTATTCTATTCAATGAAAAAATATCTCTTGCAGGAAGAGGAAGATAAAAAATACATCTGGCATCCCTTCACCCAGATGACAGACTGGCTGGATGACACCCCGCTGGTCATTGAAAGGGGAAAGGGGAGTTTTATCTACGACATCCGCGGAAACAAGTATCTGGACGGCGTCTCTTCCCTCTGGGTAAATGTCCACGGCCACAGAAAAAAAGAGATTGATGCAGCAGTAAGGAAACAGCTCGCAAAGATAGCTCACTCCACGCTCCTCGGCCTGTCAAATACCCCGGCCGTTGAGCTGGCGAAAATGCTGATCCCGCTGGCTCCCAGGGGACTCGTCAAGGTATTCTTCTCGGACAATGGCTCCACAGCAGTTGAGGTTGCCCTCAAGATGGCCTTCCAGTTCTGGCGGCAGAAAGGAAGGAAAAGGAGGGAGCAATTCATATGCCTCAGGCAGGGATACCACGGAGACACCATCGGCTCGGTGAGCCTCGGCGGGATCGATCTCTTCCACTCTATGTTCCGTCCGCTTCTTTTTAATACTATCAAGGCCCCCTCCCCTTATTGTTACAGGTGCGCGCTTAAGCTCACCCATCCCTCGTGCGGGCTTGCCTGTGCAGGCGAGATGGAAAGGCTCATCAAAAAGCTCTCGGCCGTCACGGCCGCTGTTGTCGTGGAGCCCCTGGTCCAGGCTGCGGCAGGGATGATCGTCTCACCTCCTGGATATCTGAAGGCCGTGAGAGAGGCATGCACCAGGCACGGGGTTCTCCTCATCGCAGACGAGGTGGCCACGGGATTCGGACGGACAGGAAGGATGTTCGCCTGTGAGCATGAGGGGGTGAAACCGGACCTGATGGCCGTTGCCAAGGGCCTCTCCGGAGGATACCTTCCTGTGGCAGCCACCCTTGCCACGCAGAAAATTTTTAACGGCTTCCTGGCCCCTTATTCCAAGCAAAGGACCTTCTTCCACGGACACACTTATACCGGCAACCCCCTGGCCTGCGCAGCAGGTGTGGCCAGTCTGAAGATTTTCGAAAAAGAGCATATCCTTGAGCGGCTCCTGCCGAAAATTGCTTATTTGAAAAAGCGGCTTGAGGACTTCTCAGAGCTCAAGCATGTAGGGGACATCAGACAGGCAGGATTCATGGTGGGTATAGAGCTTGTCAGGGACAAGAAGACAAAGGAACCCTTTGGCTGCGGAGAAAGGATTGGGGCAAGGGTCTGTCAAAAGGCGCGAAAATACGGCATTATCCTCCGGCCGCTCGGTGATGTTGTCGTACTCATGCCCCCGCTCAGCATCTCCATGAAAGAATTAGACCTCCTCCTTGACGGCACATACCATGCAATTAAATAGGGACAGCGCCCATTTATTTTACTGAGAAGGGCTAACTATGAAGGCATATAGAAAGGCCATTTTCATTACCGGGACAGACACAGGCGTTGGGAAAACACTCGTTACAGGGGGACTGTGCCTTGCCCTCAGGGCGCAAGGTATTGATGCAGGAGTGATGAAACCGGTTGAAACAGGATGCCCCCACAGGGGGAATTATCTTGTTCCGCAGGATGCCCTGTTCCTTAAAAATCTCCTGGGACTCAAAGACAATCTGGACGTCATTGCACCATACCGGTTCAGGGCGCCCCTTGCCCCTTTCCTTGCAAGTAAGATGGAAGGCGGCCGGATAAGCCTCTCAATGATCTCGAGAAACCTCAATGAACTCGGCCGCTGTCATGATGTCGTCATTGTTGAGGGGGCAGGCGGCCTACTTGTCCCTATCGCTAAGAACCTCACATATGCAGAGCTTTGCAAGAAGCTCGGGCTCTTGATCGTTCTCGTTGTCTCAAACAAACTGGGCGCCATCAACCATACCCTTCTGACGCTCAGGGCTGCTGAGAGCCTGGGCATCAAGTGCCTGGGCATCATCCTGAACACAGGAGAGAAGACGCATGACCTTGCCCAGAGGACAAACCGGAGGGTTCTCGATGCCATTTCCAAAACTCCTGTAATTGGAGAGATACCCTTTCTCAAGAAGGCACAGATGACTCCTAAGGTACTGACCAGGATTTTCCTAAAGAGGATTAACCTTGACCTGCTCCGGATCGAGCCTCGTCCCGGCGCGCCTCCCTCCAGCCATATAGGATCGCTGCGACAAAGCCCAAAGCAACGAAGACACCGTAGCCGTATAACTTGAAGGGGCCGATTGAAGAAAGGAATCCAAGAAACAAAATATAAGTGAGTCCTTAGATCTGTCTTCTTGCTTTCCCCCGACTCCAGTATTATCTTGAGCATGGGGACTTATTAATTGAAAAAAGATCAAAGGTCGAGATCATCTCTTAAGATAGCTACACTTTCATTCCCATATCGCCATTTTGTGCAATTCTGTTCAATAAGGTACAAAAGTGGCATTATTTTATTACCAATCCTTCTCCTGGTTGGATATGGAATATTATACTTTCGTTTGCCTTTTTCAGTTGGTCCCGATCAGGGAAACATCTTACAAGCAGTCCATAGAATCATAGAAGGCCAAGTTCCATACAGGGATTTCTTTCATATTTATAGCCCTCTAAGCCTTTACATTCTTGCTGGAATGTTCAAACTATTTGGGGAAAATGAGCTAACCATTCGCCTCCTCCTGACAGCTCAAGGTTTAGGCTTACTATTAATTCTTTACATAATTTCTCGAAATGTTGTCCGGGGGGGGGGGGGGGCTTCTCTATCTCCCGTGTTTTCTCTTTGCCGGTATAAGTTATCCCTATAATGGCTTCAATTTTCCACACTGGTTAAGCGGCTTATTGGGGCTTCTTGCAACAGTTTTACTTCTTCCCCAAAGGGGATCGACCTTAAAGGAACGGTTGAGCTTGAGTTCGTCAAGGGCATTTGCCGTTGGCATAGTAGCTGGACTGAGCTTTCTTACCTATCAAAGCAGGGGAGGATGGATTATTGCTGGAGTAATGATCATTGTATTGTTTTCATATCGAAAGAATTGGCGAAATGTTGCTTGGACACTTTTGGGGGTTCTTTTCCCTATTATAGTAGCCTCGGCCTTGGCCTTTTATTCTTCGGCTCTAAAAGCTGCCTGGGATGACCTCATAATTTGGATGGTATCAAGATACATCCCCATCGCGGGATACCCTTATTACTATTGGTGGGATTTTAAAATTATCGCTTCCAAGATACCTCTTCTATTTTCAGACCTAAACTCGGCAGGGTATTATCTATGGAATACTATCCTTAGGCTCTTTATTGGATTCCAATTTCTTATATGGCTCCCGTTGGGAATTCTTGTAATTCTTCAAATGAAGGGGGTTCATCGTTACGCACTTAACCGCGTTTTTATAATGGCAGTAGCATTCTTCCTTTCTGGCATATATAGACCTGATTTTACACACATCGTACAGGCAGATCTCCTTGGGGGAACCTTCATCGTTGGAGCAATAAGTCATCTAAAACATCTCAATCGAAGATTGAAAATGATATTAATTATACTCTTGGTGGTAATGGGTGGAACGGGATTGACAAAAGAAATACTACTGCCGCCTCGAGAGTCCCTCGTCCTAACCTCTAAAGGTCCAGTAAAAACAACCCCTGAAGTCTTAGCGTATGCGGATTTCTTAAGAAACCATCCTACAAGCACAGAAGGAATTTGTTTCCTTTACAATTCTCAACATCTTTATTGGCTTTTATCAATAGAAAACCCTATTTCTTGGGATTGGATGATCCCTGGATATCATACTGAGACTCAAACTTATGCTGCCACTGAAGAACTCCAAAAAGCATGTCCGAGATGGATAATTCTTGACAGGTCTGTTGATGAGACGATTCATCCATTATACTCATCTTGGCCAAAAATCGATCGTGTCTTGCTCTTAGATAATCCTCTTCAAAGGTTCATATTCACCCATTATCAGTTAATATGGGATTACGATATGTTTCGTGCATATGAACGGAGAAAAGAAACCTGCCTCGCCGAAAAATAGTCATTGGAATGCCGTTTACTGAAGAAGATGCAGATTATGCCGCAGGCCCTTACAGACTCCTGATCAAACGTTATCCCGGTGCGCCTCGCTGTGGAGTTTCCGCAGATAAATAAGGATTCCAATGCAGGCAAGGGCCACGGGGATGGAGATGAACTGGGAGGTGGAGATATACGGATACCACACAAATCCCCTTATCTCGTCACCCCGCAAATATTCAATCATGAACCTCTCAATGGAGTAGAGAAGAAGCCCGGTAAAGCCCACCTGCCCGGGGAAGCCCTGTCTCCCCTTCAACCACTGGAGAAACAAGAAGATGCACAGGGCCGCCAGCGATGAGTAAAGCTGTGTGGGATGGATAGGAACCCCGGCATACTTCGGATCCACGAGGCTCAGGGGATCATTGAAGACCATGCCCCATGGAAGGCTTGTGGGCTTCCCGTGGCAGCACCCTGATGAGAAACACCCCAGCCTGCCCACTGCCTCCCCGATCAGAAAGGTCGCCCCCAGGATGTCCAGGCTCTTCAGCACTGGCATCCGATTCTTGCGGATATACCATATGCTTACGCCAAGCGAGAGAAGCACCCCGCCGTAATAGACAAGCCCGCCCTTCCAGACCATGAAGACATCGAGAGGGAACCGCAAATAGTCCCTCCAGCGCGTGATGATGAAGAGGATCCGCGCCCCAACAATGGCAGAAACCAGGATCCAGAAGCCCAGGTCAAGGATCTTTGCGGGGTCTACTCCGACGCGGCGCGCCTCCCTCCAGCCATACAGGATCGCCGCGACAAAGCCCAGGGCAACAAAGACGCCGTAGCCGTAGAGAGTAAAGGGGCCGATCTGTAAGATAATGGGATGCACCGCTTACTTATTCCCCCTCACCCTGCGAAGAATCCTCTTCCCTTGAAATGATCATGTCAAGGATCAAAAGCCCTACGCCGATTGTGATGGCAGTGTCAGCCACATTGAACGCAGGCCAGTGAAGGTCCTTCCAGAAAAAATCCAAAAAATCCACGACATATCCGAGCCTCACCCTGTCTGTGAAGTTCCCCAATGCGCCCCCAAGGATAGTTGATAGACTTACGGTGAGGAGCAGTTGGTTCTCCTTCAGGGTCATAAACAGATAGATAATGGCAATGATGGCCAGCGCTGAGACGATATGGAAAAAGGGAAACCGGAGCTCTTTTCGCGCACCGGAAAAAAGGCCAAATGCAGCCCCGGTATTTTCAACATACACAAGGTCGAAATTCCCCTCCATGACAACAATGGGCGGACGATCCTTCAGATGAATAACCGCCAGGGCCTTGGCCATCTGGTCGAGGTAAAGGACAAGCCCCGCAACCAATCCCAGGATTATGAGCTTCTTCTTCACTTTGCCGCCTCCAGGACCTTCACGCATCTCTCGCAGGCCTCGGGGTGGCGGGCATCCTGGCCGACCAGCGGCGAGTAGTTCCAGCACCGTGAGCACTTCTTCCCCTGGGCCTTGCCAACAGAGATTTTAAGGCCTTCAATGATTCCGCTTTCTGTCACATCCCCCTCAAGCTTTCCGTCAAGGGAGACTTGAGAGACGATGAAAATGTAGCGCAGCATCTTTTCATATCCCTTCAAAAGCTTATGAAGCTCCGGTTGTGCAGAAAGCCCGACCCTTGCCTCAAGCGAAGAGCCGATCATCTTGCTCTTCCTCGCACGCTCCAGGGCCTTGAAAACCTCCTCCCTGACCCCAAGGAGGGTCGTCCACCTCTTCTCAAGCTCATTGTCTATTTCTTCTTCGCGGATCACGGGAAGTTGTGCGAGAAAGACGCTCTCCTTATTGCCCTTGCCTGGGATATATCTCCAGACCTCGTCTGCGGTGAAGGAGAGGATGGGAGCCATGAGGGGTGTAATGTCTTCCAGAAGCCTATACAGGACGGTCTGGCAGGCCCTCCGTTCGCGAGAGTCTTTCCTGAATGTATAAAGGCAGTCCTTGATGATGTCAAAGTAGAATGCGCTCAGGTCAACGGCGCAGAAATTCAGGAGGCTGTGGAAGACCACATGGAATTCATATTCCTCATAGGCTTTCTTTATCCTCTCAGTCAGATGGGCGAGTTTATGGATTATGTATCTTTCAAGCTCGGGCATCTCCTTAAAGGGAACTGTGTCTGTCTCGGGATTGAAATCTGAGAGATTCCCCAGCATGAACCTCAACGTGTTCCTGATCTTTCTGTATGCTTCAATGAGGCGAAGCAGGATCTCCTCGGAGAAGCGGATGTCCTCCCTGTAGTCCTCTGCAGAGACCCAGAGCCTCAGTGCCTCGGCTCCGTGCTTCTCAATGACATCCCCGGGCGAGACGAAGTTGCCCAGGGACTTGCTCATCTTCCTCCCCTGGCCGTCAACGATAAAGCCGTGCGTGAGGACAGCCTTGTAAGGGGCCTTCTGCCGCGTTGCAACGGAATGAAGGAGGCTCGTGTGGAACCATCCCCTGTGCTGGTCGCTTCCCTCCAGATAGAGGTCTGCAGGCCACTCCCCCCTGGGCTCGAGCACGGCGGCGTGGCTTACCCCTGAGTCAAACCAGACATCAAGGATGTCCTCCTCTTTCTTGAACCGGGTTTCTCCACACGAGGGGCACTTTGTCCCGGAAGGAAGAAATTCCTCCGGGTTTTTCTCAAACCATACATCGGCGCCATTGACCTTGAACTTCCCTGCAACAGACTCAATCAGTCCCGCATCCAGAAGTTCCTTGCCGCAGTTGGCGCAGTAGAACGCTGCAATGGGGACTCCCCATGCCCTCTGCCGGGAGACGCACCAGTCCGGTCTCACAGAGATCATGCCGGATATCCGCTTCACGCCCCAGGGTGGAATCCAGACAACAGAGCTTATCTCCTTGAGGGCCAGCTCCCTGAGCCCGGTCCGATCCATTGAGATAAACCACTGCTCCGTTGCCCTGAAGATCACAGGGTTCTTGCACCTCCAGCAATGCGGGTAGGAGTGGGAGAGCGTTCCCTCGGCAAGCAGGGATCCCCTTTTCTTCAGCTCCTCTAACACAAGGCCGTTGGCGTCAAAGACATTCTTTCCCCCAAAATACTGAACATCGGAGTCAAACCTCCCCTTTGAATCCACAGGGGAATAGATCTCAACCCCAAATGTCTTTCCCGTGATGTAGTCCTCTACTCCATGACCAGGGGCTGTATGGACGCAGCCGGTCCCCTCCTCCTGGGACACATAATCAGCAGGGAGGAGAACGGAGTCCCTATTATAAAGGGGATGCCGCGCCTTGAGGTTTTTAATCCTCTCCAGGCGAAATGTCTCCTTTACCTCGTATTCCTCAACCTTAAGCTCCTTCATAACCCTGTCAAGAAGCGCCTTGAGAACTATGATCACACGGCCCTTGATGGGGATCCCTCCCTGTGGTTTACCCTGGGCGAGGACCTTCACAGCTACATACTCGAGCTCCGGGTGAAAGCATATAGCCAGGTTGGCAGGGATTGTCCAGGGGGTTGTAGTCCAAATAACTACAGAGACATCCTCATTCTTGAGGCTTGGAAAAGAGCTTTGCGCTTCAGGAAAAGGAAATGCCACATATATGGACGGCGATGTGTGGTCCTCATACTCCACCTCTGCCTCTGCAAGGGCAGTCTCGCAGGAGGGACACCATGTCACGGGCTTCTTCTCCCGGTAAACAAGTTCTTTTTTAACTATGCGCGCAAACTCACTCTCAATCCTCGCTTCATACCCGGGGGACATAGTGAGGTAGGGCTCGGCCCATTGCCCCAGGCAGCCAAGGCGCTCAAACTCCTCCCTCTGGATCGTTACGAATCTCTCTGCATAGGCACGGCATTCCTTCCGGATCTTGAGCTTCTCCATGGTCCTTTTCTTCTCCCCAAGCTCCTTCTCCACCTGGAGCTCAATGGGAAGACCGTGACAGTCCCATCCGGGGATGAACTCGCACAGATACCCGGACATGTTTTTGCTCTTGACCACGATGTCCTTGAGGATCTTGTTGAGGGCCGTGCCCAGGTGAATGTTCCCGTTGGCATATGGGGGGCCGTCATGAAGGATAAACTTGTGCCTACCTCTGTTGCTTTCCACGATCTTCTTGTAGATCCCCCTCTCCGTCCAGGCCCTGATAACATCCGGCTCCCTCTTCGGCAGGTCTGCCTTCATAGGGAAATCTGTCCTGGGAAGGTTCAATGTGTCCTTGTAATCCATCAATTATTCAGGGTATCTTCCGAAGCCTTCAGGTGTCAAGAATATCTGCCTTCTTGAAGAAATATACGCGATTGAATGCGACCAGAACACACCACAGCATCAGGAAAAAAAGACTAATCAGGGCACCGACTTTGAAACTCCATGGATCATAGAAAAACTCTATCTCGTGCTTACCCCCTTTTAATACAACCCCCCGAAGCAGATAATCGGCCGGATACATCCTATCCTTCTGTCCATCTACGAGGACCTTCCAGTTTCTATCGTAGGCATCACCGAGCACAAGCACCCCGGCAGAGGATAGGGTTACAGCCAGCTTTGCCCGATGGGGGGAATAAGAGACAATGACAATTTCTTCCTTCTTCCCATTTTTTCCCTTTGATAGTCCCTTTCTTATCACTTCCTGTTCTTGAAGATCAGAAACCTCCAGAATGGCCGTATTCCTCAGGTCAATATCCTTCGCATTCAGCGCTGAAAAGGATTCTCCTTCGCCTTTTGTCAAGCGCACATCATAGAGAACGAATGCACGAGGAAATACATGTGTGTTTTCATAAATAACGGTATCTTTATCTCTGTATGCCTCCTTCCATTTCTTCCCTGGAACAGGCAATGTGTGCCACGGGAGTTTAAATATATCATTGCTATATTCATTGTAAATTCCCGATACCCGGCAGGTGCAGGCAATAAGATATCTGACATTGAGGATATCCAAGAGCTGAGATGAATATCTTGTTGGAATTGGGCCGATATCAATGATGCCGCTTGGATCAACAGCTATCATCGTCCGCAAATAGCGTGAAGGGAGCATGGGATCATTAATCCGGAGATCCGTGATTCCGTGCACAAGACCGGTATTCGGCGCATTGCTCGAACCCTCCATTCCCAGGACGCGAAAAAGACCTGGCCGGGCCTTGAGCCATTGAATAGGCTCTGTCTCGGGAAAATCAAAATAATCCGTTGGACTATTGTAGCGAAAACCGGCCAGAAAAAGGTCAAAGATTGTCATGGCAATAAATATCTTTGAAGCCATATTCTTTTTAACATTCCACATCCCTATAACAACAACCCCAATGGAAAACAAAATGGCCAAAAGGAGGCGTGGGGCAATTAATCTTACCCACTCTGTCAAGAGCGTTTCAGGAGCATAATTCATTATACCGAACGGGCTAAGGAGCGAGAGAAGCACAGAGAGAGCAAGAACAATAAGGCCAATCCTCACAAGAATGACATTTTTCTCCTTCCTCTTCTCTATCCACTCATCAAACCCCATACCGGCCAGGATGGATATGGAAAAACACACAAGCCCTATGGCATATTGAGGCTTAGAATGTCTGAATAAGGGGAGGTCGCCGAGCCAGGAAATAGGCGGTAGCCTCAAGAATATAAAAATGCCGAGAAGAAAGACACCCAATAGGGGGATTGCTCTCTTTTTACCCATTATATTCAAGAGGGCAAACGCCAATGGAACCAATCCGCAATACGCCATGTACGGGAACGGATAATGCTCGAGGGGAATGGGCACGAGAAGGGCCGTGAGCCTGGTAAGAAACAGATAGAGAGAGAGCCCCTCTAATGGTTTGATGGAATGATAGGTCAATCCAGATGTTAAAAAATACTCCAAAAAGGGGAGGAGCGCGATTGACGAAAGAAATAATCCAAAAAGCAGGGACATAATACCGACGAATACCCTCCTTTTGTCCCTCTCAACACAGATATAGACTGTTCCCCCCAGGAAGGTATAGAAAGTCGCGCCCGGATGTCCGGAGAGAATGAGAATCGCCATGACGGGGCCAAACCATGAGACTGTAGTTAGCAACCGGGAAGAGCGACATGGGATAAGCCCATAAAAAAGCAAAGGGAGAAGAACATAAGTGTTCGCTTCCATGTAGCGGAAAGAGCTGACCATCCCTCCCCCGAAGGCATATGTGATCCCGGAAACCAATGATCCAGCATGGGAAAGCCCCATTTTTCTGCACAAGAGAAGGATAAAAAAACCGGCCAAGAAAATCTTGAGAACTTGGATATACTCCAATGTACTCATCCTGGGCCAGAGATAAAGGGGGAACTTCAAGGGGGAAAATACCGTTGTCTGCCAGTTTGCAAGAAAGGGGGTTCCTGTCCCACTGTAAGGATTCCAGAGCGGAACTTCACCATCCCACAGCATATGGGCAGAATAGAGGCCCCACGGTGCGATCTGCCAATAGGGAGTCGGATCCGCCAAATGGATATAATGCCATCCCCGAGGCTTGATGGAACGATAAAGGGAGTCATTATAAAGGTTCCCTGCCCCGCTGAGAGACCGACCCAAAAACACCCCATCTGCATAAAACGCAGAGGTTAAGAGGGCTAACAATAGAACTGGTTTAAAAGCCCGGAAGACACTCACCTGAGTAACAATGATCGAAGGTGTGCCATTGTTAGTTGATCTTTGCTGAAGTAGCCCCCATTGTGGTGAAATATCTCTTGGGAATTCTTGGGAAAACCACGAAAGGAGGCCACAATGAGAAAGATACTACATATAGGAGGACAGGGCAAGAAACAGAAGGAGATGAAGGCAGCGCTGAAAGTTTCTCCTCCGGGTTTAGCTGTCTCTCCCAAAACTCCCAGGCGGATTATATCCTCAGGGGCGTGCTCCTAAGGGAGGGATACCATAAGGTTGAATTCACCTACGAGTCCTTCTCCTTCTTCACATTGGATTCCTCGGCCGCAATCGTTTTATGTTGACTTCCAATTGAGGCGATGGTAGTTTTCCCTTATGTTTAAAAGGCTGGCTGCAGCACTTTGCGGCGTCCTCGCTTTGTTCCAGGTTTCACCCGCACTCGGCCAGGAGCGCGGGGCTGAACGAGCAATAGAAGAAGAGATAATGGCAGAGGAGCTGCTGTTTGGAGCTGAGCCGGTTGTAACCTCGGCTGCCCGCAGAGAACAACCCCTGCACGAGGCGCCCTTTGCCGTTACGGTATTTGAAAACGATGACCTGAAGCTCTTTGGAATCCACTCCCTCGGCGATGTCCTCCGCCTCGTCCCGGGGATGGATGTCTCCTATATCACCCCAGGCTTCACATACTTCAACATCAGGGGTTTTGCCACGGAGAAGAATGTGCGCACCCTCGTGCTGCTTGACGGCAGGATCGTCAATATAGAGGCAGTCGGGCCGAGCGATATAGAGATCCTTCCTGTGTCAGTGGAGGAGATTGAGAGGATAGAGGTCATCAGGGGTGGTGGATCCGCCCTTTACGGCGCAAACGCATACTCGGGTGTGATAAGCATCATCACGAGGCACCCGGAGAAGACACCAATAGGATGGGCCTCTCTCTCCGGAGGGGCGCAGCCCGAGGAAATCTCTTCAAAGCCCCTTGGGACATCCTCTGCATCTGCCGGCTCAGGCTATTGGAAAAAGGGCTTCTGGGGCTACCGCGTCTCTGCCGGTTATCGTCAGAGCAATGACTGGGTCAACCCGGATGATATCAATCATAAAGTGAAATGGGGAAGGCTCCTCGTTGGGACAGATGCAATACCCGGGGCAAGATTGAGCCTTGAGGGCGGCGGAGAGATCGTAGATTCAACGATATTTGCAAGCCTCGCAAACGTGCCCTACGAAGGCCTTGACTACTACTCCCAGTTGAAAGGGGAATGGAAAGGGCTGTCCTTCAATACTTACTATAGGCTCGTCCATGTTGAAGCATTTCTGAGCACAAAGCTTTTTTATAATTTAATCAACTTTGCCCTGCCAATCACCGGAGACACCAGCTCGGTGACAACGGACATCCAGTATTCATTCCCGCTGGGAGAATGGGGCCATCTAATCCCGGGCGTTAATTTCCGCTACATGTCTTATGACATATCTAATTTTAGAAAGGAACTGAATGGCCAGGACCTTACTCAAGAGCTGATGGTCGGTGGTTTTGCTCATTTTGAAGCACGGCCCGCTCCCCCCCTCTCTCTTGTCCTTGATGCCCGGTACGATTGGTTCAGCATAACAAAGCCTGCATTCAGCCCGAGGCTCGCAATATTATATTCCCTTTTTGAGGGCCACATCCTGAGGGCAGCAGCGGGCCAATCCTTTAGAAAGCCGGTCTGGCTTGAGGCCCAGGGTATAAGCGAACAGGATCTGTTAAAGAGAATATTCACGCTTCCTCTTGGGAACCCGGATGTAGGAAATGAGCTTGTTAGGACGGCAGAGCTTGGCTACAGGGGGTATTTGTTGAAGCAGCTGAGGACTGAGCTCAATCTCTTCTATGATCAATACACTGATTTTATACTCCTTCAGATCTATCTTTCCGAAAATGGTAAGCGTAGTGAGAACAAGTTTCGGGCGGAAAACTTAAAATCCACGTTCTGGGGAACGGGCGGGGAGGCTGAGATAGGGTATGAACCTTTTCCATGGCTTGCAACCAATGCGAATTATTCCCTTCTCTACCGAAAGGATATCGTTGTGGGAGTCACCAAACCATACACACAGAACAAGGCAGCCCTCTCCCTCAAACTCATGCCCCCCGGTCTTCCCTTCTTTGGGCTCACCGGCAATTATGTCGGCAGCTTCCATTACGAGATCGTAAATCCCTCACCAGTGAAAACGGAGGCCCAGAAGATCCCTTATTATGTCCTGATAAATGCAGTCGTGGGGTATTCCTTCCTTAAGGGAAATTTGGAGACAGGGCTCCATATTTTCAACCTCCTGAACCAACACCATCGTGAAAGCTCTTTCCTTGAAGCTCCCCAACTTATAGGGGCAGAGGAAATCAGCCAGAAGCTCGCCCTGTTTATCAGGTGGAAGTTCTGAGGGTCAAAGCCTAAGGGAGAAAATCATCTCAGGGCGTGGGGGTCTCCACTCCGCACGATCTCAGCCACTTCCTGCGGTGTGCCGGCGGTAAGGAGCCTCTCTCTAACAAACCTGCTCTGGACAATCCCGGCAATCCTTGCAAGTATCCCGGCCTGAGAATGGGCCTGGGATGAGGGTGTCAATAGAAGGAACACAAGGCGGACAGGCTCCAAAGTGTCCGGTCCGAACATGATGCCCTCCCGTGAGCGTCCAATCAGAAGCACCGGCCCCTTGAGCTCCGGAAGGCGGGCATGGGGGATGGCAATCCCTTTGCCTATATTTGTAGAGATCGCCTCCTCCCTCTTCATACATGCATTAATCGCCTTGGAGGGATCGCATCCGAGGCCGTCCCTTGATACGGTGCGCAGGAGCTCGGGGACCACATCCTCGCATCGTCCGCCCTTCAGGTCGAGAAGGATCCCGTTGGGAGGAATGAAATCGGCAAGTGAATACCTGGGCTCCCTCTCAAACTCGTCCTCGATATCACCGACCATCTCCTCAAGTAAATCCTCAAGGGTGACGATCCCTATGGATCTGCCCCTGGAGTCTGTGACCACAGCCATGTGGTTTCTCCCCTTCTGAAGCCTTTCCAGGGTCGTCTCCAAGGACTGAGTGAAGGGCACCCTGATGGCAGGACGGACAATCTTCCGAAGGCCGTCAGGGCTGGATGGTATACCCGGATCCAGGACAATGTCCTTGATATGGACTATGCCCAGGATCTCCATGCTTCTGGCCTTCACGAGCGGGTAGCGTGAAAATTTGCCCTCCCGTATGGTCTCCAGATTCTGCTCCCAGGGTGCGTCCTCCACAAGGACCCTCGCTTTGTTGAGCGGGACCATGGCGTGCTCCACCTTTGTTGAGCCCATATCAATAAGGTTTTCAAAAAAGAGAAGCCTGTTGAAGGAAAACGCCCCTTTCTTCTGCGACCTGCTCAGGATGATCCGGAGCTCCTCCTGGGAATAGGCGAGCTCTGCAGGCGAAGCGACATCTATACCAATGGCCTTGAGGATGAGGTTGGAGGCCCAGTTGAGCACTACGAGCGGGGGGTAAAAGAGGATGTAAAATACCCTCATCGGCCAGGCAACAAGTAGGGCGGAAACCTCGGGTTTTCGGATCGCCAGGGATTTTGGGGCAAGCTCTCCAACTATGATGTGAAGGAATGTAATGACCAGAAAGGCCACTGCAAGGGAGACGGAGTGGCTCACAACGGAGGACCATATCCCCGGCAGGTCAAAAAGCGGCTTGATCACGGCGGCAAATGCAGGCTCGCCGATCCAACCGAGGCCGAGGCTCGCTATTGTAATTCCAAGCTGGGTGGCAGACAGGTAATTGTCGAGCTGTCTGATGAAACGCCTGGCAAGAATGGCTCTCCTGTCCCCCTTTTTTGACAGCTCTTCTATCCTGGTTTCCCTAACCTTTACAATGGCAAACTCAGCCAGGACGAAAAAGGCGTTCAGGAGCACAAGCAGAATAGCAATTACTATATAGACGAGGTTAAGGATGGTCACGCCCATAATTTTACCACGAAGTTAGGGCAATATAATCTTTCACCGCAACAAAGCCCGCGACAATTGCGCCCTTGATCTCAATTGGCTTATTATCTTGCGCCATTCCCTGCTCTTCATTCCCACAACACATCTGCCGCTCTCTCTTAGTGCCAGTCTTTTTTTCATCCTCACTTCATCCAGATCAAACATTCCCCTGGGAATGGAAGAGATTGCCCGCAGGACAAGTTTCTGAAATTGGTCCTTCGTCCTTGCAAGCGAATAAGAAACCCATCTGCCTTCCTTGCTCTCTGTAACAAGCCCTGCTTTCTCCAGTTCCCTGAGATGGCGGGACACATTGTATTGGGCCTCGTTGAGCGAATCCATGATCTCACAGACGCAGAGGCCCCCCTTTGCCTCCGTCAGGAGCCGGAGTATCCTCAGCCGTGTCCTGTCTGATAATGTCTTGAATATGTATGTATATATGCGCATTTCAGCATTCATTTTAATAGGCACAAATCAGACTGTCAAGCACTTTTATGGAAGCAGTGCGTTCTTGAAGACGTAGAGGCGGTTGATCTGGTTTGTGCCCTCGTAGATCTGGGTAAGCTTTGCGTCCCGGAATGACTTCTCTATTCCATACTCCTGGAGAGGCCCGTCAGGGCCCATTATCTCTACTGCTTTAGAGCACACATCCATAGCCAGATCACTGCTGCAGAACTTGGCCAGGGAGCTGTGGGCTGCAGCGAGCCGGATGTCCTCCTCGGACACATGCCTGGCAGCCATCTCCTTGACCTTCCTGTAGAGCCACCGTGATCTAAATAGCCTTCTCATGACAGGAGACCTCAGAATGGGCTGGGGAAGTCTCTCCATGAGCCTCATTATAGGTCTCTGCATGATCCTGGATGGGCCGAAGGCATCGTTGAAAAGGGCGGCACCCATATAGGCCTGGCGTGCCAACTGGATCCTGGCCATCAGATCCACAAGGGTCACCTTGACCCTTTGTTCCTCAAAGAGATACCGGCCGTTGACCTTAGTATTGGAAACATACCTTAGGAGCCTCTCAAAAGCCCCCCTGGCGATCCCTGTCGCTATTGCTCCGACCGGCGCCCTGGACGCACCCAGGACGACAGCGATCTGCCTCTCCCCTTCCCCCTCCTCTCCCACGCGGTCAATTTCCGGAACAAACACATCCTCAAATACGAGCTCGGCCGCGGGGCATGCCCTCTGTCCCATCTTTCTTTCCACCCGGCCCACTGAAAATCCCTTTGCATTGGATGGTATGACAAAGGAGACGCCCGTCTCCACTGGCCTGGACCTGTCTAGGACCGCCCCTGTCCATATATATTTTGCAATGCTCCCGTTCGAGATAAAAACCTTCCTCCCGTTGACAATGTAACCACCCGAGACCCTTCTGGCATGGGACACAAGCCGCGCCGTCTTGAGAAAATCTGAGTCCTCCACATCAGACCCTGCAGTGGGCTCTGTGATGGCGAGAGCAAAGATAACGGGGTTTCCCTTTTTCTCCTCCTCGGCAACCTCTCTCATATACCTGTCAAACAGGGAGAGATCAAAAGAGAAAACAACGGGACCGAGGCCAAGGGCATGCGCTCCGAATATGTTGGCAACACCGGGGCAGAAGCTGCACAGCTCTTCCATGAGCACGGCGAAGTGAGCTGTAAGGTGGCTCATCCCTCCGAATGCCTTTGGGATAATGTAACTGAGAAATCTATAAGGAAGCCCGGCCCTAACGATGTCCCATGAGAAGTATGAATGGTCCTCTCCGATCATCCTGTCCAAATTCATTGCAGCAGGTGAAATATATTTCTCTCCGTAATCCCGCGCGTCTTTCTGGACAATGCGAAGCCCATTCACAACATCAGGAGCGTATCTCTCGAGGGCTCCGAGAAATGGAAATGCCTCTCTCAGATCTCTGAGCTTGTATATGAGCTTCTCAGGGTCTAAAGTGCTGCGTCCAGCCATGTTACCCTCTGACCCTTGCCACCTCTCTGCCTGCAAAGGCCATCCTCCTTGCCATGGGCTCAACCATGGCCTGGAGGTTCTTGGCATCCCTCATGAGCCCTTCAACAAAGTAATCCTTCATATATCCGTATCCTCCAAGCACCTGGACAGCATCTATGGTGATCTTGATTGCCGCATCTGACGAGAATGCTGCGCTGAGGTCGCAAGCGTTTTGCCATTCTCTCCCGTCTGCCGACTGTGCTGATGCCCGGACGAGGGCGGATGCCGCCTCTATGTTTTGGGCCATCTCCGAGAGGATCATCCTTATGGCATCATGGTCGCAGATCATCTGTCCTCCCTGATATCTCTCAGTAGAGTATGCCAGGGCGCGTTTGTAAGCTTCCCTGGCGATCCCAAGCGCTATTGATCCAAAGAGAGAATCGCTAAGCCTGATGCTTTCCAGGATCCCATTCTTTCCCTTCTCGCAGGGTATGATCGATCCTTCCGGAACACTAACATCCGAGAACTCAACATCAGCCACGGGACAGGAAAGGAGACCAAGCCTGGGTTTTTCAGGAGAGACCGTTACCCCATCTGCTTTGACTGGGACTGCGCACCAGCGAAGACCTTCCTCCCCGCTGGCAAAGACTACAAAGTGATCAGCAGCACCTGCCCCGACAACAGCTTTCTTTAATCCGCTGATGACAAGCGCCCCTCCCTTCCTAACAACAGAGGTGCGCGGAAGTTCTTCTTTCCACGATAGAAGGGAACCGCCTTCCTCCCTTACGGCGAGGGAAAGGAGGCCTGCGATTTCAAAGCCTCTACCTCCTGAGAGCATCAGTGGTGCTTGAGCTGAGGCATGGCTAGCAAGAAGGAGGCCAAGGCCTGGAGACACCCTGGCGATTTCCTCAATGACCGCGGCTAAAGCCTCAATCCCCCCTCCATCCTGAATTTGGAGGCCGAGGAAGCCGAGTTGCTTCAGGAGCTCAACTACCTTGACAAGCTCATCCCCACGGTGTGTGCCAAGGGCTTCGAGGCGCGGCTCTATGTCCCTTTGGGCCATCTTTCTGGCCAGCTCCCTTGCCTGGGCAACAACAGACTCTTCGGCTTTTTCCGCTTTTTTCAATTCCTGTTTCTCATCCAAAAGACATCCTCCTTCGTCCGAATATATCCCGCGAGGACACAATATTCCAGCCTTTCTTCACTTGAGTAAGCATCTCCAATCCCGTGACAAAGAGAATGTAAATAAATTATGAGATTGCTTCGTCGTCCGCCTAAGGCGGACTCCTCGCAATGACCCAAAGCTTGATCGTTGTGAAAAACTATGAGAATGTAGGACTCAAAGGACAAGGGAGGGAGGTATAAATGCCGGACATAGAGAAATTGAAGAAGTTAATCGCAGCGTTAAAAACCGATGTCAAAGAGCGAGTCTCCAAAGGCAAGGACTCTACAAAGGATCCAGCCCTCAGAAAATTGAAGAAGAGTCTCAGGAGGGCGCAAAGAAAGCTCAGGCTCCTTGAGGGGAGAAAGAGAAAGAAAAAGGAAGAAAAGAAGACAATTGCACCTGCCGCCCCACAGACAAAGCCAGCAGGCCCTTAGAGTTTTCTGAGGATTACAAGCGTCCTCTTCCCCATATCCAGTGGAAGAGAAAGCTCTTCTACCCTTTCGATCCGGAGACCAAATTTGTTTTGATACACCCGAGATCCTTGAATCTCCTGGATTCCTTCTTTCCCCCGCATGGAAATAAGTATGCCACCTCCTTTCACATAGGGAACTCCTGCCGGTATGAATGAATCCAGGGAGAGGGTTGCGCGGGAGATCGCCACATCCACTGTAGCCTTCATGACCTCCTGAAAACCCCTATTTTCAGCCCTCTGGTTCAGGGCTTCAATCCCTTTGAGCCCAAGCCCTCGGATTAGATTCTTCAGAAACACAATCTTCTTATGCGAGGAATCAAGGAGGAGCACCCTGAGTGAAGGGATTGATATCTTGATGGGGAGACCGGGGAAACCCCCACCCGAGCCTATGTCCATCAGGAATCCCTCGGAAGGAATGAATGGAAGGGGGGAGAGGGAGTCAATGAAATGCTTGACCACAACCTCCTTGTCTCCCTCTATTGACGTAATATTCATGGAGGCATTCCATTTCTTAAGCTCCCTCAGATGGGTGTCAAATGCATCTATTTGCCCCTGGGAGAGATCTTTCCCCCATTTAACGGCCGATTCTTTGAGGAGATCCTCAAGCTCCCTGTCCAGACCCCCCTCCTTTCCTCATTTTTACTGTATGAATATGGAGGATCGAAATGGCTGACGGAGGAATCCCGGCAACCCTTGATGCCTGCCCCAGAGAAATGGGCCTGATCTTTGATAGCTTCTCCCTGGCCTCCGTGCTCAAACCGGGCAGGCCATTGTAATTTATGTCCGGGGGGATCCTGAGGGATTCCGCCTTCTTGAACCTCTCTATCTGGTCCATCTGCCGGTCTATGTATCCCTCGTATTTCACCTGGATCTCGGCCTGCTCCCTGACCTCAGGAGGGGCATTTAGAAGCTCCTTATTAATGGCTGAGAGCTTCTCAATGGCAATCTCCGGCCTTTTAAGCGCCTGTTTGAGGTTCTTTGAGTCAAGGAGGGCCAGCAGCCGGTTGAGCCCCTCCTTCTTAGCCCTTACAGCCTGGATCCCATCCTGATCCACCAGGCCATTGGCAAAACCTATCTCCCTGAGGCGGAGGTCAGCATTGTCCTCCCTGAGGATGAGGCGGTATTCAGCCCTTGATGTGAACATCCTGTAGGGCTCCATTGTCCCCTTTGTCACAAGGTCATCTATCAGAACGCCGATGTAGGCCTGGGCTCTATCCAGGATTAGGGGTTCCTTTCCCTGCACCATCCTAACTGCATTGATCCCTGCAATAAGCCCCTGCGCCCCTGCCTCTTCATATCCTGATGTCCCATTGATCTGCCCGGCATGGAAGAGCCTTTTAACTGGTTTCGTCTCCAGGGTCGGATGGAGCTGGATCGGGGGAACAAAGTCGTATTCCACTGCATACCCGGGCCGGACAATCTCTACCTTCTCCAATCCTTCTATTGTCCTCAGAAAGGAGAGCTGGATGTCATGGGGAAGGCTTGTGGAAAGGCCGTTGGGGTATACCTCGTGAGTGTCAAGGCCGTCCGGCTCCAGAAAGACCTGGTGCCTTTCCCTATGGGAAAAGCGAACAACCTTGTCCTCAATGGAAGGACAATATCTGGGCCCAACGCCCTTAATTACGCCTGTGAACAAAGGGGAGCGGTCCAGGCCGCCTTTTATCACCCTATGGGTTTCAGGATTCGTATAGGTGATCCAGCATGGGACCTGGGGAAGGCTTGGCTTCTTGCTTGAAAATGAAAAAAGGGGCGGAGGCTCGTCCCCTTTCTGCTTGGTGAGCCTTGAGTAGTCAATTGTCCTGCCGTCCAGCCTGGGCGTCGTTCCTGTCTTGAGCCTTCCGATCTCCAAACCAAGGCCTTTGAGGTTTTCGGACAGCCCTCTTGAAGGGGGGTCCCCTGCCCTCCCGCCTGGACACTGGGAAAGCCCGATGTGCATGAGGCCGTTGAGAAAAGTCCCTGTCGTCAGAACGACAACATCGCTGGAGAGCTCCTGGCCCGTGTCTGTCTTTACGCCTGCCGCTGCTCCATCCCTAATGAGCACCTCTACAACCATGCCTTGCTTGATTGTAAGGTTTTCCTGGCGTTCAAGGGCACTTTTCATCCTGAGCCGGTAGCGCTGCCTGTCGCATTGGGCGCGCGTCCCCCGCACGGCAGGACCCTTTTTCATATTGAGCTTGCGAAACTGAATGCCTGTCTCATCAGCGGCCCTGCCCATCTCCCCTCCCATGGCATCTATCTCCCTGACCAGATTGCCCTTTGCAAGCCCGCCAATGGCAGGGTTGCAGGACATAAGCCCAATGGTGTCGGGATTCTGGGTGAGAACGAGGGTACTGCAGCCCATGCGGGCAGAGGCAAGGGCCGCCTCGCACCCGGCATGGCCCCCTCCTACGACAATGACATCAAAATCAAATCTAAAGGCCATAGTCTCTCTTCATCTTTTCATACTTATCATGGGTATATTGGTCAAATTTCTTTGGATCCATGCCCTCAAGCAATGGGATCAGAAACTCCTTCAGCGCCTTCCCCCTGACCATCCATTGGTAATAATTCCTTCCCCCGTGATGATAGGGCCCATAGAGCTTGGATCCCGGGACATTCTCCTGGAGCCAGCGAAATACCGCCTCATGTCTTATATGCATTCTCAGGGTGATCTGGGGCTGCTTGCCATCCCCTCCGAAGTGCCCCTCTCCTATGAGCAAGCCGAGCAATAATCCCTTTGAAAATTCATCCATTTGGTGTTGTTTCACCGTAATGTTAAACGTGAAACATTTTTAAGTCAATGTAGAAGTTTGTCCCCCCGCCCATTTGGGCGGGGGGTATTTGGATGATTGGGTTTTAAGGTGAAAAGTCTATATATATCTGCGCATATGCCCCACTCGCAACATCCGTCGCAGTTACGGTCACGGTTTCAGGCTGGGAATCTCTGATGGTTGCGCGGAATATCCCTGTCGAATCCGTCTTTCCACTACTTGGAGCAATCGAGGCTGAGCCGGTCGGCCCCAAGGCTACATCCCTTTCCCCTCCTGGTCCAGCCCTGACAGTAAGGTTCGTGGTGCCGCCGACCTTGAGGTGGGTTGCACCTGCCTCAACGGATATCCCCACAAACTCAACACTAATGGTTGCAGAGGCTCCTGATTCAGGATCCGCCGCTGTCACCGATACAGTCTGAGGAATAGGGGACATAATAGTTGTGTCTGAAACCCCGCCTCCTCCTGTAATTTCAGTAACTAAAAACACAGATGGGCTTGAGGTTGTAAATGTGACGGCCCGCCCGGTGAGGTCACTAAATACAAAGCCCGTGAGGATAGAGGTTAGGTTAATTGTGCTTCCGATGGGAACCGACCAGGCAGAAGGGGCGAGATAAATCCCTGGAATGCCAATTGTAGTAAATGTTACCCCGATGGAGTTCTCTGCCCCGGAGGTGTTATCGTAAACTGCAATAGTGAAGCTTTCAGCCAATGTGTCGTTGACTTCATAACTATAGACACCATCCTTACAATCTGTCGGGCCAGAGACCGAGGCCGATGAGGGCGGCCAAGGAACAACCGTTAAGGGCCTTTCACACGCCGGGGTGCCGCCAGTGATAGTTACTATCATAGGAACAACAATCGGCCCTGTCGCAGGAGAGGTGGATGGATAGGTAGAAAGGCCTATACTGACGAACTCCACCTGGACAGGGTTTAATTTTACACCCGAGGCGACATCTGTTGCCGTGACGAGAATCGTCTCTGCATTAGTGTCAGTGATGGTCGAGCTATATGTCCCATCGGTATTTTCGACCGTAGGCCCCGCCGTTGCCCCCCCTGTTGGGGTGAAGGTGACAGTTCTCCCTGTTGGAGTAACCCCGCTGATTCTTACCGTCACTGTAACACTTGATCCCACAGGAACGGATGCGGTAGTTGGTGTAATTGACTCGATAGCCACCCCGGGCAAAAAGTTCACTGTAGTGCTCAGTTTTGCCGTGGAACGATTATCCGTCAATATCACCGCCACTGTCTCTGCATTGATGTCCGAAAGATCCAGGGTATACTTCCCGTTCCCTCCGTCGGAGAGGGAGAATTCTGTTGAGGAATTGGGTGGAGATGTCGTTGGAGAGTCCGTATAGGCTGTCACTGTCCGCCCAGTCAGGGGCACTTCATCTCCGGTCTTATTGTCCTTGGTAATAACCTTCGCAACAATCCGAGCAGTGGTGGTGACAGGGGAACTTACAGTTGTCTTAGCAAAGGTGAAGGAAACCACATTGATCGTCACCCTGTCCTTCGCTCCAGTGGAAGGCTCGGTTGTAGTAAGTTTTATGGTCTCCAGGACGGAGTCCGATACCCTGGTCCATGTCCCATACGCAGCCGGTGTCACCGCCGTTGTAGTTTGAAGAGACCCGGATCTGTCAATGGAGAAGTATACGGTGCTCCCTGTGAATAAGTAGCCATTCCTGCAGGATTGGGCAGTAAACATCCTCCCTACATTCACCGGGATGTCATTTGCATCTGGCTCATAGGATGTGACGGTCATGCTGACAAAGTTTGTCTCCTTAGGAACGGAAGAAATATGACTCCCCATATACTGAACATCCTCCTGGACAAGCTTAGACTCACCATTATTATCTGGTAAAACGCCATCGGAGATACTTCCATTGCTGATCCATAGGGTATATGTCCCATTGGCGTTGTCCCTGATCTTTCTCAGATATCCCAGGGAAAATGGGCTGGGAGGATCAGAGGTGGCATCGGTGAACACCACGCTAATATTCCCTTTCTGGAAGGGAACAGTGTTTCTGAATATGTCCCTCAGGGTCACCGTGATCGTAGGAGAAATATCTGTACCTGTTGCAATATTGACAACCGGACAATTAACCAGGCTCGGATTTCCCACCTCGGACTCGGCTATAACAACATCCCCAGGCGTGACCGTTACAATAGAGGCAGCCGAATAATTCCCCTCCGCACATCCCACGCAGGTCACAGTGAGGAGGAAAGAGGTCGCCACACTCATGCGGAGGCCTATGTTATAGGTGCTGCTCCCCACCTCCGCCTCGTCTATTGCTGTAATCTCTGCTTTTGAATTGCTGACCGTTGCAGTGATCTTGCTGACAGCCCCGACAACAGGATTGCCTGTCGAGGGATCGGTAATCGTAAATGGTATGTCGAAGCCCGCATATCCATTCTCAGCTTTGATGTAATAATGAGGGACTGTATACATATAGACCGTGACCTCGGTATGCGCCTGAATATTCAATATATTGTCGCTGACAAAAACCGTTCGAGATCCTGGAGAATTCACATACAAGGTAAATACATGGATTCCTGCATCTTCGGGAGTGAAGAAATAGGTGCTGGGAAGTATGGCCTGAGCGTCCGTGCTCGTGAAGGACACCGAACCATTATAATTTTCCGCCAGGTTCCCAAAGGCATCCCATACCTTGACGCTTACAGTGATTGGCTCCCCAGTGGTTGTAAGGACGGGTGACAAATTGAGGGTAAAACTGGACGCTGGCCCCGCAGCCACCGTTATGGCCCTACTGCCGGAGATCTTCCCGTCGCTTGCTGTGATGTCCCTCTGGCCTGCTGCTGTAAGCGTAACCCCAGCGGTAAATGTGTGGACTCCTTCATCTTCTTCAACAAATGTGTAGGATTGAGGAAGGGTCGCCTGTGGGTCGGTAGAAGTAAACTGGATCGTCCCCGAATATGAGGGGACTGTTTTCCCCCCGCTGTCAATGGCCTGAGCCGTGACCGTTATCGGATCGCCTGCGACTGCATAATCCGGGGAAGAGATCGCAAGCCCCGTGGCAACAGGTCCCTTTTCCTCCGGCCCGGGGCACCCGCCCCCTATTAAGACGGATAGAATTATCACAAAAAGAGGTGCTATTGACGACTTCATCGCTTTTGTAAACATAGTTCCTCCTTCCTCAAAATTGTATGACAAGCCCTCGCATTGCCCGATACTATAACATACTTTTAACTATTCCTGTCAAGGTTATTTCCCGATACAGAACTCACTGAAGATCCTGTTGAGCAGATCCTCTGTGGAGGTCTCACCGACAACCTCTCCAAGCGCTTCTAAGGAAAGCCGGAGGTCAACACTGGCCAGCTCGGGAGAAACACCCTTTCTAACACCCTCCTGGGCCTGCCTTGTTGCATCTAAGGCCCTTACCAGGGCATCCCTGTGCCTTTGCCGGGTGATAACAGCACCCTGGATCGGCTCGCCTCCATAGCCGGAAACCCCTGTAATTATGCGCCTTTTCAGGGCATCAAGCCCTGTCCTCTTTTTTGCTGAAACCACCACAGGGTCAATGCCTGGGCAGTTGGAGGAGAGATTCTCCATTGAAAGCATCAGGGGAAGATCTGCTTTATTCACAACGAGGATCTTTTTTCTTTCCCTTACCTCATTAATAAGATGGATGTCCTCTTCTTTCAGGGGTTCGCTTCCGTCAAAAACAGCGAGGAGAATGTCCGAGTGGCCGATCTTTTCCCTTGTCAGCTTCATTCCCTCTTCCTCTATTCTTTCCCGCCCTGCCCCGAGGCCCGCGGTGTCCAGGAGTCTTACAGGGTAACCCTCAATGCTCACCGTCTCCTCAATGTAGTCGCGGGTGGTTCCGGGAAGCTCTGTAACAATTGCCCTATCTTCATTTAGGAGGGCATTGAAGAGGGACGACTTCCCCACATTCGGCCTGCCTACAATGGCGGCTGATATCCCTTCCCTGCAGGTTTTCCCCTCCTCGTATGTTTTGATAAGGGAGAGCATCTCTGTTGCAACGGCCTCCATCCCGCCCAACAGCTCTTCGGAAGAGATGCCTGCCGTATCCTCCTCTTCAGGAAAATCTATGGCAGCTTCCACATTGGCAAGAACATCAAGAAGCCTGGCTTTTATTCCTTGAAGTCTCTCTGAAAGAGCGCCCTTTAGCAGGGCCATTGCCTGGGCATGACTTCTCTCTGTCCTGGAACGAACGAGGTCCAGAACCGCCTCGGCCTGGGTCAGATCCAGCCTTCCATTGAGGAAAGCCCTCTTTGTAAACTCACCGGGCTCGGCGTGACGCGCGCCTCCCTTCACAACTACATTCAGGATCTTCCTCAACACCATGGGGCCTCCGTGGCAAGAGATCTCCACAACATCTTCCCCGGTATAGGAATGTGGGGCCTTCATCAAGCAGGCAAGGACCTGGTCAAGGGCAGCATTGGATTGGGGATCCCTTATCTCTCCAAGATATAGGCGGCGGGAGATATAACGGGGGATCGGCTTCTCAGGAAAAAACACGCCCTTCAGGAGCTCTTCGGCCCGAGGGCCGCTAATCCTTATTATGCCGATTCCACCCTCGCCCAGAGGGGTTGCAATGGCGGCAATGGTATCCAAATTTCAATCTCTGACCTACCGAATGTTCTTGATCTCCTTATATTTCTCAACATCAATGACAACAATGGAATTACTGATAGAATTGGATACATACGCCCTTTCACCCGATAGGACGATCTGCCTTGGAATCCCAGCCACGCTCAGGATTGCATCTACTTTCTCTGTGGCAAAGTTGACAGCCGAGAATTGACCGTTGGTATTGGCCACAAAAACAATGGTGCCGGTCGTAAGGCTTACCGCAATCCCTTCCGGGACACCGTTGAGAAATATAGACGAAGAGGTCGCCAGTGTTCCTAACAAGTCTATTGCAACGACCCTTTCGTTTGAGCTCACAGTGGCATAGGCCACGGAACCATCGGGTGAGAATGACACACCCCCCGCCCTTCCACCGATAGTAATACTTACAGGGGTGGAGGCAGGGGCCGAAAAATATTCAATTGTGCCCGAGACAGGATTCCCGACAAGTATCGCTCCGGTAGGAGAGACGCCGAGGACGGTTGGAGTAAAAGCGAGAGGCACCTGTGCAGTCTGGCTGAATGTTGTGGATGAGAATACGAGCAGTTGGCCTGTCTCTGTGGCGTCCGACCCCGCGGTCAGGAGATAGACGGCATCCCCTGAAGGAGAAACAGCAATCTTTCCCGGGGTGCCCTCAATGGGCATCCTGACAAGCTCTGTGAATCCTCCCCCAGAATCGTATGCCACAAAAAATCCCTCATTAGGCCGATCGAGCTTTGTGACAAAAAGGCTTTTTCCGTCCTTGCTCGCACAGATATCCTGGAGTATGCCGCCGATCAGAATGGGCGTGGAGCGGGGTTTCTCTGAGGGGAGATCAACAAGGGTGATTGTGCTGTTTGATGGGCCCGTGCCGGTAACCTGAGTTGGCCCTGTAAATGGGTTGCCTGCGTAGATGATCTCCATCGTAGGATCCTCAGGGTTCGGGGCAATGGCAAGATAATCGGGACTGAAAAAGCGTGAAGGGCTGGATGAAGAGGATCCCTTGCATCCCCAGATAAGAAGCAATAACGCAGCAACCGCCAGGAACTTCGCTGTCCTTGATGACATTGCATCCTTCATGGGATCCTGCCAATTATTATGAATTCCTCGGTATCCAGAATGGAGACGGAACGAGCACCGTAATTTGCAATATAAGCCCTGGCTCCATCCGGGGAGATAACAATGGCCGAAGGCCCTTTTTCTGTAGGAAGGATGCCTTCAACCCGGCGTGTCACAGCATTGACCTGGTATAGGACACCGGCCGAGGTGCATGTCACATAGATCCTTTTTCCATCTGGGTGGGCAGCTACGCCTTCCGGGGAATTACATACAAAGACTGCGTCTTCAATTGAATTCGTCCGCAGGTCTGCAAGTAATAGGCTCCGCATGCCCCTGTTGGCTATCGCTGCAGTCAGTCCGTCAGGAAGAACAGCTATCCCTCTTGTATAGTATTCATCGGAATTGCCGATGGAGGACATCACGCTGCTGCCTCTATACGTGTAAAAGGTGAAGGAATCCCCTGGTGTCACCGGAGGGTCGCCTCCAAAGATCGTGAAGCTAACTCCGCCTGTTGAGCTTGTGTAGGGCACGCCTGCGACTGCAGAGGGCTGGAGGCCGGAAACTCTGCCTGTAACCATGTAATAACCCTCTGCACCGGTCCCGGTTGTAAACTCCACAGACCAAAGCTCACTCTCCACGCCGCATGACGATAGGGCGATACTTGTCATCGTCGGATTGGAAGCAGGAGCGCTATCGTTGAAATAGATCTGACTGGAAGAAGACGGGTTATGAGGATTGAACTCACAGAGCTGTGTGAGATCGAGGACCGACACATAAGAGGATGCTTGTTGAGTGACATACGCATAAGGGGTCTTGGGGTTCACGGCGATACCTGAGGGATGGGAGTAACCCTCAACCCCCCGGGTCAGGGTTATCCTCTTCATCTCCTTTAGCGCCAGAGCATCCACCACAGAGACATCACTGGAGCCGATGTTGGCCGCGAGGAGTTGTGAAGAGGGCGAAAAATAGGCAAGCGCATAGGGATCATCTCCCACGGGAATCCTCGCTGCAAGGGAGACACCACCTTCATCCGGAGTTAGAACGAGTATCTCATTTTTCTCTCTACTGGCCACAAACAGGGTTCCGTCCGGCGAGAAGGCCATCCCGCCGAGAAAAGAGGCGCCTTCCTCCCCCGACAGGGGAAATACCATAGAGATATCATAGGTATTATTACCCAGGTCGATCCTGGAGATGTGGCCCGAACAATACGTCAGGGAAGCATTGGCATTGGTCACATAAAGAAATTTCCGGTCGGGGCTAAGGGCAAGCCCCACAGGGTCCGACAATGCATTGCCCGGAGGAGAGTCACACCTGGGGGTATATGTGCAGGAAGCAAATAAAAGGAGCAGGAGGGCACCCCCTGCAATCTTGGTCTTATGGAGCAACAGGCTCTTCCTCCCCTTTGGATGGAAGGATCACGAGTTTCCTCATCGAGCCAAGACCCCTGCTTTCGGTCTTAATCCCTTCCTCGCTTTTAAGGGCTGTATGGATGATCCAGCGCTCCCTCGCATTGAGGTCCTCCAGGGCAATAGCCTTGCCGGTTGATCTCACGATATCAGCAGTCTCACGGGCCATGTTCTCAAGGGTGGCCTTCCTCCTGTCTCTGTATCCCTCGGAGTCCAGGACCACCCTCTTCCTCTCCTCCGTCCCTCTGTGGACGATCCTGTTCACAATATACTGTAGGGCATCAAGGTTCTTCCCCTTCTGCCCGATAATGATGTTGGCATCCTCTGATGCAATCGTCAACAACACCATGTCCTCTGTCTCGTTCCCTTCTATAGTAGCGGAAAAATTCATAAGCTTGAGAATCCGCTCAAGGACCCCTTTTGCGTCGTCAAGTATGCTCATGGTTGTCTCCTCATGTTTTTTTGTTTATGTAGTACTGCTGTAAAATGCTCAGGATGTTATTGACGGTCCAGTAAAGGACAAGGCCCGAAGGAAGGCTCCAGAAGATGACCGTCAGCATGATCGGCATGAACCACAGCATGAGCTTGGCCTGCTGGGGGTCTCCTGTCGTGGGTGTCATCTTTTGCTGGACAAATGTAGTTATACCCATGAGAAACGGAAGCAGTCTGACCGGGATGCATAACGAGGGAATGATGCAGACGGTAAAGAGCAATTCCGGAGAGGAGAGGTCCTTGATCCAAAACATGAAAGGCGCATGGCGAAGCTCGATGGACTTCATCAGGGCCTGGTATAGCGCGATGAACACCGGTATCTGAATAATAATGGGAAGACAGCCGCCGAATGGGTTTACCTTGTGCTGACGGTATAGGTCCATTGTTTCCCGGTTTAGCTTGTCCTTGTCGTCCTTGTATTTCTCCCTGAGTTCCGTGATCTTGGGCTGGAGCTTCTGCATCTCCTTCATTGATTTGTAGCTCATCTGGTTCAGGGGATAAAAGAGGAGGCGCACGGCAAGGGTCAGAAGAAAAATGGCAATCCCGTAGTTCCCACTAAAGGAATAAAGAGCCTTGAGCACAAGGACAAGGGGCTTGGCAATGGGATGAAACCAGCCGTAATCAATCGCCCTGTCCAGGTCCACATTGAGGGCCTTGAGTCTTTCCAGCTCCTTGGGACCAAGATAGAGGTCATAAACATTGGTTAGGACTCCGCGCGGCGGGATCACCACAAGAGGATGAATTAGGACGATGGAAGAAGGTTCTAATATGACCCCCTGTGAGCTTACCCTTGGGATCATGGCGGCGATGAAATACTTGTCTTCAAACCCGGCCCACCTTACATCACCGTTAAGCTCCTGGGCTTCGCCCCCCTTCTTTGTATATGTTAGGAGCTTTCCCCCAATAAGGGCGACGGGCCCTGTATAGGTATATTTGCTTACTTCTCCCCCGCCATTCCCCGTCCATCGAAGGATCGTCTTTCCCTTGAGAGGGGTTGAGGCAAGGTTCTCCACGTTCACCTTCAACCCGATCCTATAATTGTCCGCCTCAAAAGAAAAAACCTTCTTTATCCTGACCCCTTTCCTGGAGTGATAGATAAACGTAAGCTCCTCTTTCCCTCCCTTTCCTATCTGGATACGCTTTTTGTCCGGTGTAAAAGAAACAGATGAAAATCCATGCCCTGAGTCCAGAAAAGAAATTTCAAGGGGAAGTGGTTGCAAACCTTGTTGGGTAACAATATCCACAAGGGCAGATTCCGAAGAGATGCTCTCATGGAATTCCTTAAGCTTCATACTCTTGATCCTGCTCCCAAGGGTTGAAAAGACAATGCGATACAAAGGCGTATCAACAGGAATCTCTTCCTCGGCAAACAGCCTTTCCTTCTCCTCTGGGATGATTCTGTTGGCTTCAGGGACTTCGCGAGGCAAACTGGGGGCAGGCGCAGGGGGTGAAGGCACTGTACCTGTTACAGGCGATGCTACCTTGTCGGGTTGCGACTCGGGGGTCTGCGGTTTTCTAAGCTTCCCGATGTATGCCTGCCACAGAAACAGGACAAGGAGAGAAAGCACAGCAGCGAGAATCGCCCGTTTTTCCATGTTTCAGGCCTTGATTCAGTTCAAAGGGTCATAGCCGCCGGGATTAAAGGGGTGACACTTCATGAGCCTCTTAATCCCGAGAATAAACCCTTTCCCTGCCCCATACTTCTCTATTGCCTGAAAAGAGTATTCAGAGCATGAGGGATGGAACCTGCACGAGCGGAGAAACAAAGGAGAAACGAATGCCTGATAGACCCTGATGAGGAAAAGGAGAATGTGCTTCATGGATGGACAGGGAAAATACGCCCCTCGATCTCTTCGCACACCTCGGCATATTTGAGCCCCACAGAGCCCTTCCTGGCGATTATATGGACATCGGTCGGGGGGTTGAACTTCTCTTTGTTAAGACGGAAGAATTCCCTCAGCAACCTTTTGATCCGATTTCTTTGGACCGCATTTCCTACACGCTTGCTGGCTGTGATCCCGAGGCGGCTGCGTCGTGTGGGACTAAGCCTGGTCACAATAATGAAATGCTGGGTATGCGTTTTCCTTCCGGTGTTTCTGAGCTCATTAAAATCAGAGCTCCTGACCAGTTTTTCATCCCTCCCGAAGGAGGCCCCTTCCATTTCCTTCTCAGGCACCGTGACGCGCCCATTTCTCACTGACAGTCACCGTAAGCCGCCGCCTTCCTTTGGCCCTTCTTCTCTTTAGGACCCTTTGCCCGGCTTTTGTTGACATCCTTTTGAGAAATCCGTGCGTCCTTAGCCTGCTAAGATTATGGGGTTGATATGTTCTTTTCATCCTATGAGTTACTATCGGAATATGCGGGCTTTGTCAAGGTCGCCTTCATCCTGTAAGATTGAGGATTGTGAATAGGATCCTAATTATGGGAGCTGGGGCTATAGGCTCCGTGGTGGGAGGGCTCCTGAAGAAGTCGGGCCAGGATGTGACACTTCTGGGCCGTCCTGCCCATATTGAAGCCATCAGGAGAGATGGCCTACGGATCTCAGGAATATGGGGGGAACACTGCATCAGGAACATTCCTGTCGCATGCCAGACCGAAGAGCTCAATGCCCCCTTTGAAATCGTGCTCCTCACGGTGAAAGCATACGATACAGAAAGTGCCGCATTACAGGCCGCGCCACTCATGGCCCCGGATTCCCTGATGGTGTCCTTTCAGAACGGCCTTGGCAACATGGAGAGTATTGCTGAGGTTGTCGGAGCGAAGCGGACGGGAGGGGCGCGCGTAATCTTCGGGGCTGAGCTTGAGGATAAAGGGGCTGTGAGGGTCACCGTTTATGCAGAGCCAGTTATGATCGCCCCATTCGGCAGGCCCCCTCAACCCTCTGTAAAGGAAAAGATTGAGTGGCTCGCTCAAGCATTGAACGGGGCAGGGGTCCCCTCTGCCTATACTGACGATGTAACACCGTTCCTATGGGCCAAGGTTTTCTATAACGCCCCCCTCAACCCTCTGAGCGCGCTGTTGCGCTCAAGCTATGGAGAGCTTGCGGATAATCCTTTTACAAAGCCGCTGATGGATCAAATAATCTGTGAAGCCTTCCAGGTTGCACAGAAAAAAGGGGTCGCACTTCCGTGGAAGAGCTGTGAGGAGTTCCTTGATGTTTTCTATCACAAGCTCATCCCTCCTACCTCGGCTCATTACGCATCAATGCTCAGGGACATAGAGAGGGGGAAAAAGACAGAAATTGACGCTATCAACGGGATGGTCTGCCGCTACGCAGAGGAGCTCGGGATGACGACCCCAATCAACGAATCTATGGTTCAACTGATTAAATTCCTGGAATTCCGCACGAAACCTCTTCGCTGAAAAAATATAACCTTTTTATCCCTTTCTGTGTCATGGCGAGGAGTCCCGATGTTTAGGGACGACGAAGCAATCTCATGTTCTGAAAAGTCAACATGTTAGGGATTGCTTCTCCGCCTCTGGCGGATCGCAATGACGAAATTTCAGATTGGAGATGTTTACAGGAGGCCATATGAGGCTTGAGAGAAGCCGCATTTAGTTTTATTATGAAAACAGGCTTTTCTCAGATGGAGAAGATCGGACGATACGAGATCATTGAAGAGACCGGGCGAGGGGGGATGGGTATAGTCTATAAAGCCCGTGACCCCATGATCGGACGTTGTGTATGCATCAAGCTCATATCTCTCCCCAATCATCTCAAGGGCAAAAAGAGGGAGGATGTCCTCAGGAGGTTCCGGAGGGAAGCCCAGGCAGCTGGGCGGCTATCTCACCCAAACATTCTCACGATCTACGATGTCGGCGAAGACAACGGCCTTCCCTTTATTGCCATGGAGCTCCTTTCAGGGAAAACCCTGGAAAAGCATCTGGAGGAAAAAGGTAAGCTTTCAACGGAGGAAACCAAGGGGATCATCACTCAAACATGCAACGGCCTTGAGTTCGCTCACTCCCATGGGGTCGTCCACAGAGACATAAAGCCGTCCAACATCTTCTTGACTAATTCCGGACAGGTCAAGGTCATGGACTTCGGCATAGCCATAGTGTCCGATTCTGAGGCCACGGATACATCCCATATCCTGGGTTCTCCAAGCTATATTGCACCGGAATATGTAAGGGGCGACCCTGTTGACCATAGGGCTGATATATTCTCGCTTGGCGTGGTACTCTACCAGATCCTCACAGGGGAAAAGCCCTTCAGGGGTGAAAATATGGCAACTATCCTCCAGAAGATCGTGGCCGAGGACCCTGTCCCGCCGAGCCAGTTGCGTCCGTCCCTTCCGGGAGGGTGCGACATTGTTTCCCTGAGGGCCCTCCAAAAAGACCCGGCAAAGAGATACCAGAATGCCTCAGAGATGGCCAGGGACTTCTCAGGGGTTGAAGAGCTGAGATCCAGGGCAGGGATGGCGCTTGAGGTGAAAGCCGCCCCTGTCCATATTGAAAACGATTATCCAAGTCAGACCGAGAGGATATTCAAAGAAGTTACGACAAAGGTGCGCAGGTCAAAGAGCCGTATTCCCTTGGGATTCTGGAAATGGCTAAAATCATTTTTTGGTTAACAAGGAGGAGGAACCATGGACGACGAAAAGACAATTCCCGGAGAGAAAACAACCATCGTAGAACGGAGGGAGGATGCTGTAGATCTAAAGATCCCCCTGAATCAGAAGATCTCCCTTGAGGTGCTGGAAGGGCCGGAGAAGGGGAAAATCTACGAGTTCCCCAAGGGCCGGGTTGTTGTGGGACGGAGCGGCTCAGATTTTATCCTAACGGACAAAAATGTATCCCGGAAGCACTTCTGCATCGAGACCTGGTCCCGCGATCAAGTCTATATCCGGGACTTGGCGAGCACCAACGGCACCTTTCTCAATGGTATGAGAATTGCCTCAACAAGGCTCAAGAGCGGCGACACCATCGCGGCCGGAGGCACAAAGCTCCGCTTTGTCGTGGAGGATCTGAAGTAAATCCTCTTGAGCTGTGCTATTAAGCAATGGTATGAACCAGAAAGGGATTAGAGTTTCCCGAAACTTGTTGGCTGCCGCCGTCCTGTTCGTGGGATGCGGACGGGGTATCTCTATTCCGCCAACCTACTGGAGCCAAGATTCAACAAAGGTGATTGACGACCTGGCCTTCGTAAGGGTAAACGGCAGGCCGTTCTTCGCCATCGGCATCGACACAAAATCAAACGGGCCATGGGACGGCGTTTCTGGCCCCAATCAATGCAAAGACGGGGAGGGCACACTGCATAACGCTGCGGAGATGTCGCAGCAGGCAGTGGACGCAGGCGCAAACTTTATCTATGTCTGGGGGGTTGAGGATGAGGTCAACCTCACCATGATGGCAACCAAGCCGCAGGTCTATGGGCGCTGGACCGAAGATTGGGGCATAAAGCGCCCCAAAGAAAAGGATACGATACCGATCATCTACAACGGGGGCGGCGAGGAAGACATGCTCGATCGGGTGCATGAAAATCCGCTTGATGTTGCCAGTGACCTGGCCGCCGATTTCCAGGAATTCCAAGGCCGCACAGGCAATTATTCTCCATTGGCAAAACCAACCCTTCCTTCCTACGAGGAAATTCCATGGTACTCATGGCACCCGACCTGGCGCATGAGGGGGGCAGGGGACGGCACAGGAGAGGACCTGACATCCGCAGAGGCCGATGCCTTTGCCATTGCCACCAACATGATGATCGGCGACAACTACACCTATGTGTGCAACCGCTTTGACGAAAGATACAACTCTCTAACAGGACAGAAGGGAAAGCAGGGTGAGTGCTACGAGGACTGGCTGGAAAATGATGATCCCGACCACAGGGAATATTTTGACGCCTCCTGGGGCCTGGCGCATTCTATACGGAGCCGTTCCTATCCCGACTCGGTCATCTGGATGTGGATGCAGGGCTTTGCCTTTGATGACGGCATCGGCCTGGATATCTGCGAGAATGGGGATTCCGAATCATGGGCCATGGGACCCTTCCCGAGCATGGTCTACCTGCGCAAGGAGATCGCCTCTACGATCGCCGCAGGCGGGACCGGCATTATCTTTTTTGGATACATGATGAACCATTCAGATACCGTTGAGAAGCTCCTGAGCCTGATGAAGGCGCTGTCCCACAAGGATGTCTATGACCCAGCCCTGCTCAGCCCCCGTCTCGATCTGGGGATTGACCTGACAAACTATGGGAAGGGAGGACGCGCCCACCTGATTGCAAAATGGGATCAGAAATCAAAGATAGCTTTTTTGATCGGCGCCAATCCTGGAGCCTATGCCACACCCTTCTCCGTAGATTTCCCCTGGACAATTGACAGGGCAGAGCTTCTTGACTGGGATGCCTTGCAATTTGTAAAGACCAATGATCTAAAAGTTTCGGACAGGCGGCTCACTTACACTGCCCCCCGTGACGAGGGCTTCATAATCCGGATAACCCCACTCTTTGGACCTCGTTAAGAGGGGAGGGGCACTTAAGGGCGATTACTCAACCGTTAATGGCGCTACTCTATTGCTGACAGTTACATGAAAAACTGAACCTGCCACGCCGCCTCCGATATTCATGGCGTTCCCCCTGTTGATTCTCACATATTGGTTAGTCCTTGTTTGGTCAAAACAACGGCCTCCGGGAAGAACATAGCTCTCGTTGTCTGCTATTACGGGCATTCCATTGTCTGTGCTCCAGCAATCTATTGTATTTATCTCAATCTCCTGGGCCACACTCTCCCTCTGCCATGTTGTGGTAATGGTGTTGTTGAGGCCAATGGTGCTGTTCTTAACCGGAGAGGTGATTTTGTGAAGATCGGGGCCAACAAGCTGGGCTCCCTGGACCCTGTCAGTTCCAGAGACTATGGAGAGGGTGTGGGTCCGGCTGTATCCCGAATAACTATATGTATAGACGCCCGGATTCCCCTCCACCAGATCGAATGTGCCAAGGGAAGTTGCCATTTTTACCGTTGCGCCGGTCACGGGCTGAGCGGGCTGAGCATTATTGCTCACCTCAACCCTCAGGTCGGTGACGAAATTCAGCGATCTGTTATCCCCGTTATGGTTTAAATCGTCAGCCGTCACAAAGGCCTGGACTGAAAGGGTCATGGTTCCTGTTCCAGGATTACTTGTCGGGGTTCCGCTACTGCTGCTCCCGCAGCCAGGCGCTCCCCCCAGAAGCAGGGCAATGGCTAGCGATAGCACTATTTTTATTGTTCTCATGTTTTCCTCCTTTCTTATTAGATTATCATAAATTAGACGATAAGAGGTTTCTATGGTAACGGAAAATAAATGGGCGCTGTCCCTATTAAAAAACGAGCTGGAAAAGGTTCACGAATGAGGAGATAATTTTATCATGGAGACGAATCACATTATTGCAGCAGCCATACAGATGAAGGCCGAGCTTGCACATGTGCAAGCCAACCTGGGAAAAGCAGATAAATTGATAGACGAAGCCTTTGCGCAGGGGGCAAACCTTGTTGTGCTCCCGGAATTCTTCACTTCAGGGGTTGCCTTTCATCCGTCAATGATCAATGCGGCTCTGCCGCTTGAAGGAAAAGCCCTGGAGCTTCTCACGGCCAAGGCGAAGAAGAACAACGGGATGGTTGGGGGGTCTTTTTTGGCCATCAAATCAGATGGCGAGAGGTACAACACCTTTGTCTTGGCCTTCCCTGACGGCAGATATGCGACACATGATAAGGATCTGCCGACCATGTGGGAAAATTGTTATTACACAAGGGGAAAGGACGCCGGGATCCTCGATGCTCCTCTTGGGCCGATAGGGGCTGCCCTGTGTTGGGAGTTTATCCGCACCCAAACAGCAAGGCGTTTGGAATCCAAAATAGATCTGCTCGTTGGAGGTTCCTGCTGGTGGACTGCACCTGAAGGAACTTTTCCTTTGCCTTTCAAGGAGACCTTGCGCACGATGAATCTGGAGATCATGAAGCAGACGCCGTCAAGGATGGCCCGCATTCTCGGCGTTCCCGTTGTTCACGCTGCCCATGCCGGGGACTTTGAAGGTCATGTCCCGTGGTTCCCTGGTTTAAAGATTCGGTCGTATTACCTCGGTGAGACCCAGATTGTGGATAACAACGGCAATATCCTCTCAAGAATGTCACGGGAGCAAGGTGAGGGAGTTGTGGTTGCAAAACTGACGATCGGCAGACGCCAACCATCTGAGCCTATTCCAGAAGGGTTCTGGATACCGAAACTCCATCCGATATTCAAGATATTATGGCATTATCAAAATTTTCATGGCAGACAGTATTATCGGCGGATGAAAAAGCAGCAGTGATTTGACATTCCTGAGGGAAACGGATCAAGGGCTCAGGGCATACGGAAATAAATGGGCGCTGTCCCTATTAAATATTTCTGTCCAGGCTGCGGTATTGGATTGCTTCGGCAATGTGGGGCGCCCTGACATCTTGCTCCCCCTCAAGATCGGCAATGCTCCTGGCAACCTTGAGTATCTTCGTATATGCCCGTGGGGAAAGCCCCAGCCTGTCCATGGCCTTCTCCAAAAGCCCTCGCCCCTCCTCGTCCAGCCCGCAGAACTCCTTGATCAGCCTTGTGCCCATCCGTGCATTGGAGTGGATGCGCTTTCCGGCAAACCTTACCTCCTGGACCGCCCTTGCCCTATTCACCCTCTCCCTGATTGCGGAAGAGGGCTCCCCCTCGACCTTGCCCATCATCTCCCGCGAGCGGATAGAGGGCACCTCAATGTGTATGTCAATCCTATCAAGAAGGGGACCTGAAACCCTTGAGCGGTATTTCTGGATCTGGGGGATGGTGCAGTTGCACTCATGAAGGGAATTCCCGTAATGCCCGCAGGGGCAGGGGTTCATTGCAGCCACAAGCATGAAGCGGGCAGGGAAGGTTAGGCTCATCATCGCCCTTGAGACTGCGATCTTCCCGTCCTCCATTGGCTGGCGCAGGGCTTCAAGAACATTCCTTTTGAACTCCGGCAGCTCGTCCAGGAAGAGCACCCCGTTATGGGCCAGGCTTACCTCACCGGGCCTTGGAGACGAGCCCCCGCCGACAAGCCCTGCGTCGGAAACAGTATGATGCGGAGAGCGGAAGGGACGGGAGCTTACCAGGCCCTTATGTTTTGTGAGAAGCCCAACCACGCTCCAAACCATCGTAGTTTCCACTGCCTCTTCAAAGGTCATCCGGGGAAGGATGGAGGGAAGCCTCATGGCCAGCATGGTCTTCCCTGTGCCGGGAGGGCCAATCATCAAGACATTGTGGCCGCCTGCTGCGGCAACCTCCAGGGCCCTCTTGGCGTGCTCCTGCCCCCTAACCTCGGAGAAGTCGCCCTCACCCTTCCACCCGTCCTCAAGGGCCCTCTGCCTGTCCAACTCCAGGGGGGGGATGTCCTTCCTCCCCGAGAGATACTCCACAGCATCGGCAAGGGTTTCCAACGGGCGCACTGCCAAACCCTCCACCAGGGCACCTTCAGGGCCGTTCTCCTGGGGGAGCATAATCCCTTTCATGCCCCGCTCCTGGGCCATTAGGGTCATGGGCAGAACCCCCTGCACGGCCCTCACCTTGCCATCTAACGACAGCTCTCCAATGAGAATATGCTCGTTGAGTTTGTCGAGAGGCATGGCCTTGCTGGCCGTGAGAATGCCAATGGCCATGGGCAGGTCAAAGTGCGTCCCCTCCTTGCGGATGTCAGCAGGCGCAAGGTTCACCGTCACCTTGCCCTGGGGAAACTCATAGCCCGAGTTGCGGATAGCGGCCTTGACCCTCTCCTTGGCCTCCTTCACCATGCCGTCCGGAAGCCCTACCGTGACAAACTGGGGCAGGGCAGGGGACAGGTCCACCTCCACCTCCACGCATCGTGCCTCCACCCCAAGAAGCGCCCCTGAAAATACCCGTACTGGCATTACAGCCTCTCTATCATGGCGCAAACACTAATAAGGTGATCCTGAAAATACAACCACCCAAATGGGGTAATGTGTAGCACACCTTTGCAAGGGGAGTCTTAAAAAGCAATCGCTTTGTCATTCGGGGGGGCCTCAAATCCTTTTCTTGACACACGAGAGGAGACAGTGTAATATTTATACACACCTTATACACACCATGACAAGAGTCCAAATTCTCCTTGACCCAAAAGAGGTCCGGGCGCTCCGCCATCTGGCCCAATATACCGGTAAAAGTTACTCTCAGCTTGTCCGGGAGGCCATAGAGAACACCTATATTTCCGGTTTCAGTGAGGAAGAAATCGCACGGATGGCAAAAGAGGCAAGGCAAGGAAAAGGCATTAAGAAGTTCAAGGACGCCCAAGCTTTCCTACGATACCTCTGGAGCCTGTGAGTGCGATATTGCCGGACAAGAGCTTTTGAAAAGAGCATAAAAAGGTTCGACTCCCAAAGAAGAATTGATGTTCAAAGCAGAGTAGATGCTTCTGTCCGTGCCATTGAATCCCGTCAGGTTCCTGAAGGCTTTGGCCTCAAAAAGGTAAAAAACACTATATGGGAATTCCGCATCGGGCTTTCCCTTCGTGTATTATTTCAATGGCACAAGGATATCGTCACATTTCTTTTTATTGGCAATCATACTGAAGTCCAGCAGTTCCTCAGGCACTTTTCTCTCTAAAGACTCCACTGTCCTCCTCAAAGACCATCCAACTGCGCCCTCCAGTAGGGCACTAAATCGTGAAATTCTATGTTTATTATGGTAGAAGACATAGTAGAATAGGCCAAATGAACAGGCGGGAATTCCTAAAATATTCAGCTTTGTGGGCAGCGTCGTCCGGCATTGCCTCGGGCGGATGTGTGACCCTGAGCAAGCCACTCAAGCCCGCCGCGCCTCTTTTGAGCCCCGGAGAGAGCCTACTGCTGACGAATTGTAATGTGCTGAATGTAGAAGACGGCACGATCATCTCCCCCGGACACATCTTGATCCGGGACAAGCACATAGAGGGTGTATTTCACCGTTCTGACATCCCGCGGGCAAACAGGACACTTGATCTGAAGGGACTCTATGTCATACCCGGCCTTATAAACAATCACTGCCACCTGACTATTCCCGGCATTTCTGGCGTGAGTCTCAAATTGCTTGGCTCAATAAAAAGGCAGATAGAGCGAAACGTAGAGGAATGCCTGAGGCACGGCGTGACAACCGTGCGGGATATGCTTGGCCATGCCGGTGCAATAGAGGGATTGAGAAAGAGGATTTCTCAGAACAAACTGGTCGGGCCGCGGATCGTTCGGGGCGCCGCCATCCAGATAGATGGAGGCTATTTTGCGATCCTTTCACTTGTCTTCGGCGCAAGGGGAATGCGAATCGTCCACTCTCAGAACGAGGCACAGGAGGCAGTGGATAGGGCACACAAGGAGGGGGCGGATTTCATCAAGGTGTTCCTCCAGTATAACGAACTTTTGATCCCCGCAGTGCCTCTTCCGGTCATGAGCGACCAGGAGCTTTCCGCTGTCCGGTATGAAGCAGATAATTTCGGTCTTGTTACTGCGGTTCACCATACAACACTTGAAGGGTTCAGGAGGGCATTGAAGGCAGGGATACCGTCCCTGGAACACATGCCGGTGGATGGAGAGTTCAGCGGCGCGGATATAGAGGAATTCGTCAGGAGGGGCTTCGGTATTGTCCCCACAGACTCGGTGGCATGGGCGCTTAGCTATAAAAGGAACGGAGACCCCAATTCCGAATCCCCTGAGGTGGCGGAGATCATAGAGGACAGGGAGAAGAGACTGGAGGCCCTCCTGGACGAATTCGCCGAGGAGGAGATCAAACGAATTTCCATGAAATACTTCAGAAAATTTTCCAATCCCGATTATTTTGACCACAGGCACCTGATCCCCTGCCCGGAGCCGAGGTCTTTTAACGCAGCGGCTGTCATTGGCAGGAAAAACCTCCTCACCTTGGTGAGGGCAGGCGCCCTGATAGGATGCGGGAACGACGGTGGAATACCCTTTCTCTTCCCCGGCATGATGGGTCTCGAGATGTCTTTGCTGCAGCTTATTGGTGTAAAGCCAAAGGATATCCTGAAGATGGCCACGGTCAACAATGCAAAGATCCTTAGGATGTCCGATAAAATCGGAATCATAAAGAAGGGCGCGCTGGCCGACCTCGTCGTTTTGTCGGCCAACCCCCTTGATGACATCGCCAACCTGAGCCGTATTGAAAAGGTCTTCTTCGAAGGACAGCTAAAATATTCATCGTGATAAAACCCTTCAAGGATTGAGACTGCACGATACAACTAACTTTCCGTGATAGAAGAATACCTTCTCTGAGTCATTGCGAGGAGTCCGCCTCTGGCGGACGACGAAGCAATCTCATGTTCTAAAAAGTCAATATGTTAGGGATTGCTTCGCAATGACAAAAAAGGTTGTAAATTCTCTTTATAACGGAATTTGAGATGCTTATTAGGCTGGACAATAGGATGAATAGTCTCCGGTGAATGTGATATAAATAATTATTGTTGAACAATGGGACGAATTGAATACATACAGAAGCAACAGAAGGAGCATTCGCGCAAGGTCATCGGTGCCCTTCCCGTGCATTATCCAAAGGAGATCTTCACTGCCCTTGATGTAGTCCCGGTAGAGATATGGGGGCCGCCCGGCCTGAAGGCAGGGGAGGGGGCAGGGCTCATCCAGACCTATATATGTCCCATCGTCAGAAACGCAATGTCCTTTATCGGAAGCGGAAGGGCGGATATCGTGGATGGCCTTTTCTTTCCCCATACCTGTGACTCCATGCAGGGGCTTGCAACCCTCATTCCAGACTGGCTGAACTGGCGCAAGCCGGTCTTCAGGTTCCAGCATCCACGGGGTTCCCACCGGCCAGAGGCCCTAAACTATCTCAGGGACGAAATCTCCCTGCTCGTCCGCTCCCTTGAGAAGGCCTTCGGGCTTTCAATGAACATGGCGCGACTTCATGAGGCGCTCCGCCTCCATAAAGAGGCCGAGGGTCTGATCAGGCTCCTATTCTCACGGCGCCTCTATTTCAAGGGCTCGGACCGTGAACTCTACTCCCTGATACGGCAGGGCGAATTCCTCAGGGTCGAGGATCACATTCCTCTACTCAAGAAAGCTGCATCAGAGATGGCAGACCGCCCCGTCCATAAAGCCATTCCTGTAATGATCACAGGGTATGTTCCCGAACCAATGGCCCTCCTTGATGCTTTGAACGCCGCAGGAGCTATGGTGGTCGCTGATGACTACGCTGGTATAGGGCGGCGGATTCCCCGTCCAATTGACAATAGATTGGACGATGCAGGCGGGATTGATGCTGTGATCAGGAGATACCTCTCCCTTCCTCCCTGTCCAACAAAGACCATGAATCCCCAGTCCCGGATACCTTATCTCCTGTCGCTCATAAGGGAGTCGGGGGCAAGAGGCGTTGTCATCCATGAGGTAAAGTTCTGCGAGCCCGAGCTCTTTGAGATCCCGAGCCTGAGGAAGGCATTTGAGTCCGAGGGCATACCAGTCCTGTTCCTGGAAACGGAGCTTGAGACCGAGCTCTCATCCCGCACCATAACAATGATTGAGGCGTTCCTGGAGGTGTTGAAAAAGAACACCAAGGGGGAGGCTGCCGCATGATACGCCGCATCCGCTATGAAAGTATGCGCCTTGTGGAGGGCCCCCTGCTTCTTAAACTCCAGTCCTTTCTAATCAAGAGGCAAAAGAAGAAGCCGGAGAAATACCCTGAGCTCGGGCCTCCCCTCAAGACAGAGGAGCGCCTCCGGAAAATGATATCCCTCCATTACCTAACAGGACGATATGCTGACGGAGCTGTGCCCGTGGCCTGGGCGACCAGCGGCGCGCCCGTTGAAATCCTCAGGCCCCTGAATTACCACGTGGTCTATCCCGAGAATCATGCTGCACTGTGCGGAGCAAGGCATATGGCCGGACCCCTGCTGGAGCTGGCAGAGTCACGGGGCTATTCCCCTGACCTTTGCGGTTACGCCCGCTGCGACCTGGGAACGGCCTTTGGCGGCCGCACACCTGCCGGTCGGCTTCCACGCCCCGACCTCCTGGTTGCCTGCACCAACATCTGTCAGACTGTTTTCTTCTGGTACCGGGAGCTTGCGAGGCACTTCCAGGTACCCCTTGTTCTCATAGATACCCCTTTTCTCTATGGAGAACCCCTTCCTCACCAGATCTCCTACATTGAGGCCCAACTGCGCACCCTTGCGGATGTCGCCTCAGATGTTGCGCGGCGCCCCTACGATTTAGAGTCCCTGATAAGAGCAACCCTGCTCGGAATGGAAGGCTCGCTCCTCTGGAGGCAGTGCCTGGAAACAAACAAAGCGAAACCCGCCCCCTGGTCAGCCTTTGACCAGTTCGTCCACATGGCAGTGATCGTGGCCTTAAGGGGGACAGAGGAGTGCAACTCCTATTACCGTGAGCTCCTTGACGAGCTAAAAGACAGGGTGAAGAGAGGGATCGGCGGGATTGCCAACGAGCGTCACCGGCTCCTTTGGGACAATCTCCCTGTCTGGTTTAAGCTCCGCTCCCTATCGGGACGCCTCGCCTCCAAGGGTTTCCATCTTATGGCCTCAACATATACAAACGCCTGGGGAGAAACAGCGGATCTCCTCAATGAGACAGACCCCTGGAGGGGTATGGCCAAGGCATATAGCCACATATATCTGAACCGCGACCTTCCAAACAAGCTCCGCGTCATGTCTCAGCTTGTCAAGCTGTATGAGTGCGACGGTGTCATTCTGCACAGCGACCGCTCCTGCAAGCCCTACTCACTTGGCCAGATCAGCCTCAGTGAGAAAGTTGCCCAGGCATGCGGCGCCCGCACAATGCTCCTGGAGGCAGACCATATAGATACAAGGGCATGGGTCGAGGGTGCTGTTGATACCCGCCTCCAGGCTTTTATGGAATCCTTCAAGTGAAGGTTGCGTCAGCCGGAATTGACGCAGGCTCCACTGTCTGGAAAGCCGTGGCCATCAACAGCGAAGGAGAGATCCTTGCCCAGGTGCTTGAGCCTACCGAAACAAGGATTGATGAACAAACACAGAAGGGGCTTGATGCGCTTAAAAAGAAGATCCCGTTCAACGAGGGCACCCCTGTTGGAGCCACTGGCTATGGACGAAAGCTCATTTCATCTGCGCAGAAAAACCTTACCGAGATCTCCTGCCATGCGCGTGGATGTTTCCACAGGGTGAAGTCCCAGGGCCTACTTATTGATATCGGGGGACAGGACACAAAGGCAATTCGTATAGGACAAGACGGCTCGGTCCTGGATTTTGCAATGAACGAGAAGTGCGCTGCCGGGACGGGACGATTTCTTGAGGTCATCCTGAAACGGCTTGGCGTGTCCTTCGATCAGGTGGATCTCTATGCATCCCGGGCGCGCAGGGCTGCTTCCATTTCCTCCACCTGCACGGTGTTTGCAGAAAGCGAGGTTATATCCTTGATCTCCGAGGGAGCACCCCTTGAGGAGATCGTCCTGGGAATCCACACCTCTCTTGCAAAGAGGATCAGCGCCCTCGCCATGCGGCTGGCAACATGGGAGAAGATCTACCTCTCGGGAGGTGTGGCGAAAAATCCTGTGCTTGTGAGAGCCCTTGCTGAAGTGACGGGCAAGAAGATAGAAGTGCTCCGGGATCCCCAGCTTATTGGAGCACTGGGCGCTGCCCTCTCTGTCCTTTAGAGGAACTGGGAGAGCAGATCCCGGGCGTGCGTCTCGTCAAGCGGAACTCCGCGAAGCTCGCTTCTGTTATTGATATGCCCGAGGGTTGTCTCAAGGAAAATCCTGAAGTGTTGGATGGTTTTCTTGAGCTCGGCGAGCTTGTCCCCCAGAACCTCGTTGCCGTAAGAACCCACTGATTCACAAAATCTTTGAAAATCGTCGTGGTCGCTGTAGCGAACAAGGGGAAATGCAAGGCTCTGGAAATAGGTGATGAAGTCCCTTATCGCCTTCATGGTTTTCCCGTCCATAGTGGTCTCGCCTGTCTCCAGGATTTTATTAAAGAGCCAGATGTCCTCCCTGAGGCGAAGGGATTGCTCCAGCTTGGAGATGTAATCCGTAAAGATATCCTTCCCCTCTATCCTTTCATCAAGGGCGTGGGCAAATGTAACAATGGCCTGCTGGAAAAAATTGGTGAGGATCCCCTTGCTGGAATCAATTGCGCTTTTCAGTTTGATCAGGCTGACAACCTCTGTCACATCCCTGAGGATCTGCTTAAAGAGTTTCTTGAGCTCCATTCCGAGTTGGAAGGAGACGGAGTCTGCCGCAGACAGGACTTCCCTGATGATCTTTTCGCTCCGGGGCTTTCCTCCAACCCTCAGATTGAAGGGAAGCTCCTTCTCCAGAAACATATTGATGGCCTTGGCTTCCGAGTGGACAAGTGAAAAGATTAACAGAGAGGACTTTAGTGTCTCCTTGTCTTCTGCCTCGCTGTGGACATAGTGCAGCTCGCGAAGCAGGCGATAAAAGGCCAGAAAGACAATAGAGACATTCCTCTTTACCTCCTCATCCTTGACGGACTTCACAACCTTCAGTATTTTCGGATTGGTGATCCTGTCAAACCTTGGGAGAAAGGCCCTGAATTTGAAGGGATTGAACCAGCGGTTCACTGCTATCTCCCTGCTCAGGAGTTGTCCCATGCTGTGGAAGAGGGTATGGCCCAGATACCTGCGCTGGCAGAGCGCAGAGAGGATCTCTGAGATGTTGAGGAATGCAAGGCAGAGAAGCGGCAGGCTCTCCCCGGGCGTCTCCTGGCTCAGGCTTTTCTCCTCAAGAATATCCCTGGCATAATCCTGGAGGAGCTCCCGCTCCACATAATTACGGAAATATATGGCGCTGGATTCCTCAAGGGGGATCAGGGCTTTGATTAGAAAGATCGCCCTGTCAACGCCGTGCTTGACGATTCGTATCTCATGGACGAAGTTCCTTGAGACTATGTCATCAATATTTGAAAATGGGAGATTGTCAGGATTAAAAAATCTATCCAGGGCCTTGAGGAGCATCTCGAGCTCAAACAGGACCTCGTCCTTGTTCTCCACATTCAATCCGTCGAGAAAGTGCTCCCTCTCCCGAAGAATATCCTTGTATGCCCTTTTTCCTTCCTTCAACGCTTACCCCAGCTCTGTTTTCAGCTCCCTGGACATCAGCTCTACTACAGCCTGCTTTGCCGGCTTGCTTTCATAAAGCAAAAGATATACCTGTTCTGTTATGGGCATCTCCACCCCGTGATGCCGGCCCATCTCACGGGCAGCCCTTGATGTCTTGATCCCCTCGGCCACCATTTTCATCTCTGCAAGGATCTCTTCAAGGGTCTTTCCCCTTCCAAGTTTCAGTCCAACCGTCCTGTTCCTGCTCAAGTCTCCTGTGCAGGTGAGGACAAGATCCCCCATCCCGGCCAGCCCTGCAAAGGTAAGGGGGTGAGCCCCAATCTTCACGCCGAGGCGGGAGATTTCCGCAAGCCCGCGAGTGATCAGGGCGGCCCTGGTATTCAGGCCCAGACCCAACCCGTCGCTGACCCCGACTGCGATGGCAATGACATTTTTCAATGCTCCACCAAGCTCAAGACCGATAACATCCGGGTTGGTGTAAACCCGAAAGTGCGGGGCGCTCAGTGCCTCCTGGACAGCGTCGGCGACCCCTTCGCTCTCCGAAGCCACCACAACAGCGGTGGGGGCATGGAGCGCCACCTCCCTGGCAAAGCTTGGTCCCGAGACTACAGCGATCCTTGTGCGGAGCTTTTCCGGAAGGATCTCCCTTAGGACTCCGGACATTGTAAGGAGGGTATCATTCTCTATCCCTTTGGATGCGCTCAGGATGATGGCCGCTTCGTCAAGGAATGGGGCCGCTTTGCCCATGACACTGCGGACAACATGTGAAGGAGATACAGATATGACGAGGTCTTTCCCCCTGCATGCTTCTTCAATGGAATTGGTCGGCGAGACATTTTGAGGAATCTTCACTCCTGGCAGAAACACGGGATTCTCCCGCAGCCGGGCAATATTCTCGCAGGTTTCTTTCTCGTATGCCCAGAGCGTTACAGGAAACCCCTTCTCGCCGAGGAGGAGAGACAGGGCGGTGCCCCAGCCCCCTGCACCAATTACTCCGATCCTCTCAATCACGCCTGTTACCCTACCAAAGCAAGTATAAATATGTCAATGCAGGGGCTGGTATCCTTCGCAACTCAAACCATCTTCACAAAATATGCCCATCGCTGGATTCGGGAACATCTACAATCTACATCTCTACTGCAATCAAAATCCCTACTGGCTGAACAGGAAATATGTGTAGCCTGTTGACCAAGCTGATAAAACCAAATCTCCTTGCAAGCCAGAGTTGGTCCAACAATCCATCTCTATCGTGTGCGGGCCAGCGCTAAGTGAAACAACATATATTGCCGATACCGTCGATGTAATATTTGCTCCGCCAAGCACAGCAGGAGTGCCCGCCGCTGCTGAATCTACATATAAAGCGCATGCATCAACAGCGCCATCGGTTACCTCTATCCCTGCTGTCATTGTGGCAATCATCCACTGATCGGTTAAAACATCTACGCTTGCATCTGTTCCAGGCACCAGTGCAGCCGTTGCGGTCAAAGTTAGATCCGATGTCGCCATTGAAAACCCACCCGCCAGTACTACCCTCTCACTCGTAACTGCACCATCAGCAATATCTGCACTTGTTATAGTCCCATCAGCAATGGCCCCGCTTGTTACTGCCCCGCTACCAATAGCTCCACTCGTTACTGCCCCCCCAGCAATAGCTCCACTTGTTACTGCGCCGTTAGCAATAGCTCCACTTGTTACTGCGCCGTTAGCAATAGCTCCGCTTGTCACTGCCCCGGTGAATATTGATCCACTTGTTACTGCCAAGCCAGCAATAGCTTCACTTGTTACTGCGCCGGTGAATATTGATCCACTTGTTACTGCCCAACCAGCAATAGCTTCACTTGTTACTGCGCCGGTGAATATTGATCCACTTGTTACTGCCCAACCAGCAATATCTGCGCTTGTTATTGTTCCGTCAACAATTGATCCAGAAACAACACAATTATCGCATGGGGGACCTTGGCTGATTGTGCCGGGATCACCTTGCGGGCCTTCACATCCGAATAGAATTGCTGCCGTAAAAAATACCCCCCAAAGCCATTTCATCCTCATACTTATCCTCCTTTCTCAAAACTTCTTTACAGCTTAATCACCCGAATCCAGCGATAAGCTATCGCAGAAAGCAATTATATATAACCTGTTTGACAATAGTCAATGTTCTAACAGTCGTGTCAAACCCCGTTTTACTGATCCAACAGAAGACAGCGATCGGGAATAGGGGGATGACTTGTCCCGCACAGGCTCCTGCATCCGTGCGATGCGAAGGGTATCGGCCCTTAGATTTTTTCAGTCCACCAGTCCCATGCCGTCCAACAATATATTCATGGTAGGATAATTATTACTTGACATACTTTTTAATATATGGTATACATATTAAAAATGGAGGAAAACACATGACTATTACGAGTGTTACGACAAAGGGCCAGATCGTTATCCCATCAAAGATCCGCAGGCGGCTAAACATTAAGACTGGTACAAAACTTTATATTGAGGAAAAGGACAATTCCCTGATCGTCAAGCCGGTTACCCCTGAATATTTTGATAGGGTGGCGGGGATATTGACCACCAAAGGGAAATTATCAAAAGCACTCCTGGAAGATAGAATAAAAGATAGGGAAAGAGAGAGATAGAAATGACAAAAATCCTCGATGCCCATGCCCTCCTGGTATTCTTTGAAAGAGAGCCCGGCTTTGAAAAAGTCAAGGCAACTTTTGCTGCCGAAATAGAAAAAGATAAAAGGCTTTTAATGACCTCTGTCAATTTTGGAGAAGTATTCTATATTGTCCTCCGTGAAGTTGGGGAGGAAAAGGCCCTTGAAATCGAGAAGGCAATCCACAGTCTCCCCATTGAGATTGTTAATGTAGATTTACAGATTGCAAAGGAGGCCGCTCATTTCAAGTCCAAAGGAAAAATATCATTCGCTGATTGTTTCGTTGCTGCGCTTGCAAAAATTCATAAAGGGGAAATAATCACCGGAGATAAAGAATTCAAAGCTGTAGAAAACGAGGTGAAGATATCGTGGATAATTTGAGAAATTGTCTATATCAAAAAATATTTAATGAGAACCTGGTCAGTTCCATAAGAGGGGTGGGCCAGAGGCCGAAGAGGTGACAAATAACGAATTTCAAACTACCTCGATTCCTTTAGACTTGACCTCGTCTCCAATGAATGTGCCTCTCCCTTCAAGAATATATTCCTCTTCTGTATAGCCTAATGCTTCAATGGGGTCCATCACTTTCGCCCGTGCCAAGGCCAGTCCAATAAGTTCCTGTCTTTTCACGATATCCAATGTCTTGAATCTATCCGAAATGACTATCATATCAATATCGCTATGTTTTCTGGCTGTTCCTTTAGCGTATGAGCCAAAGATGACGATTTTCTTTATTTTGATTCCCTCACCTTCCAGAGAATTCCTAAATATTTTTATTATTTCACCGATTTTTTTATCCATTTAAAAATCTCCATTGATTTGTCTAAATGTCCTTTTGCGACTTTTTTATTGTATGATTTGACGAGCCTGCCAAAATCTTTGGGATATCTGGTGGGAATGCTGATTTCGCTCAGCTTACTTAAAAACTCAAACATATCTTCAGGAATCTCAAGCTTGCTTAATTTCACAAGGTACCGAAGATTATGGGTCCTTGGCGGGATTCTGCCTGTCAACTCTTGAACCTTGGTTTTTAATATCTTCTCAAGAGCAAGATGACACATAAAGACCGTATAGATATACCGGCCAGATGTGAACATATGCCTTGCGGTTTCCATATCATAGTTAGCAGAGTTAAGCCAGTTTTTTACCTCTTTATTCATGTTATGAAGATTTTAACCTATTCTGGCAAAGACAGCAATAAACAGTAAAAACGATTACAGCACAAAGAAGTTCAAGGAGAAACTTGTCAGCTCCATAAGGGGGGTGGGCCAGAGGCCGAAGAGGATCGTGAGGGCAAGGAGAGCAATAAGAAGACCTGTTTCAAGGAGGGAGAGATGTAGCGTAGCCTCCTCACCCTTACCCTCTCCCCCAAGGGGGAGAGGGAATCTTTGATCCTCCAGATACATCTTCTTTAATATCCCCGCATAGTAGTATAAGCTCACCACACTGTTGAGCACGCCAACCACTGCCAGCCAATAAATCTCTTCTTTGATCAATGCCCCGAACAAGAGCACCTTGCCGAAGAACCCACTCAGGGGCGGGATGCCCGTGAGCGCAAACAGAAAGATCGTCATCCCGGCTGCGAGAAACGGCACCCTTACACCAAGCCCTCTATATCCCTCCATCTCCTCTGTTTCCAGGTGGTTCTTCACCACCATGACCACAAGGAATGCCCCAAGGTTCATGAAGAGATACACCGCCACATAGAAGAGCACGGCCTCCAGGCCAGAGGAGGACAGGCACACCACACCCACCAGCATGTAGCCGGCCTGGGCAATGGACGAGTAGGCCAGAAGCCTCTTGAGATTTGTCTGGGCAATGGCCGCAAGGTTCCCAACGGTCATGGTCAGGGCCGCAAGCCACGCCAGGGTGTCCGGCCAGTCTATCCCTGAGAGATAGAACCACTGCCCCTGCGCAGCCCCAGGGCTTGCCCAAGGAACGGCAAAAGCGGTGTAGAGGAAGCGGATGAGCACGGCAAACCCTGCGGCCTTGGGCCCCACAGAGAGAAACGCCGTGATAGGCAGGGGCGCCCCCTCATAGACATCCGGCGCCCACATGTGAAAGGGCACCATGGAGATCTTGAACCCAAAGCCCACGAGCACAAACATCAGTGCCAGGATAAGCCCTTGAGGAGGAACGGACACGCCTTGAAGTTTCGTACCGATCTCTGTCAGGTCAAGGCTGCCGGTCATCCCATAGAGCAGGGACATCCCGTAGATCATGACCCCTGAGGCAACTGCCCCGTAGAGACTATACTTGAGCCCTGCCTCGCTGGAGCGCCTGCTCTCTCTCATGGAGGCCGTGAGGATGTAGGATGCGATGCTCGTAAGCTCAAGGGAGATGTAGATCATAATAAGATTGAGGGAGGAGGCCAGGAGGCACATGCCCAATGTCGCCCCCAAAAGGGAGGCATAATACTCTTCAGGGCTCACGGATTGAGAGACCTCCTTTGAGGCCATTGAGAAGAGGACAACGAGGAATGCGGCCAGGAAGAAGACCATCTTGAAGAAGGCCGAGAGGGGGTCCATGGCGACCATCCCATAGAAGAGGGACCACTTCTGGAAGAAGAAGAAGGAGGCCTCTATCCCTGCCGCACAGGCAAGCCCAAGCAGGGCAGGGCCGACAACATCCCTTTTGTCTTTCACGAGGAGGCCCACGATCGTGACCGCGATGATCGTGGCCGTGATCAGGATCTCCGGCCAGATAGCGGCAATCGCCCTGATTAAGGATGGCTCCATAGGATCAGGGCTTCACGACCAGGATAAGGTTGTGCAGGGTCGTGGACATGATGTTCAGGATGGGCATTGGATACACGCCGATGATGATAACGATGATGGCCAAAGGGACCAGGGTAAATAGCTCTCTCGTGGTGATCTCAGGAAGTGTCTTATACTTTTCCGCCAAAGACCCAAAGAAGACCCTCTGGTAGGTCCAGAGAATATATGCCGCAGTGATGATCACGCCGGTGGCTGAGATGATTGTAATGACCCGGTACACATTGAAGGCGCCAATGAACACCAGGGCCTCGGCGATGAAGCCCGAGAGGCCGGGCAGCCCCAGGGCGCCCATGAAGGCCACGCTCGTGATGCCGGCATAGACGGGCATCTGGCTTGCCAGGCCGCCGAACCCATCCAGGTCCCGGTGATGGGCCCTGTCATATATGACCCCGACGAGCAAGAAGAGCATCCCGGTGATGACCCCATGGCTGAACATCTGGAGGACCGCCCCGTTCATCCCCTGGTCTGTTAACACAGACATCCCCAGGAGGACATAACCCATGTGTGAGATGGAGGAGTAGGCGATGAGCTTCTTGAAGTCCTTCTGGGCCATGGAGACAAGTGCTCCGTATACGATGTTTATCATGCCCATGACCGCAAGGAACAAAGATGTGTAAACGGCCATGTCCGGAAGGATAGGGTAGCTCACCCTGAGCAGGCCGTAGGTCCCCATCTTGAGGAGGACGCCGGCCAGGATCACGCTGATTGCAGTTGGGGCCTCCACATGGGCGTCGGGTAGCCAGGTGTGGAAGGGGAAGACAGGCACCTTGATGGCAAACCCGATATAAAGTCCAATATAGAGGATCAACCGGACATCAAAGTTCTTAAGCCAGGGGCCGTGGCTCCTCTGGTCCATGAGGGTAACCATGTTGAATGTGTGCTTTCCCGTGGCCGGATCAACGCTGTTGAAATACAGGGCAAGGATCACAAGGAGCATGAGGACGCTACCGAAGAGCGTGTAAAGGAAGAACTTGATAGCAGCATACTCCCTCCGGGGGCCTCCCCAGATCCCTATGAGGAAATACATTGGAAAGAGGACGATTTCCCAGAACACATAGAATAGGAAGAAGTCCAGGGCGCAAAAGACCCCCATCATCCCTGTCTCCAGGATGAGGAAGAGGGCGAAGTATCCTTTCTGGAGCTTATCAATTCCAAAGGAGGCGAAGATGCAGAGGAATGAGAGGATTGCGGTGAGGAAAACCATGGGCACCGATAGCCCATCTACACCCATGTAGTATTCAATGTTGAATGTTGGGATCCAGGTTGTATGCTCCACAAACTGGAACGATCCCATTCCGGAATTGAATCCTATGAGAAGGGGAACAGAAAGGAGCAGGGGAATTGCTGTGGCGATGACTGACACGACATGTATGGCCCTGACCCGCGTCCCTGGAAGGAATAGGATGACAATGACCCCCACAAGGGGAAAGAATGTGATCCATGAGAGTAAGTGTTCAATGATCATTATGACTCCTCCTTTTTTCCTCCCTCACCCTTAATTAGTGCGGCACAGCCACGAGGAAAACAACCGCAACCATCACAACCGCACCTGCAAGAGCAATAAGAAAATAATTCTGAAGGTATCCGGTCTGGACCCTTCTCAGATTAGCCCCTCCTGAGATGATCCCTTCAGCCAAAGCGTTGACCGCCCCATCCACTCTCTGGAGATCAAAGTCTCCGCTGGCAAAGGAGACCCTTGCTCCCGCCTCGCCTGTCATATCCACGGCCCTGTCAATCACGTTGAGGTCAAACCTCGCGAGAATGTCCTTGAGTCCCATGACAAAGGCGACGAAGACCGCGTTGTAGATCTCATCTACATAATATTTATTAAGCAGGAGCCGATAGATGCCGGAGAACTTCCAGGCCAGAAACTGGGGCACACCCGGAAGAGCAATGTAAAGCAGATACGCAACGCCAATCCCGCCGAGGGCCATGAGGATCGAAAGACCCATAACCAAACCACCCCCTCCCTCTATCGGAGGGGTGCCTTCAAAGAATGACTCGAGGAATCCCTCCACCCCCAGATGTCCCCCAATCATTGAGAGCACCGCCAGGATCACCAGTGGCAAGAGCATCACCCACGGAGACTCATGCACAAGTCTATTCCGCGCCTCCTCCACCTGAGGCGGATGCTCCGCACCAAAAAATGTCATGAATAATAGCCGGAACATGTAAAACGCTGTCAACCCAGCCCCCACTATCCCCAATACCCCTATCCCAACATTCTTCTCAAGCGCAGCACCAAGTATCGCCTCCTTGCTGAAAAATCCGCTCAGCCCAGGTACCCCGGCTATCGCCATGCATCCAATAAACATCGTCCAAAATGTCCACGGCACCTTGCTTCGCAATCCACCCATCTTTCTTAAGTCTGTCTCCCCGCCCAACGCATGCATCACACTGCCTGCACCAAGAAACAAGAGCGCCTTGAAGAAAGAGTGGGTCACAAGATGAAATATCCCAGCCGCATAAGCTCCTACACCTACTCCAATGAACATGTAGCCCAACTGGCTGATCGTGGAATATGCCAAGACCCGCTTGATGTCGTTCTGAACAAGCGCAATCGTGGCTGCATACACCGCTGTGAGCCCTCCCACCCACGCCACTACGGAGGAAGCAAAGGGAGATAGATCAAACAGGAAATGCATCCTCGCCACCATGTAAACCCCGGCCGTCACCATTGTGGCAGCATGGATTAGGGCAGACACAGGGGTCGGCCCGGCCATGGCGTCCGGTAGCCATACATACAAGGGCAGCTGGGCAGACTTGCCAGTGGCGCCCATGAAAAGAAGAAGGCATATCAAGGTCACCCTTGCTGGACTGAGTGCAGTGGCGGAGCCATTTAGGGTGAGGATGTCCAGGCTCCCCAGATCCCAGAAAAGAAGGATGAGGCCCAGAAGGAAGCCGAAGTCTCCGATCCGGTTGACAATGAATGCCTTCATCCCTGCCCGGGCATTTTCTATCTTTTCAAACCAGAACCCGATCAGTAGATAACTGCACAGCCCCACCCCTTCCCAGCCGAGGTAGAGAAGAAAGAGATTGCCTGCCATGACAAGACAGAGCATGAAGAAGACGAAGAGATTGAGAAATCCGAAGTATCTTGTGTATCTCGAGTCTCCGTGCATGTATCCGATGGAATAAACATGGATTACAAAGCTCACCCCGGATACAACAATCATCATTACGGCGGATAAAGGATCAAGGAGGAATGAAATTGAGACAATAAAGTTTCCAGAGGTAACCCATTGATATGCAGTATGGAGGAACTGCCTCTTCTCCGAAGAAAGGCCCATGAGGCCTATGAAGGCCCAGCATGAGACAAGGAAGGAGAGGAATATAGAGGAACATGCGAGGAAGCCAGAGACCCTATTCCCAAGCCGCTTCCCCACAATGAGAAGGATGGTTGCCGAGACAAGGGGAAAGAGGGGTACGAGATAAAGGATTTGAAATGCCGCGGGCATCTTACCCTTTCAGCTCCTGGGCCTTATCCACATCTATCGTCTGAATCCTGTGATAGATCCCAAGGATGATGGCCAGGGCTACGGCCGCCTCTGCGGCTGCAAGTGCGATGGAAAAGATGGCGAATATATGGCCGTCAAGACCTCCAGTGGTGAATCTTGAGAAGGCCACGAAATTGATATTTGCCGAGTTCAGGATCAGCTCGATCCCCATGAGGATGGAGACGGCGTTCTTCCTGGTGAGGATACCGAATACCCCGACGCTAAAGAGGAGCGCGCTGACGGTCAGATAATGCTGGAGTCCGATCATTTGACCTCTTTTCGCGCAAGGAATGCGGCGCCGATAAGGGCCACGAGCAGGAGGACAGAGGCAACCTCAAAGGGGAGGATATATCGTGTGAGGAGGAGCCGTCCGATCCTCCCGGTCGTCGGAAAATCACCAAGATGGCCGGGAGAGGGGAAGTGTTGGCTCCATATTGACACGATAAGGCAAAGAGCCAGCCCCAGGGAGATCGCTGCGCCGGGGATGACCTGGCCCTTGCCGGCAAATGCCTGGGCCATGTAGATCCTCTGAGTGAGCATGACGCCGAAGAGGATAAGGATCAGTATCCCTCCGACATAGATGAGGACCTGGGCCGTAGCGAGGAAGTCCGCAGCCATGAGGGCATAAAGGGCTGCTACGCCGATGAGGGAGAAGAGCAGGGAAAGGGCCGCCCTCATGATGTTGCTGAGATAGACGACAAGGAAAGCGCTGCCCAGGGTCAGGAAAGCAAAAAAATAGAAGAGGATTGCCGAGATAATCGGCTCTTTCATGGAATTGCTCCAGTGCCGGGCCCCTGTGGCGCCTTCTTCTTGTAAATCTCCGGCTTGGCAAAATGATGCACGAGGTCTCTCCTTGAGTAGCTTGAGAACTCGTATTCCTTTGTCAAGACAAGGCATTCCGTAGGACAGGGCTCTGCACACATGCCGCAGTAGACGCACTTGGTCATGTCAATGTCGAACTTGAGGATCTTGAGCCTTTTAACTTGTCCCCCGGAGGTCTTGCCGATGTCCTCCCCAGGGGAAGCCCGCTCTGTGACAATATCAAAGCAGTCAACAGGGCAGATAACGGCGCACATGTTGCACCCGATGCAGTCCTCAATTTTGCAGAAAAGGTCTCCCCTGTATCTTTCCGGCGGCTCCCAATCAAAAAGGATAGGAACAGATGTCCTTCTCCTCCTCTTCTCGGGATAGCGCTTCTCCTCGGGATACTGGAGGGTCACCGAGGGCTTGAACAGCTCTATTGCAGTAACCTTCATACCAAGGATCACTGTCCAGATCGCACTGATAATATTTTTAAAGTAGCTCACCATAAGACCATCCAAGCCCCCTGGCCAAGCAGGCAGGCGAAGGCGAATGGGGTGAGGACCTTCCAGCTCATATGCATCAGCTGGTCAACCCTCAGCCTTGGGACCGTCCATCTGATCCACATCATGACCAGGACAAGGAGATATGCTTTTGCAATGAATATAACAGCGCCCGATATGGGGCCGTAAAATACCGGCCCATTCCAACCACCGAGGAAGAGGGACGTTGCGATCGCGCCCACAAGAAACATGTCCACATATTCTGAAAGAAAAAAGAAAGCAAACCTGAGACCGCTGTATTCGGTGTGATACCCTGCCACAAGCTCTGATTCGGCCTCGGGAAGGTCAAAGGGGGTCCTGTTCACCTCGGCGAGTGAGGAGACGAAATAGAGGAAAAAGGCCAGGAAGAGAAAGGGGCTTCGGAAGACAAACCAGCGGTGGATCCCTCCGCCTTGGGCCTGGACGATATCCCGAAGATTGAGGCTTCCTGCGGCGGAGACCGCAACGAGGATCGCAAGGGCAACAGGGATCTCGTAACTGACAATTTGGGCCGCAGACCTCATTGCCCCGAACAGGGACCATTTACTGTTTGAGGACCATCCGGCCATTATGATCCCGATGACCACAAGGGATGTAACTGCCATGATGTAGAAGATCCCAACATTGAGGTTTGAGATGTAGAGGCGAGAGCTGAAGGGAAGAGCGGCAAAGGCCCCGAAGGAGCCGCAGAAAACAATATATGGGGCCAGGATGAAAAGAGGCTTGTCCACATTGGTCGGAATAATGTCCTCCTTCAGGAGGAGCTTAATAGGATCTGCTATGAACTGAAGCAGCCCATGCCAGCCAACCCTCATCGGCCCCAGGCGCGCCTGTATGTGCGCCGCTACCTTCCTCTCTATGTATGTTGAGACAGCGGCAAGGACGACGAGAAAGGCAAGAACCAAAGCAGCGCCGATGATAATGAGAGTCCCCAGGATGAGGTCCCGCGGGATGATTTTCAGGATCGGAAAGGAGCGGAGCAGGATGTCGGTCAGTTCTACCATCCCGGGCCTCTCACCGGTCAATATCCCCCAGGACGATATCAATGCTCCCGAGTATGGCCACGATGTCAGCGATCATTGCCCCGCGCGTGATCTCATGAAATGCGGAAAGGTTGCAGAAAGAAGGTGTTCTGACCTTCAGCCTGTAAGGCTTCAGCCCCCCGTCGCTTACAATGTAGTAGCCGATCTCACCTCTCGGCGCCTCTGTCCTCACAAAGATCTCTCCAGGGGGGATCTTCAGGGCCTTCGGCACCTTTGCGCGCGTCTCTCCTTCGGGCAGCATGTCCAGGGCCTGCCTGACGATCTTTGCGCTCTCCTCAATCTCCCTCATTCTCACCATGTAGCGATCCCAGCAGTCGCCGACAGCGCCCATCTCGCCCGTCCCCACAGGAACGTTGAAATCAAATTGGTCGTAAACGAGGTATGGTTGATCCTTCCTGAGATCCCACTTGACCCCTGATGCACGAAGCGCCGGTCCGGTTACGCCGTATGCAATGGCTATCTCTTTTGACATGATGCCAACGTTTGCTGTCCTCTCAACGAAGATCCTGTTGTATGAGAGGATGTCGTGATATTCCTTGAGCCTGGGAGGCAGATAATCAAGGAATTTCCTTGCTTTGTCCGCAAAGCCCGGGGGAAGGTCACTTAAGACCCCGCCGATCCGGATATAATTGTAGGTCAGGCGCGCACCGCAGGTCTGCTCAAAGAGGTCCAGTATCATCTCCCTCTCCCTGAAGCCGTAGAGAAACGGGGTGAATGCCCCCATGTCCAGGCCATAACAGGACATGAACAGCAGGTGACTGGCGATCCTGTTCATCTCCGCCATGATGACCCTGATGAAATTTGCCCTCGGCGGGGCCTCCAGGCCCATGAGTTTCTCCACAGCAAGGGCATATCCCAGGTTCTGGTTCATGGCCGCAACATAGTCCATCCTGTCCGTATAGGGAACGAACTGGGCATAGGTGACGTTCTCTCCAATCTTCTCTGCGCACCTGTGAAGATACCCGATATTTGGCCTCGCATCGTGGACGATCTCGCCGTCCGTTTTCAGCTTGAGGTTCAGGACACCGTGGGTGCTCGGGTGCTGGGGCCCCATGTTAACGAGCATCTCTTCTGTGTAGATTGCCATCTCAGTCCCCTCCACCCGCCGGGCCGCCGGGAGGATTCATTACCCTGATGCCGTGATAGGACTTCTGGACCTTGTAATCCTTTCTCAGGGGATGTCCCTCCCAATCTTCGGGCAGGAGGATCCTCCTCAGGTCGCTGTGTCCCTCAAAGACGATGCCAAAGAGGTCAAACGCCTCCCTTTCGTGCCAGTTGGCAGCAGGCCAGACCTTCTCCACGGACGGGATCCTCGGATTTTCCCTGGAAAGCTCGGCCCTAAGAACAATCATGTGGCGAAGGGACATGGAGAATAAATGATAGACAACTTCCTGCTTCTCCTTCTGCGGCCAGTCAAGGCCGGAGAGGCACATGAGAAAATCAAATGCCAGGGAGGGTTCGTCCCTGAGAAACAGGGCTATATCGGCCGCGGCCCGGGCCTCGATCCGGATCCATGGGTTGGGGACATCTCCCTTGAAATCCAGGATCCTGTCGCCGAACTTTTCCTTGAGCTTATTGTGGATCTCCTGAGGCGTCATGTTTAATTGTCACAGCCTTAACCCACTCAAGGTCTCCCTTGGCCCAGAGATAGGCAAGGCCCACGAGGAGAATGGCCACAAACACAAGCATCTCAATGAAACCGGTCGCTCCGAGCTTCCGCGCTACAACGGCCCAGGGAAAGAGGAAGAGCACCTCAACATCAAAGATTACAAAGATGAGGGCGATGACATAGAACCTGATGTTGAATTGTATCCACGATGATCCCGAAGGCCTCTCGCCGCACTCATAGGTTGAAAGCTTGTCCGGTGTCGGATGATGGGGCCTGATTATAAAGGCGACGGCCAGGCCTGCGCCGACAAATAAAGCCCCCAGGATGAGAAAAACTAAGACGATGAAGAAGTCCGTCAGCAAAGACAGGCCCTATTTCTTCTTTGATACCGCATAGGCCTTTTTGGCGGCCAGGATTTCCTTAAGGAGCCAGCGCGGGTAGACCTTGTCTGCCAGGTTGTCCCACAGGGGCCTTGTCCTTTTCTTTAGGACATCAAGCTCCTCCGGTGTCGGGACTATGATTTTGATCCCATATTCACTCAATGCCTTCAGGGCCTCGTCCTGCCCGGGCCTCGCCTTCCCGTAGCTCTCATCCTTCATGATATTAATGGCCTTCTTGGTGAGATCCCTGAACTCCTGGGGAAGCGAGTCCCAGAAACTCTTCGTAACAAGGTAGAGGGCGGGGTTGTAGCGGAAGTTCATGAGGGTGCCATATTTAATGCCGGTATAGATCTGGAGACCCACAACAGTCATGGGGCTTGCATATACGAGGTTGACCATGTGGTTCTGAAATGCGGGACGGAGATCCAGGACCGTGGTAGGTATTGGATGAGAGACCCCCAGGGCCTTGTAGGTTTCAACCTGCACGGGTTCATCTTCCCACACCCAGCACCTGTGCTGCTGGAAATCCTCCGGCTTCCTAACCGGTTTCTCGGAGAAGATCATCTGCATTCCTTCCTCTGCGAGCGCAAGGAGGATGAAGCCCTTTTTCTCCAGCACCTTCGCAAGGGAGGAGTAGATCCTCTTGAAGACAAAGTCCACCTCGTCATAATCCTCAAAAAGAAAGGGCAGCTCCGTGACCATAAGCTCTGGAAAGAAACTGTGGATCCCCTGGAAGGTGAACCCTCCACCCTGGAGCTGGCCCATCTTCATCTTCCTGACCATATCTGGCTCGTCCCCCATGACCCCGCTCATGTAGAAGACGATCTTGATCCGCCCCTTGCTTTCTTTCTCCATGAAATTTTTTATGGTGGCAAGGACCGAGCTCCATGCTGTGCCCGCCGGGGCGAGGGTGCCAAACTTTACGACAAATTCAGGCTTGGCCTTCGGCTTTTCCCCGAAAACATGCGCGGGGACAAGAAGGACTAAAAGAACAACGAAAAGTAGGATTCTTTTCATGAAGCCAGTTTATCACCAGACATTTTTATAACGCAACTTTTCATAGGAACGACATCCCGTTAGACAAAGGAGGCAAACCCATTCCTTCCAGGATTGTCCGGGAGACATCGGCAAAGGTCTTTCGCGTCCCAAGATCCCTTCCAATCAGCCCTGGGACATAGGCCAGAAGCGGGACATACTCCCGGGAGTGGTCAGTGCTCGGGGTCATGGGGTCGCACCCATGATCCGCAGTCATGATAAAAAGGTCCTCCGGTCTTGTGACGGAGAGGAGCTTGGGCAGAAAGTCATCCACCTCCTTGAGGGCACGGGCAAATCCCTGGGGGTCGTTTCTATGCCCGTAGAGCATGTCAAAATCCACAAGATTGATGAATATCAGGCCATCGGTGACCCGCTTCATCTTACTCAAAATGATTCTTTTATTCAGGACGCTTTTTCTTTCTTCTCCAAGCTCTATACTCGACTTCTGGTTCATGCACTGCGGGGAGCATGTCCATCCATGACAAATCCTTACCAATGACGAGTTCCTCCATTGTCACATGATGTGTATTAGTCATGGGAATCAGGCGCATGTGAAATCCATGAGCTCGTGCCATTTTCTTTACTTCTTCAGCATTATCATAGGTCATTAAAAAATCCCCCTTCAATGACTTACACACAGCAAATAGTTGTTCATGGTTGAGGTCGCTATGTGTGTACAAGCGCCTGCCTGCCTTCTTTCCACCAGCAGTGTATGGGGGGTCTATGAAGTAGGCTGCGTCCTGTTTTGTGGCAAATTTCTGCATTACTTTCAATCCATCATCACAGCGAAAATAGATTCTGTTGGCGACTTGATTCAGGTTTAGGAGTCTTTTCGCAAGTGTCCCTGGGTACCAACGAGAACGAATCCCCTTTCCATTCTCTCCATATTTGATAAATCTTGAACCTTCAGCAAGGATTCCTCCGTGAAGCGTTCTATTCTTAAGAATCGTCTGAAATGCTTTATCTCTCTGTGTACTCGGGGTTTTTTTGAGTTCCCTTATAACAGCTTCTTTAGTGAGATTGAATGTAAGGATTCGATTGGCCAGCCATTCAGCATCACCATTGACGATGGATTCCCAGACAGCAGCAATCTCATCATCCAATTCGACCATAACTACCTTTTCAACCAGATCTTCAAAGAGGGCGGTAAGGCTGATAATCCCTCCTCCAGCAAATGGTTCAACAAGGGTACTTGGCTTTGGATACATACGCGTGATCCACCGTCTAAATGTTGGGACAAACCATGTCTTCCCGCCAGGGTAGCGGAATGGACTTCGTTGCGGGACAGACGCAACATTCACCGGCTTTGGCGGTTCTATTTTCTCAAGCAATTCAATGAATAGTGGAACTTGTCTATTCATCTCAGAATGGCCTCTCGATTGTTTTGGTCACCGGAGGGGTTTCGAGCTGTTCATCAAGTTTTTCTTGGAGCAGTTTTATGAAGTTCTCGACTCTTCCTGGCGAGGGTGTTGTGATAGATAGAAGTGCGGGCTCGAACTCAGTGAAAACTACATCCACCTTCTTGAGGGAATATCTTCCTGGCTTGTGACCTTTTTCCTCTGTCTGCTCTAACTCATAGATGAGCCACGCAATGTCTGCACTGTCTTTCGGCACTCGTTTCAAACCTGGCAGAGTGTCAAAGAAGCTCTTATTTAACGCCACAGCAATCTTCTTTCTCCAAGTGTGAAGTATCCCACCCTTGAAAAGAAGCTGCGGGGCAAGCCTCTTACGAGAAGATGAAAGGTAATCAGGCCGGGGATAGTTCGGTTCTTTAGACCAGTCCATTGATGCACGGCTTTTTGGATCTTTCATGAAATACTCAAACGGTTCACGCACATTGCCAGAGATATACACGGCCTGAATCTCAAGGGCACCAAAATCATATATTTTACCGTTATCGTCATAAGCGACGAGAACAACATCTATATTTCCGGCAGACTTGCCATTCAAGTCATTTAGCCTCACTTCGGTAAGAGAGCTCCACCTTGCCGTCTCACCAAAAAAGAAGGACGCAGCATCATCGGCAATAATCCATTCCTCGCGAAAACGGATTGGACAGGTAATAACCGGTTCGTTATCCTGATATATACTACACACTCCAAGGGGATTCTTTGCTTTGTCCTTCGTGCAGTTCGGCACTTTATTATTGAAAGGACACAATCGGTGAGTACGAAAACGTTTGGCCTTCTTACTCTGATCAGTAGTTAAATAACCGAAAACCTCAGCAAGCGGATGTTTGTAGTTCGGCATTTATAAGTAAATATTATAGCCTAAACGCCGAAGTTCTCCAATGTAAGGTCGGAGCCTGAGTTTACAGAAAAGCTTCACCAACCCCCAAGGGGGGGAGTCCCATCCCTTCCAGGATTGTCCGGGAGACATCGGCAAAGGTCTTTCGCGTCCCAAGATCCCTTCCAATCAGCCCCGGGACATAGGCCAGAAGCGGGACATACTCCCGGGAGTGGTCAGTGCTCGGTGTCATGGGGTCGCACCCATGATCCGCAGTCATGATAAAAAGGTCATCCGGTCTTGTGGCGGAGAGGAGCCTGGGCAGATATTCATCCACCTCCTTGAGGGCGCGGGCAAACCCCTGGGGGTCGTTTCTATGCCCGTAGAGCATGTCAAAATCCACAAGGTTGACGAAGATCAGGCCTTCTTTAATTCTCTCCATGCTTCTTTGCGTCTCGCGCAGCCCCTCAACATTGTTCTCCGTGTGGATGGACTCTGTTAGGCCCCTGCCAGCGAATATGTCGTGGATCTTCCCGATCCCCACTACCGGAAGGCCGGCTTTTTTTATTCTGTCCAGCATGGTTTCCTCTGGCGGGGACAGGGAGAAATCCCTCCTGTTGGCTGTCCTGTAAAATGCCCCTTCCTTGCCCAGGAATGGCCTGGCTATGACCCTGCCCACATGATAGGGCCTGGTGATCTCCCTTGCAGTGATGCATAGATCATAGAGCCGTTTCAGGGGAATCACTTCCTCATGGGCTGCGATCTGAAAGACGCTGTCTGCCGATGTATAGACAATGGGCATTCCCGTCCGTACATGTTCTGGCCCCAGTTCCTTGATGATCTCCGTGCCCGAAGCAGGCTTATTCCCCAGGGCCTTGAGTCCGGTCCTTCTCTCAAAGGGCTCCATGATTTCAGGGGGGAACCCATGGGGGAAGGTGGGGAAGGGCTTACTGAGGATTAGGCCCGCTATTTCCCAATGCCCTGAAGTCGTGTCTTTTCCTGCAGAGGTCTCGGCCATCCTTGCCCAGGATGCAAGGGCTTGAGGGACTGGCTTGAGCCCGGCAGCGCCTTGAATGTTTCCAAGCCCCAGCCTCTCAAAATTATTAAGACGCATTTCTGGGACCGCTTCCAGGATATGACCAAGGGTATTGCTCCCCTGATCTCCATATTGGGCTGCATCGGGAAGCTCTCCTACGCCAAGGCCGTCAAGGATGAGTATGATTGCCCGCTTGAACTTCAAGGTATTCCTTCATAATCGCTGCAGCATTGCTTGTCCCAATCCGCGAGGCTCCCGCTTCAATCATGGCCTGGAGTGTCTTGAGGTCTCTGATTCCGCCTGCGGCCTTGATCCCGATCTTCCCTTGTGTCACTGAGGCCAGGAGCTTGACATCCTCCACCGTGGCCCCTGAAGGGCCAAAGCCCGTGGATGTCTTGACAAAATGGGCGCCGCTCTTGAGGACAAGCTCGCAGGCCCTGACCTTCTCATCCTGCGTGAGATAGCAGGTTTCAATGATCATCTTGAAGCGGGCCTTCCTTGACTGCCTGACAGCCCCCTTCATCTCCCTGAGGACTTGCTCCCAATCTCCGGCCTTGAGCGCGGCAATATTGACGACCATGTCTATTTCCTGGGCACCGGCCTCCAGGAGCTTCCTCACCTCGGCGAGCTTTGCCCTAATCGGTGAATAACCCAGAGGAAACCCGGCAACGCCGACGACCTTAACCTGTGATCCCTGCAGCGCCTTCCGCGCCCTGGGGACATAATAGGGGGGGACGCATACTCCAAAGAACCCATACTCCCGGGCCTCCTGGCAGAGCCTGTCAATATCCGGGGGGCTCGTGTCCGGCCTCAGAATAGTGGAGTCTATGACCTTTGCAATTTCCATCCTCAGATTTTAGACTATCAGATGCCGGATTCAAAGGCCATGTCAGCCATTTAAGAATCATTGCAATCGCAGCCCCATTTATGCCAAAATCTCTTTGATAGAGGAAGAGACATGTCAAGATTAAAGGGACAATATATTGTAAACGAAAAGGGTCAGAAAACAGCAGCAGTCCTCTCGATCAAAGAATACGAAGAGCTTCTGGAAGATCTTCACGATCTTGCAGTTATTGCCGAGCGCCGGGAAGAACCAACCATACCATTTGAGAAGCTGAAGAAAAGACTGAAAAAAGATGGACTCCTATGAAATCCAATGGAAGCACTCGGCAGAACAAGACCTACGAAAAATAGACCGTCAATATATCCCTCATGAAAAGCTCAATAAAAACTAAGGCTTGTGGCTTCAAGACTTCCAAGAAGTCCCGATCTGTGATATATTTTTAATATGCAAAAAATCGCTTATCCCCATGTCACCAGCGATCCAAAGATCTGCGGGGGTAGTCCCATCATTGCTGGGACCCGCTTCCCTATCCGATCGGTTGTCCAGTATGTCCTACATTACGGTCTCACACCAGAAGAACTGGTGGGCCGATTTTCTCACCTCTCATTGGCCCAAGTGTACGATGCCCTTGCTTACTATTACGATAACCGTGAGGAAATCGAGAAGGATATTGCAGAAAACACCGAAGAGGCCGTTCATCAGCACATTCCCCTCTAATACGAAAAGCGAGGGTTCTTTCATAGTCTTCATAGTTCGTGGCGATTAGACTCTATTTAGATGAGGACATTGATCCGCTTCTGGCACGGGTTCTCCGGGACCGGGGCGTGGACTGCCTCTCCACCTATGAAGCTCATAACCAGGGTCTTTCAGACCTCGATCAACTTGCCTTTGCGACAAGCCACATGCGTACAATCCTAACCTTCAATGTGAAAGACTTTGTCCGGCTTGCACAGGAATTTGCAGCATCCGACCAGCATCACAGTGGAATTATTGTCTCCAACCACCTGCCTTTTCGCGTGCTCCTTCAACGCATTCTATATCTTCTGATGTCTCGTGCTCATGAAGACCTGAAGGATAGATTACTCTGGCTTCAGGATTATAAAAAACCAAACATCTAACGGGTCGTTATCTCCTTCCCCAACAGATCGAGAAAAGAATTCCCCCCTGTCTTGCAAAAGGATCAAGAGCGCTGTGATGCGGCCGGTAAGACGATGCGCTTTGACCTCTATGGAGATCTCGCATAGAATGCTGGCTGAGGCCGCCAGGAAGGAACTGGAGGGCCGGTAGGAAGGGAACATCAGAAGGATTGGATTCGATGGTATGGCTGGCCAACAGCGAAAGGAGCGTTCTTCATGAGCAGCACAGACAAAATCTTAGAAGGACTTGTTCGAAGAATTGTTGTAGATTTTCTTGTACACCATACTTGTACACCATAAATGGAATGAAGTCTTATCTCGTTCAAAGGATTACATAGAACTCAAACGGCTTATTCGGAATAAAAACCTTGACTTAGAAGCTATTGCTGAGTGGTGTAATAATTTTTATGTTCTTAAAGGGTTTATTGGCACAAAAATTCAGGTTCAGAACTTCTTCAAAAAAGATAAAACCAAAGCCCGAGAGCTTATTCGGAAATTAATTGGCGAGAATCCTCCTGATGCAAACAAGATAAATTTATTTATCAAGGAATCCGTTCAGCTTGCATTTCATGATAAGAAAATGAGAGCCAAACAAGATAACGCAGCCCTATTTGCCAGCGTTTTGCTTACTGCTGTATTTCCCGATAATTTTGTTGATTTTCGTCAGAATCGCTGGAATTATATGGCTAAAATATTCAAATTGCGACCTATGCCCGAGAATACACATTATGGAGAAAAACTTATTTGGGCTGGGCAAATAGCTAAAGAGTTTGCTGGGAAAAGAACTTTCAAGAAATTCCTTAAACAGAAAAATGTAAAAGATAACTGGGTAGTAGCAGGCTTGGCCTGGCTTCTCCCAAAGGAGTTTGAAAAAGAGATTAGAGAAGTATTCTCTGAATTAAAGGTATCAATGGCAATATAATTACATTTCATCGTAGAAAAAAGGGAGGAATAGCATGATTGTAGCAGAGATTCTTGTGATGATGTTTATTTGCACTGAATTGGGAGGTAATGAAGCTGTTTCTGAGGAAAAATGTATAAGCGCTGGCAACATATCTTTTGAAAGTGTTTATCAGATATGTGGAGGTGAGAGTTTCTCGCGTACTGCTAAGTGCGAACAAGCGGTGTTTGATCTAGATGGAAGGTGCCTCTGTTTTACAGGAACCTCTTACAAAATGTTTAAGTTTGATAAGGTCTTCAAGCCAATTGATATCCTCTGTGGACCTCATACAAAGGAGAATGCTGGAGTATGCGCAGTTGTCCATGTTGATCTCCATGACTATGGACTAGGCTTTACACTTACTGATCTCTTTGACAGGAGAGAAATCCTTGACAAGAGCTGTATTGAAAAAATCAATGAGCAAAATGAACGACAAGAAGAAAAGAAGCGCCAAGATTTTCTGAAGAAGTATGGTTGCAGAGGAGGGGATATACTTAATTGGACGGATCTTATTAATATAAATCCTTTTGACGTGAGGGGTAAATGTTTTGATGTACAGGTATATATCTTCCAGGTACTTGGACCTCATACTGCCTTGTATGCTCTTGGGGGGGATGAGCAGTGGATTGTTTATATTGATTTTGGACAAAAATCTGCTCCTATTGATAAAAGACATGTGATTAGTTTCATTGCCAAGGGAACGGGGGCCTTTCAGTATCGAACAGCCTTTGGGGGTGTCAATACAGTCCCGAAGCTTAAATGGATCGCTGGAAGTACTGAATAGGATATCCTCCTCCACGTGCTTCACCTCAGGCGGAGGATAAAAGCTCTAGGAGCCTGTCCGAGTAATCAAAATGGCATACAACATATGGCAAAAGTGCTGAAAAATGGGGGCCTCAATCAACATATGGACATCATTTTCGGTTTCTCGGACAGGCTCCTAGAAAGGTTGAGCCCTCGGGAGGGAACAAGGTATGCGAGGTATTTGTAACGTCGTGAGGCCGTATTTTCTGGCTGAGCGTGGTTCAGACAGTTCCCTTAAAGAGGGTAAGACCCTTGACGATCTTGTAGTGTTTCCAGTTTCGGGTGACAACGGGCAGCCTTCGTATTAAGGCTGTCGCAGCGATTAATGCATCTTCTTTTTCCAGAGAAGGGTATGTGCTGCGGAGATCGGAATATCTTCTGGTAATTCGCTCATCCAATGGAATAATCCTATATCGTTTAAGTATAAATTGTATGGCTTGACACTCCGCTTCTTTCAATCCAGGCTTGGACAGAAGCTCCTTCTTCGTCACCACAGAATAATAAATCTCAAAATCCTTTCCCTCAAGGATCGTGCTGAGGAATCCGGTATTGAAATAGTCAACGAAGATGTCCGTATCGATCAGGAGTTTGATCTTTGCCACGCACGGATCTCTTCGAGAAAGGCATTGTCTGATTGGTTACGGGACCCTTTACGGATTTCTCGTATGTAAGCCACGCTGTCCTCGACATCTGTATGGTTGTAAGGATTGAACCGCTCACGGACAATTTGCTCCAATAGGTTTACCGGATAGACCCCTCTCTTCCTGGATTCTTTGATGAGGACATGCTTGAGACGCGGATCAAAGGACAGTGTCCACCTTTCTTTCCTGAGCGTTGTTTTTGGCATATCTTATCCTCCTTCTATAATACGCATATTATACGCATAAATCTCATTATGTGTCAAGGTCAAGCAGGAGTCAATGACCTTTGCAATTTCCATCGGCAACTTCTACACTGCCAGAATGCGCATGAAGTTGAAAACCCTGAACGGCTATGTAGCCAGAGAGATCGCCTCCCCGTTCCTCGTTTCCCTATTCGTCCTTACATTCTTTCTCCTCCTGGGCAGGGTCATGCGCTATGCAGACCTTGTCCTGTCCAGGGGGGTTAGCTTCTGGGAGGGCATGTGGCTCTTCTCCCACCTCATCCCCTTCATCCTGGCCCTGACGATCCCCATCGCCCTGCTCATGGGGGTCCTCCTTGCCTTTGGCCGCCTCTCCTCGGAGAGCGAACTAACGGCCATGAGGGCCGCAGGGGTGAGTCTTTATCAGCTCCTTCCGGCGCCTTTGGGTTTTGGTGTCTTTTCATACATCTTCTGCGCCGGCATCACATTCTTCCTCGTCCCCTCGGCTAACACTGCGTTCAAGGGCACTCTCAATCATCTGCTCCATACAAAGGCCATCTCTGCCATCCAGGAGGGGGCATTTGACGACGAGATCCAGGGGGTTGCCCTGTTCGTTGAGAAGGTTTTCAAGGAGCAAGGGACAATGGAGGGAATCTTGATCTTTGACACCAAGACCTCGCCCGTGCCCATGACCATTACAGCAAAAAAGGGAAGCCTTCCAGCAGCCCAGAAGGGAGCTGGCCTGACACTCATCCTAAGGGATGGGGCCATCCACTTTCTGGAGGGAAGCGTTTACAGGCGGATTGACTTCGGCTCCTACACCCTGACTCTTCCCGCCATTACCGGTGATGACAAGGAAAGAAACCTCTCTGATATGACCATGACAGAGCTAAGAGAAGAAGCCAAAAGGCTAAGAAGCATCGGAGGGGCGTCATGGGCCCCCCTCGTAGAGTTTCACCAGAGGATCGCTGTGCCTCTGGCGTGCTTCATCCTTGCCCTTCTTGGGGTTCCCCTGGGGATCAGGAACCCGCGCTCGGGCAAGGTAGCCAATGTCTCCCTGGGGATTGCCATTGTTCTGATCTACTACATATGTCTGGTCGCCGGAGAGGCCCTGGGGAAAAACGGGCTCCTTCCCCCATCCCTGGCCATCTGGTCCTGGAATGTGCTCCTTGCTGGGGTAGGAATATTTTTCCTTCACAGGGCCAATGTAGGAAAATCCCTGTTCCCGTGGGGACAATAACGATGAATATCCTGCCCAGATACATAGCCAGGGAGTTTCTGCGACTGTTTGCTATGACCATCACCGCCTTTGTGGGCATCTATCTTGTCATGGACTTCTTCGAGAACATGGGGGCGATCGTGAAAGCGGGCGCGCCGGCCGAGAGCGCAATCAGGTATTTTGCCCTCAGGCTCCCCTTCGTCCTATACCAGGGCATCCCGGCAGGCATACTCCTCTCCACTCTCATCGCCCTGGGGATGATGCGCAGGTACAACGAGATCACGGCGATGAAAGGGGCTGGGATCGATCCACTCCGGCAGTCCCGTGTCCTCTTCCATATCGCTTTGGTCCTGGGCGTCTTCATGTTTTTGCTGAACGAATGGATCGTTCCCTCATCCAACCGGGCTGCTGAACTTGTTTGGCGCGTGGAGATCAAGAAAGAAAAACCCCCCCCATCGTTCAGGAGGAGCGGGATCTGGTTCAGGGAAGAAAGGAGGTTCTATAGGATTGACCTTTTCTCCCCTGATGATGGGCATCTGAAAGGAATCACGATATTTGCCCTCTCGGAAGGATTCACCCCAGAAGAGATCGTGACAGCAAAGAAGGCTGAGTGGTCAGGCAGCCAGTGGATCCTTGAAGATGTGACATTGAGAACATTCAAGGACGGACAGTTGAACAACTATCAGGAGAGCTCCTCTTTTCCAATCCATCTTCCTTATACCCTGGAGGACTTCAGAAAAACTAAAAAGAAACCGGAGGAAATGAACATCCTTGAGCTTTATTCTTATATCAAGAGGCTGGAGCGTTTCGGATCCTCTTCCCGGGCCTGGAGGCCCGACCTCCACTTCAAGATCTCCTTCCCATTCGTCACCCTTATAATGGTCCTTGTGGGGCTCCCTTTCTCCCTTATGGGATCCGGAAGGGGAGGACTGGCCCTAACTGTCGGTGTCGCCTTCGCCGTGGGATTCTCCTATTGGATCGTCCTTGCCTTCAGTCTCTCCCTTGGACGCTCGGGGACTTCCCCTGCCTGGCTCTCGGCCTGGATCCCGAACATACTTTTTACCACAATCGGCGCCGCACTCCTCTCCCGCGTAAAACGATAATCGGGGCGGATCAGGCCGAAAGGCGGTCAATGCGACCCTTCTCTATTGCAAGGGCAGCGGTCTTGCTGAGGATGTGGACGCCGAGGATGAGATTGGCGAAGCGCTCGTCTTTGGTAAAACCCTTGGCATACCGATAGTAGATCTGCTGAATAATGATCGCGATCTTGAATAGCGCATATACATAATGGAAAAGCATGTGGGACACATCCCGCCTGCTCTTCTCTGCATATCGAGCTACGATTTGGGAGCGGGTAAGGTTTCCGGGAAGAGTTGTAAGACACTGCTTGATCATCTGAAGCTCATCGGGATCGTCCGGGTCAACCCAGTAGCCGAGTGATGTCCCCAAATCCATGAGTGGGTCGCCTATGGTGGCCATCTCCCAGTCAAGGATGGCAATGATCCTTGAGAGATCCTTGGGGTCAAGAACAAGGTTGTCATATTTGAAATCGTTGTGTATAAGGGAAGCCCCGCTCTGCGCAGGCATGTGCTCATCGAGCCACTTTGCAGCCCGCTCCATGTCAGGAATATCGTCGGTGCGGGCGTTTTTGTATCGCTCGGTCCATCCCTTTATCTGGCGCTCCACATATCCTTCAGGCCTGCCAAGATCATCCAGCCCCACTGACCGGTAATCAATGGCGTGGATCTCAACAAGGGTGTCGGTGAACACCTCGGAGAGGCGCCGCATCGCCGCCTCCGAGAGCTCCATGCCCTCGGGAGGAACGACACGAAGAATAACTCCCCTTGCGCGCTCCATAATGTAAAATGGCGCACCCAGCACGGATTCGTCATCACAATATAAAAGTGGCTTCGGCACCTTCCTATAGAGGGAATATATGCCGGAGAGGATCCGGAATTCCCTATTCATGTTGTGGCCTGACTTGATCTTATGGGCGCCGAAGGGCGGACGGCGCAGGACCATCTCCCGGTCTCCTGCCCGAATGAGGTATGTCAGGTTGGAGTGGCCGCTTGGAAACTGCTCAATAACCAAGGGGCTGCCCAGGCCAGAGATTTTCCCGGCCATGTATGCCTCAAGCCGCGCCGGGTCCAGCTCCTCTCCGCGGCGCACCGCCTTGGTCCGATCGATCCAGTCTTCCCTCATTTTCGTCCCCTCACTCTAAGAGACCTTTATCCCGTAGTTCCTCAGTATCCTCCGGGCTACCACTGATTTGTGCACCTCGTCGGCTCCATCGTAGATCCGGGCCGCACGCTCGTTCCTGTACCAGAAGGCGAGGGGTGTATCATCGGTCAGACCATAAGCGCCGTGGACCTGGATGGCGCGGTCAACTACCTTCTGTAGGATATTGGCCACATAGAACTTGATCAGCGAGATCTCCTCCCTTGCAGCATAGCTGCCCTCACGATCTATTTTCCATGCAGCATGGAGTACCATGAGGCGGGCAGCGTTGATCTCCGCGCGGCTCTCCGCTATCCATTCATGGACAATTTGCCTAGTGCCCAAAGGTTTCCCAGGGGCAATCTGCCGGGTGGCAGCCCTCTCGCACATGAGGTCAAAGGCCCGCTCACAGATCCCGATCCAGCGCATGCAGTGATGTATGCGCCCGGGGCCAAGCCGTTCCTGGGCAATGACAAATCCTGTTCCTTCCTCCCCGAGGAGGTTCTTCCTTGGCACGCGGCAGTTCTGCAGGAGGACCTCGCCGTGGCTGGCGTAATCATCGCCCTTGTGTCCCATCATGGTGATGTTGCGGACAAGATTGAACCCCGGGTTGTCAGTGGGGACAATGATCTGGCTTGCCCTCATATACGGGCTTTCAGCTTCAGGTGTGGTGATCGCCATAACGATTGAAAAGGCCGCCCCATCCGCAGCGGATGTGAACCATTTCTGGCCGTTGATGACGTAATCGTTCCCGTCCTTGACGGCAGTCGTCCCCATCCATGTAGGATTTGAGCCGGGGAACTCCGGCTCCGTCATTGCAAAGCAGCTGCGGATCTCTCCCCTTATGAGGGGCTTGAGATATTTTTCCTTCTGCTCCTCGCTGCCGTGGATCATCAGTATCTCCATGTTTCCCACGTCCGGGGCCTGGCAGTTGAATAAATAATGTCCTATGGGATTGCGGCCGAGCTCCTCGCTCACATGGGCGAACTCCATAAGGGATAGACCGACACCACCAAGTTCCTCCGGAATGTGGGGCGCCCACAATTTCATCTGTTTGACCTTCTCCCTCTTCTCCTTGAGCATGGGGATCATCTCACGGAAGGTCTTATAGCTGAAGTTCCGTTCTATCGGATAAACCTCCTTCCGCATGAACTCACGGATCATCTGGATGATCGTTTGAAGCTTCTCGGATATTGTGAAATCCATAGGACCCTCCTTTCTAAAGTGCCAATAGTATATCAGGAATCATTGTTTTCTTGCATTTTTGCGATAAAAAGCCATTTACTCAGGGCTGCCGTAGCTGTGAAGTCCGGGAAGGACGAGGTTTACCCCGAGATAGCAGAAAAGTGTCACGCCGAACCCTATTATGGAGAAGATCGCAGACCTTCGCCCGTGCCACCCAAGTGCAAACCGTGAGTGAAGGAAGGCAGCATAAACCAACCATGTGATTAGGGACCATGTTTCTTTTGTGTCCCAGCTCCAGTAGCTTCCCCATGCATAGTCGGCCCATGCCGCTCCTGTGACAATCCCGATGGCCAGGAGAACGAACCCGATCACGACAGTCTTGTAGATGATGTCATCCAGGACATCCCTGTCCCTCTGTTGGCCTGGCTGGTCGTCGCGCCGGGATGCAACAATGTAATAAATGCTCGCCCCAAAGGATACCGCAAAGAACGCATAGGCAAGGAAGCATGTTATGACATGGATCGTGACCCAATTGCTCTGAAGGGCCGGGACAAGGGGCTCAATCTCGGAGCCTGAGCTTTTAGACAGGGCCGCATAGGCCATGCTGGCACAGGCGAGCAGGGCCACCGGGGCCCCCATACCTCTCGCTTTGTATCTGTAATCTATCCAGAGATAGATGAGGACGGTGGTCCATGCAAAAAATACCAACGACTCATAAAGGTTGGTTACAGGGAAATAATAATAGATGCTGGTCACAAAAGATCCTGCCTTCTCCGGCATCTTCTCCATCATCTCCCTGGAAAACTCATATGTCCTCATCACGAGCCCCACGGTCTCCATGGCCCATCCGAGGGCCAGCCCCAGTGCCGCCGCCTGCGCAGCCCTCTCGTTCCTGAAGGTGAGTGCGAATAGGTAAAGGAGAAATGCTCCAAAGAACACATAAGTAACGGCTGTAAACAATGCGATATTTGTCATGGTATTACCCCTTTTTTAACGGCTTAATAAGCCCATTGAACTTCCTTTCAAATCCGAGACGCTCCCTCTCGGCCTTCCCAGCCAGGAGGACCGGGGACTGCTTGTTTTGTGGAATAAATGCCCAGATCCACCGATGAGAGGATAGGAGGGCCTGAAAAAGACCAATGAACATTATTCCGCATCCGAGCCACACGAGCCATGTCCCTGGATCTTTTGTAACCTGGAGCCCGGTGTAATAGCGCTCTGCCTCCCTGAATCCCTTGAGAACAAAGTTAAATCTGCCGCCGCGCCCCGGCATAAAATCAGGATAGTTCTGGAATATGAGAAACCTTTTTATCGTCTTTTCCCCTCCATAGAGGGCGACCAGTGCTGTTGGCCCAAGATCTCTATGACCCATACCGGCTGTGTCCGGAACATAGTTTGGAGAAAAGTCTATGATTGAAAAATAAGAATTGTCTCCCGAAATAGGAACCTTCTCGCGAAGACTAATAGTGTGTGTTGTCCTTTTATCCGTTGATAGATCCACAAGCTCTATGGTGAATGTTGGCTCCCCGGCCGGGCCATAGCCGGCCTGATAAAATGTAAGACCCTTATACTTCAACGGGTCATTGACCTCAATGACCTTGTCCGCTGAAACCCTGCCATTTTCCACGATTACAAGATGGCTTGCAAATCTCTTGGGCCTCCGGCTGTTCGGATAATACTCCACCGTGAAGCTCTTGCATTGAATCTCAAAATTAAGTGGTATTGGCCTCCCACCCTCAATAAAGACATTGGTGGAGGATCCTCCCTCCGGGATGTCAATGGTCCCCCTGAACCCGAAGAACGATCCCGTGAGGGCTCCAACGAAGATCACGAGCAGTCCCACATGTACCACGTGAGGGCCGAGCCTGCGGTATCGCCCTCTCTCGGCGAGAAGAAATGTTCCCTCCGGGCCGTCAAATTCCTGCACGCTCCGCGAAAAGGAAGAGAAGATCTCCCGGAGCCTTTCCTTGTCCACTCCCTTTTTTATCTCCTCCTTAACGGGATAGGAACGAAGCTGGGAGGGCGCCGGTGGCGTCCTGGTCCTCCTGGCCGCCCTCCACTCAAGAGGGACCCTCTCCAGGACGCATGCCGCGAGATTGATGCACAGGAACATCAGAAGAGCCTGGAACCACCAGGAGTGATAGAGGTCGAAGAGGCCGAGTAAGTTGAAGAGATGGAATCCAACCTCGCCGTATTGCCTGACATAATCGGCCTGGGTGAGTCCTTGTTTGATCAGGGTCCCAAAAATGGCAGTACTTGAGAGGGTGAGAAGGAGGACAACAGTGAGTTTGGTTGATGTAAAGAGGCTCCAGAACCTGTTGATCCATTTCATTGTTTTTCAATAATACATATCGGACTTCGTTCTTTGCAAGATAACGGCCTGTATGCTATACCTTGTAAAAAGATGAAAAAGAAGGCTGGAAGGATCAAGGAATATCTCCGCCTGGCCCTGTATGTGGCCATCACCATGCCATTACTTGCCAGTGCCGCATATCTCGTCCTCACCTGGAACCTTCCCAAGATCAACTCGATCACGGACTACCGGCCTCCAATCATCACAAGAATCCTGTCCAACGATGGCAAGCTCTGTGGGGAGTTTTTCCTTGAGAAGAGAAAACCGGTTCCTCTAAGGGATATTCCGAAGTTTATCCGCAACGGCTTCGTTGCCTCAGAGGATGAACGATTTTATGAGCATAAGGGAATAGACATTCTGAGTATCATCAGGGCGTTTATCAAGAACATCGTTGCCGGAGAGATTGTCCAGGGAGGAAGCACCATCACCCAGCAGGTAACAAAGTCGCTGCTGCTATCGCCTGAGAAAAGCATTTCAAGGAAGATCAAAGAGGCCCTCCTTGCGTACCGGATTGAGCGCCGCCTAACCAAAGACGACATACTTGAGATCTATCTCAACCAGATATATCTTGGACATGGCTCCTACGGGATCGAGTCCGCCGCAGAGCTTTATTTCGGAAAGAAAGCCCGGGATCTCACCGAGGAAGAAGGGGCAATCCTCGCAGGCCTTCCAAAGGCTCCGGCGCGCTACTCCCCCATCAGTCATCCCCGCAGGGCAAAATCCCGCCAGCATTATGTTCTCCAGCGGATGATCTCGGCAGGGTATCTGGACAAGGAGGAGGCAGAAAGGATATTCGCACGGCCTGTCAGGGTCAAGATTGTTAAAGAGGACAAAATAAACTCCGCTGCCCCCTATTTTATTGAGGAAGTTAGGCGATACTTAGAAAACAAATACGGAGCAGACATTCTATACAAAGAAGGATTGGTCGTCTTCTCTACGCTCGATCAGGATATGAACACGGCAGCCACCAGGGCCCTAAGGGACGGGTTGAAGGATCTGGACAAAAGGCAGGGATTCCGTGGGCCGCTCAGCCATCTTGATCCTGACGAGATCGCTGGCTTCCTGAACAGGATCCAGAGGGATGAAGTTGATGAGGAAGTCGAAGAGTTCACGATCACCAAAGAATTTGCTCAGTCCGATGACCAGGAACAGGAGGCGCCCCTGCCCGGAGAGATTCGTCGAAGACCTGGCACCCTGGTGAAGGGAAGGGAATATGCCGGAGTTGTTTCGGCAATTGACAAAAAGAAAAAAACGGCAGAGATCCTTGTGGGCCGCTTCAAGGGAATAATTCCTGTCGCGGAGATGGCCTGGGCGAGAAAACCTGACCCGGAAGTTTACCCTGAGACTGCGCGTGTCACGGACCCCTCAAAGGCCCTCTCTCCGGGGGATGTTATCAGGGTTAATGTCCTTGGGCCTAAAGAGAAAGACATGTTCGTCCTCTCTCTGGAACAGGAGCCCCTTGTCCAGGGAGCCCAGATCTCTATTAATATTGAGACAGGATCTGTCAACAGTCTTGTTGGAGGATACGATTATCAGAAGAGCCAGTTTAACAGGGCGACCCAGGCAAGGAGACAGGCCGGTTCTGCTTTCAAGCCAATCTACTATACTGCAGCCCTGGATAAGGGATATACGCAGGCCTCGGTAATCCTGGATGCTCCCGTTGTCTATGAAGACCTGGACGATGAAACAGCCTGGAAGCCCAAGAACTACGAGGGGACATTTGAAGGCCCCGTGATCCTCAGAGAGGCCCTTGCTATATCGAAGAACAACCCATCTGTGAGGCTTATGGAAAGTATCGGAACGGACTACGCTATACTTTATTCTCAAAGGCTTGGGATCGCTTCCCCATTATCAAATGATCTCACCCTTGCCCTCGGCTCGTCCGGCGTGACACTCCTTGAGCTGACCAATGCCTATGCTGTCTTCGCCAGGGGCGGAATCCTTCTTGAACCAATTTTAGTGAAAAAGGTCCTCGATCGAGATGGAAATGTCCTTGAGGACAACCCCCCTCGTTTCAAAGAACTTCCCGAGGAGGTTGTTAAAAATTCAGCGGGCATAATAATAACAGACAAGACCTGGACGCAGGGACGTGTTATCAGTGAACAAACTGCCTTTATTATCACCGACCTTCTTCGGAATGTGGTGGAACATGGAACGGGATGGAGGATCAAGGCCCTCGGACGTCCTGCGGCAGGGAAAACAGGGACATCGGAAGATTTCAGGGACGCATGGTTCATTGGCTTTACCCCGGACCTTGCAGCAGGAGTATGGGTGGGTTTTGACACGGAGGCGCCCCTGGGTAAAAGCGAGTCAGGCGCCAAAGCGGCGAGCCCCATCTGGCTTGAATTTATGAAGGATGCCACCCGCAGGCTGCCCTTGAGGGACTTCACAATACCGCCCGGGATAGTATTCGCAAAGATCGACCCAAAGACAGGACTCCTTGCATCGCCTGAGACAGCAGACGCTTTTTTCGGGGCCTTCAAAGAGGGGTCTGTTCCGACGGAGCGCTCTGCAGGGAGCGCAACCCCGTCTGAAGAAGGTTTCTTCAAATACGATATCGGTCTTTAAAAGGCCAAATGAAATTCAGCGAGATCGTGAGACTGTTGGAGGAAAATGGATTCAGGATTGTGAAAGAAAAGGGCTCTGTCAGATACTATGGAAAAACAGGAGGGGATAAGCTGATTCGAATTGACTATCATGGTTCAAAGGAAGTTCCTACAGGCACTTGTCATGCTATACTTAAAGCAGCAGGAATAAAGAGGCAATAAAATTGGAAGGAGGCTCGAAATGATAGAATTAGAATATTCCTTGATAATTGAAGCAACTGAAGAACCAGACTACTTTGGATTTTATTCCCCTGATTTAGAGGGATTTACAGGAATTGGACATTCCGTTGAAGACTGTCTCTATAAAGCAAAGTGGGGAATGATAGAACATGTTAATCTGTTAAGAGAAAAGGGCCTCCCAATTCCTCCTAAGAATCCTCATCCTAAAATCATTATTCAAAACGAGCGAGAATTGGTATCTGTATAGATGGACTCGGAACGCATCATAGCAGCGCTCCGACAACTCGCCAACCTGTGCAAGAGACCGGTGTCCACCCACAATAACACTCAGGCGATTCTGAATGCATTGCGCCGACTCAGTGAACAAACAATCGCACATAAGGATGATATGATTCTCTCTTTGGAGAGAGATATTCAGTGTAATCGCCTTGTCCCTCTGGATCCTATGGATCTTCAATGGAATATATTCCAGTTGTTTGGTGTTGAAGACAACGAGGTTCGTTGGACCCAGTGGCTGGCCGGCATCCTTCGGCCAGAGAGCGGTCAGAGGCTCTCAGCATTATCCTGGCAGGCACTATGCGATGCCCTGGCTCGCTCTGGTTCAGTAAATGTTATGGAGCCATGGCAGGAGGGGCGGTTAATTACAAGTGACCATTGGAAGCACTTTGGGGACATGGAGCTTCAAAGGGAGGCCGTTCAACCCGAGTATGAGGTCGCCGACCTTGGTCAGGCTGACCTTTTGATTGAAACATCTGGGCTAGTGCTTATCATCGAGAATAAACTATGGTCTGGATGGAGCGGTGAAACCCAGGCTGATCGGTACCGCAATATTATCAAAGAGAAAATTGAGGGGCACTCGGGTAAATCCATCGGACTGGTCCTCTTGGCAGTTAAGCCAGAGGAATACGATCCCCCAGATGACTACTTTCGCTTGAGCTATCAGCGCCTTGCTCTGGCCCTGCGACGACAAATCCGCTTGTCTCACCTTGAAGCAGGAGATACCAAGGTATTAATGGAGTTATGGCCTGCCTTTCTTACTGTGACCGCTATCGAGCGAGAACTCTTGGAAATAGATTGGGGCCTCCTCTGCGGAGGAAAACCAGATATCAGCAGGATCATTGGTATGACGAAACTTCTTGACTACCTTCAGGAAGCAAATGATAAAGGAGGAGAAAATGCCGATCAACACACCCTGGTTTAGCAAGGTTGGATTGGAGTATGCCAAGCTATACAACGAGGTCATGGCAGCGCAAAGATTGTACGAATCTGATCGAAAGAGGATAATGGACCACCTATGCGCCCAGCTGAAGAAAGCACTGGGCAAACGAAAGATCTTTCAGCAGAAAAAATATGGCGACTGGGAAAATTTTTTCCTTGATGGGGAATACTGCGAGGTGCGGAAGCGTCGCGATCCGAAGAATAAGCCCCCGGAGCAGGCAGGGATCTGTATGGATTTTGGAAAATGGGAAGACGAACCATTCGGATTTGGGGCGTTGCTATTCTTTAAACTTAACAGAGGTACTTTCAATCGGTTGCGGCTCGAGGAACCCCCTGATTCCCTCATAAAAACAATTGGTGCGGGTGAGGCCTTCGAGTCGTTCCATGTCGAGGGATATTACATCCTTCAAACGGGGTGGTTACTCCCATCAGATCCGAGCTTCACGCTCGACGAACTTGAAAAAGTCGTCCAACAGCTTCCCCGGCAGTTCGAGATCGCTGACCGCTGGATAGCTAAGGAGTATACCCAACTCAAAGGTCTGGAGGAGTAAATGGGATTGTTGTGTCTGTGAGGGATTTCTCTATTAAAAGGGATAAATGGTGAGAGAGACGCAGTGGGCCTGGCCCTGCGCCTCCCTGACATTCTGCCTGAAACCATAGTCAAAGGAAACTCGGGGAGCCATCCATCCAATCCCGAGGGTATAATAGTTATTCCCCTCTATGTTTCTCCACATATATCCACCACGGAGTTTGAACTGCTGCATCAAAGAAATTTCTCCTCCAACTGAATAGTCTGTTTCGTCCCTTGCTTCTGAGCCTGTCTCTTTCTCGCTGTCTGCAACAATAGTGATAGCATCTCCCAAGCGGGACGAGATTCCTGTGGCGATTCTTTTCATGAGTCCCGGATTTTTCCCGTTGATGGGCGTGGCATCATGAAATGTTGCCCCGAGTGTAAGATAGTCGGACGCCGGCTTGATAATAACTCCATAGCCGAGCGTGCTGAGATATTTATCTTGAAACTCCAGAAATCTAAGCAGTACTCCGAACGCTGCGTAAGGTGTAACAGGAAAGGAGATGGCAATATTGTAATTATCCCTCGTCTCCGTTTTTTCCCCATTCGTCTCCAGTTGATCCCTCACATAGCTTATGCCAGTTCCCACCATTGAGGTCTTGCTGTCCAGGATAGAGGCCCTGAATGAAGATTGGGAATCCTGCAGCCACTGATACAATGCCTCCACCCCATACCGCTGCTGACTGCTCATTGCAGCCGGGTTATAGTCAAGGGCGCTATTGTCGTCTGCAAGTCCATGCCCTGCGTTTCCCATGCCGAGCGGCTTTGCACCCCTGAGTTCATATTCGGGTTGGAATGTCTGGGTACCGCCGACAAGGAGAAGACACACGAGAAGCTGTATCATGGTTTCTAACATTATCAGACATATTCAAGAAAGGCAATGTCACAGGAATTGCAGTGAGCTTCCGGTGTTGACTCCTCTTTTATGACCTTGTATGATAAAAAACTATGAAGGAAGAATCATTTGAGGAATTCAAAACTCTCCTTCTCTCCCGTCGCATGGAACTTCTTACAAAAGCTCTCAAGACGATGGAAGGCATGACTGAAATGAAAGAAGGCCGTGAAGGGTTTTCTGATCCAATGGACAGGGCATCTCTTGAGTCTGACAGAAACTTCCTTTTAAGGGTCAGGGATAGAGAAAGAAAACTAATACTGAAAATAGATGAGGCTCTCAAGAGGATCGAAAATGGAACCTTTGGAATCTGCGAGGTGTGTGGAGAAGAGATCTCGGAGGAAAGACTGAGAGCGCGGGCGGTCACGACGCTGTGCGTAAATTGTAAAACTGATCAGGAAGAGAAAGAGAAGGGTAACCAAAAGGCTTGACAAACTTTTTTCTTTCCTGTAAATCAGTTAGTCAATGATGTAAGGGCAATACTCGAGCGAAAAAAATTTATGGACCTTCGTATTTTCGGTAGGGCAATTTTGACCTCATATTCCATCCAAGGAAAAAACGGCAAAATAAGTTATCAACACCTGTGGATAAGGTTGTGTGTAACATCTTTGGGGACGTTTTCACACTATAAAATTCCTATGGAAAAACGATGGCTTGAAAGCGCCATTTCATGACGATGAAGACCTTATGGGATAACTCTTTGAAGATCCTCTGTGAAAGGATTCCTACTCAGGAATACAGGGGATATCTTGACCATATGTCCTTTGTCTCAGGGGACGATTCTCATATTGAAGTGACGGTGCCAAGCCTTTTCATCAAGGATCGAATTGTTGACCGATTTCTCCCGGGCATCAAGGACATCCTCATTGAGCTGTCAGGACGGAAATACGATGTCGAATTCAAGATAGGCCGGCCTTCTGCGGACAAAAAGCCCGAAGAGCTCCAGGGCGACAGGCCGCGGGCATTGGCAGATGTTCCCAAAAGGGAGATCGATTCCCGTTATGCTTTTGAGACCTTTGTTGTCAGCTCATGCAACCAGCTTGCCCACGCTGCGGCAACGGCGGTGGCAAATGCCCCAGGCAAAGCATATAACCCGCTGTTCATTTACGGCGGTGTTGGGCTGGGAAAGACCCATCTCCTCAACGCCATAAGACAGCGTCTAACCTCTGACCCCTTCCTTCGCGTCTATTTCCTATCGGCAGAGAAATTTACCAATGAATGTATCTTCAGTATCAAGAACCAGAAAATGGAAAATTTTCGCCATAAATATAGAGAATCCTGCGGCGCACTGCTTATTGATGATATTCAGTTTATTGCAGGAATGGAAAAGACACAGGAGGAATTTTTTCACACTTTCAATGCACTATATGAGGCGCACAGGCAGATTGTCATAACAAGCGACAAAATACCAAGTGAAATACCGGATATGGAGGAAAGGCTCCGCTCCCGGTTCGGAATGGGATTGATCGCTGACATACAGCCTCCCGATCTTGAGACAAAAGTGGCAATAGTGAAAAAGAAATGCGATGCGGAGCGGATCGCATTTCCAGACGAAGTTGCCTTTTTTATCGCTTCAAAGGCGCATTCCAATATACGGGAGCTTGAGGGATTTATCACGCGCATCCAGGCACATGCTTCTCTTTCAATGAAGCCCATCACTATTGATTTGGCCAAGGAAGCTGTTCAGGATCTCATCCCCAGACAGAGAGCCGTAACCGTTGATGATATTGAGGGCGCCGTTGCTGATTTCTATAATGTAAAATCTTCTGATCTCAAATCTCATCGTAGAATGAAGGTCATAGCCTTCCCCCGCCAGATTGCCATGTATCTTTGCCGGAAACTTACAAGCCTTTCTTACCCTGAAATTGGGGAGAAATTCGGCGGAAAGGACCATTCAACCATTGTTCATGCCCATAATAAAATTGAGAATCTATGCAATCAGGATCCGGCCATACGAAATGCGGTGGATACACTTGTCAAGAGTATAAAAGGTAAATATGTGTGAAAAACCTTGTTATAAGGGTGTGAATGAATTGCTTATATCTGAACATTGTGAATAACTCTGTTTTGTGATGAGATGTTGTTAACAGACATTATTATTGATAACAAAAAGGATTTTTGATGTTATCCATATATTCACTGTTTCTACTACTATGACTAATTATTTATATATACATATAGTATTAGTAGGCAGGACACAAGAAAAGGAGAAAGCATGAAAATAGAAATAAAAAGAGATGAGCTTCTAAAAGGATTGGGACTTGTTCAAGGAATTGTTGAGAGAAGGAATACAATGCCAATCCTCTCCCATGTTCTTATTCAGGCCGAGAAATCTATTTGTATGCTATTTGCAACAGACCTTGAGGTTGGAATCAATGTTTCATGTCCAGCCCAGGTGGCAGAGAAGGGAAAAGCGGCCGTTCCAGGGAGAAAACTATATGAGATAGTAAAGGAGCTTCCCAGCGGAATGAGTGTTCAAATAAATGAAGAAAAGAATTTTTGGATTGAGATTCAATGCATGAAGAGCAAATTTAGGATTTCCGGGCTCGATCCTGCCGATTTTCCCACTTTTCCATCATTTGAAGGGGAAGAATACGGCCTAATTGATGGTGAAAGCTTTCATGACATGATTGAAAAGACCATCTATGCTGTTTCCCAGGACGAACTGAGGAAGAATCTCAATGGTGTCTATATAGAGCCCATTGATAACAACATTAGAATGGTTGGAACAGATGGTCACAGGCTTGTTTATGTTGATAAGAAGGGAACAATCGGGGGATTGGGCAAAAAAGGCCCGCTGGTGTCGAGGAAAGGCATACTTGAGATCAAAAAGATCATTGAAGAAGGCGAAAAAGAGGCTCAACTTGCCCTGACGGAGAAATCCCTTCTCATGAAGGGGGAGACAGTGTCTTTTTTCACCAGGCTGGTTGAGGGAGAGTTTCCTGAATATGGTGCGATTATTCCTAAAGAGGGAAAGAAGAAAATAACGGTTAAAAGGAATGAGCTTCTTACATCCCTGAGGCGCGTAGCGGTTATCGCCGGAGGGAAATCTCCTGCCGTAAAAGTCTCATTGGCTAAAGGAGTTATCCGCATCTCATCTATCAATCCAGAGGTTGGAGAGGCACAGGATGAGGTTCCGGCAGAATATGAGGGAGAGGATCTGGCCCTCGGCATTAACGCACGATACCTCATTGAGCCCCTATCTGTCCTTGAAGAGGACGACATACTCATAGAGCTGTCAGATGAGTCAAGCCCGCTCCTCCTGCGGAAAAAGGAGGGGAAGGACTACATCTCTGTGATTATGCCCATGAAGCTTGATTAGCCCGGGCGTTCAAGCAATTCATTTAGGAACTTAAGACCTCCATCTGAATCTCTACCTTTGAATCCTTGACAAGTGGAGAAAATTGGACTATCAGAGGTAAACATTCACCAAATTTTATGCTCAGGGTATCCATCAAAGACACAGCCGGGGAAAAAATCTTCTCCGTATCCGAGAAGGCCGTCCTTGGACGGGATGCGGCGTGCGAGATACGGATAGCGGATCCCTCAGCCTCAAGGAAAAACGCCGGGATCTTTGCCTCTGACGGTTCTTATCTTGTGAAGGACCTTAGGAGCACAAACGGAACATATCTCAACGGACAGAGATTGGAGCCGGACAAGGGGTATCCGCTTCAGCAGGGAGATATCATAAAAATAGGGAATGAAATCATCACCATCCTCGGGGGAGAGGAGCCCGGTCCAAAGGAAAGCGTTCAGGACGAGGCATTGAGGCCGCTCAAGGAGGAGATGCATCAGAGGCTCCTGCGACGCATGGACCTCAGGCATGCCTCCATGGATGAGATGGAGGGGGTCCGGGAAAAAGCAAGAAATGCACTGGAGGACATAATCAAGGAAATGGCTGCGTCACTTCCCGATGGAATTGATCGCTCCTCTCTCATCAGGGAGATCCTGGACGAAGCACTGGGCCTGGGTCCTCTGGAGGCGCTCCTGAAGGACCCCTCCATTACCGAGGTAATGGTCAATGGGCTTGAGGGGATATATGTTGAGGTGGACGGAAAACTCAGGAGAACTCTCAAGAGGTTCTCCACAGAAAAAGCAATACTGCGCGCAATTGAGAGGATTGTGTCTCCTTTGGGGAGGCGGATTGACGAGAGCTCCCCGATGGTGGACGCCCGGCTGAAGGACGGCTCCCGGGTGAATGCGATTATCCCTCCGCTTTCCCTTGTAGGTCCTGTGATAACGATAAGGAAGTTTTCCCACAAACCCTTTACCATCAACGATCTGATCGGGCGGGGCGCCATGAGCACAAACATGTCTGAATTTCTAAGGATCGCCGTGGATAACCGGATGAACATCATCATCTCCGGGGGCACCGGCTCCGGAAAAACCACCCTGCTGAATGTCCTGGCCTCATTCATTCCAAAGGGAGAGAGGATCGTCACAATAGAGGACGCTGCGGAGCTTAGGCTTCCCCAGGAGCATGTTGTCTCGTTGGAAGCCCGGCCCCCGAACATTGAGGGGAAGGGGGCAGTGACTATAAGAGATCTGGTGAGGAATGCCCTCAGGATGAGGCCGGACAGGATTGTTGTGGGGGAGTGCAGGGGAGGCGAGGCCCTTGACATGCTCCAGGCCATGAACACCGGCCACGATGGATCTCTCACCACTGCCCATGCAAATTCCCCCAGGGATCTCCTGTCAAGGGTGGAAACGATGGTCCTGATGTCAGGGATGGAGCTTCCGGTGAGGGCGATAAGGGACCAGATTAGGGGCGCCATTGACCTGATTGTGCATCAGGCCAGGATCGCGGACGGCACAAGGAAGGTTACGCACATCGCCGAGGTGCAGGGGATGGAGGGTGATGTAATCACACTCCAGGATGTCTTTACATTTAATCAGAGCGGATATTCCCCGGATGGAAAGGTCATTGGAGAATTCCGGCCGACAGGCTTTGTCCCGCGATGCGTGGAGGAGCTCCGCGCCAGGGGCGTCAAGGTTCCCCAGGAGATATTTTCATGACCATGCGAATTATTATCACAGCGGCTTTATTCCTTTCATTTTTCCTGCTCGGAGCAGGCCTTCTTGACGACCTGAAGATTTGGGCTGAGGCGTGGAGAAAAAGATATATTGTCAGGACAGGTGCCGAGCTGGATGCTGCATTCCTGGACTACCAGCCGGGCACCCTATTGTCCATGAGCGTTGTTGGGGCCGGCCTTGCCTCCCTGTCAATGTTCCTTCTCACTGACAGCCTGCTGCTGGCCGTGCTGGCTGGAGCCGGGGTTTTGTGGGCCCCCAGAATTTGGCTGTCCTTTATGAGGAAAGAGAGGGCAAGGAGATTTGACAATCAGTTGCCTGACGGCCTTGTGAGCGTGGCGAATTCCCTGCGCGCCGGCCTGAGCCTCCCCCAGGCATTTGAATCAGTGTCGCAGGGGTATCCAGCGCCGCTCTCCGAGGAGATCGGCCTTGTGCTCAAAGAGGTTTCCCTCGGCAGGGAGCTGGAGGGAGCCGTTAATGCAATGGCACGGCGGGTAGAGAGCAAGGAGGCAGAGCTCCTTTCAACAGTTCTGGGCGCGGTAAGGGGCATTGGAGGGAATCTCTCGGACGTCCTTGAGAGGATCGCCGTTACCTTGAGAGAAAGACAGGGGCTCGAGGAGAAGATTAGGGCATTGACGGCCCAGGGAAGATTCCAGGGGATTGTCATCGGCCTGATGCCTCCGGCCCTGGGAAGTGTTTTGTATCTGCTTGATCCGGGAATGATTACAGGGCTTTTCAATGATCCCCTTGGTTGGGGTGTGCTGGCTGCAGTGATCGTATTTGAAGGGATCGGAATCGTGTTTATCCGCAGGATAGCTGCCATAGATATATGAACGCTCTTCTCCTTATTCTATCCTCATGCGCCCTCATGGGAGCAGCGATCGCAGTGACATTTTTCTTTACCTCAAGGATGGAAGCCCCTCAGGTGAAGGATGGGAGCCTCCTGAAGAGAAGAGAGGAGATCTCGGCATCCTCGCCACTCTGGAGGTTTCTCGTCCGGCTATCTGCCCTCCTCAACCCGCTTCATTCCCGTAGGGCGCTGGAGGGATACCTCCGCGCACTCCAGGCCAGGCTGTCTTCGGCTGGATTCCCAGGGGCTTTGCGGGCAGAGGAATTCCTTACCGCCAAAGAGCTCTTTTCCCTGATATGCATACTGACAGGCTTTGTCCTGGGATTCGGGTCTTTTCTGACAATATTCCTTCTTGCTGCATTTGGTTTTTTTCTTCCCGACCTCTGGCTCAGGGACGCAAGAAGGAGAAGATACCAGGACATCCTCCGTGCCCTCCCCCTGGGGCTTGACCTCCTTACACTGTGTGTGGAGGCAGGGCTTGACCTGATCAGCGCCATGGGGCGAATTGTGGAGAAACTTCCTCCGGGACCGTTCAGGGAGGAACTGTTCCTGACCCTTCAGGAGATTAGGATGGGAAGGGGACGGTCAGAAGCCATAAAGGATCTGGCTGGGCGAGTCAATATTCCTGAGGTCTCCCTGCTCACAAGCGCAATCGTCCAGGCAGGAGAGATGGGGATAGGGGTCGGAAACGCACTGAAGGTTTATTCTACAGAGCTGAGGACAAAGAGATTCCGTGAGGCGGAAAAGAGGGCCATGGAGGCACCGGTGAAGATGTCCATTCCCCTTCTATTTATCTTCACCTCGGTCTTCATCCTCCTCTTCGGCGCCCTCGCCCTTGATGTAATAAGAGGAGGAATCTTTTGAGAAAAGCCCTTTCCATTGCCATTTGTCTTTCGCTTGGATGCGCCGGGGGCATCCATAGGCAGGCTGGACCCTGCTCCCCATCAAGCGATTCGAAGGACCCGGAGGTCCACCTCAACCTGGGGAAGTGCTGGGAGAACGCAGGAAACCTCAATCTTGCTCTCTCCGAATATAGAAAGGTTCTGTCCCTTTCCCCCCATAATATTGAGGCCAGAGAGAAGCTTGCCCTCGGATACCTTCACAATGGAGAGGATGTATTTGCAGCAAGAGAATTCCTCCTGCTTCTGAATGACGATCCGGACAACCTAACTGCGTTGTTCAAGCTCGGAACAATCTTTTACCGTCAGGGAAAGGAAGAAATGGCCATCTCCAGCTTCTCCCGTGTTCTGGAGATTGACCCGGGCTACTCAAAGGCGTATTTCAACCTGGGAGCGATACATGCGAACCGAAACGATCGGGAGGAGGCGGAGAAAAACTTCAAGACCTATATGATGCAGGTTCCCAATTCTCGCGAGGAGGAGGCCATAAAAAGATGGATGGAAAGGAATGAAACTCACGGTCATCAGCACCCAGGACAGGAAGGCATACCGCTTCAGTGACGGAAAGGTCACCCTGGGACGGGATCCTTCAAACGCCGTTGTATTGTGCGACGAAGGGGTCTCACGATTCCATGCCGAGGTGTGGCGTGAGGGGAGGGGATGGCGGATCAAGGACTGCGGCAGCACCAACGGGACATCGGTGAACGGCCTCTCTGTGGAAAATACCGGGCTGAGGGAAGGAGACACTATATCCATAGGTGACGTCACGATTGGTTTTTCAATGGAAGAGCCTCGTCGGGTTCATCAGTTCCTGATCTGGACGACCATCGCAGTGCTTTCAGGGGTTGTGGTCTCCCTACTTTTCCTGGGGAAAAGGGTGGACAGGAGCAATCAGGTTCCTTACAGTTCAACGGACGAAGAGAGACCCAGTGGAGACAGTCTGGCTGGATCACAACCCGGGGATCAAAGACAGGCAGAGCAGCTGCTTAAGCTTGGACAGGAGCATTTGAAAGACTGGAGGATCAGGCGAGGGAATGCCTTTAGGGCACAGAGGGCATTTGAGAAAGCCCTTCCCCTGCTTCAAGAGCAGCCCCGAGGAAAGGATATTGCCCAAAAGGGGCTTGAGGAGGCCAGGAGGAGGGTGGACGAGGAGTTCAAGCACTATAGGTTTCTCGCTGAAAAGGCTATTCAGATAGGAGATCTGAAGGTGGCAGAGGAGGACCTCAAGGCAATCCTGGAGGTTGTTCCGGAAGCCAATGATCCCAGGGCTTCCTACGCCCAGGAGAGGATGAGAGCGTTGGAAAGGGGGGTGAGGCAAGGTGACTGACAGCGAAGAAAGAACAGCGCAGAGCGAGGCAGGCACATCGGAGCAGACAAAAGCAAAGGCCCCATCTCAGCAAGCGCCGGCAGTATCAGATCAAACCAAAGAGCAGGAAGAGCCGAGAGACGCAGCCAGACTTGTCTGTGTAGAGGGGATTGTAAAGGGTAAAGAGTTTCCCATTGCGGGCCGCTTTGTAATCGGAAGGAGAGAGGGAGGGCAGGTTGTCCTTGATGATGCGCTGGTATCAAGGCGGCATGCGGATATTTCCTATGAAGACAAAATATATGTGTTGAGAGATCTCGGGAGCAGAAATGGGACAAGGATAAACGGGCGAAGGATAAAAGAGAAAATCCTCAGGAATGGCGACAGGGTATATATAGGAAGGACGAAATTCAGGTTTGTCCTCGGCCATGGGAAATCGACCCGTGAGCCTGGGATTATTAGTAGTGAGCGGGTCCTTGATAAAGCGCGTGAAAAGCCCATCATCCCCTTCCTGGTGATTCTGGCCATCGCCTTCTTCGCAATCAAATTTATCTACCCGTCCCTGCAGCAAAATATGGCTGTGAATAGGGGCTCTACTTCAAATGGGAATATTACCACTTTAAGCAAGGCCATGGAGGCCATGAAGGTGGAGAACTACACCCTTGCCAAGGAGCTTCTCTACCAGATACTTGCAATCCGGCCTGATGACAAGGAGGCACTGGCTCTCATGAAGAGTGCCGTTGACGAAGAGATGTACCTCTTGGCCATGAAGGAATTCGAGACCCTTAAGGCTGAGGGAAAAACCCAGGGCGCCATTGAATCGTTGAAGAAGATCCATGAGGGAAGCGTGTATTACAAGAAGGCTCAGGAAGAGTTGAAAAACTTACGACAGATGTTTGTGGAACCTATGCTTGAGGAGGCCAGGGGGTTTTTGAGAGAGAAGAAATGGGATCAGGCCAGAGAGAAGCTTGAGATGGTCGTTGAGAGCGATCCTGACAATGCCGTGGCCGTTGAATTTCTGAGTCTCCTGGATTACTGGGAAGCCAACGAGACAAGGGAGAAGGAACAGCATGGTGACAAGAAGATTGAAAGGAAGAACAGGGAGAAAAAAAGTGAGCTGATGAATGAAAAGAGGGACCCTGATGACGAGGCCCTCATCCGGTATATGCAAGGGGACCTGGATGGAGCCATTTCCCTTTGGCAGGAGAATTCCGGAGAGCAAAGGGCACGGGAGAGGTTTGTCCTTGCAACAAGCGTGAGGAAATACATGAAGATTTCAGAGACCGAGTCCAAGAAGGGAAGGATGGAGCCCAGCGTCCAGGCACTGACGAGGGCGCTAACCTTTCATGAGAGGATTGCCGAGGGGAAAAATAGTCCTACGGGAAAAACGATCACATCTTCCCTTGCCGATGTAATTGCCGGCAAGGGAGAAGAGGAGTTAAGCCTCGGAAGATTTAGCGATGCGTATGCATCGTTCAATAAAGCAATAAAGGTGGACGAAGGGAACAGAAAGGCACAGGAGGGCATGGCAAAGCTTGGGCAGAAAGCAGAGGAGATCTTCCGCCAGGCATATCTCATAGAAAAGGTTAATCTTGAGGAGGCCATGGAGAAGTGGAAAGAGGTAATGAGCATGGTCCCACCAGAGAACGAATACTACACAAAAAGTCAGGAGAAGATCGCGGCATACAAGAAATGAGGGATAGAGGATGTTAGCTGGCAGGTATCAGATACTTGAACCTATTGCTGCGGGAGGGATGGCCGAGGTCTTTAAGGCAAAGCTAAAGGGCCCACAAGGATTTGAGAAGATTGTAGCGGTCAAGAGGATCCTGTCTGCATTCTCCTCCGACAATGAATTTCGGGATATGTTCATTGATGAGGCGAAGATCGCCACCATCCTCACTCACACCAATATTGTCCAGGTTCATGAGCTGGGCGAAGAAGGAGGGTCCCTCTATATTGTCATGGAATTTGTTGACGGAGGGGACCTCAAGACTTTTATGGGCAGGGCAGGGTCTGCGGGCCTTCCGTCCCCCCTTGTTGCCTACATAGGAAGGGAAACGGCACAAGCCCTCCAGTATGCCCATAGGAAGGGTGTGATCCATCGGGACGTGAGCCCCCAGAACATCCTTATCTCCAGGGAAGGGAATGTAAAACTTGCCGACTTCGGGATCGCGAAGGCTTCACTCAGGGCGAGCGGAACCTCCGCAGGCATGCTAAAAGGTAAATTCGCCTACATGTCTCCGGAGCAAGCAAGTGGTCTTCCTCTGGATATGCGCACGGACATATTTTCCCTTGGGATCGTCCTCTACGAGATGGCCGCTGGGCAAAGATTGTTCCTTGCCGAGACAGACATGGGCACCCTCAAGAGGGTTCAGGAGGCAGTGGTGGAACCCCTAAGGACGTTAAGACCCCAAATTTACCAGGGGCTTGAGGAAACCATCCTTAAGGCATTGAAAAGAGATCCCGGGGACAGGCAGACATCAGCCAAGGAACTGGGTGACGAGCTGGATGCTGCCATTACAGAGTCCGGGGTTAGAGACCCCCAGGGGTTCCTGGCAGAGCAACTGCTTAAATCCACGGCCCCGGAGGAAACAGGGGACTATTTAGGAATTACAAGGAAGAAGCCCAGGGGAAGGGAGAGGACGCGCTCCGTCCTGTGGGCCGGAGGCGTCAGCCTGACATGTCTTGTTGTAGGCGCAGGCATATGGATGGCTGCCCCTGGCAGAAGCCCCAATCCTGTCAGCAGCTCAAATCCTGTTAGCACTCCAAGTCCCGAAAGCAGTCCAAACCCTATCAGTAGCCCAAGTCCCGTCTCCAGTAGCAATCCTGTCAGCAGCCCAAAATCAGCCAACAGACCAAAACCTGCCCCTGTCGTGGCCATCCATAAAGTTTCCAAGCTTGAGAAACCAAGCGATATTCCGGTAGCTGTAATGAAACCGAGCGTAAAGAAAGAGGGCATTCTCAATATCGGCGCCAAACCCTGGGCCGAGGTTTATATAGACGATGTAAAGTTGAAAGGAAACACTCCCCTAAAAGGGATCAGGGTAACGGCAGGAAAACACACAATCAAGCTTGTCAATCCACGATTCAAAACCAGGGAGGTTGTTTTGGAAGTAGAAGAAGGAGAAAGCCGGAACCTTATCGTAGACCTACGCCCTACACCTTCAGGTCAATAATTCCTTTCCTCAGGGCGAACTTGACGAGGTGGGCGCGTGCATGAATGCCGAGTTTCGTCATGATATTTGCTTTATGATTGTCCACTGTCTTCGGGCTGATTCCCAGTTGTGACGCGATCTCTTTGGATGTCTTTCCGTCGCAGATGTGTTTCAGGATCTCCCTTTCCCTGCTGGTGATCCTCTCGTACTCAACCTTGCCTTCCTTCACTTTGTCCACAAGTGAGGCGATCTCATCCTTGCTCAGTGTTGGGCAGATAAAACCCTTTGCTGTGGGGGCCTGCCTGAGAGTGGAGAGGAGAGCAGGTGCTCCGATTTCTTTTTGAATGTATCCTGCTGCTCCCATGCGGATGGCCTGGAAGATATTCTCCTTATGCCCGAGGGCAGTGAGGAAAAGGATAAGTGATTTAGGAAGCAGTTTTTTAATCCTTTGTGCGGCCGCAACCCCATCCAGCTTTGGCATGAGAATGTCCATGAGTATGATGTTTGGTTTTAGGGAACGGGCTTTTTCTATCGCCTCGTTGCCATCCGATGCCTCCCCAACCACGGAGAGGGAAGGCTCCTCCTTGAGGATTCGGATTAGACCCTTCCTGAAAAGCTCGTGGTCGTCAACTATAAGGATCGTTTTTCTTTTTGCCATAACTCCGTATTATAATAACACCATATTAAATTCTAATTATATTATTTAATCTACTTATTTCAATAACAAAAATCTCTTAAGGATATTATATCATCCCCCAAGGGGCTTAGCGAGACACAAAATGGGGATAGATCCAGCCATTTATAGAGCCGTCTTGCGTCTGGATGTGAAAGAACTGGAAATCCCTTTTCATGTATCTCTTTTCCAGAAACTTTACCTTTATTCCCTCGGCGATCTCCCCCTTAATATCATGAAGCTGGCGATCTTCTCCGATATAGGAATAGACCCTGACCATGCCCTTGTATGTCTTGGCCATTTCGGGTGGTACCTTGAGGACAATGGTATCCTGAAATGAAACGGCCTTTTCCAACTCGAGCTTCTTCATCCCATCTTGATACTGGGCAAGGGCCACCTCATAGCTTTTTTCCTTGTATGCATCAAGGGCAGAGAAATAGGCTTCGACGATCTCCTCGCTTGGATGCAGGACCTTTTCAAGTTCATACTGGAACCAGCCAAGTTTTTTCTTAAGATCTTGGGCAAGGCGGCCCCTCCTCTCCATGCCCGCCTCAGCCTCCTTTTTGGCGAGCCCGGCCATCTCTATGGCCGTAGAGCGGTTTCCATCCTGTTTGGCAGTCTCAGCCCTGGCATAATACATTCTATACGGTGCAGTGGCGCTCTGAGGGGGGTTCTCGGCGGAAAAGCGAGAATACGCCGCCTGTGCTTCAGCCATGGCATTATCCACGGCCTCCATGGACGCGCAGGCAGCAAGGGATGCGACGGGAAGCAACATAAGCAGCAGTCTATTCAGTCGGAACATTTGTTTTCTCTCTGGGTATTAATCTTATATTAAAAATTCTTTCATTAGTCAACAACTTTAATATGTGTTGAGCTCTTCCCCCCGCGGGATACCCTTGAAGCCATAAAGCCGAAAGATTGTGAAAACCCTCCTAATCACAGTAGGAGATCTTCCCTGTTTGTAGATCACAAGATCCTCCGGAGGCGAAACACTTTCAAACAAGCTCTGGACTTTTGGCTCGAGCTGCGCAGGGCCGAATTTCACATAAATTGAATCCCTTCCCTTCAGGGCGTTGATGTCTTCAAATAAGTCGTATTGATTGCGCTTTCTTCCTACAGTGAGGCAGTAGGTATGGGGCTGTCCCTCTGTATAGAAGGCAATCTCGCTCGAGATTCCGTAATCGCGGGATGAGAGAAAAGACACGGGCATTTCTTTTCTGATCTCCGAGATCCTCTTCCCAAGCTCTTTCCATCCGAAGAGCCTGTTGGTCGTGTCCAGCCTGGGGGGTAGGGAATAGAAGGTGTCAAGAAGGGAGGGAAAGTGTGCCACCGAGGTCTCACAGAGGGCGATGACCACAGAGATCGCAGCAATCCATGTCTGCCATGATTTTTTCTCCTCCCGCAGATGGAAAATGGCCGATACGGCAATAAGACCGGACACATAGGCTGAGACCGGCCAGTTTGCCTCCACCCTCCTCCCGAAGCTCAAGCAGGATATAAAGACGAGGACAGGAACAGAGGTTGTGAAGAGGAAAAGCCATCGATCGTCGCCCTTCCAGAAGCCGCGGTGGGCGGAAAGGATCATTGCGTATATGCTGGCGAGAAACATGAGAGGGGAGACAACACCGAGCTGGCCGCCCAGGAACTCAGAAAAAACCAGCAGGACTGAGCGATCTCTTCCCATTAGCCCTGTTGCGTGACGGAACATCACCATCTCGTGTTCAATGTTCCAAAGCAGGACCGGAAGGAACATGTCCAGGGCTATGATCGCTGCCAGATATGGTTCACGACGTCGGAGCCAGGGACGGCCTTCCTGTGAGAGGACAAGATAGAGCAGGAGCTGGGCCGAGAGTACAAAGAAAAGATGGTGGCTCAGGAGGCCGAGACCCAGGGATATGCCCAGCGGATACCACCATACTGCTTTTCCAGTGGATATTGCCCTGTGGATGAAGAATAGGGACAAAGCCCAGAAGAAGACCTGTGGGGAGTAGTAAGTCATGATGATGGAGCCGGTAGCCCCAATTGGGACTATGTTCATGAGGATAACGGCGGTTAGTCCGACCTTGCTGGAGCCGAACATCTCCCGGGCGAGGTAGAAGATCGCAAGCGAGACGCCCGCAGAAAGGATCACGGCCCCGAGCCTCACGCCCAGCTCGGTTGCTCCGAAGATCTTTGTGGTAAAGGCGATGATATAGGCAACCATGGGCCCCATGTCGTAGTAGCTCCAATCCAGGTGGCGGGACCATTCCCAGAAATATGTCTCATCCGGCGCCAGTGCGTAGAATCCCCCTATGATATAGAAAATGCGGAATGCCGAGAGCGCTGCAATAAGGATATAGACGACAAGGGTATAGGAGATCTTCATGGCCTTCGGCAAACGAAGAGGACATGGGGATGGGGAAATCCCTTGTGGAGTTGTTTGACCTTCACAGAAAATCCGGTCTTCCTGAGGAGCTTTTCAATTGCTTTCTGTCCTGGAAATGTCAACGCTGCTCCCTCGGTCAGATGGAATATCCTGACAACGAGGAACTCTTGGAAGAGGTTCCAGAGGTATTTCAATCTCGGTCGCGTCCCCTGTTCTTTCAGGAGCAAGATCCCTCCCTTCTCAAGGGCATGGTAACATTCTGTGATCACGGGTTTCCAGTTTTCAATAGGTAGGAGGTAGAGGACATCTAATATGAGGATGCATTGCCAGGATTTTTTGAAGTTCCTGGGGTCCTGGATCCCCCGCCTCTCAAAGCCGATGTTTTTCCTCGCTCCAATACTTTTTCTGGCAGAGGCGATCTTTTGCCTGGAGATGTCCGTGCCGAGGACTTCACGGCCGGCAGACTCCAAAGACAGGAGGTTTGCCATAAGCCCGTGTCCGCATCCTAGCTCGAGCATCTTACCCCTTCGAGGGACCCATTTGGCAATCTTCAGGAATGGGCATATCTCCCATCGAACTCGGGTGTGAAGCCTGACCCAAAGAGGAGAATCCTGATATAGGCTCAGGACATCAATTGTCATCTCTGTTTATGGGCTGTTTACGGGCCAATGCCCTGAAGCTTGTCAGCATTGCACCCCTCTTTTCAATCTCGAGCTTCGATTCCGGGCTTGTGAGAAGGCCAAGCTCTCCTTCCCAATTATATCCCCAGGAGACATCGTCTGTATGAAAGCCCGGGTGGACGAAGATCTCCGCTGGAATAGAGGGATCATCAGAGGTTATTGAGTCCAGGAGCCGCCGCAGTCCTTTCATATCAAGCCTTCCCCTGAGATCAAATCCATACGAAGGAACGGCTTGGACCGGGGCCTCTTTCGTGAGTTTTTTTGAGAAGAAATTGATCCCCCAGGGCCGGATCCCATGCTTGATACCCTTCGGCGCCCTGACGAAGGGGATCGAATATTTTCTTGCAAGCTCCAGCACGCATTTTGAGACCATCGGGAAGAGGTGTATGTGCTGATTGGCATCGCAGTGGGAGAGGGCAATGTCATTGTCCAGGAGCCTGCGGATCTGTGCCTCAAACTCAGAAAAGAGTTCTTCGGAATCTATTCGTCCCATGACAAGGCGCAGGAGAAATTCCTTCCATGAGCGCGGGAGCCGTTTGCCGTCAGGAACAAGGCTCCTGACGCGGGAAGGGGGAAGGACGGGTTGGCTCTCATTCCCTGTAGCTACAAGATGGATGCCGAGGTCAAGGGTCGGGGTTTCCCTGGCAAGGGCGATGGAACTGGCAAAGGAGGCTGTTGTTACCATGAACGAAGCAGATGTAACGATCCCCTCTTTGTGGGCCTTGATGATCCCCCTGCTTGTCTGGACAGAGAGGCCGAAATCATCGGCATTGATTACGATCTGCTTGCCTCTCTTCATTTGATTAGTGCGGCAGTGGAGCCAGTTTTTTAAGCTCCCCCCTCAATGAGAGCATCTCCCTTAGGATATTGAAGATTACTTTCCAGCTTGAAAGGGTGGAGACACCCCTGGTCCTGGGGTAGTAATCCGTTCCGAACTGGACAATCTTGAAACCCAGGCGCTGGGCCCGGATCAGGAACTCGGCGTCAATGAATGAACCCTCGCTCTTGAGACGGAAGTGCTCAAAAACACTTCTTCTCATGAGCTTGAAGGAGAAGTTTACATCCCTAACCCTGAGGCCGAAGAGCGTCCTGATCATGAAGTTATAGATATATGAATAGAGCGCACGGCGAGGCCCCTCGCCTGTCCTGTCATGGCGATAGGCAGACACTATGTCCGCCTTGTAGTTCCTCATGATGCGATATGCTTTCCTAAGCTCCATCATGTCAAAAGGAAGGTCGGCATCGGAGTAAAGGATGATATCCTTTGAGGCAGCGGAGAACCCTGCCTTCAGGGTCCCACCGAGCTTCCTGTTCACAGGATTGTGGATGACCCTGATCCTCGGATCCTGCCGGGCGAGGCCCTCAGCTATGGTTCCCGTTAAATCTGTGGAGGCATCGTCAACGATTACGATCTCGTAATCTGAGATCTCCCCCTCCTGCTTCATGAGATTGCCAACCTCTTGGGCGGCCTCCACGGCCCTGTGGATGAATGCCTGCTCGTTGAACATCGGGAATAGGATCGTAAGGGCATCCTTCAATATGCGCCCAGTGTATTACTTCCCTTCATTCACTTCAAGCTCACCCTCTTGGTCATTGCGAGGAGTCCGCCTCTGGCGGACGACAAAGCAATCTCATGATCTGAAATGACGCAAAATAACCTTCTTTACAGTAACATTCTCTTTGTCGCGAAATTGGAAATACTTATCCTCTTATTGACGGGTTTTTCCTCATATGGTAAAAAGGGTATGGGGAAGTATCCAATGTCAACCGTATCTCTGGCAATATTAATCCTCCTTGTCGTAAATACCACTCCCATAGAAACATCCGAAATGAGGGAGGAAGCTGGAAGTAACAACTCTTCTGTCTCTTCAGACCAAAGAGACGTTGGGAATTATAAGACCGCCGGATGTTTATTGGGTGGGATTGGAGGAACAATCGTTGGAATGGCTGTAGGGTGTTCAATTGCATCATCGCATGACAATGGAGATCCAGAAAACCCTTGGGATGAAGTATTTAGTCCAATTGAGGAAGGAATTAAGTGCATGGGGGGTGCCTTTTATGGAGGAATAATTGGAGGTTTGCTTGGAGGATTTCTGGGCCGAGGGATCGGAGGACAGATGTATGAGGGCAAGCAGAAAAAGAAAATACCATCTGAATATAAAAATCCTCTTGAAGGGAGTAGTTCAGTAAGATTCCAGGTCATTTCCTTCCAGAGAAATTCTTCTACGGGTGTCATTCTTGTGGCCCAATACTCTTTTTGAAGGTCATTCTCTATTGCCTTCCTTGTTTCTATGTGATAAATATTCAGCCACTGTGAGAAAAGCTACCCTCATTGCAGTCCTTCTTTTGATCGCTCCATCCGCAGTTTTTGCAGGGGAGGGGGTCAGGGTTGGGATCATTGATTTCTCTTCAGCGGGAGTATCGCCAGAGCATCTGGGAAGGTTTCAAGAGGGCCTTGAGCGCTCCCTCAGGGGCGAGAAGGCAGATGTCCTTGCCGGGGACAAGGTAATTGAGGAGATCAAGGGAACGCCTATTTCCTCAACTGCTTCCAAAGAGATCCAGGAGGCCCTATCCTCTCTGGCCAGAGGAAGGGATCTCTACGAGAACCTCAGCTTTGATGAGGCGCTTCAGGAGCTTGGCCGGGCTTGCCGGACATTGGAGGGCCACCTTGCCGATCTTGAGAGCCTCGCCCCTTTGGAGGAGGCACATCTCTATCTGGGCATGGTATTGCAGACTCTTGGCGAGGGGGAAAAGGCTATTGAAGAGCTCAAGAGGGCCGCATCCCTGAATCCAGGAATAACAATGGATGAGGCATTATACCCGCCGTCCCTTATCTCAGCTTTTGAACGCGGCCGCAAGGAGGTTACGTCGTTCACCCAGGCGACCATTTTTGTTGAGACCCAGCCTCCGCTCGGCTTCGTTTATCTCGACGGCAAGAAGAAGGGGACAAGCCCCCTTACCATCAAGAACATTCCTTTAGGCGCTCATCAACTTGTTGTGGAGAAGACCGGATTTCGCAGGAAGGCCGTGCGTATTGATTGCAGCAAGCCCATGACGGCGCCGGAGAGCATTGTCATCGTTCTCAAGAGCCGGGAGGGGGAGAAGGCATACGAGGGTATTCGGGATGTCATCCCCGGAGGCGGATTGACAAAAGAGGCCGAGGGCCAGGTTGCCCGTCATGTTCCAGGCCTTGCGCGCTCTATGCGTGCTGACTATTTGCTTATAACAACCATGAAACCCCTGATAGATTCCTACCAGGCGAGCGTCATCCTGTATGGTGGGTCAGGGGATGTGCTGCACAGGGAAGATGCCCGGATTTCCCCTGATCCCCAAGGGATGGAGAATGCCATCAAAGGCATTATGGAAAGGATCAGGCCCATCCTCCAGGCAAGAAAGGGGGCGGGATGGGATATCACAAGGGAGATCGCGCCTGCAAGGCCAGTCAAGAAGACATGGGTAAGGAACTGGAAGGTCTGGGCCTCTATTGGTGGGGCCTTCCTTGTTGCATCAGGGGCGAGCTTCTATGGCGCATACTCTGCCGGGCAAAACTATGCCGATCAGGTGGATGCCCACAACCTCTATATTACACGCTCTGAAAGCGTTGACCCTTCTGTCCTGAAATCCTACAGGGACAATGCCGATAAGTATAAGTCCCGGTTTTCAACATACAACACATGGGGATACATCTCCCTCGTTGCAGGAAGCTTATCGTTCGGCTTCGGCGGCTATCTGGCCTTTTCGGCCGAGGGGGGAGGGTCCAATGTTTCTCTTGCCCTGCTGCCACAAGACAACGGGGCACAACTCGCGGTTTTCATTCCCCTACAAACTCCCTGATAGAGGGAACGATTTCACCGAGGCCTGCGGTGAAGGATTGGTTTGCTTCCCTTACGATCTTGATCTTCCCCCTTTCCCTCAGCGGCTCAATCAATTTTCTTGCCTCTTTCACAGGGCACAAGGAATCCTGCTCTCCGGCGATGATCAACACAGGACAGTGCGGGGAGGGAAGGGAGAAGAAGTCCAATTCTCTGAGCAGGGGCGCCAATAGGATGAGCTTTATGAAGGGCTCGGAAGCTGCGCATCTGTAGGCGATGTAGGCGCCGAAGGAATACCCTGCAGCAAGATAAACTTCTGTCCCAATGGTCTCCTTGAGGAGTCGAGCTGCGGAGATAAAGTCTTTCTCTCCTGCCTTTAGATCGTCAGAGGCCTTTCCCTGGCTTGCTCCAACGCCGCGGAAGTCGAAGCGGAGGGTTGGGCACCCAATCTTATAGAAAGCATAGGTGATCTCCGCAACAACAGGGCTTACCATGCCTGCCCCATAAGGCGGCCGGGACGGCGCTATTAAAGCAGGAGGGTATGGAATGTTTTCACCTTTTGGCAGTCGTCCCTTCTGAAAGAGGCCATCCAGATGTAAATTTTTTTCTTTAATAATGGCAGGTCGTTCTAAAAACTGCCCGGGCAGCACCATGGTCCTACTTTGGCTTCAATGAGGAAAGGGCTTTGGCAAGGTCCTCGGGCAGGGCGCTGAAGAATTCCAGCCACCTCCTGTCCTGAGGATGGTAGAACCCCAGCCTGGAGGAGTGGAGAAACTGCCTTGTGAGTCCGAGCGTGTCGGCCTTCCTGAATCTCGATCTCTGATAGAGCCTGTCGCCTGCGAGAGGATGATCAATGGAGGCAAAGTGAACCCTGATCTGGTGCATGACACCGGTTTTGATTGTGACCCTGACAAGGGTGTAGCCTTGAAATCTCTTTTCAATCTCATAGAAGGTGAGTGCCCTCCGTGCCTTGTGCTTGAAGATCTGCTCCTTCTCTTTGAACACCTCCATCTTTTTCTGGCTCTCAGGATGGTGGCCGACATATGAATCTATCTTTCCTCCCCTGTCCACCTCGCCCAGAACCAGGGCAAGGTATTCCTTTTTCAGGACCTCCTGTCGGAACTCCTCTTTCAGGACGGTGTATGCCCTTGGTGTTCGCGCAACCACAAGAAGCCCGGATGTGTCGTTATCCAGGCGATGGACAAGGCCCGGCTCAAGCCTGGAATCTCCTACCATTGTCAGCTCGGGATACCGTGCCACGAGCGCATTGGTCAGGGTGCCTTTCTCCTCCGGCTCCAATGGGTGTGTCGGGATACGGGCAGGTTTTTCCACCACGATTACCTCTTTGTCCTCATAGGCGATCTTAAGCGGGATGTCCGGATTGGGTATCACCACAACTTCTTCATAAGATGAGAGTTCCTGGACATACACCTCGTCCCCGGACCTCAGGAGGTCTCCCTTCCTGACCCTGCGCCCCCCGAGCAGGACAAGCCCAGTGATAATGGCCTTATGGATCATTGAACGGGGGATATCAGGGAACTGCGACTGGAGGAATTTGTCCAGGCGGACAGGGCCAACCCCCGGGGGAACGGTGATTGTGAAGTTTTTGATCATCTTGAAGCCTTTTGGCCTGTTAAAGAGCCTACTACAGCGAGGGTGGGGCGATCCAGCAATAGATATGCCCTCGCAACCCTCAGGACATCTTTACGGGTCACCTTGTCTATTTTCTGCGGATAAGCGAGATAAAAACTGTATCCGAGACCGTATGCCTCATTGAGGGCAAGAGTTGAGGCAAGCGCAGACGATCCCTGGAGGGCGATCTTATGGTTTCCAATGATGTAGTTTTTGGCACGCACGACCTCTTCTTCGGTCACGCCCTCCTCGCATGCCTTTCTTAACACATTGATTGTTTCCTCAACTGCCTCATTCAGTTTGCTCGGTTCGCACGCCAGATAGACTGCGAAGTATCCCCTGTCAAAGAGGCCCTCGGAGAGGACGGCAGAAACGGCATAGGCAAGGCTCCTCTTGTCCCTGAGCTCAACGAAGAGTCTTCCCCCCATATTTGAAAGTATTTGGGTCAAGACATGAAGGGCGAAGCGGTCTTCGTCCAGGAGCGTCGTGGCGAGGAACCCGAGAAGGTAATGAACCTGTTCCTTCCCCTTTATATTTTTTGTCTCCTTCCTTTGTGTGCGAGAAGGCTTCGGAGAAGAGACCTCAGCCCTCGGAGCTCTGCCGCCGGGAAGGGAAGATAGCGCCGATGCAAAGGTTGAAACGATCTCCTCTGTCCGGATGTCCCCAACGACAGCCATGATGAGCCCCTCGGACCTGGCATTGGTCTTATAGAGACGCTTCAGGTCCTCGTTGCTTATCCTCGAGATGCTCTTCGTATTTCCAAGGGGGTCCTTTCCCAGGGGGTGCTCTCCGTAAAGGGTTTTGGCGAAAAGTCTGAAGGTAACGAGAGACAGGGAATCCTCCTGGTTTTTTAACTCCATGAGTATCTCGCGGCGCTCCTTCTCCGTCTCCTGCGCAGGGAAAGAAGGGTGGAGAAGAACATCAAGATATAGATCGAGGTATCTATCAAGATAACGGCTGAGGACCTTCCCGGAGAGGACAAAGTGGGTCCTGCCTGAAGAAGCGCCAAGCGAGCCAGCCATAGAATCCAGCTCTTTGGCTATTGTATCGGCATCCCTCCTCTGCGTCCCTTTTGTAAGCATCCCTGCCATGAAGTTGAATGCGCCCTCCATCCCCTTTTTTTCGTCCCTCTGCCCCCCTTCAAATACCGCATTGAGAGCAACAATAGGATTGCTGTGATCTTCCTTGATTAGAATGATTGGACCCTGGTCAAAGAGGATCTTTGTCACGCCATCGGTCCCCTGTTCCCTTGATTTGACAATGAGGGAACGGGGCTTAGCAGAGAGGAGTGCATCAAGGTTCTGAGATGCCTTCCCCCTGGGGAAGAGGCAGGCAATGGTCATGTTGGTTTCAACGAGGTATTTTTTTGCTGTGGCCATTACATCTTCCGGGGTTACGGCCTCAACGGACGATGTGTATTTTTCCCTGAAGCCAATATCTCCTGCTACTGTCTCGAAATATCCAAGTTGATTGGCCAGGCCCTCGGAGGTCTCGGCTTGGAAAAGAAAGTGGCTTACGAGGTTCAGTTTTGCCCTTGCAATCTCCTCATCCGTCACTGCCCTTTGGGCAAGGAGGGACATCTCATCAAGGGTGGTCCGAAGCGCCTCTGCGAATTTGTCTGTCTCCAGAGATGCCTCTACCATAAAGAGGCCCGGGTCCCTGGGTGTGTAGGAATAAGAGGCAATGGAGTTCACAAGCTGGCCCTCCTCTTTAACCTTTCTCACAAGATGCGAGCTCTCTCCTTCCCCGAGGATCTTGGAGAGGACATCCAGTGCATAAACATCCTTATTTTTAATGCCCGGGATGTGATACCCAATGGAGAACCGGGCCTCCTTGATGTCTTCCTGAAGAATGACCTCCCTTCTCTCTTTCTGGACGGGTTCAAAGGGCCTGGGCCTGGGAGGCAGGTTCTTTTTCTTGAACGAGGCGAAAGACTCCTTGATGAGGGGGAGGACATCCTGGGGAGAGAAGTCACCTGACATGACAAGGGTCATATTGTTGGGGACATACCAATCCCTGTAATGGGCAACGATTGACTCTCTTTTCATTTCATTCAGGGCGGAGACAAGCCCGATCACAGGCCTTCTATAAGGGTGTACGGAATAGGCCGTGGCAAAGAGTGAGTTGTCCAATTTGGAGGCCGGGCTGTCCTCCTGCCTTCTTACCTCCTCCATGACAACCTCAAGTTCATTACGGAGCTCTTCCGGATCAAGGGTTGAATGCTGGATGGCATCAGAGATGATATCAATGCCCGCTTTCAGGCTCTCACGAGGGACGACAAGGATGTAGACGGTCTGGTCGAACGAGGTGTAGGCGTTGATCCATCCCCCGCTGCTTTCCACATCCCTCGCAATCTCCCCGATTCCTCTCTTTTCAGTTCCCTTGAACAGCATGTGCTCAAGGACATGGGACAGGCCCGCCTCTGTGTCTTTCTCATCTCCGCTGCCTGCCCTGACCCACATCTGGATGGCTGCGACCTGGGCCCTATGATCCTCCTGAAGGATAACAGTGAGGCCGTTGGAAAGAACAATCTTCTGGGGCTTCGGCAGGCTCCATGGGATGGATTCCCCTATAGCATTGTGGAGAGAGAGGATAAGGATGAGAGTCAGGATAATAATTTGGTATTTCTTCATGGTTGGAATAAAGAAGGGGTTTCTCAGGGGTTCAATGTTAATATACGGCTCATTTGTCTTAGAATTTATTTCTACCACAAGAAGGGAGAGGATTGCAATACTCTCGTGTTTGTGGTAAATAGAAATCCTTGTTTCACTGACAGAGGAGGATGCCATGATAAAGACACGAATTACAGAGCTTCTCGGTATAGAACATCCAATCATTCAGGGCGGGATGCAGTGGCTATCCACGGCAGAGTTCTCTGCTGCGGTCTCAAATGCAGGGGGCCTCGGGATCATGACAGCTTTGTCCTGCGCCTCGGGCGACGAGCTCCGCAGTGAGATCAGGAAGTGTAAAAGCCTCACGGACAAGCCCTTCGGCGTCAATGTCTCCATGCTCCCTGTGGTTACCTTCACCGAGATCTACGATGAGTATTTCACCATTGTTGCTGATGAAAGGGTCAAGGTAGTTGAGACCTCTGGGCGTAACCCGGAGCAATATCTTCCTATACTTAAAAAAGCCGGGGTCAAGGTCATCCACAAGGTCCCAGCGGTCCGTTTTGCGAAGAAAGCAGAGGCTGTAGGGGCAGATGCGGTCACCATCGTTGGAGTTGAATGCGGGGGGCATCCGGGCATGGATGAGGTTACATCCCTTATCCTTGTCCCAAAGGCTGCGGAATCCCTTAAAGTCCCCCTGATTGCAGGTGGAGGCTTTTGCGACGGCAAGGGGCTTGTGGCCGCCCTGGCCCTGGGGGCAGAGGCCATCCTGATGGGCACCAGGTTCATGGCCACCCAGGAGTGCGCCATCCATAAGAATTTCAAGGATTGGATGGTCAAGGCAGAGGAGACCGATACCATGCTCGTTGAGCGTTCCATCAAGAACGCTGCCCGTGTAAGGCGCAACAAGGCTGCCGAGGAGGTTCTGGAACTGGAAAAAGGGGGAGCCGGCATAAACGAGCTGTTTCCGCTTATTGCTGGAAAAGTGGGGCGGGAGGCCTATCTTTCCGGGGAGCTGGAAAAGGGAGTCATTGCCTGCGGCCAGACCGTTGGGCGGATACGAAATATACTCACAATAAAGGAGTTGATACAGGAAATTATGTCAGAGGCTGAGGGGATTATAAAGAATCTGCCCAAAAAGCTTTGAAAAACACGTAGTTGGAATCACCAGTCTTGTCATTGCGAGGAGTTCGCCTTTGGCGGACGAGGAAGCAATCTCATGTTATGTTAGGGGTTGCTTCGCCCGCATATGGCGGGCTCGCAATGACGAAATTTCAGAAAAAATGACACAAAATGGCCCTCAAAATCGCTTGACAAAAATTTCAAAAGAGTTAGAATTATATATTCAGTGAATAACGCCAGATTTTTCCAACTATTTAAAAAATCACAATGAGGGGGGGTTTGAATGCCGACTATTCGGATAAAAGAGGGAGAGCCATTTGAAGTCGCCCTGAGACGGTTCAAAAAGCTTTGCGAGAGGGCCGGCATCCTCGCTGAACTCCGCAAGAGGGAATACTATCAGAAGCCGAGTGTGGAGCGTAAGAAGAAGACGCTGGCAGCAAAGAAAAGGGCGCTGAAAAGGGGCATTGTCGTAAAGAAAATCTGAAACTCACCTGATACTTATGAAATAGGCGTCATTAGCAGATTGAGGGGGGAGGTAAGGGTTAGAGGGGATGCCTTATATATCAGAAGAAACTCTTAGGGAAATTAGGGAGAAGGTAAATATTCTGCAGGTAATCTCTTCCTTCGTTAAGCTCAAGAAGGTTGGTGCGAATTATGTTGGACTGTGTCCATTTCATTCGGAAAAAACCCCTTCGTTTACCGTCCACGAAGGAAAGGGAATATTTCATTGCTTCGGGTGCGGAGCGGGAGGAAACATCTTCACCTTTGTCATGAGGCATTCCAATATGAGCTTTCCTGAGGCGGCTGAGGACCTGGCGAAAAGGGCAGGGATTTACATAGAGAAATCATCTTTTTCTGATGAGAAAAGGACACGGGAGGAAAGAGAGAAACTTCGGCGAATCAATGACATGGCTGCCCAGTATTTTCACCATGTCCTCATGAATTCCTCCGAGGGTAAAGAGGGCCGGGAATACCTGAAGACAAGACAGGTCCCGGAGGCTATTATATCCGCCTATGTCCTCGGATACGCCCCTGATCTTTGGAATGGCCTTCTTGACCACCTGGCCAAGAAAAAAGCCGATCTCTCTCTTGCAGAGAAGGTTGGGCTACTTATCAGAAAGCGGGACGGAGGGCATTACGATCGTTTCAGGCACAGGATAATGTTTCCCATACATGATATCTCCGGGCTTGTCGCAGGATTCGGGGGGAGGGCTCTTGGCAAAGAGGAGCCAAAATACCTCAATTCCCCAGAATCTCCCCTCTATTCGAAGGGAAAGATCCTTTTCGGGCTCCATGCAGCGCGGGAGCATATAATGAAGGAGAACCTCTCCATTATTGTGGAGGGATATTTTGATCTCCTGGCCCTCCATGCTCATGGGATCTCTAACGCCGTGGCCACCCTGGGCACAGCACTTACATCTGACCATGGCTCCCTTCTCAAGAGGTTTGCCCGGGATATCGTGGTCGTTTTCGATCCTGACGAAGGAGGGAAAAGGGCCGCACAGAGGAGTCTCAGTGTTTTCCTCGACAAGGAGATGACAGCTACGATTGTTCTGCTCCCTGATGGTCATGATCCGGACGCATTTCTAAAAAGATACGGGAAAGAAGACTTTCTCTCGCTTGTCCAAAAAGCGCAGCCCTTGATAGATTTTGTCCTGGATGAGTGCAGGCGGAGGCACGGAACTTCCATTCAGGAGAAGTCCCGGGCCGTTGAGGAGCTTATCCCATTGGTTCATTCCATGAAAAGTCCGGTTGAAAGAGACCTTTTTATAAAGAAGATTTCTGAGGCCTTTGGAGTCAGGGAGGAGGCGGTGAGGGAATCCCTGAAGAAGCCAACCGCTGTCCGGCTCCAGCCGCACGAGATTCAGGAGGAGGGAACATATCCAAATGCTGAGCAGTTTGTCCTTTTGCTAATGGTGCATCGTCCGGAGGCTATCCGGCGAGTCAAAGAAGAGGGAGCCCTTGCTCTTTTCAAAACCCCGGCCCTGAAAGAATTGGGCGAAAGACTTCTGGAGGAATATGACAGAAGGGCAGAATCGTCTGTGCCCGGCGAGGTTATGGACTTTCTTGAAGACGATGAGCAGAAAAGCCTTCTCTCCAGGTTGGCCATGGAAGGAGATAGTGTCGGGCACGAGGAATGGGAAAAGGCCCTTGATGATGCCCTCCGATCCCTTGGCAGGGCCAAACTCAGGGAGCAGCAGAAGCTGCTTGGCCAGAAGCTGAAGAAAGCCGAGGAGGGGAAAAACGAGGCGATGGTGGATGACCTTCTTAAACAGAAGATGGAGCTAACGAAGAGAGAAAGAGGGTTGAGAAGAGAGAAAGAGGGTTGAAATGGTAAAAAGAAAGAGACTGAGAGAAGGCGTCAAAGATCTTGTCAAGATGGGAAAGCAAAGGGGCTACCTGACCTATGACGAGGTAAATGACCTTCTTCCTTCGGATGTTGTCTCCCCGGACCAAATAGATGATGTTATGAGCGTCTTCGGGGAAATGGAAATTGAGGTGGTTGATGCTGTACAGAAGATCAGCATACCCAAGCAGCAAGCTCAGGAGCTTGAAGAGGCAGAGGAAGAGGGTGCTCAGGAAATGGATAAAGGTGGAGACCCTGTCAGGATGTATCTAAAGGAAATGGGGCAGGTTTCTCTGCTGACCCGTGAAGGAGAAGTTGAGATTGCCAAGAGGATCGAGCAAGGGCTAAAACAGGTTCTTGAAGCGATCCTGAATACCTCAGTGACTGTAAAGGAGATCCTTTCCTGTGGGGAGAAACTTGAGAAGGGGAGGATGAAAGTAAGGGACATATCCAAGGAGATAGATGAAGAGGACAGCGAGGCGGAGGAGGAAGCCGTAGCCCAGAGGTTCACAGCGCTTGTCCGAAAGCTTCAGACTCTTGAGAGAGAGAGAAGGCTTGCAGAGAAGATAGTGAAAAGGAAGAAGCTTAGATCCAGCCGAAGGGAGAAAGCAAAGAGGAAGTTTGCCCGTATAAATGAGAGGATCATCGGGCTTCAGGGGCAGATGAATTTGAGTGAAGGATTCATTGAAAAGATAACTTTAAAAGTAAGGGGATATGTTGACAAGATTGAGATCGCCGAAGAAGAGATCCATGCCATCGAGAAGGAGACGGGAAGGCCCCTTCAGAAACTCAAGGTGGTATTCCGTATGATGAAGAAGGGGGGGCGCAAGAAGAAGAAAGAGCTGAGGAGCATCGGCCTGAAGCACCAGCAGGTAAAACAGATTCAAGAGAAGGTGAAGAGCGTTCAGAGAAAGATCTCCAGGATCGAGAGCGAGGTTGAAACACCAGCAGAGCAATTGAAGGCCACCTTGAAAGCTATTGAGGAAGGAGAGGCCATGGCCAAGAGAGCAAAGGGAGAGCTTGTGGAGGCCAACCTCAGGCTTGTCGTAAGCATTGCAAAGAAGTACACAAATCGCGGCCTCCAGTTTCTTGATCTGATCCAGGAAGGAAACATAGGGCTTATGAAAGCAGTGGATAAATTTGAATACCAAAGAGGGTATAAGTTCTCCACCTATGCCACCTGGTGGATCAGGCAGGCTATTACCAGGGCCATTGCGGATCAGGCGAGGACAATTAGGATCCCCGTCCATATGATAGAGACGATTAATAAACTTATCAGGACATCTCGTTCTCTCGTTCAGGATATAGGAAGAGAGCCGTCGCCCGAGGAAATTGCGGAAAAGATGGATCTACCCCTGGACAAGGTAAAGAAGGTCCTGAAGATCTCCAAGGAACCCATTTCTTTGGAAACTCCTATTGGGGAGGAGGAGGACAGTCACCTCGGAGATTTCATAGAGGACAAGAATACCCCCTCTCCTATGGAGATCCTCACGGGTGTTGGACTGACAGACCAGACAAAAAGGATCCTGTCAACGCTTAGTCCCAGGGAGGAAAAGGTTCTGAAAATGAGGTTTGGAATTGGAGAGAAGACGGATCACACCCTTGAGGAAGTGGGTCAGGATTTCGAGGTCACAAGGGAGAGGATAAGGCAGATTGAGGCAAAAGCCCTGAGGAAACTTCGTCACCCGAGCAGAAGCAAAACGCTCAAGAGCTTTGTTGAAGGATGAATATCGGGCCCATAGCTCAGTTGGTAGAGCTACCGGCTCATAACCGGTTGGTCCCAGGTTCGAGTCCTGGTGGGCCCACATATAATTCCTCCACAGGGAGGATAGAGGAGGCAATTTGAAAACAGAGGAGGTGCCATGGAGGAGTGGGTTGGACTGCTCAGAAACCTCCAAGAACTTGATATAACTGTAGATCGTCTGACACAAACCAGAGAAGACTTTAGTCAGGCTGTTACCAGCAAGGAGACCCTCCTGAAGGAAGGGGAGTCGGCGATTAACAACCTGAGGGAGAAAGCCCTTCAAATGGAAAAAGATCGCAAGCTAAAGGAAGAAGAGCTCAAGCATGACGAAGAGGTTATAAAGAAGTGGGAGGCCCGCCTCAGAGATGTTAAAAACCACAGGGAATATCAGGTCCTGATAAGGGAGGTTGCGCTGGCAAAGAAGGATAACGCAGCCAAAGAAGATGACATTCTTAAAAGCCTTGAAGAGGAGGAAAAGATCAAAAAGGAGCTCAAGGAGAAAGAGGAGGTTCATACCGGGCTGCAGGCGGTCTATGTAAACGAGAAGGCAGAGGCTCTGGGAAAAATTGCAGAAATTGAAAAGGACATTGCGGCGAGGACAACTCAACAGAAAGACATGAGGAACCGTCTCGACGCCGGGCTGTTGAAAAAATATGATCGGATAAGGAAAAAGAGAAACGGGCTTGCCCTTGTTGGGACCTCGAAGGGAGTATGTCAGGGCTGCCATATGAATCTTCCTCCACAGGTCGTCAACAATATTATGAGGAACGTAGAGATCATGTATTGTCCTAACTGCCAGCGAATCCTATTCTGGAGCGAAGTTCAGAACTAAAACTGTGGTTGACATCGAAAAATACCTCAAGGACAACAAGCGCCTTGTGGACAATTTCCTTAAGAAGTATTTTCTGAAAAAGTCCTCTCCTGCTCCAATCCTTACAAAAGCGATAAACTACAGCCTATTCCCGGGAGGGAAAAGGTTTCGTCCCATTCTGGCCATTGCATCGGCAGAGGCAGTGAACGGGAAGATTGAGCGTGTCCTGCCCGTGGCCTGCGCCATTGAGCTTATCCATACATATTCCCTGATCCATGACGATCTCCCTGCCCTTGACAATGACGATGTAAGAAGGGGCAAGCCCTCAAGCCATATTGTCTTTGGTGAAGACATAGCAATATTGACTGGAGATGCCCTTTTGACAGAGGCTTTTGGCATTATGAGCGATACTGCGCTGTGGAAAGACAGGAGCCATAGAGCCCTTAAGATGATCCACGAAGTAGCACTCGCTGCCGGTTCCATGGGAATGGTTGGAGGGCAGGTTCTTGACATGATTAAGGTGAAGAAGGCTGCTTCCCGTTCTTCGCTTGAACATATCTATCTTCTGAAAACAGGCATCCCGATCAAGGCCGCTGTGATTTGCGGCGCACTGGCTGTGGGGGCACGGCCCAATCAGGTCTCTGTTCTTTCCCGATACGGGGAATTCCTTGGCCTGGCTTTTCAGATCTCCGACGATATTCTCGACAGTAGAACGAAAAAGGAAGACGGATATCCTTCTATCTTCGGAAGAGAAAAGGCCCAATCCAGGCTCAAGGAGCTGGGGGAAAGGGCCGCATCGCTCCTCAATCGGTGGGGAGAGGGGGCGGAACCATTGAGGGCCCTGGCTTCATACATTGTGACCAGGACAAACTAAATGGGAAAGCTGCTTGAGACAATACATACACCCGCCGATCTGAAAAAGCTGACGATCCCCGAGCTTGAGACGCTGGCCCAGGAGATCAGGGAGCAGATAGTTGCCACTGTTTCAACTACCGGAGGGCATCTCTCAGGGCCCCTTGGGGCCGTTGAGCTCGCTATCGCCCTCCACTATGTGTTTGATGCGCCCGAAGACAAGATCATCTGGGATGTCGGCCATCAGGCATATGCCCATAAAATAATTACGGGGCGGAGAGAGAAATTTTCCACACTGAGGCAGCATAAGGGGATATCAGGATTCCCCCAAATGGGCGAGAGCCCCTACGATGCCTTCGGCACCGGCCACGGAGGCACATCCATCTCATCGGCCCTGGGCCTCAGCGAGGCCAATCAGCACAACAAAAACCCACACAAGGTAATCGCTGTTATTGGAGATGGCTCTATGACCGCAGGGATGGCCTTTGAAGCGCTCAATAATGCCGGGAGTCTCAAGAGAAATATCATTATCGTTCTCAATGACAACACATATTCAATTTCCCCCAATGTTGGGATGGTATCCTCGTTTCTTTCACGAAAGCTGACGGGGAGGTTCTTCCTCAGTGCCAGAAAGGAGATCAAGTCGCTCCTGAGATCGGTTCCGGGAATTGGTCAAAACCTCTATAATCTTGTCAAGAGGGCCGAGGATTCCCTCAAGGCCCTACTTATCCCCGGCATACTATTTGAGATCATCGGATCACATTATGTGGGCCCGGTTCCTGGGCACAGGATAGACCAGCTTATAGAAATCTTCAGTAATGTCCAGAGATGGGAAGGGCCTGTCGTGATCCATGTATATACCCAGAAGGGGAAGGGATATCCTCCGGCAGAAAAAGATCCCGTTTTCTATCACGGTATCGGGGCCTTCGATGTCCCCTCAGGGAAACCTGTTGAGAGGGAAGACGGCATACCGAGCTATACAGAGGCTTTTGTCAAAGCGCTGATCCCCCTGGCCCGGAATGATAAAAGGATCGTGGCGATCACCGCAGCAATGCTGGAAGGAACAGGCCTTGATAAGTTTTCTAAGGAGTTTCCGGATCGCTGTTATGATGTTGGCATAGCCGAGCAGCACGCTGTAACCTTTGCTGCCGGTCTTGCTGCCGGAGGAATGGTGCCAGTTGTGGCCATCTATTCTACCTTCCTTCAGAGGGCCTACGACCAGATTGTCCACGATGTATGCATCCAGAACCTTCATGTGGTTTTCGCACTTGACAGGGGGGGCATTGTCGGGGCTGACGGTTCTACGCATCAGGGGGTGTTCGATCTTTCCTATCTCAGGGCCTTGCCCAATATGGTCATCATGTCCCCCAAAGACGAGTGTGAGCTTGGGCACATGCTGAGGACTGCCATAGAAAGCAAGGGCCCGGTTGCCGTCAGGTATCCCAGAGGGAAGGGCCAAGGGGTTCCAATTGAAGAAGGGCTCAAGAGCCTCCCAATTGGGAAATCAGAGGTCCTCAGGAACGGTTCTGCGCTTGCCATTTTGGCCATCGGTCCCGCTGTATATCAGGCCCTCTCTGCAGCGGAGATCCTTGCGGAAGAAGGGATTGATGCCTTTGTGGTCAATGCCCGTTTTGTGAAACCGCTGGACAAGGAGACCATCTGCCGTCTTGCACGGGAAACGGGCAAGCTTGTCACCGTTGAGGAAAATGCGCTAATGGGGGGCTTTGGCAGCGCCGTGCTCGAGGTCCTTCAGGAAGCTGGTATAAAGGATGTCGTTGTGAAACGGCTTGGTGTTCCCGATGAGGTTGTCCATCATGGCCCCCAGAGCTTGTTCAGGGAAAAATTCGGCATTGATTCCAAAGGCATTGCCAATGCTGCCCGCAAATTGCTCAAGGGATCAGGTCTTTACTCCTAACATTTCTTGGTGAAAAAAAGGCTCGATATTCTTCTCGTTGAGAAGGGACTGGCCCCTTCACGGGAAAAGGCCAGGGCATTGATCATGGCAGGAGAGGTCTCTGTCGGCGGCCTCAGGGTGGACAAGCCCGGGCATGTGTTTGAGTCCTCACAGGAAGTGGTTCTGAAAGGACCGGGGCTTCCCTATGTGGGTCGCGGCGGGATGAAACTCGAGGCCGCCCTCAAGGAGTTTCATGTTGAAGTCAAAGGAAAAACTGCAATGGATGTGGGCGCCTCCACCGGCGGATTTACCGATTGCCTTCTCCAGCACGGGTCCCGAAGGGTTTACGCTGTGGATGTTGGATACGGCCAGCTTGATATCACCCTAAGACGTGATCCGAGGGTTGTGGTCCTGGAGAGGAAGAACATCAGATACCTTAAAAGAGAAGAAATTCCCGAGCCTGTACATATTGCCGTGATTGATGTCTCGTTCATCTCTCTCAAAAAGGTCCTGCCCAGGGTTAAGGAATTTCTTGCCCCCGGCGGAGAGGTCATCGCTCTGGTAAAGCCTCAGTTCGAGGCAGGGAGGAAAGAGGTGAAGAGGGGCGGAATTATTAAAGACCCCTTGGTCCAAAAGAGATGCGTGGATGAGATTGCAAATTTTGCTGCCTCACTCGGCCTGATAATTACAGGCGAAATGGAGTCTCCCCTGCCGGGCAGGGACGGCAACCGCGAATTCTTCCTCTACATCAATTGTCCTCTCCCTGAAAGTTAGAGGGTAGTGTATTAATTAATTTCCTCTCCCTGAAAGTTAGAGGGTAGGGTTTCAAATTAATTTCCTCTCCCTGAAAGGGAGAGGGCGGGGTTTCAAATTAATTTCCTCTCCCTGAAAGGGAGAGGGCGGGGTGAGGGTATCAGTTATTTCCCTCGCCCACTTGTGGGAGAGGGTAGGGTGAGGGTTAAAGAGAGAGGCTCACCGCCCCCGCCGGACCTCCTCCTCCCTGAAGTACTTCCTGTAAAGGACCGACCACTCCTGGCTTCCTTCCGGAGGGGCTTTGGAGAGGGTTGCAATCTTTTTTCTGACAGCGAGATCGATCTCGTCATCCACCTTGAGGTACTCTATGAATGCGGATTTAATCTCCTTTCTGGCCTCGTCTTCCCGGGATGAGGCAAGGAAACCGTCCTTGTTCAGGCCGTCAGTTAGAAGGTTGGTAATATGTGAGATCTTGCTGTCGCTCAAACGCATCAGAGTATGATGTTTCTCTCCTGAACCAGCTTCTTTTTAATCATCTGAAACATTTTGTTATAGTCCACCCTTCCCTCATCTATCTCCTTTCTATGGGACTCGAGGATGGTGCGCACCTCGTCGTCGAGCCGATCCTCAACCTGTAGCTCATTCAGGATTATCGTCTTGATGCGGGACAGAACAGCTTCCTTTCCTGCAGAAGAGGACAGGAGCCCGCGTTTCGCGAGCCTGTTGAGGACCGCATGGGAGAGTTTCTCAACCTGGGGCGGGGGAAGCTTCATTGCAATGAAAGCATTCTGTCGAGTGCAGCCCGTGCCCAGCAAGCTGTTTCCTCCGGGACCTCTATCCGATTGACGATCCTTCCCTGGCAGAGGCTCTCCAGGGCCCAGAGGAGATGATTGGGGTCTATCTTGAACATTGTTGAGCAAAGGCACACAGTGGGATTGAGCGAGACAACGAGCTTGTCAGGGTTGTCCCCTGCAAGGCGGTGCACGAGATTGATCTCTGTTCCAACGGCCCACTTTGACCCAGGCTGGGAAGAGGAGATTGTTTTGATGATATGCTCTGTGGAACCTATCTCATCTGCAAGTCTTGCCACCTCATAACTGCACTCCGGGTGCACGATGACCTTGATGCCCGGAAAGGCCTTTCTGGCCCCCTCTACATGCCCCACAGTGAAACGCTGATGGACAGCGCAAAAGCCCTTCCAGAGCAGGATCTTCGCATTGTTGAGGTCCCCTTTCTCTATCCCTCCATGCAAGGGGTCCCAAACAGCCATTTCCCCCAGGGGAACATTGAGGGTCAGGGCGCTATTTCGTCCAAGGTGCTCATCGGGTAGAAACAAGACCCTTTTCCCCATGTTGAATGCCCAGGAGATGACAGCCCTGGCATTTGAGGATGTGCATATCGCCCCCCCTGTTTTCCCGCAGAATGCCTTTATGTCCGCTGTGGAATTGATATAGGTGATGGGAAGAAAATCTCCTTTGGTGCCCACCTGCTCCCAGCACTCCTCCACTGAGCTGATATCAGCCATATCAGCCATTGAGCAGCCTGCGTTGAGGTCAGGAAGGATCACTGACTGACCGGGGGATTTCAGCATATCTGCCGTCTCAGCCATAAAGTGCACCCCGCAGAACACGATGAAGCGGGAGGACTTCTGTGAAGCAGAGCATTGGGAGAGCTTCAGGGAGTCGCCCCGAAAATCCGCATATTGGATCACCTCGTCCCTCTGATAGTGGTGGCCGAGGATGACGAGGTCTGAGCCAAGTTGTTTTTTTGCCTTCCAGGTCCGCTCAATCAGTTCCTTGTCTTTAAGGGCCAGGTATTCTTCCGGTATGTCCCCATTTTTTTTCACAATTCATCATATCAGGAAAATAGGGACAGCGCCCATTTATCTTTTAGGTGTTCACGGCGCCCAAGATTCACCCTCTCCCCGGGCACCCACCGAAGGTGAGTCGGGAGAGGGCGGGGTGAGGGGATGAATGGCCTATTTCCCCTTATGGGGTGAAGAGGATGGCCATGTTGTTGGAAAGAGAGGTTGGGGTGAAACTGTTGAAGAAGCATCCATCACCCTTGTTGAGCCCGACCGTTTCTCCACCGTTGCAGCTCGCATTGGGATTGATGGTCTGGTATTGAAATTTTATCTCGTTGGTTCCTTCGTAGAGCAAAACCTGAAATGTATTGGAATCAGCACAGCTCAGGTGCCTTACATTCGTCCAGGTAACGACAAAAATACGGTTGGGTGCTACGCCAGAGACACCGTATCGGAGGTCAAAGCTGTTGTTGACAAAAAGGTCATCCCAGAAAGGCGTAACAACAAGCTGGGCATTGGGAGCGCTGGATGGATATGGAACATTCGTATAGTTTGAATTAAATCCTGCAAAGCTCAGAAGACCATTGGTGCTTGTCCATACGGTTGTATATGTCACTCCATAGTAACTGAATACAAAGGGAATTGTGGTGGAGGCAGAATTATCATCCCCGGATATTCCAAAGCTCGTCCCGTTGGGAGAAGTCGCAGCATTATCCCATGAAAAGGGAGCTGAGGTGTTCATAGAATACTGCGTGTAGCTCCCCAAACACATGACTGTGATCTGGAAAGAAAGGTTGGTCGTATAGCCCCCTCCATTGGCGCCGACCTGAAGGGTAAAGAAAATGGTTGTTCCGGGAGTTACCCAGGGAGCAATGCTGATATTGAAAGTCCCAATGCCCGCACACCCGGAGGAGATGTCCCCGACCATGACTGGCCCAGGCGTATTGATGGTGGCCTCGGTGAAGAAAGTCGTCAAGGTGGCCTGGACCCCTGTGGCATCGAGGAGTCCGTTGTTTCTGAGCAGGATCTGGAGGTCAAAGGTCTCCCCGGCCTGGGCGAGGCCATCACCATTTCCTCCAGGAAGGAGGTCCAAGATGGAGTAGGTGTCTATAACCAGATTTATCGTCTGGACAGGGACAGGGAAAGAAGCAATGTCAACAATAAAAGCCGCAGAGGCACTACCGATAACAAGCAATGTTGATGTTCCTGAAGGGACATTGAAGGTCGTATTGATCACGGATGTTCCTGAACCTGGACCAATTGTTGTGGTGCAGCATGTCCCCAGAGTGTTGAAGTTTTGGTCCGCAAATTGAAGGCTGATGGAATTAACGGAGGAAAGGGCATAAGAGATCGTGAAGGAAAAGTTGTTATTCCCTTGGGGTATCGTCGTTCCTTTGGAGGGCGTGGAGCTTGAGACCCTGAAATAATCAGCCGAGCCAATTTGATATGTGACAATGTCTACCATCCCGGAAGCTGCCATGACAAAGGCCTCAGCAAAGATAAAGGTGGATGTGGTTAATGGTGTGACCGAGTTGACAGATAGTGAGGCCGTACCAGTCCCTCCGGATATTGTAATGGAATTAAATCCGAGGAAATTAAAGTTCTGATCAATAATATAGAGCCAGATATCTGCCGAGGAGAGCGAGGAAAGGGTATAGCTTAACTGGAAATCGAAGTTATAAGTGGTCGTAGATGTAAGGGATGAGCCTGGTGAGGGGCTTGCACTTGTAATGAGGAGGTAGTCTGCCCCAGAAGGGGTTGTGCAACCTCCGAGGGTGGTCGCGGAGAGTTCGTTAGAGTAGGCACTCTCTCCGGAGGCATTTGTCGCGGTGACGACGAAATAATAGGTCGTGCCTGGGGTGAGGCCGGTGACGGTGAAGATCGTCCCCGTCGTATTCGTAAAGAAAGAATAGTTTCCTGATGTCGTCCCAAAGTACACATTGTATGTAGCCCCAGTAATCGTTGTCCATGTGAGAATCACTGAGGTCACCGATGGAAAAATTCCAGCAAGGGTAGGGGCTGATGGAGCAGAGGCAGAGGGGGTGGTTGTGGCCTGATTAGAATTTCCGCTCTCTCCAGCGGCGTTATAGGCCCGCACCACAAAACAATACTGTCTTCCGTTGGTTAAGCCTGTGACCTGGACACTTGTCCCCGTGGTTGTCGTGGTAGAGATGAAAGTTGAGCAGTCTGGGCTTCCAATATAAATCTTGTATCCCGCAGCCCCTGCGGAGGCATCCCATCGCAAGGTGACAAGGGATAAACCTGCAGCGGCCGTGAGGTTGGTGGGGGGCTGAGGAGGCACTGGGGCCATAGGAGTGGCTGTGGCTTGGTTGGACGGGCTGCTTTCTCCATCGGTGTTGTAGGCTTTCACCACAAAGCAGTATTGGGTCCCATTGGTGAGGCCAGTGACCTGATAGCTTGTCCCTGTGGTGCTTGCGACTTTGGTGAGTCTTGTGCAATCCGGGCTTCCCCTGTAGACATTGTATCCAGTGGCCCCGGCAGAGGACTGCCAGTTTAAGGTCACAGCAGAATTGCCTGCGGTAGCTGTGAGATTTGATGGGGCCTGCGGAGGATGTTTTTTTGTCTCAGGACACCCACATCCCCAGAAAAATACAAGGAATAGAGATAAGAAAAATGCCCCAGCCGATGTAATCAGTGTCTTTTTCATCTGCACCTCCTTAATATAGATAGCCACATTCCCATGTCACTTCTGCTTACTGGGTTGTGAATCTTGCTCCAGCCACAGGGCTCAGGTCAAGGACAGATAAGGCCTTAAATTGTTGTCCTGAGACAAGGGCATTCGTCGGAGTGAAGGTTGCTCCGACAATCGGAGGATTAGTTCCTGTATTGCACCCCGGAACAGATGCGGTTTTCATTCCGGTTGTTCCAGAGACAAGGGTCCCAGTTGTCCAGTCCCTCAGCGTCAATGAAATGCTTGTGGATGTCACAGCAATACAGGCAGCCTGTCCGGGTGTCGTAGTGGTAAAATCCACCCACACCATCGTGTTCACAGGAACATTTACGGCTCCATCTGTCGGGTATGTAATGTTCGCAGCGAGTGTTCTCCCATTAATGTCCATTGCTGGCATTACAGTGAAGGGAGGAGCATAAAAGCTTCCCATAATGATGAGGTAGCCGGTGTCAGTACAGAATTGCTCTATGATCGCTTTTATATCCGGCGGAAGGGTGGCGCAGGTTGCAATGGATGTTAGGGTTCCATCGGTGATCCCAATACCGGCGCCTCCATAAGCCGACCAGTCTGCAAATGTTCCTGAGATGTTGAAACTGTCAATGGTCAGTACGAATCCTTCAATATCCAACGCGAGCGTTCCTGAAAGTCGAGCATAGGGACCGAGATAGGAACCGGACAGTGAGAGCACAAAACTTCCAGGATAAAGCCCTGTCTGCATAATATTTCCTTCGCCGCCGGTAAACTGTATAAATCCGGAATCAGGGCTTGTGCTGACCTGCTGCTTGTCCACAACGGCAAAGACGAAGTTGATGTCCTGGTAAAAAGGCTCAAGGATGCCTCCGATCCCAGGGGGTTGGGTTATGCTCCCATCGGGGATCTTAAGGGCGAACCCCTGGCCAACAGAGGCAAGATTGCTGCTTATGCTCTGAACCGTTGTAAAACTTAAGGTTGTGAAATAATTATCTTGCCAGGCAGTGATGGTATAGGTTGTATTGGGTTCAAGGAAGTTGTCAGGGATAAAGATCACCGAGGAGTCATCATAAGAGATTTCAATCCTCCCCGGGATCTCGGATAAACCATCAGTAATGGTCATTGTAAATGTTGTGGAGCTAATGGTAAGGATGTTTGTATCTGTTGATGTTCCGGTAATAACGATGTTCAAAGGGACATCAATTGCATTATTGAGCGGAAGGCCTGTAGGCGCTGTGCCACCAGGAGGGATTGTTGGGCTCGGGTAGGTAAAAACGAGGTCTGCCCCAAGGGATGATGGAGAATATGTTGTTGCAGAGAGTTCGTTGGAATATGCGCTCTCTCCCGAGGCATTCACAGCAATTACGACAAAATAGTAGGTCGTTCCTGAAGAAAGGCCTGTGACAATAAAGATTGTTCCGTAAGTAGTCCCGACAAAAGAGTAATTGCCGGATGAGGTTTCTGTGTAAATCCGGTAGCCGGTGGGCGCTGGTCCTGGGCCTGCTGTCCATGTCAGGGTGACAGAAGTGAGGGAGGGCGTTGCTCTCCACAGTGTAGGGGCCAATGGGGCAGAGGCTGAAGGGGTGGCCGTGGCCTGGTTGGAATCACCGCTAAAGCTAATGGTGTTATAGGCCCGCACCAAAAAACAATACTGTATTCCGTTGGTCAAACCTGTGACCTGAACACTTGTCCCCGTGGTTGTCGTGGTAGAGATGAAAGTTGAGCAGTCTGGGCTTCCAATATAAATCTTGTATCCTGCAGCCCCTGGAGAGGCCTGCCAAGTAAGCGTGACGATGGTGTTCCCAGGGGTAGCCGCAAGGTTGGTGGGGGCCTGAAGGAAGAGGGGTTTTGCAGATGCCTCGTTGGAATTGCCGCTCTCCATGCCATTTCCCACTGCCCTCACGACAAAATAGAAGGTTGTATCCGTAATGAGCCCTATGAGGGTATAAGAGGTTTGGGCGGCAATGGTTGCTGCAATATAGTAAGGCCCGCCTGAGGCCTGGGCTGTGTAGATGTTGTAGCCTGTCACAAAGGTTGAGGGAGAGGCCTGCCAGGAGAGTGATATGGCATTGATCTGGCCAGAGGCTGTTAGATTTGTGGGGGGAAGAGGCCCCTGAGTTTTTGACTCATCACACCCACAACCCCAGACGAAAAGCACGAGGGAAATAGACAGGAAGACGCAAGCCGATAAATGCAGTATATTTTTCATTCGCACCTCCTTATATTGAGGACCCCTTTAAAACACTCTTCATTTACTATATCAAATGCCAATATGTGTCAAGCCAACATTTTAATAATGCTAAAACATTTTATCTATGCTAAACTTTTTCTTGACACCCCTTAACACCCGTGCTAATAAGACGAAGGAGAATATGGAAGGGTTTCGCATAGGAGAGAAGATTAAGGCCCTCCGCCAGAAAAAGGGCCTCACCCTTCAGGCTGTGGCCAAGGAGACAGGGTTCTCCTCAGGGCTTATATCACAGATAGAGAACAATAATGTCTCCCCCCCAATCGCCACCCTGTCGAGGATCGCTAAATGCCTGGATGTGCGTATGGCCTACTTCTTTGATGACGAGGGAACAAAGGAGAGATATGAGGTTGTCAGGAATAATGAGAGGAGGAGGGTTGAGAGGGTCATCGGAAGAAAGGGGACAAAGCACGGCTATTCCTATGAGGCCCTTGCCTTCAGGCTCAAGACAAAGAAAATGGAGCCCTTCCTTCTCACTGTTTCAGCAGAGAAGCTCGACGAAGAGAGCCTCTACTCCCACGATGGGGAGGAGTTCTGGATGGTGATTGAGGGTGAAACGGAGCTTGTTTACGATACACGCAAGATTGAGCTAAAGGAGGGGGACTGTGTATATTTTGATTCCTCTGTGAAGCACCGCCTCTTGAGAAAGGGAGACAGGGAGGCAAGGGTGCTGGTGGTGATATGTCGATAATCAGGGGGGCTCTTTCTTAGATCGGAGGATTAATTATGGGGATTGAAGAGAAGATCGCAGAGCTGGAGAAAAAACACAAAGAAGCTGAACTCAGTGGGGGGAAGGAGCGCATCGATCGGCAGCACAAGGTCGGAAAGCTCACTGCCAGGGAAAGGCTCGATATCCTCCTGGACGAGGGAAGCTTTGTGGAGACCGGCAAGTTCGTCACGCACAGATGCTACGACTTCGGGATGGAGAAGCAGAAGATTCTCGGGGACGGGGTGGTAACAGGATATGGAGCCATAGAGGGCCGGCAGGTATTTGTCTTCAGCCAGGACTTCACCGTTTTCGGAGGGTCGCTTTCAGGGGCCTATGCCGAGAAGATCTGCAAGATCATGGACCTGGCCATGAAGACCGGCGCTCCGATCATCGGGCTTAATGACTCCGGAGGGGCGAGGATCCAGGAGGGCGTTGTAAGCCTTGGCGGTTATGCTGATATTTTCCTGAGGAATGTGTTGGCCTCAGGCGTGGTGCCCCAGATCTCTGCCATCCTCGGTCCCTGCGCTGGAGGGGCGGTTTATTCCCCTGCCATCACCGACTTCATTGTCATGACAGAAGGGACCAGCTACATGTTTATCACCGGGCCCGATGTGATCAAGGAGGTGACCCACGAGGTTGTCACAAAAGAGAATCTCGGTGGCGCCCATGTTCATGCCTCCAAGAGCGGGGTTGCCCACCTCGTGGCCGGGGACGACGAGAATTGCCTGCTCCTCGTCAGGGACCTCCTCCGTTACATGCCGCCAAACAACATGGAGGACCCCCCATATATTCCCACTGAGGACCCCCCTGACAGGAGAGAGGACAAGCTCAGGGATCTGGTTCCCGATGCGCCAGAGAAACCATACAACATCAAGGACATTATCACGGCCGTTGTGGACGGCGGCGTCTTTCTCGAAATACACGCAGAGTATGCCAAGAACATCGTTGTGGGATTCGCCAGGCTCAACGGCCACCCCGTTGGCATTGTTGCCAATCAGCCCGCCCACCTGGCAGGCTGCCTTGACATTGATGCATCGGTGAAGGGAGCAAGGTTCATCCGGTTCTGCGACTGCTTCAATATTCCCCTGGTGACTCTTGTGGATGTGCCGGGATATCTGCCAGGGACGGGCCAGGAGCATGGGGGGATCATCATCCAGGGCTCCAAACTCCTCTATGCCTTTGCAGAGGCAACAGTTCCCAAGGTCACTTTAATCACACGCAAGGCCTATGGCGGGGCCTACGACGTTATGTCGTCCAAACATATCCGCGGCGATATCAACCTGGCCTATCCAACAGCGGAGATTGCCGTTATGGGACCAGAGGGAGCGGTTAACATCGTATTCAGAAAGGAGATTGAAGGGGTCCAGGATCGTGCAAAGGAAACCCAGAGGCTTACACGGGAATACAGGGCAACATTTGCCAATCCATGGAAGGCTGCCGAGCTTGGGTATGTGGATGCTGTCATCCTGCCCCAGGACACGCGGCCAACCCTTATCACGGCTCTGGAGATGCTCAAGGGGAAGAGGGACAAGAACCCTCCAAAGAAACACGGGAATATCCCACTCTGAGAAAAAATTATGTTCAAGAAGATACTGATAGCAAATAGGGGGGAGATAGCGGTCAGGGTCATAAGGACCTGTCACGACATGAATATTGAGACTGCGGCCGTCTATTCCGAGGCCGACAGGACCTCCCTGCATGTCCGTCTCGCCGAAGAGGCGTATCAAATTGGCCCTGCTCCTTCCGGGGAGAGTTATCTGAGGATAGACAGGATCATAGAGGCTGCAAAGAAGGCGCGTGCCGAAGCGATCCATCCTGGTTACGGCTTTCTCTCAGAGAACCCGGCGTTTGCAAAGGCGTGCGAGGATGAGGGCATTGCCTTCATCGGCCCTTCGTCAGGGCCCATGAAGAAGTTGGGGGACAAGATAGAGGCAAGGCAATTGGCCAAGAAGGTTGGGCTGCCTGTCATACCGGGAACTTTAGAGCCTGTATCCTCGCTTGACATGGCAAAGCGCGTTTCCAGGGAAATAGGGTATCCTGTCATGCTGAAGGCCGCTCATGGGGGTGGGGGAAGGGGGATGAGGCTTGTGAGGGATGAGAAGGAAATGGGCGCTGCCTTCAGGGGGGCCAGTTCCGAGGCGCTCACTGCCTTTGGAAGCTCAACCGTCTATATTGAGAAGTACATTGTGAACCCCAGGCATGTGGAGTTTCAGTTTTTATGCGACCGGAACGGGAAAGGGATACACCTCTACGATAGGGAATGCTCGGTTCAGAGACGGCATCAGAAGCTTATCGAGGAGAGCCCCTCAATGTGCCTTGATCAGAAGAAACGCGAGAAGATAGGTGCCCTTGTTGTGAAGACAGCTGTTGCCGCAGGATATAACAATGCAGGCACAATGGAGTTTATCGTTGACCAGGACAAGAACATATATTTCATGGAGGTGAACACCAGGCTGCAGGTTGAGCATCCTGTAACGGAGTGCGTGACGGGTGTGGATTTGGTAAGGGCACAGATCGAGGTCGCATCAAAAGGGTCCCTTCCCTGGAGCCAGAAGGACATTGTGCAGAGGGGATGGGCCATTGAATGCCGGATCTGCGCAGAGGATACGCTTAATAACTTCCTCCCGTCACCGGGGAGGATCACCTACATTAGGCAGCCCGGTGGGACGGGGATCAGGGAAGATAGCGGAATCTACCAGGGGTGGGAAATTTCCCCCTTTTATGACTCCCTGCTCTCAAAGCTCGTCTCATGGGGGAGGACAAGGGAAGAGGCCATCAAAAGGATGAAGCGGGCCTTGAGGGAATACTGCATCAATGGGGTCCCGACGACCATTCCCTTCCATTCCTGGGCCCTGGAGACAAAGGAGTTCCTTGCCGGGAACTACACAACGGCTTTTATTGACTCCGTCTTCATTCCCTCTTTGGGCATAGAGAAGGAAGGGGGGGAGAGAATGCCTGCTGTGCTTGCCGGCATCTTTGCCTTCTGGAGGGACCAGAAGAAAAGCAGCGGGCTCCTGTCGGTTGGAGTAAATCATGAGGAGAGGCGCCGGGAAAGGCGGCGGGGGTATGCATGGGCACTCTCCGGCAGGAGGGAGTCCGTGGACAGGTTCCCGGGAAGATAATGCCCTTTAAAATGACATACGAGGTTTCTTTCGGAGGCAAGGTTTACAATGTGAAGGTTGAGGAGGCGTCCGAGAATTATTACAGGGTTGAAGTCAATGGACAGAAACATGAAGTGGATACCCGGAAGGTTGATGGCCGGATATATTCTTTTATCATTAACGGAAAATCATGCCAGGCTTGGCAGGAGGAGGCAGAAGACAGGGGGAACGAGCTGTCAGTATGCCTTGACGGAACGATATGGCGGGCAAAGGTTGAGAATGCAGAAAAGAAAGGTGTTCGGAAACCCAGATTAAGAAAGATTTCTTCCAGGCACATCTTGTTCGCCCCAATTCCCGGAAAGGTTGTAGAGGTTTCGGTCTCTGAGGGGGACAAGGTCAAAAAGGGACAGGGGCTTATCGTTCTCGAGGCAATGAAAATGGAGAACGAGCTTGCCTCCCCTTCTGACGGAGATATCAAGGAGATATCCGTCAAAGAAGGCCAAACAGTGAAAGCGGGGATGGGCCTGCTTGTGGTGGAAGACACCGGGGCGAAATGAGCGAGAGGAAGGAAAGATTTGAAACCTCTTCCGGGATAGAGGTCAAACGCCTTTACAGTTCACTTGATAATGACTTTATCAAGGACATAGGATTTCCCGGCCAGTTTCCTTTTACCAGAGGGATTTATCCAAGCATGTATCGGGGGCGTCTCTGGACCATGCGGCAGTATGCAGGGTTCGGGACAGCCGAGGAGTCAAACAGGAGATTTCGTTATCTCCTTTCCCACGGCCAGACCGGCCTGTCTGTTGCCTTTGATCTTCCCACCCAGATGGGTTATGACCCCGACGACCCCTGGGCAAGGGGCGAGGTGGGACGGGTTGGGGTAAGCATTGCCAGCCTTAAGGACATGATGCTCCTGTTCAAGGACATTCCATTGGACAAGGTGAGCGTCTCAATGACCATCAATGCCACCGCGGCCATCCTGCTGGCTATGTATCTCGCAGTCGCAGAGGAAAGGGGCATTCCCTTTTCGGCCCTGAACGGGACCATTCAGAACGACATCCTCAAGGAATACATTGCCCGTGGGACATACATCTTTCCCCCGAGGCCATCCATGAGGCTCATCACGGACATATTTGCATACTGTGGAAAACAAGTCCCACGCTGGAATACGATCTCCATATCCGGGTATCACATCAGGGAGGCAGGGGCCACGGCTGTCCAGGAGCTGGCCTATACCTTCTCTGATGCCATTGCCTATGTAGAGGCTGCCAATAAGGCGGACCTGGCCGTGGATGATTTCGCCCCTCGGCTGTCGTTTTTCTTCGCTGTCCACAACAACCTAATTGAGGAGGTGGCGAAGTTCCGGGCAGGCAGGAGGCTCTGGGCCCGCATTATGAAGGAGCGTTTTGGCGCTAAGGACCCCCGTTCCCTCATGATGAGATGCCACGCGCAGACATCAGGGGCTGCCCTGACGGCACAGCAGCCAAATGTGAACATTGTCCGCGTAGGACTCCAGGCATTGGCCGGGGTCCTGGGCGGAGTCCAATCCCTCCACACCAACTCCCTTGACGAGGCTTGTGCCCTGCCCATGGAGGAGACTGCAAAGCTTGCCCTCAGAACCCAGCAGATCATTGCAGGGGAATCCGGGGTCCCCAATGTCGTAGACCCCTTTGGAGGCTCTTATGCTGTTGAGGCTATGACCTCGGAGATCGAAAAAAGGGCCAGGAGAGAGATTAAGAAAATAGACTCTATGGGAGGGGCGGTTTCAGCCATTGAGAGGGGGTATATCCAGAAAGAGATCCACGAGAGCGCCTTCGCCTGCCAGAAAGGGATCGAGAGCCAGGAGCAGATCATCGTTGGTGTCAACGCCTACAGGTCAGGGACAATGCCTCCTTCAAGGCTTCTGAGGATAAACCCGCAGGGCGAGGCCAAGCAGAGGTCGCGGATTGCGATCCTGAGGAAAAAGAGGAACCGGGGGAAAGCTCAATCAGCAATCACTGCCCTTATAGAAGGAGCTGAGGGGAAAGCCAACCTCATGCCGCTGATCCTGGATGCCGTTAAGACCCAGGTCTGTCTCGGGGAAATCTGCAATGCCCTGAGGAGGGTATGGGGCGAGCACGACACGATGCGTTTTCCTAAAGCTTGACTGTCAATATTTATTAGTATATAAGACATAAACAGGAGGTGAACTATGAAGGTTCGTCCATTGGGTGACAGGATCCTTGTCAAGAGGATTACAGAAGAGGAAAAAACCAAGGGCGGGATAATAATACCTGATTCAGCCAAGGAAAAGCCCATGGAGGGAAAGGTTGTGGCGGTGGGAAAGGGGAAGGTGCTTGATGATGGGAAACTTCTTCCAATTGAGGTTAAACCGGGCGATCGGATTATCTTTAGCAAATATTCTGGCACAGAGTTTAAGGTTGACGGGGAAGAGCTTCTCATCATGAAGGAAGAGGATGTTCTGGGAATTGTGGAAAAGTAGGAGGGAATAAACCATGGCAAAAGAGATAAAATTTGAACAAAGTGCGCGTGATGCCATTTTGAAGGGTGTCAATATTCTTACCGATACGGTGAAGATCACCCTGGGCCCAAAAGGGAGGAATGTTGTCCTTGAAAAATCTTTTGGAAGCCCTCTTATTACCAAAGACGGGGTGACGGTGGCCAAAGAGATCGAGCTCCCCGACAAGTTTGAGAATATGGGAGCCCAGATGGTCAAGGAGGTGGCGAGCAAAACAAGCGAGGACGCAGGCGACGGAACGACCACTGCAACAGTGCTGGCCCAGGCCATCTTTGCCCAGGGGCTCAAGCTTGTGGCCGCTGGCCATAATCCTATGTCACTGAAGAGGGGCATAGACAGGGCGGTGGGAGTTGTTATAGAGGAGCTTAAGAAAATATCCAAGGACACAAGAGAGTCCAAGGAGATTGCCCAGGTAGGGACGATCTCGGCAAATAACGATGAGACTATCGGGAAGATTATTGCTGAGGCCATGGACAAGGTCGGCAAGGAGGGTGTCATCACTGTTGAGGAGGCAAAGGGAATGGAGACAACCCTTGAGGTTGTTGAGGGGATGCAGTTCGACAGGGGATACCTTTCTCCGTATTTCATAACAGATCCCGAAAGAATGGAGTGCATCCTGGAGGAGCCCTACATCCTTCTCCACGAGAAGAAGGTCAGCGTCATGAAGGACCTTCTTCCCCTTCTGGAGCAGGTTGCACGATCGGGGAAACCGCTCCTTGTGATCTCCGAAGATGTTGAAGGAGAGGCCCTGGCAACCCTTGTTGTCAACAAGATCAGGGGAGTGCTGAGCTGCGCCGCTGTCAAGGCGCCGGGATTTGGAGACCGCAGGAAGGCCATGCTCGAGGACATATCTGTCATAACCGGGGGAAAGGCCATTGTCGAGGAGATGGGGATCAAGCTCGAAAATCTCCAGATGAAGGATCTGGGACGGGCAAAGAGGGTTGTTATTGACAAAGACAATACCACCATTGTTGAAGGTGCAGGGAAGAAATCGGAGATCGAAGGCAGGATCAAGCAGATAAGGACACAAATCGAAGAAACAACCTCAGACTACGACAAGGAGAAGCTCCAGGAAAGGCTGGCCAAGCTTGCGGGGGGTGTTGCTGTAATCAATGTGGGAGCGGCCACAGAGACCGAGATGAAGGAGAAGAAGGCGAGGGTAGAAGATGCCCTTAATGCCACCCGTGCAGCAGTAGAGGAAGGAGTCGTGCCAGGCGGCGGAGTGGCCTTGCTCCGAAGTATTCCTGCCCTTGAGAAGCTCAAGCTTGAGGATAGGGAAGAGCAGGCAGGGGTTGATATCGTGAAAAAGGCCCTGGAGGAGCCTATTCGTCTCATTGCTGAGAATGCCGGTGTTGAGGGATCAATTGTTCTGGACAAGGTAAAGAACGAAAAGGGCGGCTTTGGGTTCAATGCTCAGACCGAGGAATATGAGGATCTCATGAAGTCAGGGATCATTGATCCTACCAAGGTCGTCCGGTGCGCCCTTCAGAATGCTTCCAGCGTGGCCGGCCTTCTCATTACGACCGAGGCCTTAATAGCTGAGAAACCCGAGGACAAGGACAAGTTCCCCGGGATGCCGCCGCGGGGAGGAATGGGAGGAATGGGCGGAGGGATGGAGTACTGACCGTTATTTTATTGACTGCCCGGGAGCAAGCCTTTTCTCCAGGGAACGGCTCAGCAAGGAAAGCGGATAGCTCATTATCAGATAGGGTTATTCCCTTAAGAATATGAGTGTGACCAACGGACTTGGATAGGTTTTCAATCTTGATCAACTCAGTGGATGACCTCCATCATCGTGATTTTGATGTTTGTATAGCACATCTCCTGCTTTAACGCAACACGCATATATTATATTATAAGGAAGACGAAATGATTTTCCCTGTCTCCTTACAGAAGGCCAAGGCCCTAACCGACAGGATGGCCAGGCTGGGCATCCATGAGAATGACCTCCAGGAGAGCTTCATCCGCTCCAGCGGAAAAGGGGGACAGAATGTCAACAAGGTTTCCACCTGCGTCTATCTAAAGCATCTCCCCACTGGCATTGAGGTTAAATGCCAGAGGGAGCGATCCCAGGCCCTTAATCGTTACCTTGCCAGGAGTATCCTAACGGCCAAGATAGAGGAAATGCTGCTGGGCAGGGAGAGCGAGGAGCGCAAGAGGATAGAGAAGCTTCGCAGGCAGAAGCGCAGGCGGTCCCGCCGCGCAAGGATGAAGCTTCTCAGGGACAAGAGGCTTCTGTCCGAGAAAAAGAGGCTCCGCTCCAGCATCCCTTCCCTTGATGAATGATCGATGACACATAACAGGAAATGGGTCTTTTGGGGCCTGTTCGTTCTCTTTATCTGTGTTGCTCTATATCAGGTCAATGCAGTCATCTCATACTATCCCACCCGGGACGAGGGCGTGAGCCTCTATGGGGCCGTCCGGATCCTCAATGGGGACATTCCGTATAAAGACTTCTTTCACCTGACGACCCCGGGGGCAATCTGGGCCCTGGCCCCGGTATTCAGGATTTTTGGGGAAAGGCTCGTTGTTGCCAGGGTGCTGTATCTCTTTTTTGGTTCCATCCTCTTCGTGACGATCTTTATGACCACCCTGAGGCTCACGAAGAACCCCTTGGTGTCCCTCGTTCCGGCGAGCCTTTATTTCCTCCTTGACATCTGCGCTTTTCTCAACTTTACCCCCCACATCCCGAGCATCTCCCTTGCCGCCCTCGGAGTCTTCCTTCTTTGCGATTTCACAGGCCCAAGAAGCGCGGCCCTTTCAGGGCTGGCAATCTCTCTCTCGTTTCTCATGAGCCAGAATATCGGCGCGTTCGCCGCCCTGGGGAGCGTGGCGATCCTTGCGGCAACAGGTTGGCTCAAGGAAAATCCCCTGAAGATCATCGCCGTCTTCCTCTTCTCGTTCTCCCTGCCGGTGATCGGTTTATTTGTGTATCTCGGCCTTCACGGAGCGCTCCGTGAGTTCGTCTACGATTGCTTTATCTGGACAGTGACCCGGTATGCCGATTTCAATGCCTACCCCTATCTCTATAGCGGGATGCTGGGTGCAGGAGAGGCCCTGCGATCCCTTGTCCGCGGCGAAAGGATCGGTTTTGATATCGAGGTCCTGGGGTCGTTGATCGCCGTGGGTTTCTTGCCGCTTATCCTTTTTCCTTTTTCTATCTGCACCTCCTACATAGGGAGGGAGTGGAAGGCATGGGCGGCATCCATAGGGGGGCTAAGCATCTTTCTGTCCTCGAGCAATCGCCCGGATTATTTGCATCTCCTCCATGTCCTGCCCTTTGTTTTGATCCTGTCTTTTTCCTTTATTCATTCCCTGGCCGTCAATCTTGCGCGCCCGGGGAGAAAGGCGCTGTCTATCCCTCTGGCATTGCTTGTCCTGCCAATTGCGCTTTTCACCATTGAGGGCGGGCGCTTCCTCAGGTTCATGGTGTCTTTGCCCATGGAGGCCCTCAAGACAGAAAGGGGCAATGTGGAGATGCCCCTGGATGAATATGAGGCCAGAAGCAAACTTTTTGATTATATAGAGACCCACGTCCCTGCCAAGGGGGAGATCTATGTTATTCATTGGTCCCCGGAGATCTATTTCTTCACAGGACGAAGGAACCCAACGCCGTTTGATATATACAAGCCGATCTATTATTCGCAGGCCCAAAGCGAGAAGATCCTTGCTCGTTTGGGGGAGTCCAAACCGCACATCGTGGTCCAGGACGATTTCATCGCCGGATTCTTCGACCCTATGTCGAAGACCTCCCTAACATTTCCCTTCGTGGACAGGTCCTTACTCCTGACCCAGGATTTTATCAAACCCTTCATCCTCCGGAATTATGAGCCCAGGGAAAAGATCGGGATCTATACAGTGTATGAACAAAAACAGCCTTGACCCTCCATTGACTCCCCTGCGGCCAGGTAGATAATTAAGAGGTATGGGATCCATGACAAAGGCTGAGGCACGAAGAAGGGCCGAGGAACTCAGGGAACTCATCAACTATCACAACTACCGCTACTATGTCCTCGACGACCCGGAGATAAGCGACTCGGAATACGACCGCTTCTTCAATGAGTTGAAGGGCATTGAGGAGGTCTTTCCCGTGCTCATCAGCCTGGACTCCCCAACCCAAAGGGTGGGGGCAAAACCCCTTGAAAAGTTCGGGACCGTCAACCACACCATCCTTATGCTCAGCCTGGACAATGTCTTCAGCGAAGAGGAGGCTCTTGAGTTCGACCAGCGGGTAAAAAGGTTTCTTGAGCTGGCGCCCTCGGCTGTCATCGAATATACTGCTGAGCCTAAACTCGACGGCCTGGGTGTGGAGCTGGTCTATGAGGATGGGGTGCTTACTGTAGGATCCACGCGGGGAGACGGAGAGGTGGGGGAGAATGTGACGCAAAACCTCAAGACCATCAAGACCGTCCCGCTAAGGCTCCTCTCAAAGGGCATCCCGGCACCCGAAAGGCTTGAGGTCAGGGGCGAGGTCATCATTCACAAGAAAGACTTCGTCCGGCTCAACGAACAGCAGGAAGAGCAGGGGGAAAAGACATTCGCCAACCCGAGGAATGCCGCTGCAGGGTCGCTGCGGCAGCTCGACCCTTCGGTAACAAGCCGGCGACCCCTGGATATTTTCTTCTACGGAATAGGAAAGCTCACAGTAAAAACATTCAGAACCCATTGGGACTTCCTACAGGCCCTTCCCCGGTGGGGGCTCAAGACAAACCCGGAGAATGCTCTCTGTCGAAACATTGAGGAGGCCGTTGAGTATTATCGAAGGCTTCTGGATAAGAGGGGGAAGCTCGGCTATGAGAGCGACGGCATCGTCATCAAGGTAAACCGTCTTGACTATCAAGGAGCCCTGGGCGAGGTGAGCCGCCATCCACGCTGGGCCGTGGCATATAAATTTCCTTCTCAGCAGGCTGTTACCCGCCTCCTCAGGATCGATGTCCAGGTCGGCAGGCTCGGGACCCTCACCCCTGTGGCTGTTCTTGAGCCCGTCCATGTCACCGGCGTCACTGTGAAGAGCGCCACCCTCCATAACCAGGATGAGATAGACCGGAAAGATATCAGGGAGGGGGACACCGTTGTTATTCAGAGAGCTGGAGATGTAATCCCCGAGGTGGTGAAGCCCCTCGTGGAAAAGAGGAGCGGTAAGGAGAAAAAGTTCACCATGCCGAGAAGGTGCCCTGTGTGCGGCTCGGAGGTGATACGGCCAGAGGGAGAGGCCCTCCACCGATGTGTGAATGCTTCATGTCCGGCACAGATCAAAGAGAGGATTGTCCACTTCTGCTCAAGGGATGCCATGGACATCAGGGGGCTTGGTTGGAAGATTGTCTACAAACTTGTTGATCTCGGACTGATCAAGGACCTGGCAGATCTTTACAGCCTGAGAAAGGAGGACTTTTTCAGGTTTGAGAAGATGGGGGAAAAGCTCGCCCAAAACCTCCTTGATGCAATTGAAAAAAGCAAGACTACAACATTAGAGAGGTTCATCTTTGCCCTGGGCATCAGGCATGCAGGTTTCACCCTGGCAAAGGTCCTGGCCCAGCGCTTCGGCTCCCTCAAAAAGCTTGAGAACGCATCCTTCGAGGAGCTCATTGCCGTCCGGGAGGTCGGCCCCGAGATCGCCAGGAGCATCGTTGAGTTCTTCCGGGAGAAGGCCAACCAGGCCCTGCTCAAGAAGCTGGAGAAGGCAGGCGTGAAGCCCAAGGCCTTGTCAAAGCCCAGATCCAATGTCCTGGGCGGAAAGACCTTTGTGTTCACCGGAACCCTAAAAGGTTTCAGCCGCACCGAGGCCGAGAGGCTGGTAGAGGAAATGGGAGGCCACGCCTCTTCGTCTGTGAGCAAGAAGACCGATTATGTGGTAGCCGGGGATGAGGCCGGAAGCAAGATGGATAAGGCCCGCTCCCTGGGTGTCAAAGTCATTACTGAGGAAGACTTCAAGAAGCTCGTCCGCTCCTGACCAATTTTCGCCCGAGAATTGGTTTATTGACACCTCTGAGGATAGGATATATCCTGTTGACATGAAGAAAAAAATGACCCCTGAGGAGTCTTTTCAGCTTGCCCACCGTTTCTACAGGAATGCGAAGGAGTTCCTGAAGGGGGCGAGTGTTGAATACAATCGCTACCAGGACCATAAATCTGTCCATGAGGCCACAGGAATGGGATATATTGCTGTGCTCAAGGCCTTGGATGGATTCCTACTTTCTCGGGGGGTCTCTCCTGACAAGCTGCCTACCTCGGTCATCGAATACAATAAGGCATTGACCAAATATTCCCAGAGGAACGGCAAGCTTCTGGCAGCCTTTCACACCGTCTACGAAAACCTCCACATTTTGGGGTATTACAAAGGAGGAGGTTCAGTGCCGATGATTAAAGATGGATTTGAAGCCGCCCGCTTCATTATCGAGCACCTCACCCATCAAAAGCTCTCTTCATAGCTGATGTAGATGAGGCCATGAGCGTGGCCCCTCGCACCCGGGCCATCCCCTGGCCCTGGATTTAACATTTCCCGTCATCGCACATCGTCTGGAGATGACAGATAATGGAATTCATGCTATGCCTATTACATGAGCGAACTGAGAAAGAAATTGGAGATCGAAGGAGATAAGGGAAGACTTGTGGCTGATGTCCTCTTCGACTCAGGGGCCTCTGTCTCTTTAATCAAGAGATCCATTGCGGAAAAGGTTGCCACTATTCTTAAATTGCGCGCACCACGCCATTTTACATTGGATAAAGAGGGGGAATCTCTCGAGGTCAATGAAGTCACAAGAATAGAACTCACCTTTGATGGACATACCATCTCAGATGAGTTTTTTGTCACCTCAGACCTTTCTCAAGAGGTTATCCTTGGAGTAAAAACCTTCCAAGCATGGCGAATAAAATTGGATTTCGAAAATGATAGAATCCTCTTCGGCTCCGACCTGAGCCGATTGAAACTCATCACTATAAAGCCGTATTGAATATATGGATAAGGCCATGAGCGCGGCCCCTCGCATCCGCGCCATCCCCTGCCCCTAGATTTAAAGAGGATAGCCCCAGAGAAGCCCCCGGAAGCAAGCTGGACAAGGCCCGAGCCCTGGGCGTGAAGGACATCACCGAAGAGGAGTTCACAAAACTCGCCCGCCCTTGATGGCTTTTTACCACTCCACTTATAGAATATTGTCATAAGAATATATATATTGGAGTATTGACAAAGGAGTATTTTATGATATTATCTTCACGAAGGGAGCACACATTATGACCTATACTAAAAAGGCTCAGGTTCTCCTTACAGAAGAAGAATACAAAGCGCTGGTAGAAATCGCAGCCAGAACCCGTAAGAAACTTGGCACCCTTATCCGAGAGGCAGTGGAAAAAATATATGTAGAGCAAAAGAAAAAATCACAGATTGTGGGGGCCATTGATCGTTTACTCTCCATGCCGCCCACTCCTGCCCCTGAGGACTACCAGCAGTGGGAAAAAGAATACTCCAAGCTCAAGCAGGCCTGCACCCGTAAATAACGCAAGTGTGTTTTCTTGATGCCAATATCATCATGTATGCTCTGGGCAAGGACCACCCTTTAAGAACCCGCTGCCGTAAATATCTCGAAAAGATCAAGGCAGGTGAATTAACGGTTGTGACCAATACCGAAGTCTTACAGGAGATATTATACAGATATTTCAGTCTTCGGATGCCTGTCATCGCAGAAGAGGCATATACTTCTGTGAAGATGATAAGCAAGGAAGTATATCCGGTAACAGTATTGGAAGTTGACAGGGCGCTGGCACTGCTGAAAGAATTTCCATCAATACATGCACGGGACGCCATCCATACCGCCACCATGCTGAATAAGGGGATCAAAAAAATTCTCTCTACCGATCCCCATTTCGACATTGTCCATGGCATAGAACGGATCAGGCCTTGAAAATCAGGACTCCTGGGGCGGCCCAGGTCGCGAAAGGACACAACGAGACATTCTTTTCGCCGAGGTGGGCGGCTATGAGCGCAACCCCTGACATCCAGACCATCCTCTGGCCCTGAAGTTAAATCCGCCTATTTTGAAGATTGTTTGACCGCTTCCGCGATAAGGTTTTTGAACTGATCATAGGGCTGGGCACCGACAATCTTCTTTCCATTAATAAATATGGTTGGTGTGCCCGTAACACCAGCGGCTTCACATTCCTCTTTATCCCTCCTGACGGTCTCGGCTGTCTCCCCATTCTCCAGACAGCGATTGAACTTCTCGATGTCAAGTCCTATGGCCCTCGCAGAACTTTTCAGAGCGTTTGCTTCCTGGGATACCCCATCTGAAAAGAGCCTGTCATGCATGGCCCAAAACTTTCCCTGGCGGTGCGCGCATTCAGCCGCCTCCGATGCCTTTTGCGCAAGAGGGTGAAAGGGAAGGGGATCGTGCTTGAACACAACCTTCAGCTTCCCATTCTTGATGAAATCACCCCTGAGTTTATTGATGACCTCATGTGCAAACTTGGCGCAAAAAGGGCACTGGAAGTCAGAGCATACAATCATTGTAATAGGAGCATCGGTACTGCCAGCTGAGGGCCTACCAGCTACAAGAAGCTTTGAAAAATCTGCTGTAGGTCTTATATCAGAAGGGGGTTGTTTGTCTCCCCTGGGCGGCTGCAGAACACGGGATTGGGCTATCCCCTTTGCAATCTCCCTTGAGGATATCCACATGAAAACCCCGATGATGACTGCTGTAACAATGAGTCCACCACTAACAATGTAACTATCCTTCATAGGATTATTCCTCCGTTCGTTCTTCGACGGCACAAAATAAAAGGGAAGGACATGGCATGTCCTTCCCTAAAAATCGGTTCGGCATCTTTTCCGAATCTATAGAATTTATCCACCTTGCTCGATTCGAATGTTAGTAATAATTGGCTCTATAGCCCAAATCATATGCTTCACAGTTCGGGGAAGAATCTGGGTATACCCAAATGTATACAGTTCCACTTTCATCAGTAGTACCTGAACAATCAACAGATTGTAGCCACACACCTTCGCTAGTATCTCCCGCTGCACCACCTTTGCACCTGTTGCTGGCAATTTGAGATCCGGTTGTCCCACCACAGGCAACTGAAGCACTTCCAGTATTGCATACATACCAAACCTCGGCATCAATGTCATAATCGTTTGCCGTATTACTGAGAGCCAGCCAAATATAGGGTTGCGGGCCAGTACAGGTATTTATATTATCCACAACAGTAAAATAATAATAATCATTATCAGAAGTACTTCCCACCTTTGTGGAGCGCAGTCCTGTCCACCATATCCATGAATTCTGGCAATCGTCCAAATTGCTATCAACCAGACACCCAGGGGACGAATCACTACAACTTTCCTGGGTATCGTCAGCAACGCAGGAACTTCCGCTACACCTATTGCCTACTGAACATCGGAGTGTACCACAGCTTGGCGTTCCTGATGCACAACCTACACCTTCATTGCAGTAATAATCGGTATATGCCCCTATGTATTGGCATCCGTCACCAGTGCATCCACTATTTATACTTCCGCAAGAGGTATCGGTTCCACAAGAATTATCGAGATCTCCTGCGGTATTTATATAGTCTGTTCTCCCATTACAGTCGTCATCAATTCCATTACATGTCTCCGTAGCACCAACACACGAACCAGAGCTGCACCTTGTTCCAGCCGAACATGTCTGGTTTGAGCATGCAACGGATTGAAAAACACAACCTACTCCTTCGTTGCAATAGTAATCAGTCCACGAACCACCAGTCCTAGTACAGTTACCAGAGCAGCTGGTCCAGGAGCAGGTGGTATCTGAACCACATGAGTTATCGAGATCTCCTGCGGTATTTATATAGTCTGTTCTCCCATTACAGTCGTCATCAACTCCGTTGCAGACTTCTGAGGCAGAAATGCAAGAGCCTGCACTGCACTGTGTACCCGCCGGGCAATTTTGGTTTGAGCAAGCAACAGGTTGAGAAGAGCATCCTACTCCTTCATTACAATAATAGTCAGTGTAAGTTCCGCCAGACCGTGTACAATTCCCACTACAAGAATTCCAAGAACAGGATGAATCAGAGCCACAAGAATTATCCAAGTCACCCATGGTGGAGGCATAGTCAGTCTTTCCGTCGCAATTATTGTCAACCCCATCACAGAGTTCTGTAACACCTGGTTTTATGTTTGGATTTGTATCATTGCAGTCATTTCCTCCAAAAGTGCACGTTGAAGGTGTTCCAACTGTTACCATATTCTTATCGCAGTAGTTGTCATTATCATCGTCACAGCCTTCATCAGTTTGAACATTACAATTGTTGTCTTTATTATCACACTGTTCAGTTGCTCCAGGATTAATAGTTGCATCATTTTCGTTACAATCTCCGGTACAAGGATTATATCCATCACCGTCTACATCTGTTTCCTGTGCGTCTATAAGGCCGTTGCAGTTATTATCAATATCATCAGAGCAGTTTTCAGCAACCCCTGGGTTGATATTGGGGTTGCTATCGTTACAATCAGGCCCTCCTACAGAGTTTGAGGCATATCCATCAAAATCATTATCAAGGGATACAGACACTTATACTGCGCCCCTCAGGGAGTGGACACCTCTAATGTGTAGAGGTTAGGCTCAAGGTGTGAGAAGGGCATAGCCTATAGACAGGAGGAAAGAGATGACCTATAGGAACTGGACAGTGGAGGAGAA
>Ga0315296_10000037_pt1 | contig 158062 bp, 131 predicted proteins | sample YL17G14_18_MG_FD_203921 | JGI IMG/M metagenome (GOLD analysis project Ga0315296, IMG submission 203921) | Sediment microbial communities from Yellowstone Lake, YNP, Wyoming, USA - YL17G14_18 | ecosystem: Environmental > Aquatic > Freshwater > Lake > Sediment | place: USA: Wyoming | collected...
TGACTCTGCCACAACGGCTGCGCCGAATAGATCAGATAGCGCAAATGTAGTGAAGACTTTTTGCAAAAATCGCCCTTGGCGCTATCAAAAAGTCCTATAGAACCTCACAACTGCGTAACTTGGGCTAAATGTGTATGGACTTTTTCTTTCCGGCCATAGAGAACAGGTTTGTCCAAAAGTCGGCAGCCTCGCTGTCGCAAGCCATCTATAAAGTTGACTTCAGAGGCTTTTCATGAGGATTTCGCCCTGGGCGAAATCCTCATGATACACTGGATACGCCAAGTACGCAACCAAACGTGAATGTGATGAGCTCTAAGAACGACACTTGTGACGCATTCCAACAATATCGCATACTCTAAGTCAAGGCATGAGGTAAGGATGTGATTCAAAAAGCACTGGTGCCTATAGCAGGAAAGGGAACCCGTCTGATGCCGGTGACGAGCGTTGTACCCAAGGCTATGTTTCCGATAGTACAGCACGGTAGTATCATCCGGTGCTTGCTGCACATCATACTTGAACAAATCATTTCTGCAGGAATTGAGCACGTTGGAATCGTGGTTTCTGCCGGACAGACTAACATGTTGAAGCGGTACTTCAAGTCCGTCCTTGAAGGTGGTTATGGCAAATTACCCGCTCACATCGAATATATTACCCAGCCGTCCCCGGAGGGCTTTGGCGACGCAGTCCTCAGGGCCGCCACGTTTGTTGGTGACGACCCGTTTATATTGCTCCTCGGAGATCACGTACATATTGAAAAATGTGGCGAACCACCGTGTACCGCCCAGATCGCCAGAGCATTTGACTCTTCGAATGGAGTCGCGATGATAGGGGTGCAACAGGTCTCGGCAAGGGAACTATCGAAAGTAGGGGTGGCAAGCGGTACTAAGATAAAGGGAGATATTTACCTTTGCAAGAACTTCATAGAGAAACCTGACCTAAAGACAGCACGGCAGGAGCTCGTAACCGATGGTCTATCTGATGGAACATTCTTGGCACATTGTGGTATTTACGCCTTTACCGCCGAAATTTTCGATTGCCTTTCAAGGGTTGGTGAAGCGGCGCAAAGGGTGAGTAAAGAAGTTGAGCTTGCTGAGGCACAATCGCTTTTATTGGGGAAATATCCGAGGAGATATTTTCTTTGTGAGATTGCCGGTCGGGCGTATGACATCGGAGTTCCACAGGGATACACCGATGCACAAATTGCATTTCAAAGCAAGGAATGGCCGGTCCGATTGAATGAAGTTCTGGCAATCGCATAAGGATGTGCCGGAGACAAACCTCATGTTTGAACTGGTGATTTACGTTGTGAATTTCCAACCTATTCTTTTCAATTAAACCACTGGAACCGGAAAATGATAGAATATCCCGCGAACAGCGAAGCTCAGCTTGTTGAGCTTTTTGTCCCTGGACGGCTCTGCCTTTTTGGAGAGCACAGTGACTGGGCCGCAGACTACGGTATCCACCGAGGTTTTTGTATTGTGACGGGACAGACCAGGGCATCAGGGCCTCTGCAAAGCAAAGTGCTCACTTTGTGGTTGAGACAAGATTGCCGGACAGTTCGGGTAGGCCGAGCCGTAGAATCCGGCGAATGAGCTGTCCCTGGGAAGCCGAGAGTCTATTGTCAGCCGCCAGAGACGAAACGGAATTTTTCGGGTACTGTGCAGGTGTAGCTTATGAGGTGCTGACTCGATTGAAAGTTGCCGGCGGCATTGATATCCGTATAACTTCGATGGACCTGCCTTTGAAGAAAGGCGTCTCAAGCTCAGCGGCTGTATGTATCCTTATCGCGAAGGCCATTGATGAAGTTTACAAGCTAGGCCTGTTCCCTTACGAGCTTATGCAGCTGGCTTATCTTGGTGAAAGGCTCACTGGAAGCCAATGTGGGCGTATGGATCAAGCGTGTGTATATGGAAGAGAACCTGTTCTCCTAACGTTTGAAAAATCCAAAGGCGTTCGTGTGGAACCCATTTCAGTCAACGGTGCTATACACATGTTTCTTGTTGACCTGGCGGGAAAAAAGGATACGGTCGGAATCCTGAACGATTTGCAGCGCAGCTATCCGAAAAGTAGGGAGCTGCAGAGAGCTTTAGGAAAGGACAACGAGCGGCTCGTACGTTTGGCCTATCGAGCAATTTTGGCCGGTGACGGTGAGAAAGTCGGCACACTTATGGTAGAATCTCAGAGTAATTTTGACAAGTTGGCCGCACCTCATTCACCAGAGCATCTGTCAAGCCCGCTGCTGCACCGCGTTCTCAATTTTCAAGGAATTGCCGGACATATCTATGGAGGCAAAGGTGTGGGCAGCCAGGGAGATGGAACTGCTCAGTTCGTCTGTCGGAGTGCTGAAGACAGGGATGCCGCCATGGCCGAAATCGAAGCGGCCTTTCCCCAGATGCTGTGCTTTCCGCTTACGATTTCACAAAACCCTCCTGCATCGAGTCGGCGAGATATGGCCGCGATAAGTGTGGGAACTTAAAGAGAATCTGTAAGGGCATTACAGGACAGGATGGAAGCTGCCTATCTAAATTTCTTTTGGAAAAAGGCTGCGTCGTTTTTGTCTCGGACAGACTTGGTTGAAATAGCCGAATGGGAGAAGTTAAAATGAAAGACTCAATGCCGATATTACTTGTGGATGATGACCGCATCGATGTAATGATGTTTAAACGTGCGCTCGAGGATTTGAAGATAACAAATCCCCTGATTCATTTAACAGATTGCAAAGAGGCTCTGGAGTATTTAACAAACGAGGACAACGAGAAACCGTGGATTGTCCTTGCGGATTTGAATACGCCCCAGATGAATGGCCTTGAATTTCTGACGGCTGTAAGGGCTAACGACGCATTAAAGCAAATCATTGTTATCATAATGAGCGGCTCCGACGATGAAGAAGATATAGCTGAGAGTTTTAGACTCGGTGCTGTTGGTTACATAGTCAAACCCCCTGATTATAACAAGCTCGTAGAAATGCTCAGAACAATCCACGCGTACTGGACTTTGAGCAAATTACCGCACGAAGGTGTGAGAGCTCAATCAGATTGTCCTGGGCCCCCTCCAATGAGGAGGAAGGATTCGTAGCTGAGCGTTCAAAGGCTGTAATACCGTCATCATCAGCAGAGCACACCACCTCTTCATCCTACCTGTCGCGGCGTGTCCGCGACACGGTGGGCATTCCATATTCGCTTTCCTCACCCCCACTTTCTTGATTTAATCCCTTACTATTAAATGTCTTAACGGAATATCGGGATTCTTGTCCTGGGCTATAGTTTTTTTAAAAATTGGCTTGACTTTTCAAATACGGCTTATTAAAGACTATTTATAATACCCACTATAGCGAAGTAAAAGTCTGCACTACCTGTGTGTGCAGTTGGAAGCAGGCTTGAAGCGATTGGTTAGTTTGCAAGGAGGCAAAGAGATGCGGGGTTCGGAAGCAGGGGGAAAAAAGCCTATCAAAGAAGTTGAAAAGCTGCGCGCACATAAGCCAAAATTGGAGCGCGTGAGCAGTGAGCTAACCAAGACAAAAAAGCTGGATGAAGAATTGTATAAAGCACTGGCCGAATGGGAGAAGACCTTTGACGCCATATCCGACTGGGTAGCAGTGACTGACCTTAAAGGTCGGATACTCTATACTAACTGTTCGGGGGAAGATTTTACAGGTATATCCTCGGCCCAGATAGTTGGGCAATCCTGCTGTAAGTTGGTTCACGGCTCAGAAGAGCATATCCCCGGCTGCCCCCTGCAAAAAATGCTTCGCACTCGTCAACGCGAGAGCACCGAGCTTAAAGTACCGGATACCAATCGCTGGTTGATAGTTACTGTAGATCCGGTAATCGATAAAGAAGGGAACCTTGTTAGTGCAGTGCGCATCACCCGCGACATCACCGAGCGCAGAAAGGCAGAAGAGGCGATGCGACGAGAAAGAGACAAGGCTCAAAGATATCTTGATGTAGCTGGAGTTATGTTAGTGGCTATCGACTCTGAGCAGAGAGTAGGGCTTATAAACAAGAAGGGCTGCGATATCTTAGGCTACAAAGAAGAAGAAATCCTTGCCAAAAACTGGTTTGACAATTTTTTGCCGGAACGCATCAGGGATGAAGTAAAAGCAGTTTTCGAAAAGAACATACGAGCGGAGGCTGACGTATCTGAATACTATGAAAATCCGATTTTAACTAAAAGCGGTGATGAGCGATTCATTGCCTGGCACAACACTATCTTAAAAGACGAAAAAGGTAATGTCGTAGCTACATTAAATTCCGGAGAAGACATCACCGAGCGCAAGAGGTCGGAGCAGGCACTGCGAGAGAGTGAGCAGAGATATAGAGACCTTTTTGAGAACGCCGGAGAAGGGATAATAACTCTGGATTTGGACGGAAGGATAACGGGGGCAAATAGGCTGGTTGAAGAATACGGCTTTAACAGAGCCGAATTGTTCGGGAGAAGGCTCTTTGATTTTGTTCCGGAATATGACCAAGCCAGGTCGATTAGTGATTTTCAGGCTTTGGTTGCGGGCAGCCGGCTCCGAGGTGAGATGGAAGTAATCACTCCCAAAGGAATCATCACAGTAGAGTACAGGGATACGCCAATAGTTCGTGAAGGAGAAGTCATTGGTGTGCAGGCAATTTTGACGGACATCACCGAGCGCAAGAAAGCGGTGGAGGCGCTGAGGGAATCGGAGGAAAAATTCAAGAGCATCTTTGAGCACGCCAATGACGGCGTAATATGTCTGGATAGTTCCGGAAACATTCTCGATATTAATGAGAAAGCTGCCCAGATGTTTGGTGGTCCAAAACAGCACGTATTGAACAAGCATTTCACTGAGGTCGGCGTCTTCCCTGCCGACGAAATACCTACGCTTATGAGTAATTTTGAAAAGATTTTTGCCGGCGAAGAGGTTGTTCTAACTGTACCCATTAGGAACAAAAAAGGCCGGGAATTAATCTTAGAATGTTCAGCTTCTGTTGCAAAGACTGATGATGGAGCCGATAGAATAATGGTTATAGCCAGGGATATCACCGAACGCAAAAAGGCCGAAGAGCAGATTACCAAGCTTGCTAAATTCCCAGCCGAAAATCCCAATCCGGTTCTTCGCATTTCAGGTTACGGCACCGTTATTTACGCCAACAAGGCAAGTGCTGCCTTGTTGAAGGCCTGGGATTGTCGGGTGGGCGAGTCTCTGCCGGACCAATGGCAAGGGCTTGTACTGGACGCTCTTAGTTCCGGCCAGAGCCAGCAGACCGAAGTCAGATGTAACGGCAGAATATTCTCCCTCACATTTGCCCCGGTCGTGGATGCCAATTATGTCAACGTTTACGGCCACGACGTCACCGAACGCAAGAAGGCCGAGGAGGCGCTGAGAGAGGGCCGTGACTATCTTGAGAGACTAACTAACTCTATGTGGGATGCGGTTTTTTCTGTTAAAGTACCGGAGAGAGTAATTGAGTGGGTTAACAACTCTTTTAGACTCACGGGCTATGAACCTAAGGAGTGTATCGGGAAAATTACAGAGTTTCTTTACCCAGATGAGAGTGAATTCCTTGACTTTGGTAATAAGCTAAAGCGTACCATTGCAGCGGGAAAGGATGTTCTACATGCAGAGCAAATATTAAGAAGAAAAAACGGCGAGACCTTCCCAGCCGAAATTACTGCCACCTTCTTTCGGGAAAAGGGTGAGATTGTCCGAGTTACCAGCATAATTAGGGACGTGAGTGAGCGCAAGAAGGCGGAAGACAAGCTAATTGAGTACCAGGCGAGGCTCAAGGCTATGGCTTCTAAAATTCTAATGACCGAGGAACGTGAAAGGCGACGTATTGCAGTAGGATTACATGACGATATATGCCAGAAGCTGGTCTTGACTAAGCTTGCCCTCGAATCATCGATGAATTTGGTTTCGGACCACAATGTATCAGCATCATTGAGAATCGTGTGTGAAGGAATTGGTGAGACGATTGAAAAAGCTGATTCGTTGACATTTGAGCTCAGTAACCCGGTCCTGCGTGAATTCGGTTTCGGCGTGGCGCTGGAGAAATACCTCACTGAGGAAATCCTGCAAAAATATGGAATTGCGTATGAGCTCCAGAGCGATGAGCAGCTAAGTATTCTTCCTGACGAGATTAAGAACTGTTTGTACCGTGTCACGCGGGAGTTACTCATGAATGTTGTTAAACATGCGCACGCATGTAAAGTAAAGGTATCCGCTCGGAAAAGTCAGAGTCAGATATGTGTTGTAATTCGAGATGATGGAGTGGGTTTCAAATATAGCGAAGTCGGTGCAGAAATCTCTCAGACAGCTCGGTTTGGCCTCTTTAGTGTTCGGGAACAATTGGAATACTTAGGAGGGCACCTTGAGATTGATTCTGAACCTGGGCGGGGCACTACGGCTACGATAGTTGTACCTCTAAGAAAGAGAGCAATTGTCTAAATGCGAGGGAGATATAAATGAGGATACTAATTGCGGATGACCATGGTATTGTGCGGGAAGGGTTGAAAATCTTAATTGAGAACGAGGCCGATATGGAAGTGGTCGGCCAAGCCGAAGACGGGCTGATGGTAACGCGGCTTGCAAAGGAGCTTTCGCCGGACGTTATAGTCATGGATATCTCTATGCCCAATCTGAACGGAGTTGAGGCGACCCACCTTATACTTGAGGAAAATCCGGATACCCGCATCATAGCTTTGTCGGTGCATTTCGATAAGCATTTCGTAACGGAAATGCTCAAAGCAGGTGCTTCAGGGTATGTGCTCAAATCCTGTCTTTTTGATGAGGTGCTCAGGGCTCTACGTACGGTCAGTCGCAACGAGCATTACCTGAGTCCTAAGATAACCGACATCGTTTTGGATGACTACAAACACTATATGGCGGCCTACAATAAAACAGATGAAAATCGCCTCACGGCGCGGGAACGCCAAATTGTCCAGCTATTGGCCGAAGGCAAATCAGCTAAACAGATTGCTTCACATTTGCACATAAGCCCAAAGACTGCCGATGCAAATCGCCGACAGGTTATGAACAAACTCGGCATTTTCAGCGTCGCAGAGCTCACTAAATATGCTATCAGGGAAGGCCTGACCTCGACAGAATTCTGACCTGGTGCTTTCTCTATGCGAGGTTTGGGTGGGGTGATAAAGCGGGGAACATAAGAAATAATCATTGTGCTCACCAAACATTTTTGATATTTTTGTTAATTTGACAGGCCTCGCAGAGCAGTTCACTATTGTAGATGGACAATAATGGAGTTTAGACCCGGCACGAGCTATGACTTCTCAAAGTAACTTAGAATACAAAACAACTATAGCAGACGAACACTGGCGGAACGAAGAGCTGCAGTGGGCGCGGATTCTTTCCTCGGGTGATCCAGCCAGAGGTATGGTCCTGCTTTATATACAAAAGGCGTGCACTGCATTTCATGAGTTTGAGCCGGCCTGGAAAGAAGGTGTCTTAAAACAGGGACGCGTTGACTTCTTCCGCAGGCGGTTGGCAAAGAGGGTCAGGCATGTATTGGTAACGATGGAGAACAATGGTCTTGATACCATTAACGGAGCCGCTGAGCTGGCTGAGATTCTACGCTCTATCGAATCAGCAAAAACCGCGGACGAGCTGGCCGAGCTGACTGAAAAAGTACATACCGTCAACCACTTACTCCTGAATTCTTTAGAAGGCAGATAGAGGAGGAAAGAATAGTTATGAAAAGTATTACCCGTCGGGATTTCGTGAAAAGTTCGGTTGCCGCAGGAGTTACAGCGGCGTTGCCGTTTTCACGCGTACGAGGAGCGAATGACCGTATCAATGTGGGCGTGGTCGGTCTCGGCGGGCGTGGCACGTGGGCCCATGTGCCATCCTTTGAGACCCAGAAGGGTGTAACCGTCGTAGCCCTCAGTGACGCGGATCGAGAGCGCATGGCTGCGACGGCTAAAATGGTAGAATCAAATTATAACCACAAGGTCGAACAATATGTTGACATGCGTAAGATATTCGACCGTAAGGACATCGATGTGATTGGTAACGCGACGCAGAACTACTGGCATGCGCTGAGCACAATCTGGGCATGTCAAGCCGGTAAGCACGTCTATGTCGAGAAGCCGCTGTCGCATTACATCTGGGAAGGCCGGCAGACGGTTAACGCGGCCAGAAAGTACAGCCGTATCGTCCAGTGCGGCACCCAGCGCCGTTCGCAGAGTTCCATTGCTCAGGCAATCCAATGGATTCGGGAAGGAAACCTCGGTAAGATAAGGTACATCACCGCTTTTGCCAACAGGCCGCGTTCTTCGTGCGGCAGACGCGAGACTCCGCTCGCTATCCCTGATACTATCGACTACAACCTCTGGTGCGGCCCTGCCGGGAAAGAGCTAATCTATCGCGACCGGCTGCAATATGATTGCAGCTTTGACTGGAACACCGGCGATGGTGAGTCGTGCAACCAGGGCGTCCACGAGGTGGACGTAGCCCGTTGGTGTCTGGGCGAGAAGATGCTTCCCCGCAAGGTAATGAGCATCGGTGGCCGGTTCATGTTCAACGATGCCTGCAACGTCCCCAACACGCAGGTCATCTACTACGACTTTCCAACAGCCCCGTTACTTTATGAGGTGCACAACCTGTACAAGGCCAAGGGCTCAAGCGAAATGCCCACGTTTCGTAGCGAGGGGGTGGGCGTGATTGTCGATTGCGAAGACGGCTCGGTGAGTCTCTATCGCGGCATCGCGTGGGACAACGACGGCAAACAGGTAAAGTCGTTCAGTGGCGGCGGCAATCATTTCGTCAACTTTATCGAGGCGGTCCGCAGCGGCCGCAGGGAAGCTCTCAACGCCGAGGTCCTCGAAGGCCACCTCTCCACCGCTGTTTGCCATACCGGCAACATCTCATACCGTCTCGGCAAGAAGGTCTCGAAGGAAAAGATGCGTAGCCAGGTTCGAGACATCCCGATTTTCAACGACATGTTTAACCGGCTGCTGGAGCACCTTGCTGCCCACGAAATCGACGTTGACGCCAGGACGGTAACGCTCGGACCGTGGCTGGAGATTGACCGGGAAAATGAGTGTTTCAAGAATAACGAACAAGCCAACCGCTTGGTCCGTGGTTTTTACCGTGAGCCGTATGTAGTGCCGGAATTGTCGGGTTGAGCGCAGGGCCGGAATGCAACGATTTGACCGCCTTCGGGGTGCTCATCCAATCTTGTGGTGATTTGGGAATTTCGCTGCTGGGCGGCTTTGCATAGCCCGGAGTTTTCTCTCTGCGAGGCTTGGGCAGAAAAAACAAAATAACTGAACATAGTGACTCTACAACGGTCGTTCCATATCAGCCCTGTACGCGATTTGTGGATAAAGTCGCAAATTGCGTCGCCGAACGAGGTCTGAGTTATAGTTCATGAAGCATTTTGACGGCTTGTTTCGCGACCATATCGGCTGCTTTAGGTGCGAAGGGACTGCTTGTGATTTCATATCCTCCTTCTATGTATAGATGTTCCGGTGGTAGATATGAAGCTGCACCGTTGCAGTGCGAGATCACAAAAGTATGCTTATATGGTGAAGCAGCTTTAATTGCCATACCGATTTCCGTCAGCACCTCACAGCCAATACCTATAAAGGCGATATCACCAACCCGTGCGGCGGTAATATTCAGCGGAGCGGGGGGGTGGTCTTTCTCAGTTGTATCTTCACTTCGTGGTTTGCCCGGAAGTTCAAGCGTTACAAAAGCGGTTGCAATTTCGCCACCACCGGAAACTTTTCCAATATCGCGGAAAACATGCACTACCTCCTCACCCAACATTGTCCCTAATAGCACCGGCTCAGGAATCCAGCCTGGTTTGGTGTTGAATTCAGGAAGCACTCTAAACCAAGGGTCGATATTGCCGGATGCACCTGCGAATGCGGCAGTAATTACATCGTCGCCAAGAATCTTCTCAACAAACTGTTCAGCTAATCCGAGGACATCACCGCTGATGGTATAGTTTTTGCCTCCTAAGCAAGTAGCGTGGGTCGCATAATCAAATAGTGCGGCAATTGGCCTGTCGTCAGGTTTTGTTATTTTTACCACTAAAACCTCTTTGTCGGTAGGACCATAGGGATTGCGTCCGAGTCTTATTGAGCTGCTTCCTGAGCTGTCGAATCTCAGCTCACGTCGATTCGCACCGACAGGGGAATATCCGATACCTGCACCGATACGGACCGGCTCCATATTACTCAACGCTTTGCGAATTGCTTCTATCAGCTTAACTTTTAAGCGTTCTGTATATTCGAGATTATTCTGGTGTCCTTTTTCCTTGTTTATAGTCAAGCTTGGCCCGGCGTGTGTATGTATAGCGCTGAGAAAAAGTTCAGATGGCTCAAGTTGGAACTCATCTAAAATAGCTTTCCGTATATAGTCAGCCGTTCCATCATAAAAGCCTATCAAATCACTTGACACCAGCACGAGTCGTTTATCGTTATTTTCGAATACAACAGCTCGGGCAGATAAAGGGTCGTGAACATCCTTAGATAAGCCTGTACGGCTGGAATAGCCGGCCATCCTAACAGGTTTTTTCGGTGTTATATCAACCTTTGCGGTACCGGCGCGCAGTCCTGGGGACTCCTTGCGGAGAACACTTCTATTTTCCTTAGATTGGACGGATGAGGTTACAAAGAAAAGACAGATTGTAAAAACTGTGATGATTACGATAATTCCCCTGAGTGAAAAGACAGATACTTTTTTCATAATAACCTCCATAAGAAAATCTATTTTTCACAACAAAATATGTTTGACTACCCAAAACCTTCCTGAAAGGGCATTATACTTCTTAGATATATGTATGCAACCGATTTTTGTTATCTCTGCTGAATGGCCGTCTTCAATACACAATAGACAAGAGCATTGGCAGCTCGAAGCCTTTGCGGTACTGTTTCGTCAGATATGTGTTTGCTTCGGCGTCACCTATGAATCGTTCAAGGTTGGCATCGAACGTCAGTCGTCGGCCAACACGCATTGCGATATTGGCCATGTGGCACAGCGCTGCAGAGCAATGCCCCTCCTCGACACCGGCATTTAGGTCGGTTACCTTTCGGTTACGCACCGCCTTGATGAAATTTGCAATGTGGGCCTCGCTTCCCCGAGGGCCACCCGGGCCGGCTTTTCCATCTTTGAATGTTACCTGCCAGCCTTTTCTGCCGATAGACATCGTCCCATTATCGCCGTAGAAAATATTGCCGTTATCGTAGCCCTCGTGTGGATACGGTGTCCACAGCCGCATCTCGAACATCAGGTACACATCAGCGTATTCAAATGTGGCGGTCTGCGTATCCGGCGTCTCGTGGTCATCGTCGTAGAATAATTGCCCACCGCTGCATGATACGGCTTTCGGCATCTCGACACCCAATCCCCAGCGTGCGATGTCAATCTGGTGAATGCCGTCATTGCCCGTGTCGCCTGTCCCGTAGTCCCAGAACCAGTGCCAGTTGTAATGAAATCGGTTGGGGTTGAATGGTCGTTTTGGTGCCGGTCCGAGCCAAAGGTCATAATTTACATTGGGCGGCGCCTCGCTATCCGGCTTACGGCCAATCGGCCCCCGCAACTGGCAGTTGATTGCCTTGGCCATCCGGATTTTACCGAGCTTGCCCGACCGCAAGTACTCAATTGCTTCCGTTACCCCCTCTAAACTGCGAGACTGTGTGCCGTGCTGGACGATTCGACCGTATTTGCGTGCCAGATTTACCAGCAGACGACCCTCAGCAATTGTATGGCTGAGCGGTTTCTCCACATAAACATCCTTTCCAGCAACAACAGAATGTGCCGCCAGAGGTACGTGCCAGTGGTCAGGTGTAGCAATCGAGACCACATCTATCGACTTATCTTCGAGCATCTTTCGACAGTCGATATAGGCCTCAACCCTTTCGTTATGGTCCTTAAAATTCTTGACCTCACGCTCCAGAATGTTCCCATCCACATCGCACAGTGCCGCAACTCGCACTCCCGTCGTACTACGGAAATTGTCAATGTGGCTGCGGCCTTGACCACGAATGCCCGCAACACCAACGCGAATTTCGTCGTTAGCTCCGCGGGCTCGCGAAAAAGGCAACGACATTACAACACCAGCGGCCATCGAACTCTTCACGAAATCCCGGCGTGTAATACTTTTCATATTCATAATACAACCTTTCTTTTTTCATTCACCTCTTTTGCACCAGAGCCACATACTCAACACCACTTTTGTCCTTGTTAATTTGCCCCTGAAAAAACGCGGCTTGCCTCTACTACTCTGTAATATATGATTTGCATGGTTGTCATTTGAGATGTTACAGAGTACTATTGTTCTATAGTATTCTATCAAATCGGCTCTGTTCATCCAGCAGCTTTTTTCTGAAAAATCACAGTTGCCTGGCCTTCGGATTACTAAGTCCAAAGTTTAAGTACAAGCCCAAATCTCAGGTTTGCCCCGTTAGAAGTCTCCGACTTACTTCTAACGGGGTTCGCGCGGATGACCATCGCTTTGATTCTTACACACTGGTCTGATTTCCGGGAGTATTATATTCTTGCAATTACTGCTGGCTTGAATATAAATACGGTTAAACGACAGCCAAAGTCGAAAAAGACCTTTTTTAAAGGATAAATTTGAAAGTGACGGATTTTGTGAAGATTTTTTGCTTTCTAAACATCTGAAATTTTCCTAAGGAAAAAACTGGTTTTTGCAGACGGTTCTATGAATCCCGCCCGTCGTCCGCAGGATGCCTTGCGGCATAAACGGGTATGTATTTAGCCCCGTTAGAAGTCTCCGTCTTACTTCTAACGGGGTTAGTCTGGCTAAACACATAGGAAGAAGGGCGGGGTGAAGAAGGGCGGTAGCTATGATTACCTCATTTTTTCGTCGCTCAAGATTATGGACGACTGAAGAAGAGCTTTGGCTTGCAACCTTGCAGCGAAAAGTCTCTCCTGAAATCACGGCGGTAAAAATAGAAAGAAGGTTTCTCGTTGATTCCAGCCGGGCTTTGAGAAGCGATGAGCTGGATAAGCTCAAATGGCTCCTGAAGGAGACGTTTGAGCCCGAGATGTTCAGGGAGCAATCTGCCTTTGAGAAGAATGCCATAGAGATTGGCCCCAGGCTCGCCATAGTCACCCCAAAAAGTACCAATGCTGTCTCAATTTGTTCCGCTTGCGGGCTGGATTCTATAACAAGAATTGAGCAGACCCTCTGTTTTTGTATCTGTTTGGAAGACCACTCTGACCTTTCCCCTGAGTGGCGAAAGAAAATATACGCATCTGTTCATGACAGGATGACTGAGCAGCCATATCTCGAACCACCGGTTAGCTTCGAGCAGGATGTCAAACCGGAGCCGGTCCAGCTTATTCCTCTGCTCGATAGAGGCACTGATGTGCTAAAGGATGCAAATGAAAAATTAGGTCTGGCCCTGGATAAACAGATGATGCTATACATACTTGAGTACTACCAAAAATTAGGCCGGAATCCGACTGACGTTGAGCTGTTTATGTTCGGCCAGCTCAACTCTGAGCACTGTCGGCATCACTTATTCAAAGGCACATTTATAATCGATGATAGGCGGATGGGGCACAGCCTATTTGACATGATAAAGTCAACCACCGAAGCCAATCAGGGCAATGTTATTGTTGCTTATGAGGATAATGCTGCGGTAACATCAAGTAAGCCCATAAATATCTTCCTTCCATCAAATCCTATAGAGCCGTCTGCTTTCACTACGAGAACCGTAATGATATGTGACGCCTTTAAGGTTGAGACTCATAACCACCCAACAACTATCAGTGCCGACCCCGGTGCAGGCACAGGTTTGGGTGGAAACATACGTGACATACAAGGTGTTGGTTGCGGAGGAACTGTCTTGGGAGCTCTTGCAATTTATAATGTGGCCAACCTTTTTATCAGTGGTTATGATTTGCCCTGGGAAAAAGAGTACGCGCCTCACCCATCACGCTTCCAGACGCCCCTGGAAATTATAATAGAGGCTTCAAATGGGGCGAGTGACTACGGCAATAAGTTCGGTGTCCCTCTGACCACGGGGTCCTGCACAGCCTTCGAGCTGATGTGCGGCGGTGAGCACTATGGATGGAGAAAGACCTGTATGGTGGCTGGAAACTGGGGCCTGATTAATGAAGCTCATGCCCATAAAAAGGAGCTTCGCAAAGGCTACTTAGTAGTGCAGATTGGCGGTGACAGATACCCAATTGGTCTTGGCGGAGGTTCCGGCTCAAGCAAGGATGCGGGTGGTCAGGAGGCGGACCTGGATTTTGATTCGGTTCAGCGTGCAAATCCTGAAATGGAAAACCGTAACGAGTCTGTAATACGAGCCTGTGCCGAGCTTGGTGATAAGTCTCCAATTATCAGCATCACGGACCTTGGAGCAGGCGGTGAATGTGTGGCTCTGCCGGAGATTGTTCACCCCCGCGGGGCCAAATATGAGCTGCGAAATATACCTTGTGGCGACAAAACCATGAGCGTCCTTGTTTTTTGGTGTAATGAATCCCAGGAAAGCATGGTAATGATTGTTACAAAGGAGGGTCTGCCGATTCTCGAACAGACCTGTAAAAGGAACCGATGTCCGATGTATGTAGTAGGTGAGGTTACGGGGGACGGTAAATTAGTGCTTACCGATAAAGATGCACCTAAGGCTGCACCAAGAGAACAGCGGGTTCCTATTGATGTAGATATGGAATTTCTCCTGGCGAACCTGCCTGAGATGACAATAGAATGTCAGAGCATACCTCGTCAGCTCAGTCCGGTGAAATTGCCGGAAGGTTTAGAAGTTCTGGATGCACTTGAAAGGGTGCTTCGCTTGCTCAAAGTTGGCTCCAAGCACTTCCTGACCCGTAAGGTGGACCGCTCCGTAGGTGGCCTTAGTGTACAACAACAAACAGTGGGGCCGCTGCAACTTACCATGGCAGACTGTGCTGTAACCTCCAGAAGCTTCTTTGGAATTACAGGCGTTGCAACGGCCATCGGTGAGCAGCCTGTTAAAGGCCTTGTCGATACAAAGGCCGGTGGAAGGATGAGTTTGGGAGAATCCTTGACCAATCTTGTATGGGCCCTTATTGAAGATTTTAACTCGGTCAATTTCTCTGCTACCTGGCAGTGGCCATGCAAACAACCAGGTGAAGATGCACGTCTTTATCAAGCTGTTGGAGCAGCAACGGAACTATGCAAAGAGCTGGGGCTCAGAATACCGGTTGGCAAGGACTCTGTTTCAATGACAGCCTGGACAGCGCTGGAAGGCAGAAAACGCCCGATAAAATCGCCAGGCTCGGTTCAGATGATAAGCTTTGCGCCGTGTCCCGATATTACTAAGGTTGTCACACCTGATATCAAAATACCCGGCAAAAGCGTGCTTATTATGCTTGACCTTTCGAGTGGTAAAAGGAGACTTGGCGGTTCTGCTCTCGCCCAGGTTTATGAGCAAATCGGCGATGAAGCCCCGGATGTGGATAACCCGCATCTTCTTCGAAAGGCTTTCGAGGCGGTTCAGGAAATGATTAGGGAGGGTCTGATACTGTCTGGTCATGATGTTTCAGAGGGCGGCCTAATTACCTGTCTGTTGGAGATGGCATTCGCCGGCAACTGCGGCCTGGATATCAACCTCAACAATAGCAATATTTTCGGACGACACGATGTTCTTGCATCCCTCTTCGCCGAGGAGCTTTGTCTGGTATTTGAGACGCTCCCTGCGAATTTTAAACATATTGACAAGATACTACATACCTATGGCTTTGATTATGATAAGAATGCTGCTTTATTGGGCCAAACGACGAAAGGGCCCAGGATTAGCGTCAAATACATAAAGCAAGCAGTCCTTGATGCCGACATGAGGGAGCTCCGGGGCATCTGGCAGCAAACATCGTATGAGTTGGATAAGCTTCAGGCCAATCCCGCCTGCGTGGAGGCTGAATGGAAAGCGAGCTTTGACCGCAAAGGGCCGCATTATGAGCTTATTTTCAATCCGGCCCCGACACCGAACGAAAAAATGGGAGCTAAGAACAAGCCCAAAGTGGCCATTCTGCGTGAGGTAGGCACCAATGGTGCCCGTGAGATGGCGGGAGCGTTTTTTGCTGCCGGTTTTGAACCGTGGGATGTTACTATGGCTGATATTGCTAATGGAAGAGTAAGCCTTAAAGATTTCCGCGGGGTCGCCTTTTCAGGCGGATTTAGCTTCGCCGATGTCTTAGACGCTGGTAAGGGATGGGCTGGTGTTATTATGTTCAATGATAGGATACGTGATGAATTCAAAGATTTCATTGAACGGCTCGATACTTTCTCCCTCGGTGTTTGCAATGGATGCCAGGTTATGGCGTTGCTGGGATGGATTCCCTGGCGGGGGATAGATATTAGGCGGCAGCCCCGTTTTGTAAGGAACGAATCAGGTATATTCGAATCAAGGTTCGTCACCGTAAAAATATACCCGAGCCCATCTATCTTCCTTAGAGAAATGGAAGGTTCTGTGCTCGGAATATGGGTGGCCCATGCGGAAGGCAGGTGTTTGTGGCCCGACCAGGAGATATTTAGTCTGGCTGTAAATTCGGAGCAAGAGCTTGCACCTATACGCTTCGTTGACGATGATGGTAAAGAGACAGAACAATATCCATTCAATCCGAATGGTTCAAAATTGGGTGTAACCGGGATATGTTCACGGGATGGAAGGCATCTGGCTCTTATGCCCCATCCTGAGAGGCTGTTTCAAATTTGGCAGTGGCCTTTCTGGCCGCCTCATTGGTCCGGCCTCAAGGCTTCACCATGGTTGAAACTATTCCAGAATTCCAGGCAATGGTGTGAAGAAAATCCAGCGTGAATGCCGGAGCAAAAAGATACAATTAGTGGGAGCCCAAACGGGCCTGCTCTCGTCTTGTTAGTTTAAAGGGATAGAGGCACATTGAAATCCACTTCTGCACTTTACCTCAGGTAGAGAATATTGAATAACTGGCTTATTTATGTAAAAATCCTTTTATCAACAAAGGGGTTCAAAACTTTGGACATTCCCCTTGATTTTTGGCCTCAGGAAGTGTAGAATAATTTTTCATTTGCAACTCCACGAATTAAGAAATTAGAGTGTCATTATGGAAAAACAAAAAGCATTTACCCCATTAGAAATTAAGATTCCTGAACGGGAAAACGGAAGATTTCTAACGGCGTTTACATTAATAGAACTTTTGGTGGTAATTGCCATTATTGCATTATTGATGGCGATATTGATGCCGGCGCTGCAGCGGGTAAGGAAACAGGCAAAAGTGGTCATTTGTCAATCTAATCTCAAGCAATGGGGTACTATCTTTGCAATGTACACAGACGACAATAATGGCTTCTTTCCCAGACGCACAAGCGTTTCAGGGCGTTGGATAAATGTCCTGTACGACTACTATTATCGGGTTGATAAAATTCGCTGCTGCCCAACGGCGACAAAAATTGCGAACCCGGTTTACCCGCCCGGTGGCACAGGCACGCTTGGAGTAGGTGGCGACGCGTTTACGTCCTGGGGCAAGATAGGTGTAACCGGCTCCCGGCCGGCCGGTACGTACGAGCCAGCCGGTACATGGGGCAGCTATGGAATCAACCACTGGGTCTATGTGGCCGCAGAAGACCCGCTTTACGACCAGCCCGCCAAATTCTACTGGGGAACAGTCAATGTGAAGGGCAGCGGTAACATCCCGCTGTTCCTTGACTGCTGGTTCTGGTGCGGCGGGCCGGAGAATGACGATACGCCCCCAAGCTATGAAGGCGAACGGTTCGACCCTCACACGAATTCTATGAACCGGTTCTGCATCAACCGACATCAACAGGGCATAAACGGCATCTTTTTAGACTATTCGGCCAGGAAGGTTTGGCTGAAGGAATTGTGGCATGTCAAATGGGGCAGGAACTTTGATATAAATGCCCCCTCGCCTCACTGGGAAACCGAGGCGCCTTGGATGGCACAATTCAGGGGGCCTTAAAAGGTATCGCTCTGGTGCTATTTTTTTTCAATGCTCTCGATAGCCCATTTGAAGCCGTCGTTCTCCTTACTTGACAACGGTCGTTCCATCGAAGCGACGGATGGTCTTGCTAAAATTTGCTCTGAAATTGCCCATCAAAAATGGCCGTGCACTTTTCTTCGAATCGACCTTGCTGAGTTTGCTGTCACAGCCAACTCAAGCCGGGTTAATCCACAGCACAACAAACTAACGCTTATGGCTGCTCCGTTCCCGGCCTGACCAGGTTCACGCCGTTCGTTTGCATGGGACCCGACTGTCAACGTCGCTTATGGCAGTAGTAACTCAACTCAATCAATCCTCGGAAAAGAATTCAGCCTCGCTATAGCGGATTGCGAGTACAGGGTACCGCTACCACCCCGCTTAGCACGGCCAATCTTACTCCACCGTCTGCAACCGGTTCTCAGCCACCATCGCAAAATCCAGCGGGTTCCTCATTATATTAGTTGATTTATCTTGTTTAAGCAACTTTTTTTATGGTTTGTACCTGGCTACCACCTAAAGCGATTTGTAGCATAAAGTATCGGCTCAAATGTAGCCATTTTTTCTATGGGAACAGTTCCCCATGTTGTATTTAAATGTCCGAGCATCTTACTGTTGTTCAAACTTCGGGAATATTCAATCAGCGCCTTTGTAGCTTCTAATTTACGCCAGCCGGCCGGCCACACCCGAAAGCCCTTTTCCAGAAACATAGGTATCGATTCGTAGGTGTCCCGGGACTCGTAGTGCCAATCGCAGATTATTATATCCTTGGGAATCAGGTCAATCGCTCCAGCGGTGTCATTAGCACTGGCTTCCCACTTACCGTAATTTATTTTACTGGCATCAATCAAACGGTCGCCCCACATAAGCATTTCAAGCTTATGTTTTTTAACCAGGTGCTTGTAATAGTCATTAACAGCCTTGGCGAAAAGCTGGGCTTTATCTTTACCCTTGCAGCGTGGACATGTATCGTGACCTATAAGAAAAACTTCATCCATTCCTACATGAAAAGCATCGGCTTCAAAAGTATCGAGCAGCTCGTCCATAAGATTAAATATTATCGGATTAACTTCCGGATGAAGCGGACACCAGCTTCGGCAATAAATCTCTTCATTGTTAGTGTATTGGCCGGGCGTTTCATCAAATTGAGGATACTTGACTAATAAAGGAAAAGTGCGTTCTCCCCACGACTGATGGCCTAAACACTGAAATTGTGGGATAAGTCGAATATGATGTTTTCTGCATTCGGCAACCAGCTTTTTGATTTGCTCTTTTTTGCTTGGATTGCCTGATTGTAACTCTGGATGTGATTGATATTCATATCCGTAATTGATTTCCGCTACGATTACGTTAATACCAGCATCTGCCAGCTCGCCTGCAACTTCGGTTAGCTGCTCAGTTTTATCTTGAGTTGTCATAATGAGATGTACGCCTCGCCAGGGCTCAGACTGTTTTGTAGAGAGTGTGCATGATACCAATAGAATCGGCAAAATACATATTATAAGCCTGCTAAATAACAATCTTCTCATTGTTAAATCTCCTAAATCATAAAATCTATAATAAGAAAAGGTCTTTTAGCCCCGTTAGAGACCGGAAGGAAAAAGTCTCTAACAGGGTTAGCTTAGCAGCTTCGTCAAGCTGGTGGCAATTATTATACCGGAATGAAGTAGTCAAATACAGGAATTTTGGTCGTTGGCCCCGTTAGAGAACCGAAGTAAAAGAAGTCTCTAACGGGGCCAGAAGGAAAAAGTTTCTAACAGGGTTGGCCTGTTGCCGAGCTTGGGAATTTGGGAGATTTGTGGAGCTGTTCAGAGGATTAAGAGCTCGATAAACATCTGAGAAGGTCGATGTTTTAGGCTAAATGGATGCTCAAATTTATTTGGGGCTTATCTGTCGTTCTGTATTATATTTGTGGCACTGCCGGCCGGTACGGCATCTTTATCCCAAAGTTGGAGAATGCATTGAAGGATATCTGACCTGCTGATAACGCCCACTACTTTGCCATTTGATGTAACCGGGACTCTTCTGATAGAGTTGTCCCTCAAACAGTAGCAAACATCCAGCAAAGGTTCATTCTCTTCAAAGTGGATAGCAGGTTGTGTCATAAAATCATTTACTGTCCGGTCTTTTTCATCTTCATAGGTGTGGAATAATCTTAGCACATCTTGTTCCGAAAGTATCCCTACCAAAGTCATATCATCTTCGACCACAGGGACACCGGTAATGTTGTTTGTTGACATAATTCGTATGGCTTCAATTACAGGGATGTCCTTTTTTACGCAGATTACCTCCTTGGTCATAATGTCTTTTGCTTCAAGCATCGCACAGCCTCTTTTTCACCAAGTCTATTTTATGGGTGCTAAATCATTTTAAAGGAATTTTTTCCCTGTATAATAGTTTTATTTACAAGAACGAACTCATAATTGGTTATCCGGCGATAGCCTTCCAGCTTTGGTTTAATTCTTCCATTAGTTTGATTACATCACGAATCATTTGAGGGTCACGTTTTAAATTGGCCTCAGAGAGGCGTCTGCTCATAAAGCAATAGAGCTTACGAAGGTTGGCGGCTATTTCGCCGCCGGCGTCCATATCCAGAACCACATTGAGCTCATTGATTATGTCCTGAGCTTTGTTTATATAGCGGCCCTTTGCCTCGTAGTTATTCGCCTCAAGTTCTTTAATTGCCAGTCTCATAAACTTGATTGCACCGTCGTATAGCATAATAATGAGACGGCCTTTGCTTTGTGTTGTAACTGTATTATCCAGGTATGCTGCGATTCCGTTCATAGTATCGCTCCGTTATATCGTATCTCGAGATGCGAGATGCGTATTGCGTTAGCTTTATCAGGTAATAATCAATACGCACGATGCACCACGATATTTGTTAGGCGCTATCTTACTTAACTTATAGGAAAATGGGAGATGGCTGAGGATTTGCCCCGGTCATCTCCCCATATTGTCATTCAACACTCGAATGCTTGCTGTTTTTATCTGAGCAGTGTCAGTGCCATCGTAGGCATTGAGTTGGCCTGTGCCAGCATTGAGATACCGGCCTGTGCCAGCACCTGGTTCCTTGTCATCTCTGCCATTTCGGTAGCCACATCGACGTCCGAAACACGAGATTCGGCTGCCTGCAGGTTCTCGGCCTGAATGTTAAGCACCGATATGGTACCTTCCAGACGGTTCATCTTGTAACCGAACCTGGCACGGGCGGTATCTTTGGTGCTGATTGCGCTGTCCAGTGTTGTCAATGCAAGCTTGGCGCTGGTTGTGCTGGCAATGGTCAGGCCCGTGATACTAAGGCCAGTCGTTGCACTGGTCATATTGGTAGCGGCAATGTTAAGGTTGTCGCCTGAGAGTTTACCGAACTGGATTGACACGATCTGGGTAGCGCTGTTGAGCAAACTGATGCCGTTGAACTTGGTTGCTCCGGCGATACGGTCGATTTCTTCACGCATTTCTTTGAACTCGCTCTCCATAATACTTCTCTGTGCAGAAGAGTACGAGCCCGTAGCCGCCTGCTCAGCCAACTGCTGCATACGCACCAGGGCATTGTCGATTGTTGCCATAGCCCCTTCCATTGTCTGCAGCATACTGATGCCGTCCTGAGCATTACGAGCACCCTGCTGGATAACGGCGATGTCTGCTCGCATCAACTCGCGAACAGCCAGGCCGGCTGCGTCGTCCTTTGCACTGTTGATGCGCAGGCCTGACGACAGCCTTTCGACCGATGTGGCCAGGGCATTGTAGCTCACGCCCAGGTGCCGTGCAGCGTTTACTGCCATAATGTTGTTCTTAATTGCTAACATATTTTTGACTCCTTAATTCAATAAAGTACCGAATAATTTTTTTGGCCCTATCAAAAGCCCCCCAACTATTAATTAGCACGTGCAACGAGCACGCCGTAAGAATTTACTTCCAATGCCCATTATCGACCAAAATAGGTGAGACTTGAGGGATTTCTTTGGTGGAAGTACCGGCAAAATCATTGGACCGGTAATCCGGATGAAATCGGAACTGATATCGCGGACAGGCTGTTAAAAATAACGAAAAAAGTGGGAAAATTTGTTGAATTATCGGGCAATCCAGACTGGAGCTTGAGGATTGTTACTATAGCCATTCGGGAAATATTTTTAATCTTAGGAAATTTTCTTAATCTATGAATGTCTTGATAATGAAGGATAATTCTTGTCTGAAGTTTGATAATGGAGTATAGTTCAGGCAATAAAAGAAGCTTTTTTAAGGTCTATTGAGAACGAACGTCACAAATGGGACGGTAAAAAGGTCGAAGTGTAAAAATTCGGTCAAGTTTATAATTTCATCACAAACTAAAATTTTTATTGTGGCTCATGGGTCTCTGCATAGTCATAGATTTCTAACTTGCTTTTGGCATCTCTTAATTGGTTCATAAATCGGGTGATTATTTCTGGGGTATAGTGTTGCCCTTCGTATGCCATTTCCTTGTATAACTCTCCGGTCAGCCATTTTTTGCCGAAGTAGGTCATATCTTTTATTTTCAGGATTTCAATGTCCGCATCCGCTGATACTCCGGAAACTCCATATTCATGGATGCCTCTTGCGCCGGCTATTCTCCATACCTGCCAACCTCTTGACCTGGCGGTAAAACAATAATCGCTGTCGCTGCCTATAAAAACAAAATTCTCGTCCAGTAAGCCGATTTCCTGAATCATTTCTTTCCTGAGTATCATACAGGCCCCGTTGCACCAAGGAATTTGTGCATCTTCGGTGAATTCTGATAACCGACCGTGTTGGTGTTTTCCCATAGGAAAGGCCTCATAGCTGCCGGCAAAAATCACATAATCAGGGTCCTCAATATACAAATGCAATGGAGCACCGATACCACATTCAGGATGCGAATTCATAAATGCTGTCATTGTTTCCACGGCGGCAGCTTCCAGATACATATCCTGATTCAATATAAGAATATATTCGCAGGGTTGGCTTAAATACTTTTTTATGCCTTCGTTTACTGCTGCGGTAAAATAGATATTGTCGTTGCTGTTGTCTCTAATAAATATTTCTACGTTTTCAACTGTTTGCTTCTTTAAATGAGCTACACATTTTTCAAGTTGATTTTTGTTCTTGTAATATGGGATTATTGCTGGAATCATTTTTTTCTGACCAAAATAAAACCCCTGACTTTTAATTTTATGACTTGCTGCTATTATTCGCAATTCTTCAGCAACACTTTGAAATACCGGCTCCCATTGCCCCCATTTTTGCTGCCGGAAAAGTTTCATTGTTGGGTACCAGGGACTGTCCTGGCGGTTTAGCATCCATCGCCATTCAGGTGAGAAAGGCAGAAGTACCCAGACCGGCTTACCCATCGCTCCGGCTAAGTGGAGCACGGAAGTATCTACCAAAATAACCAGGTCCAGATTCTCAATCGCTGCGGCTGTGTCTGAGAAGTCCTCGAGCTCGGTTCCAAGGTTTGTTATTGCCATTTCATCGGCCACTTCTTCTACCTGCGCAGCCGCTTCGCCTTTCTGTAACCCATATAACCGCACGCCGTCAATCTTCGTCAACGGTGCAAAGTACTTCAACGTACAGGAACGGTAACGGTCGTTGCCATGCGTTGGAGACCCCGCCCAAACAATACCAACCTTGAAGTCCGCACCTGCAAGCTTCTTTCGCCAATACTCTGCCTTTGTCGGACAGGCGTGAATATATGGAACCTTGGCGGGAATCGTCTCCAGAGTGGTTGCAAATATTTTGGGCAGATCCATAAGGGAGACATGATAATCAAACTTCACGGCTGGCTTGTTATCGAACGATGCCTCGATTAGCTCATCAACCTCCGGAAAGCCCTGTAAAAGTCTGAACAGCGGTTTCCTTACCTCGAGTATCACCGTTCCGCCTCGGGCTTTGACCATGGGTAAATATCGCACAAAGTGCAAAGTGTCGCCCAAACCCTGCTCATAATGAACAAGAAGCCTTTTGCCAGTGAAGCATGAGCCGTCCCACCGTGGTATTTCATAGCGGTGAGGATACGTTGTTATACCCAGCTCGGGATTTCTTCGCCATTCGTATTCTTTCCAGCCCTCGGTGAGCCTTCCGGTTCGCAGGAGCACAAGCGATAAGTTCCAGTGTGCCTCGGCAAAGTTCGGGTTGATTTGCAGCGCCCGCCTATAATTTTCAATCGCCTCATCATTTTCGATCGCCTCAGCATATCCGCCCTGGGCATTTAGAACGACCCCCAAATGGTTGTATGCCTCGGCGAAATCCGGTTTGAGCCGCACTGCTTGCCTGTAATTTTCAATCGCCTCTGCGCATCGAGCTTCATCCCGCAGACTATTAGCTAAATTGTAGTATGCCTCGGCAAAGTCCGGTTCAAGCCGTATCGCCTGCTCGAAGTTTGTGATAGCCTCGGCGAATTGCTCCTGTTCCTTCAGGGCAATACCCAGGTTGTTGTAAACCTCTGCATAGTCAGGGTCGAACCGCAACGCCTGTTTGTAATTTTCAATCGCCTCGGCCGAGCGCCCCTGTGCATTTAGAACGACTCCCAAATGATTATATGCCTCAACAAAATCCGGTTTGAATTGTAACGCCTTCTTGTAATTTTCAATTGCTTCGGCGTACTGCTCTTGTTTTTCCAGGGAGTAGCCCATCGTGTTGTATGCCTCGGCGTAATCCGGCTTTAGTGATACTGCCTGTTTGCATTTTTCGACAGCGGCAGAATATTGACCCTGCGATTGCAGTGCGACCGCCATATTATGATGGGCTTCGGCGTAATCAGGCTTGATAGATACTGCTTGTTGATAGGCAGCGACGGCTTCTTCGAATTTTCCGAGGGTCTCGAAGACAAGCCCAAGGGTATTGTGAAATTGTGGTATTTGAGGATTATTTTCAATCGCTTTGCAGATTAGCTCAACAGCCGTATCGTGGTTTCCTCTCTGATGGGCTATAACTCCCAATGAATGCAGTGCGACAGGATTATTAGGGTCGTTTTGCAGAACCAGTTGGTACAGCTGCTCAGCCTGCCGAAGATATCCATCTTTGTGGCGTTGCGCTGCGTTTTCCATAGTTTCGGCAACTGTTGGCATCTGTGTATGGCCTTCCAGTTTTTGAAAATTAGCAAAAACCGACACGATTGTAGGCTGGTGAGTAGTGAGTAGAATAAGTGAGCTAAAGTTTGAAGTGCCTGAAGTGGCACGTAAGTGTCATCCTGAGGCGAAAGAAAGCTTGCCCTGAGCGAAGCCGAAGGGCCGAAGGATCTGGCCAACGAAAAAGAGATTCTTCGCTTCGCTCTCCGTAAGTCCACAGGACGCCTTACGGCGGAGTCCTTCGGACAGAATGACAGCTTTGCTGTCACTTTAGCTCACTTTAGGCGTTTTTCTGATAACCAATTAACCACTCAACAATTAACCATCCACAAATTGTTGGTTTCGGGATTTATCGTCAGTATATCTATGCCAGCATATTTATAGAGCTATCGGTAATGAGCGCCCCCTGTAATTCGGAAATGTTCTCGTAGCTATTATTGTTTATTAACCATTCATTAATCCCGTTGGTACCGGGATTATTTAGCTCTGTATATGAATTTGTTGAGTCCTGTTGCTGGGTCCAGCCGTTTTGCAGAGATTGGTCTTTAAGAGCTTCTTGCCCTGCTTGTTCACCTTCGGAGAGCACAACTTCAAGCCGTTTTATATGAATGCCTGAATCCTGAAGGTTTTGGATTATCTGTGGCAGTGCCTGCTGTATCTCTATTCTGGTTTGGGGCTTGCTGACTTCCAACAGGCCTATTATTTGGGAGTCCTGCTCATTGAATTTTATGAGAACCTTTCCCAGTTCCGGTGGATTAAGGCGAATCGTAATCTGCTGGTTCTGCCCTTCTTGGGATAAAGACCTGTGAATAGATTCAAGAATCTGTTTGCCAATATCGGCAGAGACACTGCTGGGCGAAGTTTGTCCCGGCAGAGCAGCGGTCTTTGCACCAGCTACTGAGTTGTGGGATTGCTCTGTAACGGGAGTTTGTGCGTTGTTGTGCGAAAGTATTTGTTTGAGGTCTGAATCAGGGCTGTCATTGGAGGTCGAACTGCCGCGGTTTTTTGTTTGGCCGGTGGATATTTGAATCTCTGTTACTTTCAACTCTTGGACAGTTGGGTTATCTGAGAGTTTGTTCCCGGCGCGTGGGGACCCTTTGCCGCGGCCACTTGATGATTCTGAGACTATTTCGGCGGTGGCTGCTTTGCTGTCTGATGGTTTCGCAGCAATCTGTGCAGATTTTTCCGAAATAGTCCCGACAGCCTGAGACTGGGGTTCGGTGAATGTGGCCTGACCCGGTGGGAAGTTGCTATTCAAGGCTGTCGTTTTTGGATTGCCGGGGAGGGCTGACTTATCTGCCATGGTTGTTTTTTCCTTGGTTGTTTTGCTGTCATCATCAACAAGAGTATTAGTTCCCGGTTTTGTGCCGCTCAATACAGAGCTTTTGGGGCTGCCGGCGACAACTGAAGTGTCCACTTGAGTCGTTTTTTCGTTAGTCGCGGTTGTTTTGTCGTCAGCATCGACATAAGCATCGGTCATCAGTTTTTTTGTGTTTTCCCCGTTGGTTAGGAGTTTTGTGGTTGCGACAGTGCTATTTGATATTGGTATCTTGTCGTTATTTTTGCCTTGTCCGGGCTGGGTATCAGCAGTACCCTCGGGTATGTTAGATAAAACAGTTTTGGGTCCAAGTTGGCCATTGGATGTCTCCGGCAAAACGGTTTTAAGTCCAAGTTGGCCTTCGTCAGTAGTTACAAGAAGTTCGATTTCGGCTGATTTGGCTGCTTTTCCAGTAACAGGAGGGGATTTGTCAGCTTTTAAGTTGGTGAGCAATTGGGCGAGTTCATAGCCGGCTTTCGGCTTGATATTGGTAATGGTAGGGAGACCTTCTTTGCCTTTTTGGACCGTTTGACGGTATTGTGCCAACCAGCTCTGTACTATATCCGGCTGGACGGCCGTGTGAGAGGCAGGGCCTTGCTCTTTTAGTTTTGTGTTATCCTGGTCTTGCTGGGTCGCTTCAGTTGCTGCTGTTTTACGAAGCGTATGGCTAAAATCTTGTTTAGGCTTGTTTATAGGCTCATTTTGGGCGATAGAAGGCGTATTATCGGTCGTTGTTAATCCGGGAATGTGAGAAGGTGGTGGAGTATCATCTGCCACAGAGGAAAACTGCGTAGCATTTGTGAGTGTATTAGATTTGGATGCAGGAGGGGCCGCGACGGCTGTTACCGTGAACAACGTATTATCGATTGTCAACAAGTTCGTGTACATACACCATAACCCATAAAGCCGGCATTATAGCAGCAACTGTTGTGCCAGTATTTGTGGAGCGACCACTTGTAAATGATAACCGCTTGCTAATATTGAACTTATGAATATTGAAAAGATGGCGGTTGAACAAAAATACCCTGCTGTTAGCGGTGTGGGTGGAGAAATATTCCTGGTGCAGGAAAGAATTTCCGGGGTGGGTTGAGGATAAGCAGGTTCAAGGGCTTTGCGAGAAGTGAGAGCATGTAAAAAAGCACGCCATTGTATAAAATCCTGACATTACTGCTGCCTCTCAATAAGCGATTGTTCGGACTTAAAGTGGTTTTTCATACAAGATAGGGGTTAATATGCTGAAAATGAATGGTTTTCGGCGTTTGGCACGATTCTTGCTTATGTATCTTGGCAGACAAGGTTTGTGCAGGGACCCCGCTTTGCGGGAATCCATAGATATTGGGAAACTTCAGATGTCCAAAACAAACAGCATAATAGCTCTTATCGAAGCCGGTATAAGGGCTGAAGGCCTTCGCCAGAAAGCGATCGCCAATAATGTTGCCAATATTGAAACTCCGGGATACCGCAGGATTGATGTCAAGTTTGAAGAGTTACTTACCAAATTACTGGATTCATCCGGCTCAGTTGACCTTAGTAAGCTTGAGCCGCAGATTTATCGACCCAGACAGACACCGGTAAAGTCAAACGGCAACGACGTTAGTTTGGAAAACGAAGTGGGAGCATTGATTAAAAACAGTCTTCGCTACAAGACATATATTCGGCTGCTCAATAAGAAGTACCAGGGGATTGAATTGGCAATAAACGTAGGTGAACGGCAGTAATCCATTATTGGTTGCCGTGGCACGGCCATCTTGGCCGTGTTTTCACTCCACAGGACGCCTTACGGCGGGGCTGGAAGCCCGTGCTACGGCTTGAAAACAATTGAAAAGGGGACAGAGCAAATGGAAGTTGACAATCTTTTCGGTCCTATTGATATAGCGATTTCGGGCTTGCAGGCGCAGGGCAAATATATGCAAGTGATTTCGTCGAATGTTGCGAACGCCCGTACAAGTGATGCCGGCAAGGGTGAGCCTTATCGCAGGCTCGAAGCGGCCTTCAAATCAGAAGGTGATTTGGGCGGTGTTAAGCTGGACAAAATACTTCCGGATATGAGTGATTTTCTTAGGGTTTTCGACCCCAGCAATCCTCAGGCGGATGAGGAGGGATACGTTGCAATGCCCAATGTAAATTTGCCTCTTGAGATGATGAATTTGAATATTGCAACACGGATGTATCAAGCCAACGTAGCGGTCTTGAAACGTTACCAGCAGATGGTGGATAACACACTCGAATTACTTCGATAAGTTAGGGAATAGGCTATGGTTAACTTGAATGCAAATGTAGGTGGGATACCAAACCTAATGAAGGGTCTTTTGGAATCCCGCTCTGTACAGCCCAGGACCAATCTCGATTCTTCTGGTATGCCGAAAGTGGAGAGTGCCGACGACAAGAAGGCAGACTTTGCTGATGCGGTGAAAAACTACATATCCAAAGTTGATGACCTTCAACAGTCCTCAAATGTGTCTATAAAGGATTTGTTATCGGGTAAGAATGAGGATATCACCTCAGTAATCTCGGCGGTGGCTAAAGCTGATATAAGTTTTAAGCTTCTTGTGGGCGTTAGGAATAAGCTGATTGAAGCGTATAAGCAAACTATGAATATGCCATTGTAATTGATTATCGATCATTTTTAACGTTTTTTTCCGAACATCAATTATCAATAATCAATTAATGAAAAGGCTTAATGAACTTTTTCCAAAAGATAAGTGCGGTTTGGCGAAAGATAGGTCTCGTTCAGCGGGCCTTGCTTATTGCTCTTTTTCTTACATTTGTTGCTGCCGGTGCTCTGCTTACTTATTGGGCCAGAAGGCCTGATATGAGAATGCTATACCAGGAAATTGCACCCGAAGAGGCGGCTAAGATTACTGAGAAAATCAGTGATAAAGGCATTGCTTATGAGTTGCGAAACGGCGGGACAAGTATCTACGTGCCGAGAGAGCAGGTTTATCAGCTTCGTTTGGATATGGCAAAAGAGGGCCTTCCGATAGGTGAGCAGGGCGGGTACAAGATATTTGATAATGAAAAAATCGGCGTCAGCCCGTTCGTCCAAAGCGTCAACCTCAAGCGGGCACTACAGGAAGAGCTTGCCAAGAGCATCCAAATGATAGACGGTGTCATTCACGTGCGTGTCCATATAGTAAGTCCTGAACAAACGCTTTTTACACCTGATGCCGGTAAAACCACCGCTTCTGTTGTTCTTCGACTAAGACCGGGTTATAAATTAAGCGCTTTGAATATAGCGGCAATTACTCATTTGGTCTCAGGCAGTGTTGAGGGGCTTACATCCGAAAATGTTACCGTGATAGACAGCCAGGGCAATCTTCTTTCTCGTGAGTCTGACCCAGCTATGGCCAGCGGGGCAAGCACTGTTCAGGATTACAGGGAAAGGGTGGAGCAGAACTTAGCGAACAAGGTGGAGGATATGCTTGCTGCTGTCTTGGGACCTGGGCGGGCATCGGTAAAGGTCAGTGCCATTATTGATATGAACAGCGTCAGCACCGTTATGGAAAAGTATGAGCCAAAGGGAGTTGCTGCAAAAGAAGAGATTAAAAGCGGTTCTGAAACCGGGGCCGGCACACCATCAGCCGAGGGCGGGCCGGCTATACAGGGTAGCACAAAGAAAGATGAAACAATTACTACCGAGTACGAAATCGGCAAGACTGTAAAGCAGGAGGTTATTTTGCCGGGCCAAATAAAATCTCTGAAAGTAGCGGCGTTTGTTGACTTGTCGATATCGGACGCTAATGATGCAGGCTCTGGTAATAGTGCTGCAAAAATAATGCAAGAATCTGATGTGGTGGCAATTATCCAAAATGCTCTTGGTCTTGAGGATGCAACCGCAATCAAAGTAGTTGATGTTAAGTTCAATCGTCCGCTTGAATCACTGGTTGAAGAAGAGCCGTCCAGTTGGCCTCGTTATATAGCAATTGCCCGCCAGGCTTCTTTAGGCATTATGGCAGTTTGCGCGCTGCTCGTTCTTCGTATGTTCCGTCGTGCAAAGAGTAAGGTGACATCGACTGCCGCAGCAGGCCAATTGCCCGAAGCTGAAGGGGCCGCCGGGTTTCTTCCAGGGGGAGTCGGGAGCTCGGAACCATTAGTTTTGCGCAGACAGATAGCCAGTGCTTTGGAACAGGACCCTGAGCACGTCAAGCAATTGTTTGCCAGTTGGCTCGAAGAAAAAGGGGACTAAAGGTCGTGGTGCGTGAATCGTGATGCGTTTAGCGAAAAATAAGCGACACGATATACAGGATGCGAATATCGAATGCTGAACAAGGAATATCAAATTTCGAATAGAAAATTTCTTCCAGCGAGATACAAGATGAGTACCCGTCCGTTGCGAGCTCCTGAAAAGCCCAAACGAGATACAAAAATGGCATTGACGGGTAAACAAAAAGCTGCAATGTTGTTGATGAGTCTGGATACGGCAACTGCTTCTGAGCTTCTCAAAGGTGTTAATGCCGAAGTGGTTCAGGAATTGGCGGTGGAATTGGCGCATCTGGATGCCGCCGGTCTCAGCAGGAACAGGCAGAGCTTGAAACTTGCCCGGCAGTTCTGTGATTCACTGCAGACCAAACATGGTTTTCGCCTGAGGGGCTTCCTGAAGGAATTATTGAGGAGTACCGTAGGTGATGAGAAGACAGAGCAGATTCAAACCGGAATACAGGAGCTGCTGTACAAAGACGACCCTTTCATATCTATTCGTTCCGCCGGGTCTCAAACGGTAGCGAAAATTCTGGAGAATGAGCACCCTCAGACTGCTGCGGTGGTTTTATCGGAGCTCCCTGAGGAGAAAAACTCGGAGGTGCTCAGCTTTTTGGACTGGGGTATCCGGGTCAGTGTTGTCAACAGGATGAGCAGTTGTGGGCTTATGAGCGCCGAAGCAAAGGCACGGATAGCAGAAACAGTTTGCAAACGTCTTGAGGCTATTGTTACCCCCGTGCTTTCTTGCGAAAGCAAGAACGGGGGCGCAGGTGGACCTTTACCAGCACAGTCCGGATTATCTTTGAGGAAATTGGCTGTTGTTTTGCGAAACCTGGGTAAAGAGATTCGAGATGGTCTGCTTGGCGCCATACAGGGAAAAAACAGGCAGGCTGGTGAAATGGTGGCTGACTTGATGATAGTTTGGGAGGATATTCCACAAATTGCCGACAGCTCGTTGAAAGAGGCCTTGAAACAAATTGATGTAAGGAAGTTAGGGCTGGCATTGGTCAAGGCCGACGATAGATTCTTTCAGAAAATAAAGTCCAATATATCCGGGCCAATGGCCGTTTTGCTGGATGAGGAAGCGGTTTTTATGTCAGCTTGCGAAAAGAAAGATGTTGAAGAAGCCAGAGAGGAAATTGTCCGGGTCTTGCGCGAAATGAACGAGAAAGGTGAGCTTGCATTTATAGAAAAAGAATGCAGTGCTTGACAGAATTGCAGGCCTATATTGCCGGTAATAAAAATCGCCGGAAGGATATTAGAGCGAAAAATTCAAAAGAGGGATTAAGTCAGCGATGTTAACAGGTAAACAAAAAGCTGCGATGTTGTTGATGAGTCTGGATGCTGCCACTGCTACTGAGCTGCTCAAGGGACTTGATGTCGAGGAGATTCAAGAAATTGCTATGGAGATTGCGCGAATCGACGCGTTGGTGCAGGGCGACGCCAAGGAACAAGTGAAGGTTGCCCATGAGTTCTGTAGCTCACTTCAAAAAAAGCAAACTTATAGATTTAATATGAAAACTTTTTTCGACGAAATGCTTGTAAGCGTCCTTGACAAAGAAAGGGCTGAGCAAATCCAATCCCGGGTTAAAAAAGCTACGGGTAATAAAGACCTGTTCGTGGATATTCGTCTGGCCAACACGGACGAATTAGTTCTTGCATTGGAAGGTGAACATCCGCAGACGATAGCTGTGGTGCTGTCAGAGCTGACTCCAAAGAAAAGCCAGGAGGTCCTGGCGCGTTTGAGCGAAGAAGCTCGACTTAAAGCTGTGTGCAGGATGACGAATCCGGAATTCATGGGCAGCGGAGTGAAGCAGCGAATCGCATTTACGTTTAGCAAACGGCTGGAGAGTTTCAAAGGAGAGGCTCTTCCGGAAAAACCGGAGCAGACTCTGCGAAAACTGGCTATTGTATTAAGTGGTCTGGAAAAAGACCTGCGAAACCGAATGCTTGATGAGCTCGGCAAGCATGACGAGGAAACCTCCACTATGGTAAGGCGTTTGATGATAACCTGGGAAGATATTCCGTCAATAGCAGACAGGTCTATGCAGGAAGCGCTGCGATCCGTCGAGCCGGGGAAATTGGCGATGGCACTTTATGGAGCAGATGAACAGATCGTACAAAAAATACGCTCAAATATATCTGAGCGGGCTGTGGCTATGCTTGAGGAGGAAATTTCACTGATGCAGGAGCCGCTGGCAAAAGAAGTTCTTGATGCTAGAGAAGAAGTTGTCGGTCCGCTGCGAGAAGCCAATGAGGAGGGTAAACTTAGATTAGTAGGGCGGTAACAGAATGTCACAGACACTTACAATCCATCTTGAAAAGCCAATTGCGTCGGCCGAAATTATGGATGATTCTGCCGGTCCTGGCGGAGTCGATTCAGCAGCAAATGCCGAGCGAATTCTGATACGGGATTCGGAGGCTCAAAAAGCAGCTTTTTCACAGGCTTGCCAGGCACTTAATGCCGTCGTTGCCAGGCTCAATGAGTGTTACGACAAAGTATTTGTCGAGCACAAAGAAGAAATTGCCAAACTTTCGGTGGAAATCGCCAGAAAGATTTTGATGCAAAAAGCCGAAGATGGGGACTATGAAATAGAATCTATCGTCAAAGAAGCACTCAAAAATTCTCCGACGCGCCAGGATATAGTAGTGCATTTGAATTCTGAAGACTTTGCGCAATGCCGCAAGGCTCAGCAGGATGAAGCAGACGGCGCCTTAGCCGGCATTAAGTTTGTTTCTGACCCGAAAATAGGGCGGGCTGAATGCCTGCTCGAGAGCCCAAAAGGAATAATCGAATCGTTGATTAATGAACATCTGGAAAGAATTGGTAAAGCACTTAAAAAGGCAGAATGAGTTATGGCTACGAGCCCCGTTAGAAATTTTGCAAAGGGTAATGTGACGCCGTCAGAAGTAGGGGCGGGTCGCGAACCGCCCCTACCTGGCCTGACGGTTGAATCTACCGGGTCGATACAAGAAGGAAAGATTTCTAACGGGGCGAGTAAGGTTGGTAACAGTTTGATTGATTTTGAGAAGTTTCACTCGGCGCTGCGCAGCGTGAATTTGTTGGACTGTCAGGGTTTTGTGGTCCGGGTCTCCGGCCTGACGGTTGAATCCACCGGTCCGGTAATAGGCTTAGGAGAGCTTTGCGGTATCCAGATACGTGACGGTCGGCGTGTGTTGGCTGAGGTGGTAGGTTTCCAGAATGACCATCTTATCCTGTTGCCGTTGGAGCATATAGAAGGTATATCACCGGGCGATACGGTAACAGCCCGCACTACTCCACGCCATATTACCCTAAGTGAAAGTGTTTTAGGTAGAGTTGTGGATGGGTTGGGAGAACCTATAGATAATAAAGGGCCGTTAACAGGTGCTGATAAGAAGGCATTGGATGCAAGCAGTCCGCCACCTTTGAGCCGGGAGAAAATTACCAGTCCCTTGGCTTTGGGTATCAGGTCGATGGACGGCGTATTAACCTTTGGCAAGGGGCAGCGAGTAGGTATTTTCTCAGGCAGCGGAGTGGGCAAGAGTGTTCTGCTTGGCGATATTGCCAATTCGAGTGAGGCAAATGTCAATGTCGTAGCGCTGATAGGCGAGCGTGGCAGAGAGGTTCGGGAATTTCTTGAGGGAGACCTCGGTGCGGAGGGTTTGGCACGCAGCGTGGTTGTCGTTGCCACCTCGGATTCGCCCCCCATTCAGCGAGTAAAGGCGGCGTTCGTTGCTGTTACAATTGCCGAATATTTCAGGGACAAGGGCAAAAATGTCTTGTTTATGATGGACTCGCTTACTCGTTTTGCCCAGGCCCAGCGTCAAATAGGTCTTGCCGCAGGTGAGCCCCCAGCGACAAAAGGCTACTGTCCGAGCGTTTTTTCGATAATGCCGAGACTTATCGAACGTTTGGGCTGTGCCGAAACCGGAAGTATTACAGGCATCTTGACCGTCCTGGTGGAGAACGATGATTTGGCTGACCCGGTGGCTGATAGTGCCAGGAGTCTGCTGGATGGGCATATAGTTCTGTCGAGAAAATTGGCTGAGAGGGGCCATTATCCTGCTGTGGATATTTTACAGAGTGTCAGCCGATTGATGCCTGCGGTGGTCAGCAAAGAGCACAGACTTGCCGCACAGAAGCTCAAAGAAATATACGCTATTTATATTGACGCCGAAGACTTGATAAACATCGGGGCGTTTTCGTCGGGCAGCAATCGACGCATTGATGGAGCGATAGCCTTGATTGACAGGATAAACAACTTCCTTATTCAGCCTGTTCGAGAGAGGACAAATTTCAATGAAACCGTCGAGCGGCTGACTGCTATTACCCGCTCGTGGGATGAGCTGCTGGGTGCCCGAGCCCGGTAAATTGCGTTCCGGGCGCTCGTCAGGTATTGAGAGTTGAAAATTGGAAATTAAATGAAACGGTTTGTATGGCGGTTACAGCGTGTCCTTGACGTAAGGAAAAAGGAAGAACAAAAAGCCAGAGCAGAATTGCTTGGGCTGACGGAAAGGTTAGCCCAGACACGAGGCGAGCTGCTGATGCAGCAGAAGATGTTAGAGGATATAATTAATGGTTTAACCGGGGAGAATCCTAAAAAGCGATTAGGCAGGCAAGAATTTTTTCTAAAGTTTTCAGCGGCAAGTGATGAGCAAATTAAGAAGCTAAAAGATAAAGTGAACGAGCTGGAATCACAACAAAGAAATAAAATTGCGGAAGTCTTAAAACTCAGAAGGTTCAGAGAAGGCCTGGAAAAATTGCGAACCGAAGCAAAGATGCGATTTATAAAGGAACAAGAGAAGCTTGAGCAAAAACAATTAGATGAGGGAGCTACAATTTCATTTGTTCGAAAAGCGCACAATAAAGTTAGGAGTTGAAATTTCGCAAAAGTCTTGTTAGGAGAAAACCAGTGAGTAAGAAACTGATAATAATCACAGCAGCAGCGGGACTGGCAAGTTTTGCCGGAGCGTTTGTCTTGGGGTGGCGTACTGAACCACCTTCAGAAAGCGTTCCCCATGAGTCGGCTCAGCCGACACTTGCCGCCGTGGAGACTGTTCCGGAATTACCCCAGCCGGGAGGCGGTATGGTAGGTGCTGTTGGCACGGCTTCCGACAGTGAGGAAAAAGCTATGACGGGAAAGCAGCTCAAGAATCTTGTCTTTGAGGTCAGGGAAAAAATGCAGGAGTATAACGATAAGCTCCAGAACCTTGAGGTGTGGGAACAGAGATTGCAGACGGCCCAGGATGTCTTAAAGGAGGACGTTAAAAACCTCAATAATCTGCGAATCGAGCTTGCTTTAATCGTCACCAGTCTCAAGGATGAACGTGATAAGCTGCTCAAAAGCAGGCTTGAGGTTGCCCAGACCGAGAAGGACAACCTGGTATTGATAGCAGCGACCTATGACAAGATGGATGCGTCCAGTGCCGGCAAGATAATGATTAGTATGTGTACGAGCCAAACGCAACCTGACAAGGTTGATAGTCAGGGCAGTGGTTTTGATGAGGCTGTGAAAATTCTGTACTATATGACTGATAGGACCAAAGCTAAACTGTTGGCTGAGTTAACTACTACAGAGCCCAAGCTGGCAGCATTTTTGACCCGGAGATTAAAAAAGATTGTAGAAGGAAACTAATGCTGTGGACATTGCAACGATAATAGGAATACTTCTTGGTTTTTTGGTTATTGGATGGGCTATGCTGCTGGGGGGCAGTTTGCGGATATTCTGGGATATGCCTTCAGTAGCAATCACCATAGGCGGGATGCTGTGCTCTACACTTATACATTTCTCACTGCCGCAGTTTTTAGGGGTATTTTCGGTAATCAAGAAAACAATCATTACCAAGGTCCCCTCTGCTTCAGAGATAATCCAAAAAATGGTCAACTATGCAGCTATCAACAGGCGCGATGGAGCATTGGCTTTGGAGCAGGAATTCAGCAGGATAAATGATGTGTTCCTCATCAAAGGTCTGCAGATGCTGGTGGATGGGCAGGGCCCAGAGGAAATCAGAGAGCTTATGTCTCTGGAGATACAGTATCTTCAGGAACGCCATTCAAACGGCAAAAAAATCCTCGAATTTATGGGCAGCGCAGCCCCTGCTTTCGGGATGATAGGCACGCTTATCGGCCTTGTTCAAATGCTCAGAAACCTGAACTCACCGGACCAAATCGGCTCTGGGATGGCGGTAGCTTTAATCACTACCTTTTACGGCGCATTGTCAGCCAATCTTATATTTTTACCGCTGGCAGGCAAATTAGGGATTTATTCCAAGGCAGAAACAATAGCAAAGGAAATGGTTGTGGAAGGCATCTGTGCTATTGCCAAGGGCGATAATCCAACCAATGTCCGGGAGAAGTTGCAAGTGTTTATCTCGCAGAGTAAACGCGAAACAGTAAAAGCCACTGTATAATGGGACAGGATAGAAGACAACCAGAAGAAGAAGAAGGACCAAGTGCACCGACTTGGATGATAACCTTCAGTGATTGTATGAATCTGCTGCTGACATTTTTTGTGCTTCTGGTAACGTTCTCATCCTTCGATACAGGGGTTCTCACAAACCTGGGAACTGTTTTTCGTCGGATTTTCCCCAGCTTTATTGGCCAGAAGAATGAAATACCCAAGGACGCTTTTTTTCCGACAACTTTAATTGTGCCCGTAGAGGCACACGAAAAAGGCAGCGAGAAGCCCACTCTGACAAGAGGACCCGAGGACAACTTGAAAGTGGAAAGCCAGCCCACCGATTTCCGCAGCAGAAAAATATTTCTGCTGCCCTCCAAAAACATCTTCTTGGGGAGAGGAACGGCCATTTCGTCGGCAGGCAAAAATATTCTGGCGACTATGGCATTGTTTTTGAAAGAAGTACCCAGCCGAATAGTCATCATTGAAAATTGTTTGGGTGACCAAGCCAATGAACAACTTGCCCTGCAGCGAGCATGGACAGTAGTAGAATACCTTACAACGAAACAGGGTCTTGACAAAAAGCGGTTAAGTATATCGGCAGCGAGCATTTTACCCAAAGATAGCTTGGAGAATAACCGGGCAACTGATACAAAATCGGAATCTGAACGCACACTTGAGATAGTTTTGCTGGAACGGAGTATATACAATTGAGCCACAAAAAAATACCCGAAGAAAAATTTCAGGTACCGATATGGGTTATTACGTTCTCGGATATGACAACGAATCTGCTGACATTTTTTGTTTTGCTGGTGAGTATGGGCAGTATGCGGGACAAAACCCTTTTTGACCAGGGCCAGGCGATGAAATTCCTTGAATCAGTCAAAAGCGGATTTGGATTTAAAGAAAAAATAAGTTTTGGAAACATCGGGATTAAATATCACATAACTAACCCCGGAGAGCTATCCGAAGGTAGGACCATAAATGCAAAGGAAGAAGAGATTCGTCGGCTTTTCAAAAACTTGAGCCGGTCTATGAAGACTATGCCCTCACAAATAACCACCCCAAAAACCAACTTTTCAGTAACCGATATTCACTTTGGCGCCGGCGAGGCAATTCTGAATGAGCCAGCGGAGAGATTTTTGACAGAATTTTGTTCGCATTTACAACAAACTTTTACCTCCGAGCCGATTACTCTGTATGTGCTTGGCCTGGCTTGCGATGAAGCAACTGAACGAGAGCAGTGGATACTTTCAGCCCGGCGTGCAAAGGCGGTGGCGGATTATATGCGGGATATTTTGTCTTCGGAGTCGATTTCACAAACGCAAAGCAGTACATTTGGAGACTGGTCTAAATGGTCTGTTTATTGGTGGGGAGCTGGGCCGGGGGGTGATTGGGTGCGACAGGATAGCCCGATTTCCAAACAATCGCAGATACTAATCGCAGTCCTCAGGGCGGACGATTAAATTATGCCCGTGTCAAGTTTTTCGACATTTTCTCTGATTATGCGCCAATTCTCGCATCGAAAGTCCTGCTGACGACCTGCTAATGCCCATTTTGGCATTTCGGCACGCCATTTGCACATGAACTAAAGTGAACTAAAGTACCTAAAGTGAGCAAAATAAAAAAATAATTTACAACTTTAGGCTCTCTAAACCTTAGACACTTTAGGCACTTTCTAATTTGGTGTTTTGCAGGGACCCCGCCTTGCGGGAATCCAGCGTGGTAAGATACAAGAAAAAAATCGGTGTTTTTTTGATAACAGTTGCATTGGGCAGCGGTGTGCTATTGGTCTGCTCGGCTCAATCGGCTGCCGATGCTGAAAAGCACGCTTCTCCGCAAGGAGTCCTTAGGACTAACGGGCGTGGAACAGAATTGGGAAATTCACCTGTAATCGCGTCACCGCAGGTGCGAGCAAAATCCCAATCTGGTTCTTTATTTGAAAATGACCCCAATTTTTCGAGAAGAGCGAGTGATGGATTGAGTACCCGAGAGCTGTTCTTTAAGATGATGGTTTCGGTTTTGTTCCTTGTTGCTCTGGGCGCAGCGGCGATTTACGTTTCAAAAAGGTTTCTGCCGAAGATTACTAACCTGCCCGGCAAAGAAATTCGTATCGCCGAAACAGTTCATCTCGGGCCGCGCAAGGCAGTGCATCTGCTCGAAATAGGCAATCGACGGTTGCTTATAGGCAGTACGAATGAGAACATCACAAGATTAGCCGACTTAACTAATGCCTTAACGGATAACGAAATTAGAAAGTGACTAAAGTGAAAAAAATATTCCATAACTTTAGGCACTTAATATTCTGGATATGACCAAACATTTCGTTTAATTGAGGATATACATGACCGGCAAGCTTATCAGAATGTTTTTTCTGGTGTTTGTTGTTTTGATACCAGCAGGGTTGTCTTTGGGCCAGGATGTAAATATGGTGCCAATTAAACCTGTGCAGCCCGGCAGTACTTCCGTGACAAGTGCCCCCGCAAACGGTGTTCCAAGCATTACAGATTTGATGACGCTTATAGATAAGGCAACGACCAACGAGACCAAAGGTAAAGATTGGTCAACACCTGTCAAACTTGTAATTATCTTTACCGGCCTGGCGATCCTGCCGAGTCTTTTGGTGATGATGACTTCCTTTACGAGAATAGTTATTGTTTTGTCTTTTATTCGACGTGCTTTGACCACGCAGAGCATACCTCCTACGATTGCGATGATGGGTTTGGCTTTATTTCTGACGTTGTACACAATGGCTCCTACGTTCTCCAAGGCCAACACGAACGCCATCCAGCCTTATCTTGCGAACGAGATTGATTTTCAAACGGCCGGTACCAGAGCCGGCGATTGTATCAAGGAATTTATGCTTCGGCAGAGCAGGGAAGCCGATTTAGCTCTTTTTGTGCGGATGGCAAAGATAGAACCACCAGCAAGTCCGATGGATATAGATTTGCATATAGTTATTCCGGCATTTATTATCAGTGAATTCCGCACTGCATTTGAGATAGGTTGTCTTTTGTTTATTCCTTTTCTGCTGATGGATATAGTTATTGCAAGTGTTTTGCTGAGTGCCGGTATGATGCTGCTGCCGCCGATGATGATTTCGCTGCCCTTGAAGCTGATATTATTCATTCTTGTTGACGGCTGGGGGTTACTGGCCGAGAGTCTTAGCCTGAGTTTCAAATAACGTCAAGTGTAAAGTCCCTAAAGTTTGGAGTGCCTAAAATTAAAAATAATAACTTTAGTTCACTTTAGGCACTTTCTAATTTCGTGAAGAGGTGCGTATTATGGATGGTAGTTTCGTTCTTTACCTGGGCCGGCATACTCTCGAGACGGCTTTGCTTTTAGCTGCTCCGATTCTGCTGACATGTATGATTGTAGGTGTGGTGATGACATTGTTTCAGGCGGTTACTTCCATACGTGATATGACCTTGACGATAGTGCCTAAGCTTTTGGCTGTTGGTATTGTTATATTGGTTTGTGGCGGTTGGCTCCTGGACGTGATACTTAGATTTACCATCGAAATTTTTGGCCATATCCGGAATATCGGATACTGAAGTGCCTAAAATTTGAAGTGCCAAAAGGTGAGGATATCAGGGAATCAGGAAATCAGTCTGTAGAATATCAGACAATCAGGATACCAGGAAAAAAACAAATTCAACCTGATATCCTGATAACCAGATACCCACTACCTGATAGTCTGATACGCTGATAGCCTGAATTTTCAGCTCACTTTAGGCACTTTAGGCATTTTTATGGAACTGATAATCGAAAAACTTCTTGGTTTTGTAATGGTGCTGACAAGGATTTCAGCATTTTTTTTGGTACTTCCTGTTTTTGGGTGGGATAGCATTCCTGTCAGGATAAAGGTTGCGGTAACTGTTCTGGTCACGATTTTTTTTTCGATGATAATACCTGTACCTATCGAGTCAGGGCAAATCTCTGTCGTCAAGGCAGTATTGCTTCTGGCCAACGAAGCCACCTATGGGCTGGCTCTGGGTCTAATCGCTACTTTTGTATTTGCAGCGGTTAAATTCAGCGGACACATTATCGAACAGCAGATGGGTTTAACTATGGCCCAGATTCTGGATCCATTGACCGGTGAGGACACTCAAGCACTGGGTGCCTTATTGGAGATGATATTTATACTCTTATTTCTCAGTGCTAATGGTCATCATTTGTTTTTGTTGATTATCTCGCGAAGTTATGAGACGTTTCCTGCCGGCAGTATCCCGACAATACCCGTTATGGCCGGTGGCATAATTAAGGCTGGTTCGACACTGTTAATGGTCGGCTTGAAATTGTCCGCACCGATATTAGCAGCACTTTTGTTGTTGATGGTTGTATTGGCTGTCTTTGCACGTATGATTCCGGAAATGAACATTATGTTTGAAAGTTTGCCGATGTGTGTAGGTCTGGGATTGTTAATGGTGGTGATATTTTTGCCGTTTATTAATACGTTTGTGGCCGAATTCGCTGATTGGATGGGCAAACTACTGCCCTTATGAGACCAGCGACCACAGACTTCAGACTCAAGACCACAGAACAAAGTCGTTTGTCTTGAGTCTTGCGTCTTGAGTCTTTTACTAACATCGGGGACAGATTATGCCAGAGCAAGCTGCCGAAAGGACAGAACAGCCAACAGCAAGGAGATTATCGAAAGCCAGACGCAAAGGGCAGGTACCACAGAGTGAGGAGCTGACATCGATTGTAACACTTCTGGTGCTGGTGGCGATGGTTGCTCTATTGGCACCGAACTTGCTGAGTTGGTTTATGATACAAATTAGGCAGGGAATGTCGTGCGAGAATGGCATTTTTGCTGACTGCAGTGGGTTTTTGGATTTCGTTAGTAGAAAAACTATCGATTTGATACTTGTTATTTGCCCTATTCTCGCGGCACTTTGTGCGGGTTCTTTTGTAGCCACCGTCGCTGTCAGCGGACTGAATTATACGCCGGGGGCTTTAGAATTAAAATTCGACCAGTTCAATCCTATCGCAGGGTTAATGAAACTGGTAAACGCTCGTTCTCTGGTGAAACTCTTATTGTCCGTACTAAAGCTGTTTTTCATCTCACTCATCGTTTGGTTGTATCTTCGGAGCAAGCTCGATATGCTTGCTTCTCTTCGATGGGCCTGGTCAACGCAAATACTTGCGGTTATCGCAAAGTTAATACTTGGCCTGATGATACGCATTGGCATTGCACTGTTGGCTATGGGTATTGCTGATGCCTTATATCAGAAATGGAAATACATTCAAGAGCTGAAGATGACAAAGCAGGAGGTAAAACAGGAGCTCAGGGATACAATAGGTTCACCTGAGGTTAAAAGTCGAGTCCGACAAATTCAATTTCAAGCGGCCTTGAAGCGCATGTTGCATGGAGTGCCCAAGGCCAGTGTGGTTCTTGTCAACCCAACACATGTTGCTGTTGCGCTGCGTTATGAGGCAAAGACGATGGAAGCGCCTGTAATGGTGGCCAAAGGGGCAGACCATTTGGCGGAAAAAATCAGGGAAATTGCACGGGCTTACGGTGTGCCAATTATACGAAGGCCCGAGCTGGCCAGAACAATATATGCAACGGTCAAACTCGGCAATCCTGTACCCGAGACCTTGTATGTGGCGGTAGCAGAAGTGTTAGCTTTGATTTATCGTTTACGTCGTGGAAAGGCAGGCTCCCAGACGTAACAACAGGTGTTTGGGTGTTCCCTCCGATAACTAACCGGGTGAAAATCCAAACTATGTTCTTACCTTTATGTCATAGACCGAAACCTAAGGCGCCCATTTGTTGTTGTATTAAAGCTAAATTTTTCTCAAGACGGCTAAATCGAGCTATCAATCTTTCTTCTCTTATAGTAAGGCGGTATTCTTCGTTTTCGATCCTTTCCTGTAAATATTTTATTTGGTTGTTCACATGTTTCTGGTCGATTTGAATGGAGCCGGTTGTTACCTTGAGCATTTTATCCAGTGCATCCTCTATTGCACCGGCAAAGCCCTGCTTTACCCTGACGGTGGCGGTGAAAGTGCCGTTCTGACTTAAGTCAACGCTGAGTTGAAGGGCGTTCTCGGGGTACATAGGAGCACCGTTATCGTCAAAGGTGCTGTTGCCGGTAATTATATTGCCGCTGTATGTTGCATCGCGGTAGGTTGATTCGGTTGAGAGTTTGATTTTGGCGCTGGTGATTGCTCCGCCGCTTACCACCACCTCGACGTCGTAGCTGCCCGCTGTGGTATAATCGCTGCTGGCGCCGTAGAATTCAATAGTATTACTGTTGCTGCTGCCGGTCTTATCTGCTCCGATTATGGCCAGTACGCTCATATAATCTTCAGCTATTGCTTCATCAAGGACATTCATATCAAGATTCAATACTCCTTCCCTGTCGAGCTTAAAGCCGATATTAGCCGGCGTCAGGAACGTATCGATATCCTCTATAAATCCGTTGGTCTGGGCGATAAGCGGTGTGCGAATCTGCTGCCTTATGGTCGAGACGACGTAATCTCCCATTAGAACGCCGGCAGTCTTTAGAACGTCATTGTAACCGCTCTTTTCCTTAATATACTCGACGGCAAAGTTATAGGCATCAACCATTTTGGTTAGTTTGTCTTTTACCGATTGGATATCTCTGGTTAGAGTTATCTCCTCTCCGCTGGCATCAGTCGTATCGTGCAGATGCAGTGTTACGCCGTAAATGGCATTATCTACCGTATTAGAGCTTCTTTTAATCCAACCATAATTTTCGCCCTTAGTCTGTTCCACGAACGCGTAGTTCAAGGGGTCGCTTGGAGTTAGGTTGCCGGTATCAATCGAAATCATGGGAACATCGCCGGCAGTATCGTTGAACGTAAATATCGTAGCGCCACTCTGGCTCAACCTCGCGCCACTCACATCTATGTCACCAGGATTTACGTTTGACAACGCATCAAGTGCGTTCTTAATGTCGCCGGTGGTAGCATTATAGCTAATTGGAGCGGTTGTTTGTCCGTCATAAGTTAAGGTAAAGGTACCGCCGGTCGGCAGCGTGGTGGCGGTAAGCGTTTGCACTTCGGCAATTCCTGCTTGTGGGGTGGGGTAGCCGTCAACTCTTATTTCGCTGTCCTGAGCCGATTGGGTTTCGCTAAAATTCGTTTCCGCAAAACCCGTAAGGTTCGCTGTTGTGCTGCCGCCTTCTGTTGATACGGCCATAGTAGGTAGAGTCAATGTGGCTGAAGAGCCATTGGCGTTGTATGTCAGAGTGATTGAAAGACTGCTTGTGCCGTCGCTGTCGTCGGTCAAAATAATCTTACCATTTTCAAGGGTTGCTTTGGCAATTCCGTCAAAAGCATCGTTTATCTCAGCGATGAGATGACTAAGTTTGGTGTTACTGGTTATGCTGAGGTTCACCTGGGTTATTGGATTACCACTATGGTTCGTACCGGTTATTTGAATGACTTCGCCACCTTCCAGCGGATTTTCTCCAAATTGGTCGAGGTCCGTAATCTTTGTGGTAAGTGTAGCATTGTTACTGTTCGTAGTAAAAGCCGAACCTGCTTGCCATACTTCCGTGCTGCTTGCGTTGATAGAGATTTCATAATCGGAGCCGGCGTCATTGCCATTTAGCACCAAATGGTAAGCGTCGTTAAAGTACAGCAGGCTGGCTGTAACCCCGGGATTGTTCGCATCGTTATTGATTAAGCCGACCAGTTCCTCCAGTGTTGTAGTCGCTGTGGTTGTTAAGGTTGTTTCTTTATGGTTGTATGAGTAAATAAAAGTGCCGGCTCCTACGTAATCCTCGGCGTATTTTTTGCCGGTCGTGTGAACCCACCGCTCGGAATTAGCCAACCGGTTGATTATAACTGTATGATTGCCTTCAAAAGCGTTATATGATGCTTCAGCAGTCAATTTGTCAACATCGCTGGAGGCGACTGAAAAAGCGCGAAGTTCGTTGGCGTCGGAAAGAGCCCGAACGGAGTTTCTTAAGTTGCTGAGTTTGGTTTCCAGTGTGCTAAGAGCGTCTTGTCTTTCCTCCCACGTGCTTATGCGTTCTTCGTACAAGTTAAGCGAACGGCGCTCAATAGCCATCAGTTGCTCGATGAGTTTGGTTGTATCTATCCCTGTTAAAAGACCCGGAAGACGTAAAGTTGACATCTTTATCTGCCTTTTGGTTTAAGTTTTCATACCTTACGAAAATCTACAAGCACGGCTAACGCCCGCACCTCACGTAACTTATTATCGTTCAAAAACACATTTTGCTTAACGATTTATCTTGCATTTGCTTACCATATTTACATTTATTAAGAAACAACTTGCTGTGGTGCTTCAGCATATCTGGCTCGTATGAGTTTGGACTTTTGCAATAGCTGCCGCAGACCCTGGTTTTCCGGGTCTATTTTTAAACAGTCATTTAGCTCTGAACAGGCCTGGTCGAAGGCTGTTCTTGAATACTCCATTGCCTTTGTCTTTACATAATCTTGTCCTATTGCAAGGTAGGTCCCGGCAGTTAGGCATTTAGCATGTAATTTTCTCATCTGGGGCGCTATCTCGTCCCACGCAACATCCGGGAACAGCTCATAGTACGCGAACGTATCAATAAATCGCTTGATAACATCGAAATGAGACTTTGCCTTTTGGGCGGAGTAATTTCTTGAAAGACTGTCGCTGGTCATTCGGCGCAGATACAGAGCGCCCTTGAGATGATGTATTTTCAGGCCGTGCTTTACGAGCCGCCGCATCATATCGTAGTCTTCACCGACCAGCAGCTCCTCGTCAAAAAAACCGATTTTATCGAAAACGCTTCTTCTGATACAGGTTCTGAACGGCACTACCGGAAAGCCACAGCGGAATAGGTCTCTGATGAGAAATTTTCGGTCCGTGTATTCTGGTCTTTCAATCACTCGAATCGGTTTGGAGTTCTCATCAATAAGACAGTCGTCACAATAAACTAAGTCAGCATCGGGATGCTCCTCAAATTCCTGTAGATGTTTGGCGATGTAGTCTGGCGTTATCAGGTCATCTGAGTCGAGCTTAATTATGAATTCGCTTCTGGATTGTTTTATGCCGACATTGTGAGTTGCTGCAAGACCGCGATTTGCCTGACGAGAGTATCTAATTCTATCATCCTTAAATCCGAGTACTACTTCTTCGGTATTGTCGGTGGAGCCGTCGTTTATAATCAAAAGTTCGAAATTTCTGTAATTTTGAATCAGAACGCTTTCGATGGCTTCCTTTATATAGTCAACCGCATTATAAGCGGGTATTATCACCGAAACCAGTGGCTCTACTTGCGCATCACAGAAATTTGGCTGGTTATGTTCTGTGCTGACGGCGGGCAGTTCGATGTTCTCAAGTTTTGTGAGCACTGTGTGAATGCTGGCCTTTTGCTCTTCGGGCAGGTCGATATACTGATTCCCAAGCAGCTGCGAATAAATCTGCTTTACCTTATCGTATTTTCCCTGACTCACATAGCACTGAGCAAGCTTCGTGCAGACGCTCAAGTAACACTCCGCCATGTTACTATAGGTATTAAGCTCGTGGCCGGAGAGTTGTGATCTGCCACATTTCAAGTGCTGCGTCAATGATTCCAATATTGGTTCAAGTGTAATCTGAGCTTCGCTATATCTACCATCCTTTAAGTATGACGAGCCAAGTGCATAACGGTGCCCGATGGCAAATTGTTCAAGCACAACCGACTCAATTTTTTGTTGGTTGGCCTCCATCGGTATCAAGCCTCTTCTTCTAAGAGCATTTAACCTCGCCCTCTGACGTGATTGTGTGCCTATAGATGCTTTGACGGGGTCGTGGCTCTGTGAGTTTAGTAATTCTCTATACAGGTATAGGCACTGATCCACGAACTTCAGCTTCGCTACCTCCTCCATCTTGTAACAGATATCTCTGTCTTCAGAATAGAGTATATCTTCATCGTAACCAGAGGTCTTCAAATAGTCCCGCAGCTTGAAGGTCTTGAAATGACTTACCACATCCGCGTCAAGGTTCGTCTTGTCGGCTGGTATTTCAGCGCAGAATCCGATTTTTCTTGGTGTAAGGTCCTCATGACAGAAAACAAATTGTGAATATATAAGCCCGCAATCAGGGAACCTGACATGATATGAATACATTGTTTCAATCGCCGAACTTGTAAGGCAATCATCGCTATCCAAAATGCCAAAATACTCCGACCGAACGTTCTCAATGCCAGTCTTCAGTGCAGCGACATAGCCACGATTTTGGTCGTGTTGAATCAGCCGTATACGCCTGTCATTTAGATACCGCTTTATTATCTGTAGAGAATTATCAGTAGAATAGTCTTCAATAATGATTATCTCCCAATTTCTGAACGTCTGATTCAACACGGACTCTATGGCCTCAGCGATGTAATTTTCATTGTTGTAATTAGCCATAATAATAGAGAAATTAGGCTTTGGATCGGGATATTGCTCAAGAGGCTTTATTCCACTAATCTCAACCACATCCTCTGCTTTGGCTGTGCTCGATATGATAGGCCCTATTAAATACAGTTCCGCTTCTTGATGTGCTGCATTAGGTGTAAGGCCGATATACTTCTCAACGTCCACTGTCATCCCTTGCGAGAAACAATCTGCCAGTTCCTCTGATGTATAGTTATTGATTGTCCCATGCTTATTTTCATACACGTTCTGCACTATATTGACAGGATTTGCAAACGTCACAGATTCTTCATATGTGAGTAGATAAGGCAATGAATTATATAGATTCTTATTCTGGTTCATAAGGCTTTCTAATGTGTTAGGATTTACAAATTCATTGCGGTTTAGCAGTTGCAGCATATCCTGGCAACGATAAACTGAACTCGACACCTCCAGCGGATAACCAAAATCGTACTCGGCATCAGGCCAGTAATATTTTAGTATCCCCTTGCTAACTTTCTTGAACTGGGGCAGTGCTTGTTGTGAACTAAATGGATAACAGTAATTTGTGTTCTTGCCCAGCCGCAGGGAAAATCCGACTGCATCTTTTTCTCTCTGCAGAGCAGTGGTAATATCCCGTAAGCTGAAAGGCTTAACGAAGATGTTGTCATCAACAAGGAACAGGATGTAATCGTATTTCTCAATTACTGACAAAACTTGTTCTCCGAAGTTGCTTTCTTCGACGAAATTGATACCGGAAAACTTTTTCTTTAATTCAGCGTACTGTCCACCGTGTAGTTCATTCGATGTTTTATACAGCACAACCAAATCAATGGTATCCTCGTCTTTGCAGTGCAGCAAAAACGACTCAATCGTAGCCTGTAACTGCATCGCCCGATCTTTGCTAAATATAAGACCACCAATCCTGCTCATATTTGGGTCTCGTGAAATATTCCGGCCTACAGTCTGACACATATCTGTTCTATCGATGGTCAACAAAGGTGATTTCTCCGCTTCTACGTGATAACCGACAGTAAACTGATCGATAAAGCATTTTTCATCAAGTGCAAATAAATAACGCGGCAGCCACTCTTTGAATAAGTTTCGGATAAACTCAACGTTGTTACCGTGCAGATGTTGATGTTGTGGAAGCGTCCATGCAACTCGTGCACATTCCTGAGCAAGTAATTTAAAAAATCCGCCGTTTGGTGAAATTTCCTTGAGCTGCAATCCAAACTTTGGGAAAAAATGTCTGTACCATTGTGGCGATAATCCGCCATAGTAATGATAAGGCAACTGATGTAAGCCAGAACCAAGTGGGGCCGTCACGAAAATACTTCCACCGCGCTTCAGTATTCTCGACATTTCTCGCAAAGCTTCGATGGGCTCAGGAACATGTTCTAACACTTCAGTGCAAATAATTACGTCAAATGATTCATCTGCCACAGGAATGTTGGTGATATCAGATACATAATCTATTTCATTTTCCTGAAGATAGTCTGTCTCAAGAAAATTGCTTGGCTGCAGGTAGTTGTCTATGAAAAACACCTTGTGACCGTCGTTACGCAGTGAAGAAATCAGGAATCCAATTCCTATGGGTGGTCTTTTTTCGCCTGTGGAAAAAGGTGATTGGCTTGGAGCTGCAGACGTCGTAAGCAGGACTCGTTTCTTTTGTTTCTCACCCATAGAATGAGATATATTGACAACAGGTTTAATTACCTTTTTTTCCTGAGATAAAGGTGTATAACCTATATTCGACTGTCCCAATTGAATTTTGTTTACTTCATCAAATATCCCTTTTAATCTTTTTACCCAGGTGTGTTCTCTCAATGCTCTATGGTGACCACTATTTGCTATTTCCATTCGTTTATCATTATGCTTGAGATAATACGAAATCTTTTCAACAGCTTCGGTGATACTCTCGAAGCATTCTATTTCCTTTCCTATTTCATAATATTCTTCTATTCCATCAACATATTCTGTTAATAAGAACCCGCCACACATCGGCACTTCAAAAACTCTGCCTTTAATCTGCTTAACATCGTCGTTCAAGGAACTGCCACTAAAGTTGAGATTGATTTTACTGGCATTAAATACCTTGATTATGTCATTGAATTCCAAAAACTTTCCAAATCGTCTTCCAAATACAGAAACTGGCACACCACTATTTCTTAGGTAAAGCAGATTTTCCTGCCGCTTTCCGTAATTCTGTCCTACGAAACTAACATCATATACAAACTTAGAGTCGGTTTTTTTGTAATAATCCTGATTTGATGCCCATTGAGACCTTATAATATTAAGACCTGACTTAATATATTTATCAACCGAGTGCTTATCAGTAGTCACTGAACAGAAAACGTGTTTGGCAATTATTTTTGAATAATTTTCAAACCGCCAATGGTCGTCAGAAAACCAAGCAATTACTTTTATTCCAAAGGCATCGATAGCATCCAGGGTTTCCAGCTCTACTTGATCCTGATAGGTGTGTAACAGAACATAATCGGGCCTTTCTTTTCTTGCTACTTCGATGATTTCTGCATTCATCGATTCTTTTCCAATTTGTTTGATTTTTTCAATGTAGTTATAATTGATTACATTCGAAAAAATCTGTTTAAGAGGTTCATAGAAGTTAATATTGCAGTCGTAGTTAATACAACCTACGGTTAAAAATAAGATTTTTTGTCCTACCCCTGACATTTTCTTTTTCTCTTACTGTGTTTTTATCTTTCTCAAGAAACCTGAAGGGCACGATGTTATAAGATGTTTCTTCTCCTTTTCTTCATCCGTTTCAAAGTCACTTCTTATAGATAGGAATTGTCTTATAGCCTCATAAGGACCAGGTCCATATTCCGGAAGTATGGGGTGACCATTTACTGTTCCATCTTCAACAATCATATAGTTTCCTATAGTTACTATGTCAGAATACAATTCCATTTCTTTGAGAACATGCTCCTTGGAGTGGTCGCTATCGAGTACTACCATAGTGCTACTATTATGAACCATCATCTTTACATTTTCAACAACCGTAAGATCGGTGCTATCGCCTTCGATAAAATAGACTCTCTCCTTAAATACTCTGTGGTTTGGCATCTCTTTCCTTTTAAGATCAATTGTGATAACTTTCCCTCGACCTATCAATTCAAAGATCGAAGCAAAGAAAAGTGCTGTTCCTCCTCTATTGGTACCGCATTCTACTAAATAGTCAGGCTGGGTCTCCCATATTATTTCAGCAACATTAAACATATCAGAAGGATACTGAAGTATAGGAGTTCCCAACCAATATGTATTTTGAAATGGCTGAATCATTCCTAACTGTTTTGGATCATAATAAATCTTGTGAAACTCATCGATGGTGTTCTTAATAGCCGTCTCTTGTTTTTTATTTATATATTGAATTGTTTTAGCATAGAAATGGTCTATGCCAGCCTTGCTTAATTTTTTAGATAAATTCCCACCAAATTGTCTGTTGTATGCAAGCTTTTGATCCAGATAAAAAAAATTCTTGCTTCTTAAGATGCTACACCACATATCAATGTCTGCTGCCATTCCCGCGTTAGTATCAAAAACGCCAACTTTTTCGAAGTCTTTTTTTCTAAACAATATGGATGTTGGCCATCCTACCGGTCTTTTTTGTAAAAGATAATTTTCGATGAATTTTTCACCACTCTCTTTTGTGTTTTTGTTGAACAACCTATACGGATTGTTATCATCTTTTACGTTGCCGTTTTTATCGATTATGAAATAATCGCAACAAACAATTCCGACATCAGGATATGCATTTAGAATCTTTGCCTGTTCGGAAATGCAGTTATTTTCGAGTATGTCATCATCTCCCATTATTTTGATATATTCTCCTGAAGATAATGATACAGCTTTGTTCCAGTTCTTTATGAATCCTATATTATGTTCGTTTCTAATGAACATAATATTCTTCACGTCAGAGTAAGCCTTTGAGACATTTATAGTATGGTCTGTAGAGCCATCATCTAAAACCACAATTTCTATATTGGGGTAAGTTTGATTGATAGCCGAATCTATTGCCATTTTAAGGTAATTCGCTCTATTAAAGGTCGGGATTAATATTGACACCTTTTGAATTTGTTCTTTAGGAACAGCGTTTTTACATTTATAAGCAACAACGATGACAAAATCTTTCTTGTCAAGGTGGTCAACAATGTCGTGTGTTTGATAGTTCTGGTACATGAAAGATTCGGGCAATAGACTATTTGCGAACAACCATTGATTAATTTTTATCTCATCAATATAAAACGTCTGATGAAAACCCAGATTAATTGCTGCTGCACTTCTATCTTGTATATAAGGTGTTGAAATAATAAGTTTACCACCAGGTTTAAGTGCACGGCTAAAAATCCCAAACAATTTATCAATTTCCTCTTCCTTTAGATGTTCAATTGTCTCAAAGGAAACGATGTGATCAAATAGTGATTGATACTTTAAGTCTAGTAGATTTGCATGAACAAATTCAACATTCTTTATGTTATTATAGCGAGCTTTCACTTGTTTTATCACTTTTTCGTTAATATCTACGCCGATTACGTATCTGGATTTTTCTGACAACATAATACTGCCGTAACCTGTCCCACATGCAAAATCTCCAATTACTCCTCCTGGCAGAATGATAGATTTAGCGTACTCATATCTCTTGTAATGACTTTTTTGAGTTCTGCCTAGTTCATCAAATCTAATATTTTTTTTGTAAAATATATCGACGCGCTCGCCGTTGTCCTCTAAGTTAACGTCTGAATGGTGAAATGGATTTTCGACCAGGACAAAATTGTTATTCGCCGAAACACTCAGCCTTTCTCCAGAAGTCTCAAGCTCATTGATGGATTCCTCCAATACCAGTTTATCAAAAATAATAAAGCTCTTTACATAAAGCAGAAATTTGCCACTTGCTACCATTGCCGCCTCATTGAATAATCGCTCTTGACTTAAGAACCCACCAGGGCTTAAAACCTTCAGTGACGGTAAGAATGCTCTTAACGTTCCTTCGTTAATCTTGGTGTTATGGTCATTGATGACAATAATCTCGTAATCATCGGGCAGTTGCATTTCACTTAGGCAAAGCAAGTACGCATTGAGCCGAGAAAAATCACTTCCTGCAAGTAAGATAATAGAACAGCGTATCGCTGTTTTGGTCTTTACTTCCGTGTTTATTGCTAATGGCGAATTGACTCCAGTCATAAATTTGTTTCTCTTTACTCAAATATTGCTGCGATAGGCTTTGATGGTTTTTTTGCCCTTGCGGACCCGGCTTATCTCTTTGGCGGTTTCGGCCTTCTGAGCTGTAAGAGCAAGACATAGGTCCTGGTATAATTTTCGCAACCGCTCTCGCTGACTTTTAAATTCAGACGATTCAAGAACCCCCGACCGGGCGATTTTACTCACAAGAGAGCTGGCTTGCCTGCTTAAGACCTCAATTTCACTGATGTTTCCCTGACGGGCAAGCTCTATTTGCTTTTCCAGCAGGCTTTGCAGCTCGTCCGGCGGGTGTATCTGTCCATCTGGAATAATCTCCACACTATCGGTGCTCATTACACTCGAGCTCCTGTTTGGATTCCTTGTTTTATCTGAGCCAAACCGTGCTCGACCTCTTCCAGAAGATTAGCCGCATCTTTGTGGCTATTGTCCAGAGTTAATAAATCAAGGAGAATTTTTTTAGACTCCTTGAGCTTGCCGTCTTTCATATATAGCGCTGCCAGTGGGAACATAACGGAGGTATCGCCGGGGTGCATATTCATGTATGCCTCCAGATAGTGAATAACCTTTGCGAATGAGCCCATCTGGCAGGAGGTCTGAAACAGGCCCAGAAGGGCTATCAGATTGTCGGTGTCCAGCTCCAGGCTTTTAAGGTACATCTCAAAGGCCCGTTTGTAATCGGCTCTTTGCTGTGCGACCATAGCGAAGCCTGTATAGGCCTTGGCGCAATTGGCGTCCAGCCGACAGGCAACCCTAAAGGCTATTTCAGCATCATCAAGAAGATTCTTTTGCAGCGCCACTACTCCAAGCCCAACATAGGGATTCGGCTCATCAGGTGCTAAGACAGCAGCTTTTTCATAGTATTGTTGTGCCTGTGTGTAGTTGCCGACAGAAGTGTAACAGTCCCCCAGCTCCTGCAAAACTTCGTAATGCTGCGTTGAGTTGTGCTGTTCATCCGTATTATTTTGTGTTATGTCCATTGCAATTCTTTTCCTTCGAGTATTTGTTCTGCTTTTTCGAGTAATTTAATCGCCGAGTTAAAATCCTTTTTTTCGTGTTTGACCTTTGCCTCCAACAAGAGTGTATCCACCGTTGGTCGTTGACGGTTGACTTCACCGCTGAGTTCGGCTGCTCGAATGTAGCCGCCGGCTTTGAAGGATGCCTTTGCAGCTAACGTTTTCATCAACAGTTCGTTTTGATAATGCTCGGTGATATATTCAAACATTTCAGCAGCCTTTGACCAATTTCCGTTTTTTTCTGCTGACTTGGCTTTCTCAAGCAATTGGTCAAACTGAAACGGTATTTCTTCGGGTTGCAGGCGCCTTATCGAAATGCCGGCCGCATTCAGAGATTCACGCACCGATAAGTTTGGAAAGCTTCTGCGGGCATACTGTAACTCATTTTTTCTGACCGCTACCGCCCAGAGTTTATCTGTCGAATCTTCCAGCTCAAATCCCTCCTTGTTGACTGAGCTGTTGACCAGAGCATGGAGCGAATCCTCTACCCAGAATTCCCTTATGGGAAATCCGCTTGGTACTATGGCGATATATTCACCCTCACATCTGGCTAAAGCTGTGTCTATTCGCTCGGCCTGGGAAGACAACAGATTAACGGGCACAGGGATTATGTTAGGCATAACAGTATCGAGTTTTGCGAAATCCGCTGTCGGCAGTGGCAGATAGACCTCGTATGGATAGAAGGTGCGCTGCCAGATAGAACCGAGGGTTGTGCCTGCCTGCTTGTTCAATCGGTCTGTAGTAAAAATGATGGACATATCTCCGAGTTTAGTCCAGGGTTTGGGGGGCCTGGTGGTTCGTATCGTTAAAATGTTTCTGGTGTATTCCTTTTCATTCTTGCGCCACCGCACTGATATTCTGTCACAGTCACCGTCAGGCTGATAGAATTCACCGGTAATGTCGGGAACGTGGTGAAAATCTGAGAAGAAAACCAGCCGCCGAGTCATGTCCCAGTCAATTAAGATTTTGAGGTTATCGTTATATAGCCCGGTTTTTTCGAGCAAATCCTTCCGATGCATGAGGCTCACGTGCAGTACATGATTATAGTACAGCATAAAAAAACGGTCGAAATCCCTGCTGATTTCGACGACTTTGCTTAAAACCTTTCGGCTGCCGTCCGGGCACACTTTACAATGCACTTTATACAAATCACTGTATGCAACCTGGCAGTCGCTATTATTTTCAAGAGCATTCACCAGTGTCTCGATGTGATTAGGATAATATAGGTCGTCGTCGTCAAGGTAAGCAACATATTTGCCTTCAGCTCGAAGTAATGCTTCGTTGAGCGAGAAGGCCTTGCCGCGATTCTCTTTTCTATCGATAAATATTAACCGCTCGTCCCCAAATGAATTGACTATATCGGTTACGTCTTCACCGCCGTCTTTTATTACGATTATCTGAAGATTTCGATAGCTCTGGCGCACAACGCTGGCCAGAGCCTCGGCTAAATATCGGCGCCGATTAAAAGTCGGGACAAGCACAGTAACAGCCGGCCCGGCCTTTTTGGGGGTCCCCAAAACCGCCTCATTGTGTTTTGGTAATCTCTCGTTATTTTCTGACATTCCAGGAGTATCTAACATTTTCTAAATAGCTAAGAATTACACAGTCAAATTATTCTCGAACGTTGGAGCGGAAAATTCTGCGGGTAATCTAATCTCTTCAAAGTTCCAATTTTGCGAGCTATTGTAAAGCCAAGGCTCTGCTTGTTGCGAATCTATCTCGGTTTCAAATTGTGTGAAAACGCTATTGATTTCACTCAATTGTTTCTGTAAGGAATAATTCTCTTCGATGAATTTGCGGTATCTTTGTGGCTCGTATGATTCAGAGCAAATCTGTCTGCAGAATTCTTCTGAGATGTTGAATAAAAACTCTGAGGGAAATATCTGGTCTGCACCTGGGAAATTATGGATAACCGGTTTCAAACCACAAGCCATACCTTCAATCAATCCCATACCCTGACTTTCTCCGATGCTGCTGGAGACAATATAATGTTTGTCCTCCAGCCAGGAATTTATATTTTCCTGCCAGCCGTCAAAAAACACAACATCTGTTAGCTCGAGTGCCTGTGTTATATGCTTGACATACTGTTCAAGCATTGCATCTTGAAAAACCCCGGCAAAAAACAGCTTATATTCCGGGTCAATGTAGTGCAGTTTTTGCATACATTGCAGAAGGAACATTGGGTTCTTTCTCATATTAAGATACCCAATACAGGCTATATTCTTTCCTTGCCTCCTATCGACGAACTTGAATTTTTCAAGGTTGACACCATTCGGAATCACGATAAGCTGCGTTTGATTTCTGATATCCGGAACTTGTTTCAACAGGGGTTCTTTCACAAATGAGTTGCCAACGGTGATGAGTGCATCGATATTCTCCCATTGGACACGGCCCGGCCAGTCACCATAAGCCTCAAAACGGTGAAGCCTGACAATGTTCTTGCAGACCTTTGGCAGTTTTGATGCTTCCACTGCTATGTTGGTACACCACTCAAACCAGGAAATATCGCTCCATTTCATCAATTCATACATCTGGTCAACGTCCTCTGCCTCAAAGAGCTTTACAGGGAAACGGTGTTCAGTGAATGCGTAAATGTCCCTTAGGAATTTTGTATCACCTCTTAGCCCGCAGAAAAAAGCTACCTTCGGCCTTTTAGAACGAATCACTTCAATCATCGGCTTGAGAATCTCCTGCTTGGGCACGATTTGCAGTGAGCGCAGCAGCATTTCAATAGCGTTGGCCTTATTATTCTGCTCTAAGAATATGTTGGCAGTTCTGTTAAGTACGTCCACATTCAATATGCCCATCTGCTCCATATTATCGAAAAGCTGCATAGCTTCGGTTGCTTTGCCGACTGCAAGATATGCTTCTACCAGGTTCCACACTATTTCAGCGGAGTCTTCTTGCAGGCTCCGAGCTTTGACGAGATGCTCGATGGCTTCATCCGAGCGGCCAAGACAATATAGGATTGCCCCCGTATCATTCAGTACTTGTGCGTTGTCGCCGGTTGTGCAAAGATGTGTTTTCATACAGGCCAGAGCTTCCTGATATTTGCCGGCTTCAGCTAATTCCAAACCTCTCTCGTAATGATAATGATTAGGGTTCCCAAACACACTATTTTGCACTTGTCCACCTGGTGGATTTGAATGCGTCCCCATTATTGCCATCAGATTTACTCCTAAATATCGAACATATATGTTCTCAAAAGGTACCTTTCAGTTTTTGACATTTCTCCTCGACAGCTATTCGATGAAATCCAGCAGCGACATAGACATAAGTTTTGCAGCCACTGCTAATGACATTTGATATAGAACCTCCCGGCGAGAGAGGTCTATAGCTATTTGGGCGATGTCTGCTTCCTGCAGACGGGTCGCTTCATCCTCGGTATTGTATTTTATGTCCTTTAGGCTGTAATTGAGGTCGTCCAGGAATCCGATTTTTGACCCAACAGAGACCTCGGCTTGAATCAGAAGTTTGTTTGTCTCTTCAAATGAGTTCGGTAAGTTGCTTAGCTGCTCTCGAACTTGAGCATCGGAAAGTCCTTTTTCGTTTTCCAATACGTCCCGAATAATAATAAGTGTATTGAATATATCATAAGTTCCGGGTATGCTTACCAAATCAATTCCGGTGCTGGTTATTTCCGTGGTGTCAACGTATAGGACTTCTCCGGTTCGCGAATTTGTTATAGCTAAATTCGTATCTGTGCCGTCGGTACTAAAAGTGCTCAGGCCGTCATCAATGGAGAGATTATAATTGCCTGCTGAGCCGGTTACTGTCAGCCATACCGCACCGCGAACACTTGACGTTCCCGTACCGGCTTTGGCACCGGTATCACCAACAAAAACGGGGTCGCTGCGGTCGTTGGAACGAAAGATGTTATCGCCTATGTAGAAGGCCGATGATTCCATACCGGGTGCTACTTCTATGTCTCTATTCTCAAAACTACCCTGATAAGTTACTTTGGTGATTTTTCCGTCGGTTCGTTCTACGGTATATGGCACAGTGCCCGTATTAGTGCCGCCAAAGATGTATTGGTCCATATGTTTAGTGTTTGCCAATGAGACTGTATGCTCTAATATATCGTTGATTCCTTCTGCTGTCCTTTTTCTTGCTGCTTCATCGTAGATGCCGCTGGTAATTTGAGTTAGACGTATTTGGGTCTCAGTAAAATTTGACGTTATATCCTCGATAATGGTGGAGGAAAGCTCCAGGATGCTAATGACTTCCGAGAGGTTGTTTATATAATTTTCAAGGGACTTTTCATTGGTATTGAGCCCTAAAACCCGGTAGGCGGCAGCAGGCTCATCAGAGATTCGATTTATCCGTGAGCCCGTAGATACTTGTTCCTGTAGGTTAGCCATTGCATCGGTATGAAGGTTCAATGCAAAGCTGATATTATTATAAATATTGTTCAGTGCTCCACTCATTTTTCTTTTCTCATATCTTGCTTTGCGCTTCACAACATGCGCCTCAAGCTTCTCATACTATTTCCATAAGAGTTAACAACAACGACTGAGTTACGCTCAGATATTTGCTCATTCCCTTGAACATCTGCTCGAAGATTAACATTCGGGCGGCTTCATCGTTGATATTGACGCCGCTTATCTCACTTTGTTGATTGCCCAGGTTTTGGACCATAGATTCGATATTGTCTTTGCGTGCCTGTCTGACAAAAAGCTGTTGACCGATGTCCGTAACCATCTGTCGATAAAACTCTCCAGGTGTCATAGAGTTCAGGCTGGTTACGGCCTGGTCCCTCAAGCCTGCCATCCGCAAAGCGTTGGCGTTGTCGGTCATATCCGCTCCCAGGGCTGATGCAACACGGCCCGGTGTAGCGGCTATATCTGAACAAACTGCTATATCCAAGGCGCTGCCGCCGGAAAAAAAGGTGTTGATTCCAACCGCTGCTAACACCCCGGAAGTGTCGGTGTCCGCAAAAACATCAATGCTAAAAGAATCTCCATCGACCAGGTCACCTGTACTAAGAGATATCTTGATTTTGCTATCTCCAACATCAATCTTGTCACCTACCGCATAGCCGGAACCGATATTGATAATATCAATCGTGTTTGAGCCTCCGTCAGTTACTGTAAGTGTGAGGGTATCAACTCCGACATTACCTGTGCCGGAAACAGTAAATGTGAAAGTGTCGTTTGAGCTTCCTGTATAAATGCCCGATACACTTACAGTTGGAGCCGATGAGCCGTTAAAATTAATATCGACGGATTCAGGCTCAGGAAGAACGGCGGGCAGAAAATCAAATTTATAGCTTGTGTCAGCCTGGATGTGAAGTTTGGAAGAGACCACCGAGGCATTAAGACCGGTGATAGCTGAGATACGAGTGGCTATGTCGGATAATGAATCGATGGATTTATCGACGGATATTTCGTTACGGGTTATCGCCCCGGTGCTCGTGTTTGTAACTCTTATATATATTTTGCCGTCAGTTACCTCTGAGCCAAAATCGGCCAGGTTTTCGCTCGTCACCCGCCAGCCGGTCAGTTCCGTAAATGACCCGGTTGAGCCTGCTCCCTGTATATGGTATCGATTTATCTGCTGTATTATTGCAGTTGCCAGAGCGTCCAGGTCATCGTGAATATCAGAAATTATTTCGTTTCTTAACGACAACAATCCGCCTAATTGTCCGCCTTGCATGTTTATGTTAAAATTGTTCACGCCGGCGACGGAAATACCCATTTTGCCATCTTCTTTCAAACCTGTCTCAAAGTCGATAGCGGAGGCACCTATCACCACAGGAGTTCCAGCTATATAGACATCAATCACACCATACTGTCGCGTCTTGGTCTCTATACTGACCAATGAGGACAGTTCTTTTATGCTCTGGTCCCTTAGGTCCCGTAAATTGTTGTCTTGGCCGCCGCTTATTTCATGCTTTTCTATGTTACCGTTCAGCTCGGCTATTCTGTTTGTCAGAATATTGACCTGTTCGATTGTGTTCTTAGCTTCCAGCTCAATTTGGCTTTTCAATTCTGTCAGAAATTCTCTTAATGTTCTGAATTGACCGGCCAAGGTCTTAGCGACGGTTACAAGCTGGTTTTGCCAGATGATTTCTGTCGGATGGGTGGAAAGGTCCTGCAGGGCGTTGAGGAAATTGTCTATAGCTGCGCTCAAACCGCTCCCCTCCAAAAATTCTCCAAATGCGTTTTCGACCGTCTGCAGCGTGGAAAATTCTTGCGAGACCTGTCCTAATAACGACCCTTGACGAAGAATCTCATGCTCCAGAAGACCCTCAATTAATCTGGTAACACCGGCGACATCGACACCTCCTCCCAAGAGAACCGCACCGGCTTGCGAGGCATAAGCGGGACACAGCTCTATTCTCTGGCGGTGGTAGCCGTCGGTAGCCGCGTTGGCAACATTATTGCCGATTATATCAAAGGCCGCCTGGGCTGCTTTAAGACCGCTAATTCCTATGGAGAAACTATCCATTTCTTTACTCTATTTAGAACACAGTTCTCACAGCTCCCGTCACGAGCCTGCTGGGCGTTGGCCTGAGCTCAGCAGGTCCGGACGACATTCCTCAAAACTGCATGTTTACAAAAGCCATATCAATTTGCCGTTTCGTTGCGCCACTGGAGTTGTAGTAAACCGTCTCTGTCTTGCCGAGGTCGAAGATACTCTTCAAAAGCAGGTTATTGAATCTGGCGCATTCAGACAAAAGCAAAGCCGTGCTTATATATTCTTTCTTAAGTTCTTTAATCAGTGACATTAACTTTGCTTTCTTCTTTGTTACCTGAGCTTTTTTCTCTTTTGGCAGACTTGCTTCCAGCGAAGATAAAGTCATTTGCTCGGTGTTACAACCAAGAGCATTCGCCAATTCTTTTCGTATCGTTTGCCGTTTTAATTCGTGGCTTCTGTAGCTGTCCGACTCGGCCTGGATAATCTCAAGTAGTTTGCTCAAAGCGGCATCATCACGTTTGATAACCAGGCTGCGCAGTCTATTCAATTGTGACAAACTCTCTTGTATATGTTGGCTGTCTATGTCGAGACAAGCCAGCAGCTCGTCAACTTTATCTTCTATTTCAGTTGCCGTCGATTTCATATATGCCCATCCACGACTTGGCTGAGCTTGCCGAAGTCTGATTTTTGTGCTGTGTTTGCGTGCTCACCGTTGGTCAGAAATTGATATATATCCTTCCACAGTCCAAGGCCGCCGTTGTTTGCAATATCGCGGGCAAGGTATAACCAGAATATTCCTTGAATCTGCTCGGAAGCTCCGTCTTTTTCAGAGCCCCAGTCCACGATACTATCTTTCATTTCGTCCAGCAGCTTATTCAAAAGAACTGATTCAAAATCCTTGGCTGCTTGCTTCTTTTTCTCTTCCGAAATGCTGTTGAGTCTCGATGTGTCGAGCTGCTCTAATAGAGCCGTCGGTGAGACTGGTTCAGTTAATATCAATTTGACGCTGTCCATTAAATTGCTCCTACATTATCACCAGCTTGGCTTGAAGGGCGCCGGCCTTTTTCAATGCGTTAAATATCGCTATCAGGTCTGTTGGTGTTGCCCCTATGCCGTTAAGGCTTTTGGCTAACTCTGAGACGGTAACAGACCGGGACATAGGAATCAGATATCCTTCGTTCTCTTCGATTCCTATCAACGTGTCTTGAACGACTTTGGTTTCCCCGGAATCAGAGAAAGGCGCAGTTGGCTGTGAAACGATTGGCATTTCCTTGATTTTTACAACAAGGCTGCCCTGCGAAATTGCCACCGCCGATATGCCGACGTTTTCGCCGACCACGATAGTGCCGGTGCGCTCGTTGATAACCACCACCGCAGGAACATCAACCTTGACTTCGTGCTTTGTAATATCGACGATGAAGCCGGCTATATCTTCCTGAGCAATTTCGCTTGGAACTTTAACTTTAACCGTACCGGCGTCAGCTACTGCTGCGCTGTTTTCGTAATCCTGGTTAATGGCTGTGCTGATTTGCTCTGCGGTTGAAAAATCACTGTTTCTAAGATTAAGCGTGATAAGTCTATGGCCTCCAATGTATTCTACAAATGTAGCTATTTCTTCCTTTTCAACTACTGCGCCGTTGGGAATTCGTCCGACCGTCTGGTGATTCTTTGTAATCGAAGCCTTATCGCCTGCTGCCGTCCACCCGCCGATTGAAACTCCTCCATCCGCTATGGCGTAAACCTGACCGTCAAGACCTTTCAGTGGTGTCGGCAGCAGCTTTCCGCCCTGAAGGCTTTTGGCATCTCCTATGGAAGAGACGTCAGCATCGATTTGTGAGCCTTCCCGGGCAAAGGGGCCTAATTCCGCGGTAACCCAAACCACCGCAATATTACCGCCGGTCAAATCGGCAGGAGTAAGAACCAATCCCGATTCCCTCAGCATGTTTGTAAGCATTTGTCGCGACAGCACACCGCTGTCGCCGTTTCCGGCCAGGCCAATGATCAAGCCAATGCCTGTCAGTGGATTGCTTCGAAGCCCCTGGATATCAACAATATCCTTGATTCGTTCGCATCGTCCAACGTTAGCTATAAGTGTACAGGCTATGAGGGTACAAGTCATAAGTGTCAGTGTGCTCTTATGCTCTTGTGCTCTTATGCCTTTGTGCTCTTGTGCTCTTATGTTCTTTGTTAATTTCATAAGCTATTACTCTCAAAAAAAGTAAATCTGTACGAACGGCAAAATCAAAACGGCCAGATAATATCAAATATACTGCCGAGCCAGCCCGGCTTTGTATAGGGTGCCGAGACGCCTGAATTTTTAGTAACAATACGAAAATCTGCCACCTGTTCACTCTTGACCGTGTTGTCAAATGCAATATCGCTTGGCCTGACTATGCCGCTTATCTCGATGGTTTGTATGTCACCGGCGATATTACGGCTGCGAGTCCCCATAACCACAAGGTTGTGATTAGGCAGGATATCCATTACTACTACACTGACCTGGTCCTCAAACTTGCGTTCGTCTTTGTAATCAGCCTTGCTTTTCAGCTCATTTCCTGATGTGGCAGTCATCGTGAAGCCGGGTATGCGGGGTAGAATATTATTATTCGGCGTTGTGATTCCCAGCTCCCCATTAAATGTGTTTGACCGATTAGTATCCTTCTTTAAATCCCTTTTTGCTTTGTTATCGACCTTGCTGTCTTCGCTGACCTTAATGGTCAGGATATCACCTATCTGACGGGCCACATCGTCGGCGTATAAATCCTTCATATTCTTATCCCTTTTGGCCCAGATAGAGCCTGCTTGAAGGCGGGTAGCCGGCAAGAGCATAAGAACCATCAAGACAACCGTAGCCCACCGAGTCGTAGTTGGTGGAGCAAGCCCCACCCTGATTCTTCTGTTATTCATTATTTCTCCTTTTAAAAAACAGGTTCTACGCTTCCGTCTTCGTTGACCCTGACTAAGACTATTCGTTGTGAGTCCACGTTTCGTACTTTTATATATTCACCGGCTCGCCCATCCTGCATAGCTTTTCCAAAAGCCGTAATCAGAAAACCAGGCCTGTCAATTTGAATAACAACCTTTTGATTTCGCTTGGCAATGATTGGAGACTTGACGGGGCTCAACATATTTGGACTAAGAAGGGTCTTTGCCGGTATCTGACGTTTGGCAATGAGGCCATAAGGAGGCATCCAATTAACAGCAGACTCCGGATAGTTCGATACCTTCTTTTCTATCTTGACATTCTCTGGACTGATAACCGCACCTGCGGGAATATCAACCTTTGTTACTGGTTGCCGGCAATTGTATTTCAGCTCGAAAAGTACCTCACATACACCGATTGTTTTGTCGCCTGAAAGAATGGTAATTTCAACCATCGCCTTGTTTCTTGCTTTGCTTTGGACTAATCGAGGAGAAAATCTTATATCTTTGCCGGTACCGGTGATGATGAAATCTTTAGGTGTCCGTATTGGGTTGTATCCACAAGCTGAATCGAAGGGAGGATTTTTTTCCAGAAAGGAGCTTGCTAACTTGACAAATTCAATACTGTGGATGGTTTGCTCTTGCTGTTTTACCGTTATTTTTTCTGCACCGGTTAATGTTACTTTCGATGCAGGGATGCCGTTGCAGACCAATCTGCTTAAAACCATTGCCCTGTCGATAATAATCTCTTGTCCCGGCACTGAAATCCGCCCTAATGCGATTTCACTCGCCTTGGCTACAAGAGACTCTTTGCCTCGAATTATGCTGACTTGGCCGAGGCTTAAGCAACTGTCTGTAACTGTAATTTCTCTCGGCAGGTAAACCTGGAGTGCAGAATCCTCCTTCGTGTTGTCGGCTTTGGTGTTCACAGATACCTGGCAAAAAATCGCACAAATCATAAAAATACTGCTTACAAGTGTTCTTATGCTCTTATGCCCTTGTGTTCTTGTGCTCTTTTTTCTACTCATAATGGTCTTTCACTTAGAACTGTGCTATTTGATTTGCCTCCCTTAGCATTTCGTCTCCCGCTCTAATCGCACGGGAGTTCGTCTCGTATGCTCGTTGAGCGGTGATAAGGTTGACAAGTTCGGTTATCATCTGGACATTCGATTTTTCCAGAAATCCCGACTGGATGCTGCCGAAACCACTCTCTCCTGCAGTGCCGGTCGTAGCCGTACCGCTTGCTTGGGTCTCGGCAAACAGGTTACCGCCTTCACTGGAAAGACCCGAGGGATTAGGAAAGCGTGACAGTTGAATAGTACCTACAACTGATTGTGTCCCCGCAGCATCAGTAATATTAACGCCTCCATCCTTGCCGATATTAACAGAGGTGGCGTCTATTGGAACGCTGATGGCCGGCTCTATCTGGTATCCGGTGACGGTAACTAATTCACCGTTGGCATTTAGTTGCAGCGAGCCGTCGCGGGTGTATCTTATATCACCGTTTGGCATACTTACCTGAAGGAAGCCTTCGCCTGTAATGGCTATATCGAGAGGCCGGTTGGTATTCTCAAGCTCTCCGTTGCTAAAAACTTTTACGGTAGCTGCAGTTTGGACGCCACTACCTATTTCCAGACCGGTGGGAGTATTTGTGCCGGAAACTATTTCTGTGCCGGGTTCTTGTAGAGTTAAGTAAAGCAAATCCTGAAATACAATCTGGCTCCGCTTGAAACCCGTGGTGTTGATGTTGGCAAGATTATTAGCAATCGTGTCAACCATTAGCTGCTGGGCCGCCATACCCGTCGCTGAAGTGGAAAATGCTCTTAACATAATATTGTTCTCCTTGTCTTACTGGTTTATAAATTCGTTTAAGATTGTCGATGCTCGTACCGATGCTCGCCCTGGAAACTCGAAGCTCGTGTCAGCTTTTTGCAAAGTCCTGGTCCAAAGCCGGATTCATGAATTTTATCCGGTATCCGCTTTCCAGCCTCCAGTTTCTGCCGCAAGGCATCCTGCGGGGATACCAGCTTCGACAACGCCGAACTAGCTTCTACTCTTACTGTTTTCTGCAATCCCATTTTTTAAAATACCTTTTATGTTCGGTATGTTTAGGCCATAATTGCACTTATAATGCTGTTGGCCACTTCCATACTGGCCGTAAAGAACTTCATATTTGCTTCATAAAGACGGGATACCATTATCATATCCACTAATTCATCTATTATCTTGACGTTGGAGGCCTCTTGGTAGCCCTGCTTTACAACTATATTTTCTGCTGCGACCGGTTGTATGTTCTCATTTGGCATCCCGTAACAGTTCTCTCCGGTTGGTACAAGTTTGTCTTCGTTGTCTCCGAAATCAACCAATCTGAATTTTCCGATGGCTGTCCCGCCGGCACTGATGCTTCCGTTACTTGAGACACTCACTTGCTCGATTCCCACATCATTCGGTATTGTGATTGGCCCTGCCTCACCCGATACAATTCTTCCTTGAAAATCTGTTATTTGGCTATTTTGGTTTCTGTAAAACATGCCGTTGCGCCTGTAAAGCGGCCCATTAGATGTCTCTATTACAAAAAATCCCTTACCGTACAGAGCAAAATCCAAAGGCCGGCCTGTCTCGACTATACTGCCCTGGGAAAAATCAAATACCGAGTTCAGCTCAATGCTTCCGGGTAAATATGTCTCTGTCCCTGCCTCTTGCGTCTCAAGGTATTGTGAGAATGCGTTGCATCTACGCTTGAATCCGGCCGTGCTTACGTTGGCCAGATTGTGTGCGATTATTTCAAATTCCTTTGTTAATGCAGCAATGCTTGAACTAACTTGGTCTGTAATCTCTGACATTTTAGATTCCTTGCACTATCACCGGCTCTGAAACTTTTTCTTCTGTCTTTACGGAATCCGGAGTATTTTGACGGTTGTCGGTGGTTCTTATAGAAGCTGCGTTGGCAGCGCGAATGAGCTCGCTGATGTCTGAGTCGCTTAAGCCCGTCAATTCCACTGCTATTGAAAAACCATCTTTTAGAGATTCGATGTGCCTGACCTCGCCAATATCTTCTACTATTTTTGACGGTGTTATTCTGCTGTCCTGCACCGGAACGGGGGGCGGCGAATTGATTTTTTGGTGCGGGATTAAGTCCTGGCTCTGTTCTGCACTCAGATTAACTATTACCAGTACTCTGTCGCCTGCTTTTACTTCCAGAGGGGCTTCTATACGAAGACCAGGGCCGCCCAGCTCAGTAACAGTCGCAGGTATAAATTCCGGTAGTCCCCAGGTGCTGCTTGAGGCATTTGCCGAACCATGCTTCGACCCGGGAACTTTTGTGCTGCTGTTGCTGTTTGGCGGCAGTGTTCTTGAGAATGGAAAGCGTGCAATGAAGGCCGGCTTATTGACCGCAACACGCAGAAAACGCCGGCGGCTAATGAAACGCATATCATCACTGTGATTCAAAACCAGAATGTCACCATTACAGCGAACTACAGAAGTGTCGAACTCCCAGACCGAAACACCGAAGTAATAACGCGCAAGCCAGAACTCACCCGGCTGACTTTCCACCGGTGTGGTCAATTTGACGGTAAGTTCCATATTGTCATTTTTTATAACAGTGGACTCAATATTGCCTGAGTCGAGGTTTTTACGGCGGGTTATATGAAGTTTGTTACCTGTGAGAATTTGTCTGCTGCTCGGTTTCTTTAATTTCGTTGACGAGCCTATTGAGACTGAGGTTTTTTTTTGGAAGCCAAGCTTTTCTCGCAGGAAGGTCAGTTCGGTTCTTAACCGTTGGCTTTCTTCTGCTCCCTGCTGGGCAAGGCTTTCTTCTATCATTTTACCTGCTCCATGGTCAAAGGCGCCGACCATACTAAAAATGGCCTGGCTTTTCTTAAGTCCTGCCTTATGTGCTGTCTCGAGCAAAATTCGTCGCTCCCGTCCGCTCAAACCTCTTTTTTCGGCATAATCAAAAAACTGCTGCCCGCTAACCTTTCGTTCCTGTGCTTTTCGACGTAAGCTAACCAACAGCAGCACAGTTAATACGATTATGACAGCTATCCCTATTAGAATAAACCAGTGTTCGGTCGTGCTGGTACTAAACCGCCCCGCGGCCTTCCACCGCTCCATCGGGGTAAGTGCCGGAACAATGATATTAAATCCTGCTGTCATAATGTATGCTGTTGGCATCTTAAACTTCCAAACTTACTATCTGATAAGGTCGCTCAGCTCTCGCAGTATGTCGTTGGCAACTCTGATGGTCCTTGCATTGGCCTGAAAACCGTTTTGTGCCTGAATCATAGAAACAAACTCAGTTGCCACATCTGCGTTGGATTTTTCCAATGCTCCACCATGAATAGAGCCGGCACCGCCGGTCATTGCCTGCGTAGCTACCGGCTCTCCTGAGTTGGCCGAACTAGTAAAGTACCCGCCGCCGACACTTTCCAGACCTGATGTATTCTGGAATAACGCTATCTGTACCGCTGCAATGTTCTTCTTGATACCGTTAGAGAAAGCACCGATAACTATGCCTTCCTTATTGACCGATACGGTGGACAGATTACCTGCTTCGTAGCCGTCCTGTTCTTTTGCTACCGCTGTAGAGTTTCCAGCGAATTGTGTCAAGCCGTGCAGTGCGCCTACGGTGCCAAAGTCCAGGCTAATGGTTTGTGGATTCGAGGGGTCATGTGCAAATCTTATTACGAACTCGGCTGTGTCGCTGCCGCCCAGACCGGTGTAATAGCCGTTCGTAGAATCAAAGGTTATATCTTCTATACGCCGATTTGCCAGAGTTATCTCATTGATATTGCCGGTGATTGAGGTCAGCACCATATCCCACGTATTGGGGGTATCTGTCCGGACGAATGCGCCCGAGAAAACGTGTTTACCCCCCTGAGAGTCGTAGGTCCTGATATTAATGCTTCTGACCTCGTCGCCGCCAACGGTCAACATCTCGAAATATGCCGGCTCCGTCCAGTCGGCAGTGCCGCTGTTCGCGAACGTCAGCTTCACATCAGACCTGCTGTAGCCGCTGCTGACATCAGCTATACGTATTTGGCCGTTGTCCAAGGACGCCGTCGCGTTGGTAGCACCGAGAACAGTATTTATATGGCTAATAAGGTCATCCAAAGTAGTAGTCCCATCGACAGTAAGACCGGTGGCGTCGGTTAAAGCAGTACCATCGTGCTCATAACCGGAGACGGTAATTGTGGCCGAGCTATACGTTCCGCTGGTAGTCTGGTCGAGGTCATCGATTAATGTGGTCCCAACAGCCGTAGTGCCGTTTTGGGTGTAAGTTGCATTCGAGGCCAGCAGTTGTGTTTGTGGTGTCTCAAACGCCGAATCGGTGCTTAGATTACCGGATACTACTATTTGTGATGTAAGCCTTGCCGGCATCGGGACATCGTAAGGTACATGCAGGTCACTGTCCCCGGCAATCTGGAAGCCGTCATTTTCACCCAATGAGCCGATTCGCTGCACGCGATAGCCTGTGGATGGGTCAACCATAATTGAATCCGCATCAACGGCAAAGGCACCTGCACGGGTGTAGATGTTCTGTTGACCGTCACTGACCACAAAATATCCTTCTCCTTCTAACGCCAGGTCCAGAGGATTACCTGTATTTACGATGTTGCCCTGTGTTGTGTTTGGTGTAATGCCGGCTATTCCAACACCGCTGCCCATCTGTTGGGGGTTAGTGCCGCCGACGGTGCTTGTTGGCTGTGACGCCTTTTTTATCGTCTCACTCAGTAGTTCCGAGAAGGTTATTCTGCTGGCCTTAAAGGCGGTGGTATTGACATTAGCCAGGTTGTTGCCGGCTACATCAATCATTTTCTGGTGGGCTTGCAGCCCGGTAACTCCGGCTGATAATGCAAAACTCATTTTTATCTCTCCTTATATCGAAACTCTATATCTGAATTCAGCTTTTAACGGATATTATATTTTCCAAACCAAACATATAGTCTCCTGCTCTCAGGAATATTTCCCCGTCAACATTATTGTAAATTTGCTCGACTATGCCGCTTGTAATGTCTGCGGTACCTGTCTCGGTTTCAGGTATGAATGAAACTTCCTTGCCTATCAACGAATTGGCATAGGCCAGCTCAGTAGTGGCAAGCACCTTTGCAAAGCTTTCGTTCATTGATTCGAGCTGCTGTAGTTGTGAGAACTGGGCCAGCTGGGAAGCCATCTCATTATTGTCTAACGGTTCCAGCGGATTCTGGTTTTGTAGTTGGGTTATCAGAAGTTTCATATAATCCGCTTGGATGTTGCTTGCGCTGTTTATTGAATCCATAACTTTTCAACCTTTTTCACAAGAGACAAAAAACTAAATTTCTTTTCAAATCTCATTGTTGTCAATCATAACTCGACGTTCCCGCTTCTCCGCATTTACGAAGAAGAACATCGGGAGGTGCGAACAGCAGGCAAAAGAGAGCAATTGTTGTGCCACATTACAATCGCCGCCGCTTTTGTGATATACAACTTCCTGTCGCAACAGACATTACGGAAACTAAAAAGTTGAATAAAAGTAGAAATCACCTTTGTTGATAAAATTCTCAGAGGATAAATTTTCCTGTATCGCGGTAAATTTTGCCGGTTTGGGTTCGATGGTCATGCGGAAAATTTTTTTTCTGTTTTAGTTTACTTGGTGACACTAAAACGTCCCATAAAAAGCAATGTCTTCTCGCTGTTGGCATTGCTGACTTATTCCGCACATGTTGAGAACGGCCTCATACTGAATAGATGCGGTATGTCCTATAAAATCTTCGCATAATGCCGATGTATCTTTGAGGCTGACAGAATCAGTGACATTATTGGCCGGTCCAATAAATAAATTAAAGTTGTCTTTGGATGTCTGTCGATTTATGTCTTTGCATTATCCACATATCTATGAAGTGTGAACACCTACATAACGTTAAAACAACTTACTTGGCAAATGACAACGCTTATAGTTTTGGGCAAAGATGAGTTTACGTAGAATTGTTGTAGTAAGCAAGGACCCCGAGGTTCAGCAGCTGGCTCAGGAGTATGCCCGGGAAGTATTTGGGGCCGATAACTTGGCCGATGCTCTGGATATCGTTCAAACGGTCAATCCGGATTTAATTCTTTTCGACCATCGATTTGGCCCGCCTCATATCCGTGAATTCCGTGATAAGGCCGATAAAAATTCAATCGATGTCCCCATCGTGGTGATTGGTGATGATGATAACAGCACCGGCTTGTCCACAGAGTTTATAAAGAGCGGGGCCTATGACTATCTTATGGGAAGGCAGGATTATGCTCAATTGGAGCAAATTATAAACAGGATAAAAATTAATTCCGAAGCTTCCCGCTCTGAACAAAGCACAAGTTGTTTTTTTGCCGAGGAATTAGCCGGCTCTGTCTCTATGGTCGGCTGCAGTAAAGCCATTCTCAATACTCTCAAAATGATTAAACTTGTGGCGAACAGCCGATGCAATCCGATTTTGATAGTTGGTGAAACAGGTACAGGTAAAGAGCTGGCCGCTAATGCGATACATACTCTAAGGCATCCGAACGGAAAATTTGTAGCAGTTAATTGTGCAGCTCTGACAGCGAATCTGCTGGAAAGCGAGCTTTTTGGTCATGTGAAAGGCTCTTTTACCGGTGCTGACCGTGAAAAAACAGGACTTATGGAATTGGCCCAGTCTGGCACTCTCCTGCTTGATGAAATAAGTGAGATGCCAATAGACCTGCAGGCTAAATTGCTTCGTGTCCTGCAGGAAAAAAGCTTCCGAAAGGTCGGGGGTATAAAAGATATCTCCTGCAGCGCTACGATAATAGCCACGAGCAATCGCAATCTTAAAAATGAAGTTCAGGCTAATCGCTTTCGACTCGACCTGTATTACCGCCTGAATATTAGTCCTATTACTCTTGCTCCTCTTAGGTCACAAGAGCGAAGACAAGATATCCGGCTCCTCGCCAAGTACTTTCTCAAGACCTCAACCATCTGTCCCCAGAAGTGCGGTAAGATAACATCCCTGACTGAATTAGCTATTGAGGCCCTGGAGAAGCACGATTGGCCGGGAAACGTCCGTGAGTTGTGTAACGTCATTGAAAGGGCGATTCTGCTGGAGACAACGGACAAGATAGGACTAAACGCCATCTTTATTGACCCGGCTGAATGGAGTGAGGTATCGGAGGGTCTGACACCCGGCCTCATCAAAGATTTCTCATTGGCAAAGGCCGAACGCGAGCTGATTGCTCGGGCTTTGCAGAAAACAGGCTGGCAAAAGACACGTGCCGCTGCTCTTCTTGGCATAACAAGAGCAACTCTGTATGCAAAGGTTAAGCAGTACAACATCGAAAAGGATTCGTATATCGCAGAACCGCCGCGGCTGATTAAACAGGAGCAAAGTGAGGTTTCAGCATCATCCTTATCTCGGCCGGTAGCAGCTCCCTGATAGGGTTCTAACTGGTCGGTGTCTGTTAGAAAATCTATCGATTCGTCTAAAATCCTGACATTTCTTTACAGTGCGAACATCTTGAGCTAACGCCAAAGGTTGATTTTTGGGACAAAAAGCCTCTCCCGACAGGGATACTGCGTATAAATACATCAATCCCCCATTTTGCAGCCGTCTCTGGCACAGTTATTGCTGCTTTCTTAAAAATGAGGTTGTGAGATGCGCCGGCGAAACCCAGGTTGCGTGGTTCGTCTAACGGTTGCGCCGCTCGTTTCGTCTATCGTCTTACGGTTGACGCAACCGTAACGAGTCGCGCAACCGCAACCATTTAACGAAGTCTTCAACCGCAGGCCTTTGGTCTGAATATGATAACTCCTTACCCAGGTTGCGTGGTTCGTCTAACGGTTGCGCCGCTCGTTTCGTCTATCGTCTTACGGTTGACGCAACCATAACGAGTCGCGCAACCGCAACCGTTTAACGAAGTTTTCAACCGCAGGCCTTTGGTTCGGGCTAAATTGGAAACTATGGCGACAGAAGAACAAAAAAATGTTCTCCAGCAGGATACTTCCGGGGTGCCGTCGGACAGTGAATTATTTACGGATGAAGTTCGCAGGGAGCTCTCGGAGCGGGATGTGTTTGTTGGGGACGAAGATTTTTACGAACTCTTGGCGGATTCCACCCCGGCTGCTGCAGTTCAACAACTTGCCGGCGCAAGCCAGGCACCGCTGCGGCCGATTCAATATAAACGTTTTTCGACTCTTCAAAAAGTCCTCATTGCTTCCATTATTGTAATTGGTGCGATATTGCTGTACGTGCTGTTGAAACCTTTACTACGGCCCCTTAACAAAATTCCAGCACCTGCTGCTCAACAAGCACGTCCTTCTACATCGCCGGCTGAAGATTCCACACAGGCAGTACAGGAGCAAATCCAAAAACCGGAGCCTTTGTTTCCACCGGCACAACCTCTGTCTTTGGAAGTTGCTCGCAATTTCTATCTGCAAAAGGATTACGACAAGGCTTATGCTGCTTATGACCGGCTTCGTCAAAGTCTTCCAGCCGGTGCCGAAGAGGAATTGCTGAAGGATTTCCTTCAGTTTAAAATGGCTTTGTGTTTGAAAATGGCTGACAATCCCACCCAGGCCAACAGTTTATTCAGAGCACTTTCACAAAGTCACTCACCTGTCGTAAAGGTGGTTGCAAATTATATCCTGAGTTTTGACGATGTGCAGACAAAGCAGTATCTCAAAGCGAGGACCAGGGCTTATCAGACGATTGCTATGGTCGAAGCAGTGGATTTCGACAAGGATTGGGCTTTGTCGTTGCAGCGTGATTGTCATTTCCTCATTGCTGAGTCGATGACCAGAAATATCCTTTCACTTTGCGATGCCGATGCGGACATTCCTAACCGGTTGTGGAGCAGCTTTGTCGAGATTGACCCTTTTACCAGCTTGGACGAGACGCAGCTGCGAGTCCTTTTGAATTCCGGCTCAAAGCAATTAACAGAAGGACTGCTCGGCCCACAGATTCAAAAGCTCGAGCATCAGGGTGTTCCACCTCATTGGTCTGTCGTTGCTTATGGGGCATCAGTCGAAGAGCTGCTGGCAAGATTTAGTGCAAATGCCGGCCTTGATATTTCCTGGGTCCATCACAAGACACCAGCCGACGAGCCGGCGAGAGATGCTATACGCAAAAGGCCCGTGAGCTTGTATCTGCCGACCGCAACCGCCCAGCAGGCCGTCGAAGTGGCTGCCGGGCACGTGGGCTTATTGGCACGTCTCGATGAAAAGGGGCTCGTAAAAATTTCCGACCCGGCTGACTATTCTTCATTAACAGAACAAGTATCTTTGCTTATCCAGGATACTATTTCACTTTGGAGAAAATTTTTACTTACGTTCCATAACGACCAGCGTATTCCAAATGCTCATTTTGCTCTGGGACTTTTGCTCGCTCAAAATGGCCAGCTTGCCGACGCTATTGCGGAGTACAAGTTAATATCCAATCACTTTTCACAAACATTTTTGGCGCCGTATGCACTGTTAAACTCGAGCAGGCTCAAAGCTAATCTGCATGACTATTCCGGTGCACGAGAGGATTTGACACAGCTTGTTGAGCAGTATCCTGATACGGAATTTTATGGCCAGGCGTGTTTGAATCTTGCTGATGCCACGAGGAAAGCCGGCCTTTTGAGCGAAGCTGAACGGCTCTATCGCAAAGTTTACAATCTTGGTTTGTCCCTCGAATTGCAGATTGCCTCTGCTCTCGGAGCAGGCAGATGTTCCTACGAGACCCAGGACTACGAAGCTGCCGACAGATGGCTGACTGAATATCTCAAACTTGCTAAAGACCGCACAGACGCGGACTTCTACTCGGCATACTTTCTCTTGGGCAAAACCAGCCTCGCATTAAAAAAGCCTCAGCAAGCCTGTGCTGCTTTTCAATTTGCCCTGAGCGGGCCGGCAGGGCGCCTTACCAGAGAAAAGTATGTGGAGACTGTCTCAGCTTTAGTCGAAACCCAGATAGAAATGGAAAATTTCGTCGAGGCTTTTACTTTGTTGGAGAGCATACATTCCTGGCAATTCTCGAAGAAAGAATCTGTCGAGATATTAATGCTGAAGAGCAAAGTTTTTCGTTTTATGGACTTGCCCGATAAAGCTATCACCGTACTTGGTGACATTGCTGAATATTTGCCGGACTCCCAGTTGAAAACAAGAGTGTCTTTTGAGTTGGCTAACTGCTACATCGCTAAAGGAGATTTAAAATTTGCCCACAAGATGTTAGCTGAAATTCTTGTTAGCGCCGCCCCCGGACCTTTCGCGCACGAAGTAGCTCTCGAATTGGCTGATGTTTGTTTGAAACTCGGTCAAAACTCCCAAACAGTCTCTGTTTGTTTGCAGCTTTTGGATTCGGCAGCATCGGCCCAGATAAAGCAAAAAACCTTAAGAGTGCTGGCAGCCGCTTATAACCAACAGAAAAAGTATGATGATGCAGCATTAGCTCTTGTAGGTCAAAGGTAATGATAATGAAAAAAAATTCTATTGGTCATTGGGTATTGGTTATAGGTTATTGGTTATTGGTAAACCATTTACCATTTACCGTTTACCATTTACCAAACTCCGCTGCTGCGGTTGGTCAAAAATCCCCGCAGAGCAGTCTTACCCTGCTGTCGGACCCAAATAGTAACTTCAAACGACAATTATGGCGGGCTGAGCTTAGTATTGCTGAAGACGAAAAGGATAAAAGAACTAAGGATGAGCTTAAGCGGATGGTCGAACAAATCCGCTCTATTGAGCTTAAGCCGGATAAGCGGGATTCTGAACCTGTCCCTGTTCCTGAGGTTGTACAAACAGTTGAACCAAATGAGACTTTACCCGATACAGCAGTGCCGAAGGAGCAAAGGACAAAAGAAATCGAACCTAACCTGCCGTACGAGCCGATAAGTAACCATACTTTACAAATACTCAAGGACCTCTCGCAGCATCTTGACAAGCTGGACAATCCTTTTGAGCTGGGAGAGACCTTGGTTCTCAGCGGAAATCTAAAGGAAGCTGCAATATTTTACCAGGAAGCCCTTAAACGCAAAAGTCCCGATGGCGCCGGCTCAGCTCGGGACGGAGACTGGATATTATTTCAGATAGGAAACTGCCTGTGGAATGACGACCCCGTCACGGCAATGAAGATGTACGGACAGCTAATTACAGAGTGCCCCAATTCGCCGTGGAGGGAATTCGCCGAAGCCCGGAGCAAATTGCTCGATTGGTACCGTAAGGACGAGCCGCATAAGTTGGTTGCCGAGCATAAACAATAGATTATTAGGACACCGAAATTCAAAAATGACTATTTTCTATTTAATATTTATTATTTCGTATTTACTGCATCTGCTAACCGCTGTTTTACTTTTGCGTTCTGTTCTTTTTTTCAATGGTCAATAGTCAATAATCAATTGAAATGGAGTATGCTTCAAGTGAGTAAGGCCGAAATAAACAACCTCAGCGCTAATAAACAAGAAGATATCGCAAATGTTTTGATAGCTGATAACGACTCTGAGCTGGCTCGGTTTATGCTTGAGATATTGGCTCGCAAGGGAATACGCGGGCATCTTGCCAACGATAAAGACACTGCGATGGACTTTATTAGCAAAGGTAATTGCGACCTTGTATTTACCGCTGACAGAATAAACCGGCGGGCAGACTCCGTTAGAAATTCCAGAAATGATAAAGATACGGAACGAAAAGGGAAAATTTCTAACGGGGCGGACTTGTCCAGCCGACCGCAGTCCACAGGATGCCTGTCGGCAGATGGCTTTGAGCTGCTCGAGAAAATCAAGGCAGATTGGCCGGAGCTGCCGGTGATTATGATAACGAAGGCTAAAAACCGAAGCTCGCAAAACCAGCAGCTAACTATTGAAATGGCAGTCAGGGCCATTCGCCGGGGTTGTTGCGATTTCCTAATCGAGCCGCTTGACTGCGAAAAAATAGAGACCCTCCTGGATACTTTACTGCCTAACCACAGCGTCTTGACGGTAGCTTCGGCTCACGAAGACACTCGTTGCCTTTACCGAATTGTAGGCAGAAGTGCAAAACTTGTGCAAACTGTCAGTTTGGCTGAAAGAATCGCTCCCACTTCAGCGCCGGTTTTAATAAGTGGTGAAAGTGGGACCGGCAAGGAGCTGCTCTCTTATCTCATACATCAAAAAAGTAAAAGAGCACAGGGTTCGTATATCAAAATCAATTGTGCTGCATTAAGTGACTCGCTGCTCGAAAGCGAGCTGTTTGGACATGAGAAAGGCGCCTTCACCGGTGCCTACGCTCAACGCAAAGGCCGGTTCGAAATGGCTCATGGCGGAACCTTGCTCCTGGATGAAATTGCCGAAACGCCCATAAGATTTCAGGCCAAGATTTTGCGAGTGCTCGAGCAGCAGGATTTTGAGCGTGTTGGGGGAAATGAGAGTGTTAGGGTCGATGTTCGAATAGTTAGTACTACAAATAAGGATTTATTGCAGGAAGTTCAGCAGGGACGGTTCCGTCAGGACCTTTATTATCGTTTAAGCGGCGTAAGATTAGTGGTCTGTCCTCTCAGAGAACGCAAAGATGACCTATATGACCTTGTGTGGTATTTTGTCAATCTTTACGCTCGTGAAGTACAGCGTCGTATCACCAGGCTTGACCCTGCCATGATGGACATTTTTGCTAAATACCACTGGCCCGGAAATGTCAGGCAGTTGCGCAATGTTGTACGAACATCGTTGATTTTGGGAGTTGGACAGACACTGTCATTAGCTGATGTCTCCTGGCTCTTTGATGAATTACAACCGCTTCCGCAGGAAAGAAACAGTGATTTGATGGTCCCGCAAAGAACCAGACCCGGCCTGAGCTCATTTGGTACAGGACAAAATAGTGTGTTTAGGGTTCCGTCAAATACTGCTCAGGTCTCAAACCTGGGAGGAGTACCCCTTGAACAGATAGAAAAGCGGGCGATTTTGGATACTTTACGCCAGACAGGAGGCAACCAGACCAAGGCCGCGAAGGTCTTGGGTATTAGTGACCGAACGTTACGAGATAGAATACATCGATATCGCAGACAAAATTGCCTGCAGTTGGCATGATTACAATATCCTTAAAATAGCTGAGGTAAAGAAATGGCAAATGAAGACGATGCAAAACAGCAGGAAACACAGGAAAAGCAAGAAGCCAAAAAGACCGAATCGAGTGATAAGAAGTCCTTGATTGGTCGATTCCTGCCGTGGGTAATAATAGCTGTCGTAGTAGTGTTTTTCATCGGTGCCGGCTTCACTCTCGGCAGACTGTTCGCCGGTTCCGGCACACCTCAAACGCCTGGAGATTCCGAACAGGACCAGTCTGCTCAGGTCAAGAGCCTGGAAGCGAAGGGTTCGGCGGCTGGTGCCAAAAAAACCTGGTATTATGATTTGGAGCCTGTTATAGCAAATCTCAATGTGACCGACGTAACACGCTATGTTCGGGCCTCTTTAACGCTTGAAGTAAGCTCTGAGGTGGATGAAAAGAACGGCTCAGCTTTTTTTGATGAGAAAAAACCCATCTTAACAAACTGGCTTACTGTTTACCTTGCGGGTTTAGGTCTTGATGATATCAGGGGTGACAGTAACCTCAAGCGTATCCAATCGCAGGTGCTCGACGCCTTTAACGAAAAGCTTTTTCCTGATTCCAAACCCAAAATCAAAAGCATTCTATTTAAGGAATTCGCTGTACAATGAGCAGGTCGGCTAAAAGTTTAAGCAACGAAAAAATACGCCAGCTCCTTAGCGCTGTTGGGTCCGGCCCAATAGAAGATACTACAAGTATAAACGCTACGGAGTACAATTGGAATCAGCCTCACTGTTTTGACCGCAAGCAGCTCAATAAACTCGACGATTTCACAAAAAGGGTAGCCAGAGAGATAGCTGTAAAATTCGTTGACTTTTGTCACAACGAGTTTAATGTTACAGTAGTTTCGACAACGCAGCACTTTGCTGCTGAGCTTGTTGACCAAGCCTTGGATAGCGGGCAGGATGATTATTATCTTGCTTTCGGCACCGACCAGGACCATCTATGTGGACTCATTAGCATACCCACCAAAACTGCTTTCATCTGGGCTACACAATTGCTCGGTGACCCTGAATCCGATGAGGAAAATTCAGGTAGAGAATTGTCGCAATTAGAAGAATCGCTTTTGTTGGACCTGCTCTCTGCTCTTATTGAGGCGTTTTCTCAGAAAATTTTGGACTTCCAGCCGGCAAAGAATATTGTCCGAAGACTCTTTCCTCTCGAGCTGAATGACACAGAAGAGCTCTGTAAAATTGTTTTTGACGTCAAGAAAACAGACCGGGAAAGCAGCACTGAAGCTTACATCTTAGTACTCTGCAGCAGGCTGGAATCTATTGTGGGCAAAACCACTGAAGCTGTTGGGAGGTTCTCAGCCGAGGATATCTCGAAAGCAATCCTTGGCCATATGCGGCAAATGCCCGTCTGTATAACGGCCCAGCTGGCTTCTACGGTGCTTACTCTTGAAGAGATAATGAGTCTTGAGGTGGGCGATGTATTGTTACTTGATAGAAAGGTTAATGAATCGATCGAGTTGATAGTAAGCGGTCGAACGGCTTTTCGCGGTCGGCCTGCAAAATCAGCGGGAAAGCACGCCGTAGTAATTACAGAGTTGTTTTGTGATACAGCATAAGATTATATCCCTGCTCTCGCAGGAATGACAAACACCGTGCGCGACCCCGCCTTGCGGCACCGAAAGGTGTCCTGTGGGAGAAACCAAAGCAGGGGCAATGATAGAAGTCAAATGATTAAAAGGAAATCAGATTATGGCGGAAACAACTGAAGCCGTGGTAGAAAAACAGGAAAGCGGTACTGAAAAAGAGGACTCAAAAACACAGGCGAAATCTGCTGAGTTTTCTGAAGTTACTGCAACCGCTGACACAGGCGCTGGCGGAAGTATAGACCTCTTACTCGATGTGAATATAGCTGTTACTGTTGCTATTGGACAAACAGAGATACCTGTCCGTCGGCTTTTGCAGCTTGGGCCTGGCTCAGTATTGGAGCTCGATAAATCTATTGATGAGCCCGCAGACTTGTATCTCAGGGACACCCGGTTTGCCACGGGCAGTATTGTGGTTGTGGATGGCAGATTCGGTGTCAAGATAAAACAGATTCTTGGCCTGGGTGACGCTGCAGCAAATGGAGTATGAGTTTGACAAGGAATTCTGATGGTGGGTTCTGTACAATCAAATACACCGGGAGCATTAGGACTGGACATCCTCAAGACGCCTTTCACGTCCCACAGCAATATTATTTTGGCTGTCGGGCTGGTAACGATTCTTGCTACCCTTCTAATTCCGCTGCCGACGCCGTTGCTGGATGTGCTTCTGGCTTGTAGTATTTCTCTGGCTGTGGCTGTGCTGATAATTACGCTTTCGGCAAAAGAGGCGCTCGAATTATCTACCTTCCCTTCGCTGCTTCTTTTCACAACCCTCTTTCGGCTCTCTCTTAATGTGGCCTCAACAAGATTGATACTTTTACAGGGAAATGCCGGGAAAATTATACAGACTTTCGGTGGTTTTGTTGCCGGCGGCAGCTTCGTCGTAGGCTTGGTAATTTTCTTAATTCTTGTTGTTATCCAATTCATTGTAATTACAAAAGGTGCTGAGAGAATAAGTGAAGTAGCTGCCCGTTTTACACTTGATGCTATGCCCGGTAAGCAAATGGCAATTGACGCGGACCTTAACGCGGGAAGTATTACCGAGACGCAGGCCAACGAACGAAGAGCAAAAATTGTCAAAGAAAGTGAATTCTATGGGGCAATGGATGGTGCCAGCAAATTCATTCGAGGCGATGCAAAGGCCGGACTCATAATCACCGCTATTAACATCATCGGCGGTATAGCTATGGGCTACTCACGCGGTATGACTATTTCCGCTGCCGTAAGGACTTATTCCATTCTTTCCATTGGCGACGGGCTTGTCAGCCAGATACCTTCGATGGTAATCTCCATAAGTGCGGGTTTTCTGGTGACCAAAATCTCCTCGATGTATAGTGTCAGTCAGGACCTTAGCAGGCAGTTTCTTAAGGCCGGCGAGCCGCTGACGATAGCATCTTTCATCATTGCTGCATTTGCCCTTGTGCCCGGCCTGCCCCCTGTACCGTTTCTATTATTGGCTGCAGGTGCTGCTTTAATGGGACGGACTGTGGACAAGTCTGAGAAACGTCTTCCAAAAAAGCTCGAAAAGTCGGCGCAGCTGACAAAAGCCGAGAAACAACCGGTCGAAGACTTGCTGGACGTTGACAGAGTTTCGGTGCAGGTTGGTGTGCGATTGATTAGTATGGTGGACCCTCGCAAAGACAGTGCTATTTTCGACCGCATCGGAGCATTGCGGAGAAAATTTGCTCAGGAGCTTGGAATCGTTATTCCTCTGGTTCGCCTCAAGGACAATATAAACCTTGAACCTTCTACTTACGAGATTAGGATTCTCGACCATATGGTGGCAAAAGGAAAATTAGAGCCAAATATGTTCCTCGCAATGGATGCCGGTAATGTTCAGAAAAAAGTTGCGGGCATAGAAACTACCGAACCTGTTTATGGATTGCCTGCTTTGTGGATTGCACCGGCCGACAAAGAAAAGGCCGAACTAAACGGATATACTGTAATCGACCCCGAATCTGTTTTTATTACTCATTTATCTGAAACACTGAAAAAACACGCAGACGAATTATTGACACGCGAAGACGTTCAGCTTCTCGTTGACCGGCTTCGCAAAACTCAGCCCTCTTTGGTCGGTGAGGTTGTCGGTACCAATGGAGAAGTACCTATTGGAATGCTTCAGCGCGTCCTTAAAAACCTTCTGACGGATGCAATACCGATTCGTGAGATGACTGTCATACTTGAATCATTGGGAGAGAACACCTCAAAAACCAAAAACACCGATGTCTTGACCGAGATGGTTCGTAAATCCCTGAACAGAACCATCACCGAGCTGTATAAAAACGAGGCCGGCAAAATTTCGGCCATAACAATGGAACCAGCGCTCGAACACCAAATGGTCTCAACCTTGCGACAGGAAAAGGATGGAATAAACCTGGCTTTACCTGCCGAGATAGCAATGGATATAAGTAGAAAAACCGCGTATGCCTGGAAGGCAGCAATGGATAAAGGAAGGGACAAAGTGGTTTTATTGTGTGATTCAAGGTTACGCTCACAACTGGCCGTAATGTTATCACGAACAGTGCCGCTTTTGCCGGTCGTGGCTTATGACGAAATCGTGCTTGGAACCGAAGTAGAACCAATTGAAACCATATCCATCCGGCAGACGGCGACAGTACCTGAAGGATATGAACAGCTTGCCCCTGCTTTAGCAGGTTAGCAGCTCGGACTCCAAACTAATAGTCAATAGTCAATAGAAAATAGACAAGGGATAAGGATTATGCCGTTACACGTTCGCTCAATCGCAGTAAGTATTGCCGTGATATGTTTTTTCGGCGTGGGCATAATCGGCTGGGTTAGTGGTCTTTCGCCGTTTACCTGTTGCAAAAGGGCACTCGTGGGTGCGGTCCTTGCGTATGTAGCAGGAGCTTGGGCGGTAAAGGCCATAAACGCTATTTTGATAAGTGCGATGATTACGAACCGGATGAAGCAACAAAAGGAAAAAGACAGTGGCAGTGAAGGCTAAAAACATCTGTGAAGTTCAGTTTGTTAATAACACCAAAGCCGATTTATCGACTTTGCAGACCTTTGAAGATAGCCGAAAGCATCTAAATAGCGTTGCCCTGCGCGCATATTCCGGCCAAAAAAGGTCCGCCGAAGGCGGGGTCAAAAATGAGCAGATAGCCGAGCTTTTGCCTATGGTTCACAAGGTAGTCAGGCAGGTGGTAACATACCTGAAACCTCCCTTATCATTTGAAGATATGGTCTCCGCGGGAGCTGTTGGGTTGGTTAAAGCTGCCCGCGATTTCGACCCCTCCCGCCACGCCGAGTTTAAAACCTATGCTTATATTAGGATAAAAGGAGCCGTTCTTGATGAATTAAGAGGCTCATCTTTACTGCCTGCAAATCTCAACAAGCGGATTCGAGATGCCCGGCAGCTCAGCCGGAAAATTCTTGAGCAGACGGGCAAAATCCCTGCTGATGCCGATTTAGCCGAAAAACTTGGAATCACTGTTGATGAGCTTTATGAAACATTCGAAAACGCTCGTGCACAGCATTTTGTCTCTCTCGATGGTTTTGGGGAGGATTCGCCTGCGCTGGGTAATCTTTTAGCTGTAGCTAATACGAGCGCTCCCGACGAGCAGATCGAACGAGCAGAGCTTATAAATAAGTTAGCCGAGGCGATACAACAGTTGTCCGAGAGGCGGCGGCAGCTCATCCTGCTTTATTACCAACAGCACCTGACAATGAAACAAATAGCCGAGATTTTTGAAATTACCGAATCGCGTGTTAGCCAGCTGCATGCAAGTGCTTTATTTAACCTGTCTGTTAAATTGAGGCAGTGGAAAGATGGCAGATTATGATTCCAATATGATAAAACCGGTCGAAGGTTTGCAAAGTGTCACTGGTTTGACTCCCGCAAAGCAACGTGAAGAGAAAAAACGTCGCCAGCAGTTACAGCAGGAAAATGAGGAAAAAGACGAATTCCCTGAAGGTGGATTGAACGAGTCCGTGAATGAATCCGCCCAGGGCCCGGACAAGTCAGACCAAAAGTTGGCTGAAAACCAAAACGGCCGGAATTCCGACGGTACGGGGGTTGATTACTGTGCTTGACTAAAAAACGGCCGATTGGTGATTAACTAAAAGGATTAAGATAATAAATGGGAAAAACAGCGGGACGGATTCTAAAGGAAAGCGACGTTCAGCTCGAAGGCCGGTTCACTCTCGATATTGTGCAGCCTGATCTGTGCCGGCCGAAACAGTCGGGTGCAGCCTTAGCTCAGCCAAAGGTGCGTATCGTGGAAAGCCGACCCAAATTCGCTGTTTTAGAAATAACCTGTTCCTGCGGTACAGGAATGTATTTAAGATGTGAATATGCCGCTGCCAAGGCGCCGGAGGTTGCCGGAAAGCAAAATGGTGCACCCAAAGTACCTGACCAAAAAAAATAAATGGAGAAAAGTACAATGCAAAGTAACAAAAAAACAATCCTTTTACTGATTTCATTAGTGCCGGTATTTTTGTTGTCGAACTGTGTATCTGTCCAGGAACCATCGGACGTTGCCGGCCTGTCCGGCTCTACTGTAAAACAGCAGAGTGATTCCGTGGCAAAAAGGTTTCAGGAATCTGCTCCACAGAAGCCGACTGTCGTAGAGTCTGCGATGGAATTGTCGCAAAAGCATGCCAAGCTCTCTGAAGAAGCGGCTGTGCTGCGGCAGGAAAACCGGGACCTTACCGCAAGGAACCAGCAGCTTAAGGACCAGCTCGTTACTCTTGAGGCTCAATTACAGCAGGCGCAGAGGGAGTTAAGCGAAGCAAATGACCTTTTAATGACAATGCGTATCGAGTTGAATAATTGGAAAACCGATATCCTTGGTTTCCGTGATGAAATACGTAACGCCGAAACAGCCCAGCTGGAAGCTTTGCTTAAGATACTTAAAGCTCTTGGCGGTGAGGTCAAGACGAATTCGGCCAAGGGTGAGGATACAAGCTCGACTACCGTCGCATCGGTAAGTGAACCAAGCCAGTCTGAAAATTAAAAGCTGATGTTAGGTGAATCGAATGAATAGCTCGAGAACAATATTATCATATCCGGTCACTTTCCGCTCGTTGTTCGTCGCTTGCGGTTTGACTCACATCCCGCGAGTGGCAGGGCACCGGTCACGAGTCGCAATAATATTGCTATTGCTGGCAGCTCTTTTACCGGGGTGCATTGTTTATTATAAACATTCTGCACCGGCAGCCGACTACTATTATCTGAATCCGAATAAGAGCTTAACTACGATTGGAAGGGTTGCTATTGTTGAACTGGACAACAATTCGAGTTATCCGGCAATATCCGCTGATGTAACCGAAAAGCTATACCAGGCGTTGCAAAAGAGGCAGATTTTCGGTTTAACTGTTGTTCGGCAGAATGACCCTTCGTGGCGAAGCTTGCAGTTGGACCCGGGCTCGAAATATACCCTTGACCAGTTAGTGGCAATTCGTGAGACGTTAAAGTGCGATGCAGTATTGCTTGGAACTATTACTGAATTCAGACCTTATCCTCATATGACTATTGGACTTCGCTTGAAGCTTCTTGACCTCAGAGATGGACAGTTGTTATGGGCCATTGAGCAGGTTTGGGACAGCGCCGACAAAACAACCGATTATCGCATAAGAGATTATTTTCGCTCACAAAAGCGCCCGGGTTATGCACCTTTGCATGAACAGTTAGCGGCTGTCAGCTCGATTGAATTTATAAAGTTTGTAAGTTATGAGGTGGCGGAAACGCTATAGTTGAGACCTTAAAATGCAAAAACGTGTTTGGGAACCGGTTCAAGAGGGAATTTTGTTATAACCAAACCTTTGATTTCGTCCAAAGAGGACATTAACTTTAGAAAAAAATGAAAAATTCTAAAAAAATCGTAAAGTTTTATCAAAAATGTGCGAAAAAAATCGTAGATATAGAATTCTGAAAAGAGCTGTAATGCAATGATTGAAAAATTAGATGCTAATCAAATTCACGGCTTCCTGGAAAAATCGTCATCCAGCCAGTCTAACTCTGCGGCAGCTCATCCGGATAACGATGTGGATGCATCCCTACAGGTCGATTATGCTTCTTTTATTGACAGGGCGATGCAAATCCCACAAACGGACACCCAGACCGTACAGAAGGTAAGAGAGCTTTTATTGTCCGGTCAGCTTGAAAGCCCGGAAAACATACTACAAGCCGCAGAAAACATCATAACCTTTGGTATATAAAAATCTTAAAATAAAAAGTCTTAAATCGCAGGGCCGACCATGGATGGTCTAATCAGGAGCCTGAACGGATTCCATAAGCTCGGCGAGGAAATTGTATTCTTAGAGCTCCTAAGGTTACACATCCCTCGCCGTTTTTTTGTTTGTAATGTGGGGGCTGCTGCATATTAAAGTGACCACATTTTATTCTGCACAAATGCAGCTTGGGCTTATGCCTGATTGGGACAGGTTCGCAAAGTGGGAACACAAAAAATTGCGATGGAGATACGTCATATAACACTGCATACACCGATTGGGGAGAAATTCAAAAAGCTTTGGAAATATTACCTATTGCAGAGCTTTTTGGCCGCCGTTGCTCTTTTTATCATTGTTCTCGTTCTGGGCAAGGGCAAAATGGTCGTGATTAGTGCAATGGGTGCTACCTCTTTTATCGTATTCGCAATGCCTACCGCTGCCTCCGCACAAACAAGAAACGTCATTGGCGGCCATTTGGTTGGCTTAGCCTCGGGGACTATATTCTACTTTGCCGCACTGCCGTATTTTCTTGGATATCCTCTCGTGGTGGGAATTGCTATTTTTATTATGGTAGCATTGGACGTCGAGCACCCTCCTGCGGCAGGTACAGCCTTGGCCGTTGTGATAAATGAGGTCTCGCCCGATGTCTTCGTTACCATAATGGCATCTGCGGTAATACTGTCACAATGCCGTTATTACCTAAGACGTTACTTAAAAGATTTGATATAGACTACCCGCTCGGCCTCGGTGCCTGCTGCTCATAAAGCAAAAAGCCGATTGTTAAACGTAACAATCGAGTACGTGCGTTGTCAGTCCTTCTTCGATGGGCATTCTTGTTATGTCCAGCCGGTCTGTATAGGTAGCTTGGTTGCTGGTGTGCCTGTCTTGAGCATTCGCAGCCGGTTCCCAAACCCACTTTTTTGTGTTTGGGATTCCGGCAGCGGTATCGCTAATGTTATGAGGTTTGTCGTTTGACATGCTTGCATGGCGCAGTTCGCTACTGCTATTGCTAAGAGGTATAGTTCTAATAACTTTGCATGAAATTCTTTTTCTCATTCCATCCCCCAACAATAATTATTTTAGCAGATTCAGGCGGCTAAATCAAGGGAAATCTCACCGACCTCAGCCACAGACCCTGGTTTTTTGTATCTAAGGTAATGCCGTTTGGGCTGAAGCTATATTATGGGACAGGAGGGAAATTTCTGATGGATAGCTATCGACTCTGTGGGTAGAATATTTTGGGTTTTAAGTTAGTTTTGGACGGCGTTTAGTGGTTATCAGGTTACCAGAATATAAGGTTAACTCTGTCTTTTCCTTGTATCCTGATTTTCTGATGTTATTCACCCTGGTTTCCTGATGGCCTGATTTCCTAATTATTTAGTATTCGGCTCTTGGTATTAAGGAATATGCCGATGCAGATTATCGCCCAATGCCCGGAATGCGGCAGTGCTTGGCTGCTTGATAGCAGTGCTGCTGACCGAAGGATAAACTGCCGCAAGTGTGGCAAACTATTCAAGGTCCCAAAGCTGGACGAGGTACCCAAGGCAATTAAAATGATAAAACAGGCAACGGGAACTATTTACGTCGATGAAAAAGGAAAAACATACGGCTAAAGCCTGGTGGTTATGGATGATTATTTGTTAGCCAGGGAGGATAAAGGGGGAGTTATTTTGTGAGAAAATGGGGGTTTTTGGGGTAGTAAATTCGGGGGAAATTTTAAAGAAAATTGGAATTTTCCAGGTTTTTTTCTGATTTTGAGGTGAAAATTCAATAATTTGGGCTTCATCCGGTTAACGAGCAGGTGCCCCGTTTGAAATTGGCTTTGTTTGGGTTTGTATTTTTGGAGCCTGAAGGCGGTTTCATTCTCATAATCCTTTGTGGCAAATAAGTTTTCGTTCATTTTGGCGTTGCGGAAATTGGCTTTGAATTGGGTTTGTTTTTTTGGACTGCGAAAGCTTCGTTTTTTCTGTAATCCTTTGTTATAAGTGAGTTTACATTCATTTGGGCTTTTCGGAAATTGGGTTTGATTGGGTTTGTTATGGCTTTGTTTTTTCATAGCCCCTATCCGCATTTTTCTTCATAATCCTTTGTAAATACACACTTTGCATCAATTTTACCCTTTCGGCAATTGGGTTTGAATTGGGTTTGTTTTCACCAAGTGTCCAATTGGATATATTTTCATAAGCCATTGTTAAAATAGAACTTACGTTCATTTGAGCATCCAGCAAATTGGGTTTGTTTTGCATAAAAAGAGTTGATTTGTAGAGGGTTCCCGACAGATGTAGAGGTGCCTTATAGGCACGCAAATAACTGGATTCTCGATTCTCATATAGCGTATAGCGTATTTCACGGTTATTCGCCATTTACTAATCCACAGGATGCCTGACGGAACGATAAAATTTGACTTGGGCCTGCTGGCCCCAAAGACCGTGCTGCGCTGCAGCTTACAGACATGCAATCTGAAATGTCTATTTATCTCCGCCTACGGGCGGTTTATGTTTGCCTGCTGGCTAACATACGGGTATTTTAACAAAGTTTCAAACAAAAGTCAACAAAAAAACGGCCAAAAAGCACCTTTTTTTGGCTGCCCTTTTTCATATTGAAATCCTAACTCTATCCCCTATAATCTCCCTCAAGCGTGCGGAATTCTTTGTTTTGACCCCGGCTTGTGGGTGCGCAGGAGCTCACCCTGGAGGCAGGCGGGAATTGCGGGTTTGGCTTTTATTTGTAGGATTTTAGAAATGGATTTGAGAAGGTCATTTTTCTTTGGTGCAGCCGGATAAAAAGGGTGAAAAAGCATATAGTCCTTTTGACTAATCAAAAGGACTACGAGCATATTTTAAAATATGAGGTTTGGGATAACAATTTAGTCAGAATTGGGAATTTGGAATTGGTTGGATGATGCTTGCATTAAGGAGATTCTACAAGTAAAATGTGTTGGGGGATTTAATTTCGTTTTTTGACGGGAAATGTGAGTTTTGAGAGTTTAAAGTCAAAAGCACGGTCATTTATACTAATTATTGGGATTAAGCGAAAATGGAAAAGCGTAAGCGATTCCATTGAAATGAAGATGTGGGCGAGTCTGCCTGCGGCGTATAAAATCCGGTATTCGCCAGTCCGTCAAACGACGACGGATATAAAAGATTTATAAAGGCCGATTCCCTAAAGGAGTCGGACTTTTATGCTTTAATTAACAGAACATTTTTGACAAAGATAAGATGGCAAATATTAGCATAAATGATAATTTTGGCCGTTTTTATATAAGGAAGCGTGGGGCAACTGGAAGAAATTGTTACTATGAAAGTATATTTGCTCTTGAACCGCTGCTTCGAAGTCCAGAGTGGAAAGTTACTACGGGCTACTATCTCAACAAAGAATGTGATTCAGTTCGACTTTCTTATTTCATACCAGCGACAAAGGGGGTCACGAAACTTGTTGGTGATTTCATTAACGAAAATGATCTTAAACATGCCAAAGCGCCAGAAGTGCCCACTGCGAAAAAGATATCCGAAGACTATGGAGGTGAGGAGTTGCGGTTCAGGAAATTCCTTTCGACTTATGCTCTTATCGGTTTGGATATAATGGTTGCAGACTTGTTGCATGCGCAGCGCTTGTTTGCGACCTTTCGTTTTCAGGTGATGCTGCCAAGGCTGTCCTACAGGCCACATTTTGAGAAAACATTTGCAAAGCAGAGTACGTACTACCGAGCACTCTCGAGTGATGAAAAGGAACAGTTCTGGAAAGACATGTCTCATTGGCCGAATCCACGTCAGGTAGACTGGGCACACATGTTTGTAAATATGGTACTTGGTTGTGATTGGTCCATCGGATGCTTTACCCAAAAGAGCGATCCTTTAAGTATTCCTGAAATTAACAAGAAATTATCGCAAAATGGTTTCGACTTTCGAATTCCAGAGGATTGGAAGCCCTCAGATGTTTAGTGACGTAATGAGAGCTCTTGGGGAAGCGTGATCCATAAACTAAGTGGACCGCGAAGTGCTCGAAAGCGGATGGTATCAGGTCTGAGACCGATGTAGTCCTTTTGGACGGGACTAAGTTATTGTGACGATTTGCAAAGACCAGCAGTTTTGTGTACCTGGGTTTCATCCTTTGGTTTAACTTCCTAGTTTCTAATTCTGGTTTTTACTTGACGAACAATTTGCTATAGTTTAAACTTTCGGATAAATTAGATTATCTCAATGTCAAATATTCAAATAGAGAAAAAGTAAGAATGAGTAGTATTTCTTCACCCAAACCTGGAAAGTTGGCCATCATCTTATCTATTCTTGCGTTTTTCGGCGCTTGCTTATCTATCGTCTTCGTTTTCTATCAGCAGGCTTATATACAGAATGAACTCTCGAAGTTGAGGGGGGAATCTCTGGTAACTGGGTTGATGCTGGCCAGAGAAATCAAGCAATACAATTCTGCAACTTTCGATCCAGGCGCATCGGAAGGATACAACCGAATAAACTCCTCGTCAGGCTTCTTTATAATAATCTTAGAAAAGGTGGAACCCTATTTAGATGGAGTAAGGGTGCACGTACGTATTGGTAACCTAATGTTTGCAACGTACAAGGGATTTAAATTAAAAGCAAAGTGGGGGGAAAGATTCGATTCAATCGACGACTACAACGAATGGAAATCTTCATTGAAAGAAAAAGAAATATCATTTACTGAAAACCTACAAGCAGGGCGTTGGAACAATGTAAACTTTGTGCTTTCACCAGTAGTTCCGAAGGAGTTTGGATACTTGGAGCTTTCAATTGAGACAGATACTGTAAGCCTATCCAAAGCATTTGAAGATTGAAGTTTAGCCATCTTAAAAAAAACTATTCTCTTTGAGTGTCGTCATTTATAAGTGAATCGGAACATGTGCAGGAAAAAGAAAAAGCAGCCATATAAACCAACGAAACCAGAGCTGGACGGAGCACCAAGGGCATTTATTTATGAATTGCAAATGTTGCACTTTTCCGTACAACTGTTGGAGCTTTTCAAAGATCAGCGCTGGGTCTTATTTAACAAATGTATCCATGATGCAGTCTTAGAGGCAGCATTGTTGCATGCTCGGAATCTCCTAGAGTTTTTTACTGGTGATCGACCCCTGAAAGGAAATCTCAACGAAGACAGTATACGTGCAGGTTATTTCATTAAAGAATCTCACAAAAATCAGAAGGGTTGTTGGAAATCGGATAAACTCTCACATACAAAATCACGGAAGAATGATATCAATAAAAGCCTTAGCCATTTAACTTTTAAGCGAATAAAAGAAGACTACAAATGGGATGATTTACCTAAGATAAAAGAAGAAATCGAAGAAGCTTATGATGAATTTATTCAACTACTTCCTGAGAATAAACAAAATGAATGGCAAAAGTTTCCGGTTTTATAAATGATTCCATCAAAGGTATCAAACTTGCGCATCTATCAGTTGAATTAATAGAGGCAATCGCTATAATGACGAGATGAAAAAGTGGGTTTTTCCGAAAAGGGGCAAGTTATGTGGAAAGTGGTAATGATTTTGACGACAAGCTTATTTTTGACTGGATGTCAGGGCTGGCCAGAATGGAATAGAGAGAAACTAAACGAATTAGAGGTTGGTATGACTAAACCTGAAGTGTTAGAAATTATGGGCAAGCCGTACCAAAGAGAAGCAAACCAACAACAAGAATGGTGGCTCTATATGACCGAATCTGGTCCGGGGATAGCATCTGCGTATCGTGAACCGAGCGAATATCTCACACCAATCGTTTTTGATAAAGAGGGGAAAGTTATAGGCTGGGGAAGAAACTATTGGACGGAAAAAGAAAAAAAGTATGAAGTTAAGATAAACCAAAAGATTAGGAAGGAGTAAAAGACTATATTATTCTAAATGGTCTGGACAAGCACCTTGTTTGTGTGGGATGAACTGGAATCTCAAGATGGGTGCGGAATAAATGATCTGACCCCGAATTATGTACCAACCTTGATTAGAGAATTATCCACGTTCTTTATCCTTCAATCCGGCAGGCGGGTAAATGTAACGGCATTAACTCTTTAGAGGTCAGACTTTGTTTGCGGCAGGTTATGTAACAGGGCTTATTAATAAGCTGGTATCTGAACGCACCTCAGCATTCTGTCGTTTTTGCTCGAGAAGATAATCTATTATATCCGGCCTGCTGATAATCCCGACCAGCTTCCCTTGTTTCGATACTACCGGCACTCTTCTGAAATAGTTAATCATCATAAAATCACACACACTCCGCAAATTTTCGTTCTCCCTGTAGGAGACCGCCGGCCGTGTCATAAAGAAGCCGACCGTTTGATTTTTCTCATCTTCACCGGCGTAAAACAGCCTGAGTACATCTTTTTCAGTAATTACCCCCACCAAGGTCATATCATCTTCGATGACCGGCATACCGGTAATATCCTCTTTTCTCATAATCTCCATCGCTTCATATATTGGGGTATCTTTTTTTACGCTGACCACGTCTTTTGTCATAATGTCTTTTACCTTGAGCATCTGGTGTCTCCTTTCCTGCCTGCACCTGTCGGTGACGCAGGCACAGGCGGCAAACTGTTTTGTACGATAACAATCTTTTTCACCGAGGTTGTAAAGCCTCATTTTGAGCCTTGTTGTCAGGAGCTTTAGGCTGAGGTTTTTCCTCCACCGGTAGTTTGGGTTGTTCAATGCCTAATGTCTCTTCTATCCTTGCAATTCGGGCAGAAAGCTCTGTCAATTTATCATCGATGGTACGTAATTTTTTTATAACCTCTTTGAGGTCTGCATCAATCCTAATTGAGCTCCTTTCTGTAAGGTCCATATATCGTTCCATCAAGCGCTCATAAGCATCTATTGCGCGGACCGCATCGGTTCTGTACTCGGGTACGGTAAGGTTAGGCTGGAGCTCGTAAGTTTTTGGGTTACCCTGAATTGATGTAGAAAACCAGACCGCTGTTATACAGCATACAACGGCCGCTCCAACAGCTAATAAATTCTTATTCGTTGTCATCTGTTTATCTCCTTTTTCTCACCCTTAATGGTTTTGGACGGTCTTCTTTTTATTTATCGGCAGAAAGGCGGCTTGAGATATTGAATGCACGAAAAAAAACCGCATTTGGGTATGTGGATGCAGGCGGTAATCAGCCCGGTTGAGCTTATTAGATATTGTGATACCGTCTCACGGCTCCCTTAATTCTGGACTTTAAATTACAAATGCCCGACATTGGTATCGGACAAATTAGCTCTTGACGATAACGGCTCACGGCAAACTCTGCAACAGCTTCTTCTTTGTTATTACTGGCCTTACAATTATTGGACTGCTGCTTTCGACGAAAAGATATTGACTTGACTGTTCTCGATATGTTAGAATGTGTAAAGCCTATAAACTACGGAGGCAAAACCGCACTCAGCGGTTAAAATATAAGTGGGGAAGGGATTAGCTAAAATGCCCCGATTTATGAAAATCTCATTGCTTAGCCTGGTATTAACTGTTGCCTTGCTCGGCTCTCCTATGGGGTCCTTGCGGACTGTGAAGGCCGAATGTCCGGCAGGGGACTTAAACGGGGACTGCCAGGTCAACTTTCTGGACATCCAGGTTTTCGCCGAGCAGTGGCTGGCCGCTCCGGAAAGCCCAGCCGACCTTAATAAGAACGATGAGGTCGGTATGGATGATTTTGCCCTGTTGGCCGACCAGTGGCACCGGAAAGGCATACCTCTGGCAATCAATGAGTCTATGGCGTCCAATAGCAGTTGTATCCGGGACACGCAGGGCCAATATGATGACTGGGTCGAGCTCTACAACTACGGCGCCGATGATATTAATGTGGGTGGGATGTACCTGACGGACAACCTGTCTGTTCCGACCAAGTGGCAAATCCCCTATGGCAATTCGGCTGTAATGGACTTGGCCATCCCTGTCGGGACTACCATCCCCGCAGGGGGCTATCTGTTGATATGGGCCGACGATGATACTCCGCAAGGAGTCCCTAGGACTACGGACGCCGGCCTGCACGCTAATTTCAAGCTCGATGCGAACGGCGAGGAGATCGCTCTGTTTGACTCCGACGGCAGTACGCTGATTGATAGTGTTGCATTTCCTGCACAGGCTGCTGATATCTCATACGGTCGCTATCCTGACGCTAATGATAACCAACGCTTCTTTTGTTTCCCCAGTCCGGGACTGCAAAATGTCGGTGCATATTTGGGCGAGGTCGATGATACGAAATTCAGCCACAAGCGTGGTTTTTACGATAGACCTTTCTCTGTAACAATCGCCACCGAAACCAAAGATGCCGTAATATACTATACGCTCGACGGCAGTGAGCCATATAGTACAACTGGTGGCGTACGGTTTCCGAAGGGTATAGTTTATACCGGTACAATTCCTATCACCACGACCACGTCTTTGCGGGCGATAGCCATCAAACCCGGCTGGAAATCCACGAATATGGATGCCCAGACCTATATCTTTCTCGATGATGTCATCCGACAACCTGCTCGTCCAGCCGGTTTCCCTGTTAACTGGGGGCACTCCGGCAAAGGCGACTATGAGATGGACCCGCAAGTCGTCAACAATTCACAATATCGCAATACGATAAAGGACGACCTAATATCCGTCCCGACACTCTCATTAGTGATGGACAAGGATGACTGGTTTGGCAGTAAAGGCATTTATATCAACGAGTCTCAGGATGGTACTGAGCGGACAGTTTCGATTGAGTTTATTGACCCGAGCAGCGGGGGCGAATTTCAGACTAGCTGCGCAATAGCAATGCAGGGTGGTGTCAGTGGCGGAGGCACCAGTCTCAACAGATGGAAGACGGACAAGCTTTCAATGCGGCCCAGATTCAAAGCCTATACGGACGATGGAGCTCCTACCGGTGGGCTGACAAAGCTTAATTACCAGCTCTTTCGCGATTCTCCCACTGAGAGCTTTGACACCATCGTGCTCGACTCTGTGCTTAACCACTCGTGGCTGCACCCCGGCAGCGACCAGCAGGACACCGCTAAATATATTCAGGACCAGTATGTCGCTGACCTCCATAATGCTATGGGCGGTCATTCACCACATGGATTCTTTGCCCACGTCTATATTAACAAGCTGTACTGGGGAATGTACTATATCCATGAAAGGCCGGACCATTCCTGGGCGGCAGAGACGTTCGGTGGAGACAAGGAAGAGTACGACGCCATTAAGCACGATTCCGGCGGTGTCATCAACAACGGTACCGGGGGCAGGGCCAGTGCGAATTACAACGCTATGCTCAGTGCTGCCGGCGCCGTGCAATCCGAGCCGGCCAATCTCGCTAAATACGAGGCACTGTGTCAGAAGCTGGACATTGATGACTTCATTACCTATCTGCTGGCCAATTGGTTCTGCGGAAACCACGATTGGCCCCAGAAGAACTGGTATGCTACACATCGTAATCATCCGGACGGCCGGTGGCGGTTCCATTCCTGGGATGCCGAGCACACCATTGAGGGAGACAACCAGGTCGGGAAAAGCCCAAACGATATTCACAACAAGCTCATGGCTAACGCTGAGTATCGATTGCGCTTTGCGGACCATATACACCGCTACTTCTTCAATGGCGGAGCACTGTCGTACCCGAATACTGCAAATATGTACCAGAGGCGGATGACCGAGATTGACCGCGCAATCGTCGGCGAGTCCGCACGTTGGGGTGACAACCGACAATCCACCCCATACACCCAAAAAGACTGGCTGGACTTCCAAAACAACGATATGCTCAACGGTTTTTTCCCCGGCCGCTCAACAACCGTACTGCGTTGGTTAAGAAACGCCGGGCTATATCCCGACGTTGATGCGCCGGTCTTTCGTATCAATGGCTCGTATAAGCAGGGCGGCTGGATTTCTCCAACCGACAGACTTTCTATGACTGCCACAACCGGCACAATCTATTATACGCTCGACGGCAGTGACCCACGCCTGCCGCAGACCTCACCAGGCATCAGTACCACTACCACTCTCGTGGCTGAGAATGCCGCCAAGCGGGTGCTCGTCCCGACCGGCTCAATAAGCAACAACTGGAAAGGCGGCGGGAGCTTTAACAACTCAAGCTGGCTGACCTGCAGCGGCAGCCCGGGCGGCGTCGGCTACGAAGCCGGTTCGGGCTATGAAAACTTCATCAGCCTTGACCTTGAAGGCCTAATGTATAGAAAAAATACTACCTGTTACATCCGCATCCCGTTCACCTTTATTGGCAGTCCTGACGACTTTGACTTTATGACGTTGAAAGTCCGTTACGACGACGGCTTTATCGCCTACATCAATGGCGTCGAGATTGCCAGACGCAATTTCACCGGCACGCCGACCTGGAGCTCCAATGCTAACGCCGACCACTCCGACTCCGAGGCCGTCAACTTTGAGAACATCGATGTTTCTGCTTGCCTCGGTGACTTGCAGCGGGGTTACAATATTTTAGCTATCCACGGCATGAATTCCTCCACCATCAGTTCTGATGTTCTTATCAGCGTTGAGCTGGTTGCCGGCAGAAGCAGTCCCCCCAGTAATGTCGGCACTTCGCCTGGTGCGCTCCAATATACAGGGTCGATTAAGCTGACCCATAGCGCCCATGTCAAGGCCCGGTTATTGAACGGCCGTATATGGAGTGCCCTTAATGAAGCGACCTTTGCTATAGGCCCGGTAGCAGATAACCTGCGCATCACGGAGATTATGTATCATCCAATCTTCATATCAGAGACACCACGAATGAAGATTGCGGTTGACTCAAACGACCCGAATACCGAATACATCGAGATGAAAAACATCGGAGCCGAAACAATCAATCTGAATCTGGCTAAATTCACTAACGGAATTGATTTCACCTTCCCTAATCTGGAGCTTGCACCTAATGAATATGTAGTAGTTGTTCAGGACCACAATGCCTTCGAGACCCGGTACGGAAAAGCTATGAATATAGCCGGTCAATACTCCGGCAGGCTGGACAACGCTGGAGAGCGAATCAGGCTGGAAGATGCTATCGGCCAAATGATTCTGGACTTTGACTACAAAGACGGCTGGCACGCTATTACCGATGGTGATGGTTTTTCTCTGACTATAATGGATTCGGTTAGTACAACCCCGTACAGTTGGAACGACAAAGACTCCTGGCGTGCAAGTGCATACCTCGGCGGCTCGCCGGGTGATGATGACGACAATATCATCCCCAAGCCGGGTGCAGTGGTTATTAACGAGGTGTTGGCTCATTCGCACGCCGGCGCTGCGGACTGGATTGAATTGCATAATACTACCAACACCGCTATCGACATTGGCGGCTGGTTCCTCAGTGACAGCGGTTCTAATCTTACAAAATACCAGATTGCAATCGGGACAAAGATTGCTCCATCCGGATATATTGTTTTTTATGGAGACCAGCATTTCGGTAATCCGGCTGCCACAGGTTGCTATATTCCATTTGCATTAAGTGAAAGTGGTGAACAGATATATCTAAGCTCGGCGGAAGGTGGCCTTCTGACCGGCTATCGGCAGGTCGAGGATTTCGGCGCCTCTGAAACAGATGTATCATTTGGCCGTTACTACAAGCCCGGCACCGGCAATTATAACTTTGTTCCGATGGCTCACAACACTCCGGGTTCTGCGAATGCTTATCCGAAGGTTGGCCCGATAGTCATCAACGAGATTATGTACAATCCGGATTGGCCTGAGGGCGGTTCATATACTAATGACCAGTATGAATACGTCGAGCTGCACAACATCAGCGCAGAGCCGGTAACCTTATATGATTATGACAAAGCTCAGCCGTGGAAGTTCACAGATGGCATTGACTTTACCTTCCCTGAGGATGCGCCGGTTACGATACCTGCCGGCGGATATTTGTTAGTGGTCAAGGAGCCGGAGGCGTTTGCCCGGCGGTATCCGGCTGTCCCTGTTGAGAAGATTCTCGGCCCTTACGATGGCAGCTTGAACAATGGCGGCGAGAGGCTGGAGCTTTCAATGCCTGGTGACGTGGATGAATTTGGAACACGTTATTATATTTGCGTTGACAGGGTTGGTTATAGCGATGGTTTTCATCCTGAGGATTGTCCGGGCGGCGTTGACCTCTGGCCGACCGAAGCGGATGGCGGCGGCAAATCGCTTACTCGCAGGACCGGCGCCGATTACGGCAATGACCCTGATAACTGGATTGCAGCCATACCTTCGCCCGGCCAGTAAATTTCAAGTCCATTTATTCCTCGAATTGCTTTAAAAAGCAGTTATTTTACAGCTTGACCTGTATCACGGAGTGTTTTATTATAAGAACTCCACAACAGGCGTTTTGGATTATTTTTTAAAGGGAGGGATTGGCGTTTATAGCGAAAGAACGAAGTAAGTAGGGAGGCAAACAATGAGATATGTAAAATTTTTGCTTGTTTTGATATTTATTGCGACTTTGTCAGGCTGTGTGGAGGAAAAGACGGAGATGGCGAAAAAGACATTTGGCGACGACCTGGCATTTTTAAAGGAATATACCGACGTAGTCGTTTTATCAGATACCTCCGGCAGCAGCCAGGTGGCTGTTTTGCCCGCTCTGCAGGGACGCGCGATGACCAGCACCGCGGAGGGAACGGAGGGATTGAGCTTCGGCTGGATTAACCGCGAACTAATCGCTTCCGGCAGGACGGTCGAGCACATCAATGTTTATGGGGGTGAAGACCGTTTCTGGATAGGACCTGAGGGCGGACAATTTTCGATATTTTTCAAGAAAGATGTGCCGTTCGACCTCGAGCACTGGTTTACCCCGGCGCCCATTGATACAGAGCCGTTTGAGCTTGTTTCCAAATCTAAAAGCCGTGCGCTTCTGAAAAAGGATATGCAGTTAGAGAACTACTCGCGCACTATTTTTAACCTTCGGGTGGACCGTGAAATTCGAATTCTTGAACAGAACGAAGCTCTTGAAGCGTTGGGAATAACGCCGGCCAAAACAGTTAAAGTAGTTGCTTTTGAATCAAACAACACGATGACCAACACGGGCACGAAGGCCTGGGAAAAAGAAACCGGACTTCTTTCAATCTGGATCCTTGGTATGTTCAATCCATCGCCTGCAACCACGGTTGTCGTCCCGTTCAACGTGGGTACGGAGGATGAGCTTGGCCCGATTGTGAACGATGCCTACTTTGGTAAGGTTCCTGCGAATCGGCTGGTTGTTAAGGACGGTGTGTTGTTCTTTAGTGGTGACGGACAATACCGCAGTAAGATAGGTCTTTCGCCCCAACGCGCCAGGCCAATAGTTGGCAGTTATGATGCCGTCAATAAAGTCTTGACAATTGTCCAGTACAATAAACCTCAGATTGCTGCTGATTATGTGAACTCAATGTGGGAGCTTCAGAAAGAACCGTACAAAGGAGACGTTGTTAATTCGTACAATGATGGTCCTTCTGAACCCGGCGCTAAACCTATGGGGCCATTTTATGAGCTTGAAACATCATCTCCGGCGGCGGCCTTAAAACCGGGCGAGGCGATATCCCACATTCATCGTACCTATCATCTGCAAGGCCCCGAAGCCGACCTCGATACCGTTGCCAAAGCAACGCTCGGAGTAACGATAGCTGAAATAAAGTCGGCACTTCCAAAATAGCCGGATTACTCTTGTGCTGATTCGTAATGTCCTGATTGCGAAATTTCCTCTTGACAGAGATGTGAGTAATTTGGTATAAATTAGCTTGGTGGAGCTTTTGTTTAGAGCCTGTCTGAGCGAAAGAAAGCTTGCCCTGAATAAGCCGAAGCCCTGAGCGAAGTCGAAGGGGTAGCCGAAGGGTCGAATTGACGGGTTTTAGTCTTTCGGCAGGCGAAACTACTATTGCTTTGTCAAGCGTGCTTTGAGGGCTGTCATTCTGCACTTGATGCGGAATCCAGTACCATCAATAAATCTGGATTCCCGCTTTCGCGGGAATGACAAACCATCATTTGAGCCTTGACGGAGCACTATATTCTTTTGTAAGTGAGTGAGGTGCCGAGTTTTAAGCAGTAGCTTCGTGATTCTTGGTTAAGATTTCTGCATTTCAATTAACATTCTATATTTATTTTTTGAACCCCGCCCGTCGAAGACGGGACGGGGTGAAGGAGGATTATTATGTCTAAGAAATTGGTTTATTTGGTTTTAGTCTTATCCTTTTGCCTGGCGTCGTCGGTGCACGCCGCCACAATCGTCTGGGTGTCGGACAACAAGACCCCTACAGACGGAGTCCCGGCTGACCAGCTCTGGGTGGACCTGCTTGAGGCCCAGGGGTATACTGTCAACCTTGACTTCCGTAATCAGGAAGGTCGCAGCCTCAATGCAGCGGAGATTGAGACTCTTAACGCTGCCGACCTTATCATTATCAGTCGCGACACCAATAGCGGCGATTATGCTAATGGCGATACGCCGACCCAATGGAACTCCATCGAGACGCCTATCATCATGCAAGTTGCACATATCGCCAGGAGTAACCGATGGCTGTGGATAAATACAGACTCCTATAATGACAGTCTTCCTCCTGCGATGGAAGCGATGGACATCACCCATCCTGTGTTTAATGGTGTGAACCTTGACAACAACAATCAGGTTCCGGTCATCACGGAGGCAAGTTCCTTTCCAAGCATTACGGATGCGGGCAACGGTACGCTGCTTGCCAAGCGAGCAGACAACGACGAACTCTGGATAGTTGAGTGGGAAGCAGGGCAGGAATTCTACGCTGGGTCGGGCCAGATTGCCGGTGGTCGGCGTATGTTATTTATCTCCGGCACGAACAGCGGCGTCGATGGTCGATACAACCTCACCGCCGACGGTGAAATAATGTTCCTCAACGCGGTCAGTTATATGCTTGGCGCCTCGAAACGCGTAAATGCTTATAAACCAGTCCCGGATGATGGTGCCCTCTATGAGGATACGTGGGTGAGCCTTGGCTGGTCGCCGGGAGATACTGCCGTCTCACACGATGTATATTTCGGTGGGAATTTTGAGGATGTGAACGACGGCGCTGAGGGCACGTTCCAGGGCAACCAGGCCTCGACGTTTTTTGTTGTTGGCTTCCCCGGATTTCTTTATCCGGATGGTCTTGTTCCAGGCACGACTTACTACTGGCGGATTGATGAGGTCAATGACACCGAGCCGAATAGTCCGTGGAAAGGCGATGTCTGGAGCTTTAGTATTCCTCCCAAGACTGCATACAATCCCGACTCGGCTGATGGTGCCGAGCTGGTAGGCCTGGATGTAATGCTTAGCTGGACGCCAGGTTTCGGTGCAAAATTGCACACCGTATATTTCGGCGACAATTTTGATGATGTGAACAACGCCGCCGGGGGTCTTCCTCAGGGAGCTGCAACCTATACCCCTGGCACACTTAAATTGGCTAAGACTTACTACTGGCGGGTCGATGAGTTTGATGCCGTCGCCACGTATAAAGGCCAAGTCTGGAGCTTTACTACTCAGGGCGCCGTTGTGAGCCTGAAGCCTTCTAACGGCGCTGTTGATGTAAAGCACACGCCGGTTCTTACCTGGTCGCCGGGAGTCTATGCCGCTTCGCATCAGGTCTATTTCGGCGCTGATAAAGATGCCGTACGCAATGCCAATACAGGTTCACCAGAGTACAAAGGCACTAAGGCCCTTGGTTCTGAGAGCTATGACCCCGGAAAACTTCTCTGGGATGCCACCTACTATTGGCGGATTGATGAGGTCAATAACGTCAATCCCGATAGTCCGTGGACGGGCAATGTCTGGAGCTTTACAACAGCCAACTTCCTTATCGTGGACGATTTCGAGGACTACGACATTGGCAACAACGAGATATGGTGGTCGTGGAAAGATGGGCTTGGCTATGCCGCGCATGGTAACGAACCGGCCTATCCCGGCAACGGGACCGGCGCAGCCGTGGGCGATGAAAACACCGGTTCTTATACCGAGGAAACCATCGTTCACGGTGGCGGCAAGTCGATGCCGTTCTTCTACGACAACAGTGTCCTCAAGTATTCGGAAGCCGAGAAGACGTTGAGCTTCCGTCGTGACTGGACTGAGAATGGTGTCAACACGCTGACGATTTGGTTCAGAGGCAATTCGGCTAACGCTGCCGAGACGTTGTATGTTGCTCTCAATGGCAGTGCGGTGGTTACTCATGATAATCCAAATGCAGCGCAGATAGCAACCTGGACCCGATGGAATATCGACTTGCAGGCATTTGCAAACCAGGGCGTGAATCTTGCCAATGTCAATACTATTGCCCTTGGCTTCGGTAACAGGAAGAGTCCTGTAGCCGGTGGTTCAGGTACAATGTATTTTGACGATATTCGTCTGTATCCTCCGCCGCCGGGACCGACACCTTAAGCCGTGTAATTTATGTGGTAATTAAGATTGCTGTTGGTATATCAGATTTGCACGAGTCCGGGGCTTATACCGAATCATTCGGTATAAGCCCCGCTTGCTTCTTGGGGCGGATATGCAAAAGTAAAATGAGATTTCCTTAGTTATCTGGTTTTGCATAAGTTAATTCTTTTTTGGTATTCTTGCCGATGATACCCCGCCCGTAGGACTTGCCGCCTATGCTGCGGCGGCCATTGCAAAGTCCGACCCCATAACAACAGGAATACAGGGATTCTTATATGATTTAAGGACCGCCGTTATTCCGTTTATGTTTGTGTTTAATGCCGAGCTTGTCCTTTACCAAATCAATAGCTGGCATCAGGTGCTGCTCATATTTGTAATGGCCGTATTCGGGGTGTTTGCCTTTACAAATGCGGTCCAGGGATGGTTCCTAACAAAAAATAAATGGTATGAAATTCCTCTGTTTCTGAGCGCATCACTTATATTGTTTTGGCCCGCTATCGTAACGAAGATTTTCAAACTCGATGATAGTCTTAGATATTATATGTACTTTGTTGGGATAGCCGTCTATAGTTTACCTTACCTTATCCAGAAGCTAAGACTCAAGGCATTTAACAAAAAGACAGAATACTGAAAAGAATAAAAAGAAAGGAATTTTTTTGGTAGATTTAGCTACCGCCACTTCGTGTCTCGACTCCGCCTGCGGCTACGCTCGAAATGACGGTTGAAGTTAGTTGTTCATTTTGTTAGATGTTCTTAAGGCGTCAGAAGAGCAGGGGGGCGCTACTCGAAATCCAATTCGAAGCTGTAAACGCGGTATTACAGTTGTCAATCCGAATCTGAAGGATAAAACCAGCCCCTAAAGGGCCATTTAGGATTTGATTTTTTAGGGCTTTGATTGTTGTGACCGTCTATCCCTCAGATTTAGATTCAGCTTCTCTTTCTAATTCTCTTTTACTAAATCTGTTCTCGTTGACCAAATCAGGCCGGAATAATCTTGTTAAATCTTTGGCCAACCCGTCATGGTCTGGAAACAATGTTCTCTCTGATATGCCTGATTGTCTTAGTTCATCCAGCATTTTCTCTGAGTTTTTATCATCAATAATATACTTTTTGAGAATGTCTTTCCCTTCAAGAAGGACACATAGACTTTCCTTTGCCTCTCCATGAACAGTGAAGCAGCTCTTTTGCGCAGTCATTCTTGTGTGAACGTTCGTTGGACGTATAGCTACAGGCAGTTTGATTCGACTCGGACGAGCTTCCCAAGCAGCGTTGATACTCTCACTCCCAATGTTTATCACATTTTTATCAGGATGAGTAAACCATGTTATAGCATGAATGTTATACGTTTCCTTTAATTTGTCATTAGGAGTTGATAAACGATTTAATTCAAATGGGTTGAGCATCCAAACAATGGGGATTTCCTCTTGTAAAGCAAAATAAAGTCCGACCAATGAACTCTCTGTCCAATCTAAAAGGCGTGTGGGCAGTCCAACGTGCTGCGCTAAAAACAGCCATTGGTCAACATAGCTACGGTCGGGCACCGCGCCGTACTCTGGTGATGGTGCTTGTATACGGAAGTGTTGGAGAAGTCGATTTTCGAAGTAATCACCTTTGTATTTCTTTCTATATAGCTTAGGTATCAAAGGGGTGTTGCAATTCGGTTCTCCACGATACCATGGAAACCGGTCATCTTGGCTAAGGCCTCACTTTTCAGAATCGCTTTCAACCTCTGTCATAAACTCTCCGATAGATTTTATTTTTTTGTCCTGACACATATTATTCCTTTCTTGGTTCTAATTTGCAGGATAGGGACTGTTCTTTTATGACCTAATTATACCTTTCTCTGCAAGGTAAAAAAACATCTTTTAGAGGCATGATTAGAGAACTTCTCGCTAATATCACCACACCATTTTAACGATTGCTGACGGGCTGTCTCAAATTAATTGTTTCGTCATGAACTTAAAAATTTGAGTTGATTGAATAGTCGGCATCGCCCAATACATCAATTGGATTACCGACAATAGCGGCGGCCGGCAGCTTCTCCTTCAGAGCGCTGGCACTATCACCGTTTAGAGTGGCCAACTCCATGCCTGAACGTTCGAGCGCATCGGCGGCCATAACGGCCGGCCCTCCTGCATTGGTGATGATAGCAACACGATTACCTTTGGGCAGAGGCTGCATAGAAAGCGCCGCAGCGTAGTCAAAAAGAGAGTCAAAGCTTTCTGCTCGTATTACACCGGCCCGTTTAAACGCCGCCGTGTAGGCAATATCATCTCCAGCCAGATTGCCTGTATGTGCCGATGCTGCCTTCATCCCCGCCTTTGTAACTCCCGCCCTCAGCAGGACTAAAGGTTTGGCTGAAGCCGCTAACCGAGCGGCTTTTATGAATTTATCGCCGGAAGTAATATTTTCGAGATATCCAACGATGACTTTCGTTTGTTCATCGGCTGCGAATGCCAATAAGAAGTCGGTCTCGTTCAGGTCGGCCTTGTTACCTATGCTTACGACTTTTGCTAAGCCCAGGCCTCGAGCCATAGCCCAATCTAACATTGCCGTGCAGACCGCTCCCGATTGAGACAGGACTGATATGCCGTCGGCCTTCGGCATACGTTTTGAAAACGAAGCGTTCATCCGATGTCCGGTATTAATCAGGCCCAGGCAATTAGGCCCTAACAGACGAACGCCGGCCTGCGAACAAAGCTGCGTAATCTCCGATTGCATTTTGGTTCCTTCCGGACCGGTCTCTCTAAAGCCTGCAGTGGTTACTGCTATCGCTTTTGCTCCCGCTCTAATCGAACTTTCCACAGCCTTCAGAACAGATGCTGCCGGCACCGCGATAACTGCTAAGTCAACAGTGCTTGTGTATGTATTCAAGTCGTGTAAACAGCTAAGGCCTAATATCTCGTCGGCAGAAGGATTCACCGGTATGATTTGTCCTTCAAAACCTCCTTCTAACAGGTTGGCCAATATTTCATAACCAACCTTGCCGGGTGTCCGCGAAGCACCAATCACTGCTATAGACTTAGGATATAACAGAAATTCCAACATAACTTACAAATCGAAAAATACTTTTACTCGAATCTGTACTTAATTCTACTGATAGCAGCCAAACATTTCGGGCAAAATAAGGCCAAAGCGTATATCTTCAACTGCCGACTCATTCTAAAGCAGCAAGGCCGACCCCGCCCATCGTGGATGGGCGGGGCTCTTGAATATGTTGAAAAAATTATTGATATGCCGCTTTTCTTTTGGAATAATAAGTCCCCAAATGAAAGCTCGAATTAAAAAATTATGTGTTACAGCCGTATTGGTTCTCTGCGTCAGCCTGGCGGCAATTCGCCAGGCAAGAGCGGATTTAGCGGAGCGAATAGATGGTATTATCAGCCTTTCTTTACAGCAAAAGGTTCAATTCTCAATTTATGTTGTAAAGGCCGATTCCGGCCAGGCCGTATATGAGCATAATGCAAAGGAGCTGATGATACCGGCCTCGAATATGAAAATAATTACCACCGCAGCGGCACTGAAATACCTGGGCCCTGATTACGAATATAAAACGAAGGTTGGGCTGTGTGATGATTCGCTCATAATAATAGGAAGCGGCGACCCATTGTTGGGGGACGAAAAGACAGATGCAAAGTACGGCCGAGAAAAAGGCTGGATATTCAAGGACATAGCAGCAGCGTTGAAACGCAAAGGTATGGATACCATAAACGATATTGTTATCGACAGCAGCGTATTCGATGACCAGTGCACCCATCCAAACTGGCCCAAAAATGATCTGAATAAGTGGTATGCCTGCGAGGTGAGCGGCTTGAATTTCAACGACAATTGTATAGCAATAAGCACAAAGAATATCGGCGGCAGAGTGGAAGTATTCATTGAGCCGCAAACCGCTTTTATAAAATTCGACAATCAGGTCAAACCCATATCAAAAGGCACAAGTGCGGTAGGGACATATCGGAATCAAGAGTCTAATAAAATTGTCGTTTACGGCAGATGCAAGGAAGGAGCTGGACCGTTTGATGTTGCGATTGAAAGACCTGCTGCATTTTTTGGATTTCTCCTGTATGAGAATCTCGCTAAGGCAGGGATAAAAACAAACGGACGGCTTGTTGTAAAAATGCTTGACAAAGACCCCGCCCATCCACGATGGGCGGGGCTCACCCAATACAGCACTTCCTTAGCTGATTGTTTGGCTCGTTCTAACAAGAACAGCCTCGGATTAGCTGCTGAAGCGATGCTTAAAACCATCGCCGCCAATAATAATACGGACGGAAAAAACGGCAGTTGGGATAAAGGCAGGGAGCTAATTTCTGAATTTCTCCTGGGGCTTGGTATTGATGAAAGCCAGTTTTATATCGACGATGGCAGCGGCCTGAGCAGACAAAATGAGCTAAGCGCGTATGCTATAACGAAAGTGTTATTGGATATCTATAATAGCAGGAATTGGGGACTGTATAAGGGTTCGCTGGCGGTAGGGGGGGTGGATGGAACAATTGCCGGGTATTTTAAAGAAGAAAAGTACAAAGGCAAAATCTTAGGCAAAACCGGATATATCAGTGGCGTAAGGTCGTTTTCCGGCCTGTGCATCACTGAGCAGGGCGATTATATATTCTCTATTCTCGCAAACAACACCAACGGCCACACCCGCGGAGTAATCAACGACGTCGCAAAAGCGATTTTTGATTAGGAAATCATATATCGAATATTGTAAATAAAATGTTTTTTTTAAAAATTGGGGGGAAATTCGGATTTTTTCAGGTTTTTTTGTGGAGATGTTAGTTTTTGGTTCAAAAATGAGGACTGGTGTGTTAATATGCGGAGTATGGGCAAGATGGACAAGAATAATAAGCGAAAAAATGAGCATAAATTGGCATGAATTGGGTATAAATTCGAATAAATGCGCGCTTTTTGGGTATAAATTCATCTAAAATTAACACTTTTTTAAAATTAACATTTGTTAAAATGGAGAACATAGGTAGTTTTATTGCCTTCTAAAACATTATCGGACGTTGCGGCGGGCGGTGGTAGGATTGTTTAGGAGTGATGTGGGAGGGCGATCAAGGCTGGTTGGGACAGATGAGTTGAAGGAGAGAATTTTAATGCTTGCTAATATATTATCGGACGTTGTGTTTGGGGGGAGGTGGAGTTAGTCGGGGTGGTTAGTTGAGTTGGACAGGTGGGGTGGTGAGTGGCTATATATGGTGGGGTGGGGGGAGCTTTTGAAACACTGATTGACACGGACTCTTTGGAGCGCTGACTAAAACAGACTGTTTAGGGCACAGACTGACACAGACTTATTATGTCATAGAGGGATACAGATAAGTTTGTTATTGGTGAGTCCGAAACAAGACGGCGGATCCCGCCCATAGCGGATCTTTGACTTCGATAGTGAGTGGTTTACCCTATGAGATAGTAAAGGATTATCCCACGGGGTTAATTGGTGAGTAGTGAGATAAAGTGAAATAAAGTGCCTAAAGTGAGCTAAAGTTGGATGCTTGATGCGAGAAGACGGAGGACAGAGAAGGCTATCAGGAAATCAGGGTATCAGGATGTAGGCTATCAGGAAATCAGGGTATCAGGGAAAAAATCCTTCCGGCTGACAAACCTGATTCCTGATAACCTGATGTCCACTACCTGATATACTGATAACCTGATGCCTTAGTATGAGGTAAGCTTATGGGCTGGTGGCTGGTTTTTGCTATTTTTCTTTATTTTGCGTGTGCTATCCTAATAATAGCAGAAGTATTCGTGCCGAGCGGCGGGCTGATAAGTATCTGCGCGCTGGCATGTTTAATCAGCGGTGCAGCGATATTTTTTCATCAAAGTACGGCCGCGGGCTGGATAGGGGTAGGTATCGCGGCTGTAATGATACCGGCGGTCTTGATTATCGCTTACAAGATATTTCCAAAAACCAGGTTCGGCAAAAGCGTTACACTTACTCCACCCACACGGCAGCAGGGTGACGCCATACCTGATACGACCGAATTACAAAAGCTGCTCGGTGAGGTCGGTGTCGTGCTCACGCCGCTGCGGCCGGTAGGCATGTGTGATTTCGCAGGCCAAAGAGTTGAATGCGTCGCGGAAAGCGGATATGTCGATAAAGGTAAAAAGGTCAAGATTATCGACGTGGAAAGTACACAGTTGACCGTTCGAATGATAGAAGAGAGTTAATGAAAGGACAAAAAATATGTATAACTTAACAAACACGACTCTGGCGCAGGCCGAACCAATAAAAATGGTCGGAATAGCCCTTTTGGTCATAGTTATCATTGTTGCGTTTGTGTTCCTGCTGCTGTTCTTAAAATTCTTCCGGCTGTGGCTGCAGGCGAAACTATCGCGAGCGGACGTTAAATTCTCCGAGCTTATTGGGATGTGGCTGAGAAAGGTCGATTTAAGGACAATAGTTCTGAGCAAAATAACCGCGATTCAGGCAGGGCTGACACTAACGACAAGGGATTTGGAAAGCCACTATTTAGCCGGTGGCAACGTCCCAAAGGTTGTTCGTGCTTTGGTTGCAGCCAACAGGGCAAATATCGTTTTGTCTTTGCAGACGGCAACGGCAATCGACCTGGCCGGTCGTGACATTCTCGAAGCGGTCCAGACAAGCGTCAATCCCAAGGTGATTGATTGCCCCGACCCCCAGAAAAGCCGAGGCACTATTGATGCAGTTGCTCAGGATGGGATTCAGCTGAAGGCAAAGGCGCGCATAACCGTCCGGGCCAATATCGAAAGACTAATAGGCGGTGCCACCCAGGAGACAATTATCGCTCGCGTGGGCGAAGGAATTGTTACCACTATCGGCAGTGCCATATCGTACAAAAGTGTTTTGGAAAACCCGGACAATATTTCAAAAACGGTTCTTGCCAAAGTAGCGATAGTAGTTTATTCTAATATAACCTTGTTGGGAGGTGGCTTATTGTAAGTAGCTAAGAAGTTATGGTGGCATAAGTATTTGATATTCGCCGTTGGCAGGGACTAAATGCCCGGCGCGATGCCCACCTCATTTGCGCAAATGATTTTTCTAAAACGCTGTTAGGGAGTAACACAATGAGAATACGAATCATATCTCTTTGCAGTATTTCCGCGTTTTTTGTGGTAGTAGGCTTGGCCATTTCAACAGGGTGCGCTCGGAAAACACAGGCGTTATTCACCAAAGCCGAGCTTATTACCTGTGGACGGTTAGCAGTACTTGGTCTGACCCCTGAACAGGAACAGATATTCATGGCTTCCTACACCAAGGCCTTTCCCGGACAAATCATTACGTTTGTTGAAAGGAGCCGATTGCAAGAGATCGTCAGTGAGCAGGATTTGCTGCAAGGAAGATTAGATGACAGAACCCGGGCCAAGGTAAAGCAGATTCTCGGCGTTGAAGCCCTTATCATGTGTACCTACTACGACGGGACCATTGGTGCCGGCAGAAAGAAGCTGCGTGTTCGGATCGTAAACAGCGCAACAGGAGCCATTGTGGGGTCGGTAATAACCCAGGCACGTGACGACTTCGAATACCATTGTGACACTGCGGTAAAGGCACTCAAGGCGGAACTTATGAGTGGAGGCCAATATGGATATTTGGACCGCTAAAAGGAGTCTTTCGAATTGGTGTCACTTACAAAGACTCCTGCAAAATGAGTGAATTTGGCAGGAGTCTTTTGGTTATAAGTTCCTTTTTATACGGCGTTTACATATTAACCAAAACGGAGGAGATTGCAAGAAAATAATGAGCGTAACTCATTATTTAATATAGAGTTAAAAATCCACAGAAGTCTTGTCAGTATTATATAAGGAGATTATGCCTCAAAGGAAGTCTTTGTCGAGGGGAAAATACAAAAAAGGTGGAAAAGTTGTCACTACACTATAGGCGGTGGACACAGAAAACCGCCCCCGTTGGCCTGAAAACACGGATTTCACCTCATTCACAACCCGCGAAGTGACAAACATGAGATAGACTCATTTTGCGGATGCGGTACGACAATTGCTGTCGCACAGCGCCTAAAGAGACGTTGGATTGGTATCGACGTCACTCACTTGGCAATTACGCTTATAAAGCACCGTTTAGCGGATGCGTGGGCACATTATAAGGCACCAAAAGCCAAAGGTAAAAAAGAAGCTCATCCAGAACTTAATTATCCGACGGAATAGGTTCCCGCTGCCCGCTTGAGCGAGCACATGCTTCGTGTGAATGACAGTATTAGCGTCTGAAGTACACTACAAAGCCGTTTTAATGGTGACCACGGCGATTTCGTAAATGCTTACCTCCGGCACAGCGAATGTAACAACACCAGCTTGCTCCTTAAAGTTCAGTTCAATATCGTGTTTTCGCTCCGGACCGGCCAATGTTACTGCCTTGACATGACGTTCGGCCGGCAGGCGCAGACTGATTGTAATGTTTTTGATAGGGTTATCTGCCGCAAGGCATCCGCCGCAAGGCGTCCCTTTCGGGACTGCGGAGGCCCGGTAGTTGACCAGATGAACAAGGCGTCTGCCGGGCTGTTCGGTCAGCTCCGAACACAGTCCCGGCTCGGCCTGAAGCGATAAGGAAAATTCATTCGCGCAGGCCCGGCTAACCGCGCCAAGGACATCGTCATTTTCGCCGATGCGCACCACGCTACCGGCCGGCAGGTCATCCAGTGACGGTTTTTCTCGCGGAAGCATCCACTCGTCGTGGGTTGCGACCGGACCGATGACACAGACCCTGCCGCCGGATTGGATGTATTGCCTGATTTGCTCTATCTGCCGGTCGGAAAGGGCTGTACATCCTGCAAGAATGAGTGCACGATAGCGATTTAGAGCGCTGAGGTGGTGGTCATAGATTATCTGGAAACAGATGCGGTTTTCGATGAGAGCCTGTTCTACTTGGTAAGTGAGCGCAGCGTACTTTGAATTAGCGAACACCTGTGACGGAAAGCTGCGCAGAACCGCAACGTCGGCAACGACTTTTGCTTCCCGCAGCAGGTCACGACGTGTACGAAAGAAGTGAATGAACGGGGCGAGAGTGTTGGAAACGGGTTCATTCGAGCCTGGCTCGGCAACTAACTTGCCGTATTCAAACCAGCAGATGCATCCAAGGCAATCGCGGTTGAACGCCATAGACTCGGCCATCTCAAGGCCGGTAGTGGTGTAAGTGAATGCAATATTATCCATACGCCGGGCGACCTTAAAAGTGCGGATACGGGTGTGGAGCTGTCCGTTCTGATAGCCTGGCTGCCTGCCCTCGTCCCAGAACGCCTCGCCGCCCTGAAGAAGGTTTCCATGGTCCACAGGTGGTATAATCCGGTTTCCCGGACCTCCGGGGTTACACTCGATAAGAATGTCCTTACGAAGCGTGCGAGCATACCGGCTCATGTCGTGATAGGAGCTGGTAAGCGACTTGCAGGAAAAGTCCAGCCACGCCCTACGCAGCATATTCTCCGGCAGACTGGTCATAGGGGGCTGCACGGCGTTCAGGTTATCAATACCCATTTTCTTTAGCCGCTCAGGAGTGAACGTACCACCGAGATAGTTGCGAAACCGTTGAACAGAATTGGCGTCTTGGCCGGGACCGTACCCATAGTTGTCGAAGTGGAGCAAATCTGCTCCAATGTCGTTGACTGCGAATCGAACGAGCTGCCGGTAGAACGCCCGGGCGTCGGCGTGGTTCCGGTTCCAGCGGTAGCGATATGTTGCGTTACCATACGTTAGGGGCTTGCCGTCTTCATCGAGCAAGACCCAGTCTCTGGCCTGTGGAACCTCGTTAAACAAAAGCTCCCAAATAAAGGCCCCGCTGTAGTTATAAACGCCCACGAACAAGCCGGCATCGTGGCAAAGTTTAGCGAATTTGACCGCGTCAGCCATGCTTTCGCGTTCCGCTTCCAGGCCTGCACCTTTGTAACAGTGCATCATAACGAAATTCACGCCCAGCGCCTTCAGTTTTACAATCATCTCGGGACTGTGCTCGCGTAAGTAGGCGGCACGTTGCTCGGCTGTCGGTATGTAGCCCTCACTTCCATCACGCCGGACGCGGAACAGCAAGGGCTCCCAGCTCCCAGCCATAACAATCCCGTCCCGCTGCAGCCAGTCCGGACGTCGTTCGAGCGGCAGGGTCAGCGGCTCAGCGCGAACCGGACAGGCAAGACATAAGTGCAGCAAGATTACAATTTTGATGAGCATAAAAGCTCTCTTGCGAATCCCGTTAGAGACCCGAAAGGGAAAGTCTCTAACGGGACGAATGAGCACCGTTAGAAATTTTTCCTTTTCGTGCCGTATCTTTATCGTTTCCGGAATTTCTAACGGGGTGAGCTGTGCCGGGATTTCTCTATGTGCCTTATTCATAATCTTTCTCGCTGTTCATTTTGCAAGATTATGGTCTGAAATAAACTACAATGCCGTTTTCATAGACTTTTCTTTCCCAATCGGGCTTGACGGTTGATTCGAAGATAGGTTCTTCGAGACGTCTCATTTCTACGCCGAGTATCACCGCCGACGGCGGAGATTTTTCCAGTAATTCTATAAGTGTTTTTGGGCCTACGGTATTTGTAACACTACGCTCAGACGGTGACATAGAATCGGCGATTCTATAAATGATTGCACCACAGGAAAGCTCTGTATAAATATCACTTCCGCCCTCAAGAGCGAGCAGAGGGGCTAAGGTCAGTATGAGTTTTGACCCTTCGGCTGCGCTCGAGACATGGTTTTGAGTTTTAAGTTTTTTTGCAATATCTTCTGAAATCTTGTGTATTTCAATCGGCACCCATCTTTCCGGCACAAGGACTATCGGGGTCCTGTAAAGTACAGCCGGGTAGCAGGCAACTGCCGCAAGCACACACACAGTTACTAAAGCAGCCGCTATTTTGAAGTGCTTACTTATACCTGTTTTGTTGGAAAGTTTCCGCACATACAACAGCGGAAAAGCAAAGCTGATAATCAAAAAAGGAACCGGCATTGCAAGGTATTGCCTCCACATTGTTGGTGGAATTAAAGCGATTATAAAAAATGTCAGCGGCAGCAGGGCGGCCAGTATTGTAGGGTGGGGCTTGCCCCACCAACTTTGTCTCGGTGGGCTAAAGCCCACCCTACGGCTGCTTTGTCTCGGTGGGCTAAAGCCCACCCTACGGCTGCGGCGAAGACATACCATCAACAAACAAAGATAAATCGCTAATACCACAAGTGCAAAATACCCCGGCTGTGCAAGGCAAGCCAATGTCAGCTCGAATTTGTTGTAAACCATACCTATTTCGTGAAGCCATTGGCCGTAGAGCATTGGTATTTTGACAAGGTTCATAAAAAATGCCCGCGGAGCTTGAGCTATCACCCAGACAGGCCAAATCGAAACAAAAGCTGCTGCTGCCAGAAACGGCGGGGCGGTCTTGAGTCTTTGCTTCATTGATTCGGCCGGCCGGCTCAGCAGCATTACAAAAAACAGCAGCTCCACCAAAGCTGTCGTTATACGCATACAGCTCGCAAACGTAAGAAGCGCACCGATGGCGGCAATTCGCCGGCATTTTGATTTATGATTAAAATCGGTTGATACAAACAGCCAGAAGGATAATACCACGCATAACGTTACAACATCGTGGTTCCAGGCATAGCCGTTGGCATAATCGACGACAGGGTTGAATACGTACAGAATAGCCGCTGCCAGGCCCAAAAGCATCCCGGTAATTGCGAATGAATTGAAAATATACCGATAGATGCCGACAATGCACACCAGCACGAAAATGTCACAAAAACTGGAGAGAATTCTGCCAACGAGCAGATAGTGGGTTGTGTTAAATATTTTGAACAAAGCTGCACATAGTAATGGGTGGTAGGGCAGTTGTGCCGCGTACGAGAAATCTTTGTAAATCGCCCTGCCTTCAGCCAGGAGGGCACCGCCGGTGCAGTACATCTGTTCATCCCGGCCGAGGGGCTTAGCCATACTATTGGCTAAAATAGCAAGCGAAAGGACAATCAGTATTAAGACAACTAATATATTGGCGACTTTTGCAGGCATCATCAAGCTAAGAGATAAAAACTAAGAGCTATTGAAAACTAACAATTGAAAAATAGTAAATAGTCAATATTAAATAGTCAATTACCTTACCATTCTGCCAGCTCGCCGAGAAGCTCCTCGACTAAATCTTTCATAGTTACGATACCGATGGGTCTTCCTCGACCGGCAAGGCCTCCCCTCGTAACCAGAACGATTTTCTGGTTTTCCCTTTGCATAATATTTATAGCATCTATAACAGTAGTATTTGCATCAAGCTTTCGGATAGGCCTTGTGAAATTACGCAGCCCAGAGAGCTGTTCGTGCGAGCTCAATGCCTCGTAGATATTTATAAAGCCGATAATATTTCCAGTTCGTTCCTCTATGACAGGCAGGCGGGTAAACGCACACTTCTTTAATTTGTTCAATAGGGCCGCATTATCAGAATTTACATCAACTGTTTGAACATTGTGAAAAGGAACCATCACAGACCTTATATGAATGTGTGAGATACTGACAAGGCGGTTTATAATATCGGTCTGCACGGAGCTGAGAATACCTTCTTCATGCGTATCCTGCAGGATTGCCTGGACCTTATGTCTTTGTGCAGATGTTATTACAGTTTTTGGAGAAGAAGCCAAACCTGCCGATCGGGCAAAGAGACCTGATACAAACTTGAGCAGCGGCACTACACCACACCAGCTTAAAACTTTATGAAATGTGTATAAAAACGGAGACAGGTAAGGCATAAGAAAATCAGCACGATAGAAAAAGATATTCTTAGGAATTAGCTCTGAGAACACAAATAATACCGGTACGGTTAAAAGGGTTGCGAATAATTCAGCACTGTGTTCGCTTTCTGTTTTCCTCAGAAATACGTAAGTGAAAAATATAAAAGTTACAAAACTCGTAGCAAGATAGTGGGCAAGATTTGTACCTATCAGCATTGATAGAAGCAGCCCGCTGCTGTCGCGCAGACATTTGCCGAGTATCACAAATGATAATTGTTTCTTTTCAACGCCTAATCTTAAGCGAAGCCGGCTGAGTCGATACATACCTGTTTCAGCACCTGCGAATAAGCCCGCCAGGATAATGAAGAACGCAATTGCGAAAATTAATACTGTATTATTGACCATCTGTTTGGAACGGCTCAAGGATTAGTGTTAAGGTTTCTATTCTGTGCTTTTGCACTTTTTCAACGGTAAACTTTAAATTCTTCAAATGTGCGACGTCACCGCTTTTGGGTATTTTTCCGAGAAGGGCGGTTACCAAACCGCCGACCGTGGCAAGACGCGTCTCGGCCAAATCAATGCCGAATACTTCAGCCCAATCGTGGATGGCCAGATTACCTGCGAGGCGATATTCAAAAGGCCCTGTTTGTTTGATTGGTTCAATATGGCTTGCAGGCTCCATCTGGCCAAACAATTCTTCAGCAATATCCTCCAGCCGAACAGAACCGGCAATCCCGCCGTATTCGTCCACGACCACCGCCATATCGGTTCGGCTTCTGCGGAAAAATTCCAGCAGAGATTCAACCGTCTTTTGTTCCGGAACAAAATGCACTTGCTGAACGATTTTGTCTAATGAAACACCGGCTTTAAGCAGAAGCTGCCGAAGGTGTACCACTCCGACTATATTGTCTATTGTCCCGACGTAAACCGGCAGCTTTGTCAGGTGATTTTCCTGCATCTTCTCACGGGCCTTATGTGGCGAATCCGTAACGGCGCAGGCTATCATATCCACCCGAGGCCGCATAACGTGACGGACTTTCAGCAAACCTAACTCGATAACCTCCGTTAAGAGCTTATTTTCATCGGCGCTGAGCAATCCCTGCTTTCTTGTTGTGTCGATTAAAGATTTAAATTCGCCTACGGTTATTGGTTTTGGACTTCTCACCGGCCCCAGAAAGAGCCGAAGAATCGGCTCTAATATGAAAAATTTGAACACAAACTCAAGAGGCGTAAAAATTTTAAGGCACAAAAAAGCCGGCAGGGCGGCAGCGAAGCTCACAGACCTTGAATTTGCATAGGCCACAGATTTTGGCAGTATTTCACCTATGAGCACCAGCGCAATAAAACTGACCAGAGCGGTAATAGCTGCGGCACCCAGGCCGGCTTGCTCTCTGACTCGCATTGTTAAGACACTGGCAACGGCGTAAAACAGAACATTAACTGTCATATTCCCGAACAAAAAGCAGTTGAGTAGCTGCCCCGGTTTGTTCAGGAGACTTGCGACAAGATTTTGGACCTTGTGTTTGGACTGCTGAAAAAGTTTTACCTGTCTGTGTGACAGATTAAAAAAGGCGGTCTCGGCACCTGAAAAAAAGGCTGAACCGGCGAGTAGAAGTAACATCGGAACAATATGGTAAAACTGAGCCGCCATCAGCTATTACCTGACTGTGGTTTTGCCCCGTTAGAAATTTTCCCTTTTCGTGCCGTATCTTTATCATTTCTGGAATTTCTAACGGGGTTTGGCAGTATTATCTTGAATTTGCTTCCCTTGGCAGGTTTGGATTCGGCCGAAATCAAACCCTCGTGTTCCTCAATTATCTTTTTGCAAAAGGCCAGACCAAGTCCGGCCCCTGAATATTCAGACGATGAGCTCTTATTTGTTTTCGTTGTAAAGAACGAGTCGAAAATATTATTCAAATCGGCCGGTTCAATTCCTTCGCCGGTGTCGGTGACTTCTATCTCGACCACATCGCTTTTCTCTACGGCTTTGACGGTCAAAATACCGCCGCGTGGCAGCATCGCATCGCGGGCATTAAGAATCAAATTCATTAAGACCTGTTGAAGCTGGACCGGCACCCCCCAGACCGTTAAGTCTTCGGGAATACAGGTTTCTACGGTTATCCCGTCCTTCGCAAAATCCCGGCAAAGACAGGTAAAAACCTCTTCGACCAAAGTAAGTAACCGGGCATTTTTCTTTTCCTGCGATTGGCCGGTTGCCACCGCGAGCATACTTTCCATAATCTTCGATGCACGCTCACAATTTCGGACCGTCTTTTGAAGTGCTTTTTCAACAAAATCCTTATCGTCAGAGCTGTCTAAAGCGACAGCCGCATAGTTTTTTAACGGTGTGAGCAGATTGTTGATTTCGTGGGCTATCATATAGCTGACGGTACCCATGTTAGCAAGGTGCTGGAGCTGAGCAAGCTGAGCTTTTAAGGCGTTATTCTCCTGCTGCTGAATTTCCAGACGTTGGTGCAAAGAAGAGCGTTTTTCTATAATACTTGCCAATTGTCTGCTCCTGCTATAAAATTTAGCCCTTATAGGCTGCTTATTATTTGCTGGAAGCCCTTGACTTATATGTATCTATATCGACTTTTTGTGTGGTTTTTCTTGAACGACTATATTCGCAATACCATATACGAGCAATGAACGAACAGAGGATTTTAGAAGAGCTTTTGGCACTGTTGGAAGCAAACGGCGTTACAATCCGTGAAGAACCGCTCGGTGGAAACGGCGGCGGGATTTGCACTATAAAAGGGCAGCAGATTTTCTTTGTCGATACCCAGGCTCCCTCGGCTGTAGCGGCAGCTCTTTGTGCCGAAGCAGTGCCAAAGGTGGTGGACATCGAGCAGGTGTATATCAAGCCGGAGGTTCGCCAGTTTATCGAAAATCATAACAATCAGATGCTCTGAAAGCTGGTATAACGATGAAAAGAATATCGCTGACAATATTATTTTTGCTTCTTTTGGCCGGGCGGCTGCACGATTCAAAAGCAGCAACAAAGCCCTCCTCTGAAAAGGAGACGGACACATTTGTAAATTCGCTCGGTATGAAGTTTGTACGCATAGAAGCCGGCTCTTTTCTGATGGGACAAAAAGAAGGCGGTGATTGGGACGAAAGGTCTGTGCACAGGGTTGCTATCACCGGACCTTTTTGGATGGCGGTAACCGAAGTTACAAATGCTCAGTATGAGCAGTTTGACTGCGACCACCACAAACATCGTGGAAAGCTCGGCTTCTCCAAACAGGACGACGAGGCAGTTGTTTTTGTGAGCTGGCACGATGCGGTCAAATTCTGCGAATGGCTCTCGAAAAAGGAAGACAAACCTTACCGTTTGCCGACCGAAGCCGAGTGGGAGTATGGCTGTCGTGCCGGCACTACAACTGCCTACCACACCGGCAATAGTCTGCCGAAGGAGTTTCACGAGAACGCACGGATAAGCTGGTTCCCCGACCCGGCACACAGCCGTAAGGACGCTGAGCCGGTGCCGCTCACCGTCGGTCGAACTATGCCGAATCCCTGGGGCCTTTTAGACATGCACGGAAATGTAGAGGAATGGTGCAGTGATTGGTACGGGCCCTACAGCCAGGATGCTCAAACGGACCCGGTGGGTTTTGAATCCGGCGATTTCAAAGTTACACGCGGCGGCAGTCACAGTACGGAGATTTTGTTCCTGCGCTCAGCCAACCGGCTTGCTGCACTGCCTGATGATAAAAGCTGGCTGATAGGCTTCCGAGTCGTCCTGGGCCAGATGCCGGATACAAAGCCGTTTTCCGTTCCTTCGCCCCCCTTGAATCGGCAAAACGTTGAGCAGCGGATTCCTGACGACTTAGACAAAGGCCCGGACACGGACAAACCATACTTCAAAGGTCCAATTGAGTATGTAAAGATACCACCGGGCTCTAACGGCCCTATGTACTCAGAGCATAACCACGACCCGGCGTTGGTTGATTGTCCTAACGGAGACCTGCTGGCTATTTGGTATTCGTGCCGGGATGAGCCTGGCCGCGAGTTAGCCATTCTGGCCAGCCGACTACGATATGGCGCCGAAGATTGGGAGCCGGCCTCAGGTTTCTGGGACGCTCCGGACCGCAACGACCACGCCCCTGCTTTATGGTTTGATGGCCGAGATAAAATTTATCACTTCAACGGCCTCTCAGCGGCAGCCACATGGGGTAATCTCGCTACGGTAATGCGAATCTCAACTGACAGCGGTGCAACGTGGTCGAAGGCAAAGCTCATCAATCCGGAGCACGGGCTTCGCCATATGCCTGTCGAGTCGGTTTTTCAAACACGTGAGGGATTTATAATTTTGCCTTGTGATGCGGTAACCGGCGGCAATGGGGGGACGGCTGTGCACGTCAGTCACGATGGCGGCAGCACGTGGGCTGACCCGGGCGCCGGAAAGCCGGACCCAAACTTTGCCGAAGGCTCAACAGGAGCATGGGTAGCCGGCATTCACGCTGGTGTAGTCCAGCTTAGAGACGGCAGTTTAATGGCCTTCGGACGCGGCAACAACATCAATGGCCGTATGCCGACGAGTATCTCAAAAGATATGGGCAGGACCTGGACTTATTCGGCCAGCGAATTCCAGCCAATCAGTGGTGGACAGCGATTGATTCTCAGGCGATTGTACGAAGGACCTATTTTGTTTATAAGTTTCGCCGACCGGAAAAAGGGTATGATTATGCCGGATGCCGCCGGCAAACAAAATCGTGTTTATGGAATGTTCGCCGCACTTTCTTTTGACGAGGGCGGAACCTGGCCTTGCAAGCGCCTCGTTACGGCAGGGGGGCCGGCCAGGAAACTTGACGGCGGAGGCAATACCGGCCTATTTACAATGGATGAAACCCACGCTGAACCAGGAGGGTATCTGGCCGCTACACAAACGCCGAATGAGCTTATTCATCTTATCAGCAGTAAACAATACTATGTTTTTAATCCGGCCTGGCTCAAACAGCTCACACCAACTGCAGAGACAGAGAAGCCACAGAAACCGGACTATTCATTCGTTCCTGGTGTCGTTATTGACCACAGTTCAGCCGCAACCGGAAGATATTTAGGTTCCCCAAGCCTGGCTGTTTTGCCGAACGGTCATTATATAGCTTCGCACGACTTCTTCGGGCCGCAAACCAAAGAAGATTGCACTGCTGTATTTCGTTCCAAAGACGCCGGAAAAACATGGGAGAAATTAACTGAACTTAATGGGCAGTACTGGTCAACAATTTTCGTACACAAAGGGGCACTTTATCTTTTGGGCACAAGCACTCATAACGGCTACGTAGTCATCCGCAGGTCCACAGACGGGGGGCTGACCTGGACTGCTCCCAAAGACCAGAACACCGGACTGCTTGTTGCACAAGGCGAATATCATTGCGCCCCGGTCCCGGTCGTGACGCATAAGGGACGAATTTGGCGGGCGATGGAGGACAGATATCCACAAAAAGGATGGGGGAGCAATCTCCGGTCTTTTGTTATGTCGGCTCCAGTCGATGCAGATTTGCTGAAAGCGGACAGTTGGACGTTGAGCAACCGTCTGAGCTTTGACCAGAAATGGCCCGGCACAGCCTGGCTGGAGGGCAATATTGTCATCACGCCACAAAACAAGCTCGTAAATATTTTACGGATAGAATGTAAAGATGCAGAAAAAGCTGCCATTGTTCACGTTTCTGAAGATAGTAAGTCGGTCTCCTTTAATCCTGATAAGGACTTCATTGATTTCTTCGGCGGCTCGAATAAATTTACCATTCGTTACGACGGGTTGACTAAACGTTATTGGTCGCTCGTGAATAAGCAAAGAAATCCCACGGCCTATCGTAACATACTAATGCTCGTATCTTCTGGGGATTTAAGGAGCTGGAAGGTCGAATCCATTATTCTGCACCATCCCGACAGTGAAAAGCACGCTTTTCAATATATAGATTGGCTCTTTGAAGGTAAAGACATTATTGCTGTTTCCCGAACTGCTTATGATGATGGCCTGGGAGGTGCCCATACAGCACATGATGCAAACTATATAACCTTTCACCGGATTCGCAATTTCCGTGAGCTTACACTTGAGGAAAATCACAGCAATAACAAAAAGGAGTAGAAAAAATGTCAAGGAAAAAGGTGGCTATTATGGTTGACGAGATGTATCAGGTTCTTGAGGTCTGGTTCCCTTATTATCGCCTAAAGGAAGCCGGCCTGGAGGTTAATTTCGTTGCTGCCGAAGCGAAAAAAGAATATAATTCAAAGGAAGGTTATCCCTGTGTCTCGGAGATTGCAGCGGCAGAGGCTGACCCTGTCGATTATGATTGTATGGTGGTGCCGGGCGGGTTTGCTCCGGATTTTATGCGAAGGAACGCCGACGTCATAAAGTTCGCAAATGATATGGTAAATGCCGGAAAGGTTATAGCGGCGATTTGTCACGGCGGATGGCTGTTGTGCAGCACCGGGGCTTACAAGCGCAAAAAGGCGACCTGTTTTATGGCGATTAAAGATGATATTAAAAACGCCGGCGCCGAGTATATAGATGCCGAGTGCGTTGTCGATGGAAATTTGATTACATCACGCAAGCCGGACGATTTGCCGGCCTTTTGCAAAGCTATCCTGAGAGCTCTCGGAAAATAGCAAATATACAAACAGGAGTATTTTTTATGAGCCGGACAAAAGATTACAAAGCACAGGACAGGACGCCTATTGTCCTGGTTGTCGATGATAATCAGCAGAATCTCGAGCTCTTGCAGGCGTATCTTGAGGACGTGGATTGTCAGACAATCCCGGCACGCGATGGGCTCAAGGCGTTGGAGATTGTAGCTAAAGACCCCCCTGATTTGATTTTGCTGGATGTGATGATGCCGAAGATGAGCGGCTTTGAGGTTTGCAAAAGAATAAAAAACGACCCCAAAACCTCTGATATTCCTGTCATAATGGTAACCGCACTAAATGAATTCGGCGACATTGAACGTGCTATTGATTCGGGCACCGATGATTTTCTAAGTAAACCGGTGAACAAGCTCGAACTATTAACGCGAATTAAAACTATGCTGAAATTAAAACACTTAAGCGACAAGCTTGAGCGCACATTAGCATATTTGAGCGAGATAGAAAAACAGGCACAAATGGCAAAGTCCGATTAGGAATTGTACTTAAAGGCCTTATTATAACGGGCCACCATTGCCATTATTGGGCTTTGTGCTATTAATAAAATATGGGGTGTCTTTGTGTTAATAGTGTAATCTGGATTGCAGCAACAGCCGTTCTTATAGGCCATTTTCCTGAAAGCAGGGGGGGTAAAAAAACCCTATAACCGCCTTCAAAGTCGTAACAAACCTCACATCACACACAATCGCCACAACAAAAAAAGAAAATAAAATACCAGACGGCTAATTCCCAAAATATGGCTTAATTCACTTACGCCTATTGTCGATATTTTAGTCGAAGCATTCCGGTGGTCTTGTGAAAAAATGCGGTCGGGAATAACACAAGGAGAGGGCAATAATAGCAGGGCGGCAGGGTCCTGATTGTAAATCAAGAATCAAATTTGGCTCCGAGCGAGGGTGTATGAGTCAATTACTGGAAATTCTTGGTAGGGCGATAACCATCGATATTGCCGATTTGATATGGCATTGGTTAAGTACAGCCGAGCTTTCGAAAGACGACAGCCAATCTGCTCGATACAGTCAGCTAAACGAAGCCATTGAGCTAATAGGTGTCAGGAAGCTCGATGCAGCCGCTGAGCAGATGAGGGTGTATCTGTTTGAAAATCCTTCCTGCACCTACGGGCGCCTGACAGCCGCTGCCATTTGTCTGTATAATAACAATCTGCAGGAGGCAATCAAAGAGCTAAACTCGGTTTATCTCCGCCAGCCGAATAATACAATGGCTCTTTATGCCCTCGGCTATTGTTATGAACGGCTCGGCAAAGAGTCTCAGGCAATCGAATTTTATCAGGACTGTTTGAAGTTCAAAAGCTATTTACAGCTTCCCGCCCAGAGACTTGCTGCTATTTATTTTAAAAAAGGCCAGCTCGAAAAAACCATAGAGCAATATGAGATATTGAAAAATGAATATCCTGACGACATATCTACGCTTGTAACGCTTGGGTATCTTTATATTGCCACCACCAGATATATGCAGGCTATCGAAACGTTTAACACCGCCATTTTAATACATCCGGACAACTTCCACGCTCAGGATGATATAGACCAGCTAATTGCCGATGGCCAGCTCCACGAGGCGCTGGAGCAGCTTGGGGATTTATTGCAGAGGCAACCCAACAGGGCCGATTTGCTTATGAAGCATGCCGATGTCCTTCGTATGTTGGGCGCCGAGTCTGATGCTGTTTCGCAGTACGAAGAGGCGCTGCGTATCTGTCCGGATTTCCTCGAGGCCACTATAAAGCTCGGCACACAATATTTGCAGTCGCACCAGGAACGGCTTGCCGCACAACAATTCAACAAGGCCGTTGAGATAAATGATAAAATAGTTGATGCGTACATCGGCCTGGCGACTTCCCAAAAATTGGCCGGCAACGTCTCGGACGCCCTCGGGACATTATCGCTCGCAGCGGCGATTCAGCCGAATAGCTCACTGCTATTCGCCGAGACTGCTGCTTTGCGATTCCAGGACGGCCTTAGAGATAATTTGCCCTTTGATAATCAACAAACCGAAGAAGACCCCGCAAATCTTACCAGGGCTGTAATTGACGCACACCGTCAACAAATCATCAATCGTCCACAAAATCCGGATTTGCACTATAGGCTTGGCGTGCTTATGACCAGCGTAGGAAGGTTGCCCGAAGCCATTCAATCATTCCACACAGCTTTGGAGATAAACCCCGATTATCATAGAGCCAGAAGCAAGTTGGCTATCTGTCTGTTTGAAATCAACCAAAAAGCCGAAGCCCTCGAGCTTCTGCCCGGTCCTGACCGTCTCGATAAGGATACGCTCGAGCTGCACTATAAGACGGCCTTACTTTATTGCGATAAGGTAAAGTTCGCATCGTCCCTTATGAACCTTGAGCGTCACCTTGAGAGCAATTTTGCCCGTCCGGATGCGGCTGTAAACATCTCAATAGTCCTTCAGAACCTGGGTCTTTTGGACAGGGTAACTACTATGTGGGACAATCTTTCAGATACCGCCGACCAGGCGCTCAATACCGATTATCCATTTTCGCTGTAGGCCAACAATATTAAGCCAACAAAATGAAAAAATACAAAAATAGCCCTTATTGACTAAAAAGCTGAATGAAACATAACATATATTATGGGACGTTAATAATCGCACATAAAAGAAACATCTCAGAATGCCAAATATTCAGGATATCTTGATTTTTTCAGGGCTTTAATTGTTGTGATTCTTGGTGAGCCAAAGGTATGATAGTGAAATATGAACCCCGTTCACAAAGATAGCATTGAAAAGGTCATCGACTCACTTTCACAGAATCTCGTCTGGGCGTGGAACTACTATCATTTTCTTGAAGGCTTGCATGAAGAAGCCCGGGAGAGTAATGAACAGGTAGAAAGATTTCCTTGTATCATAAGTTGCCTTTGGTCAGCTGTTTTCGAGGCACTTTTTGTGAAATTGAATCATTTTATAGATAGAACAAAGAACGTTCATAGCTTTTTTTATTTGTTTAAGCTTATACGTCGCTACTTCCCTGAAAATACAGAGATTCAATCGAAGATATCAGAGCATGAAAATAAATTGCATAAGGCAGCAGCAGACCCAATCATAGAAAAAATTGAGAATTGGCGAAATCAGGCGGTAGCGCATCTCACTCCTGCATCAATAGATGAGCAATTCCATGAAGAAAATAAGATGCACTTAAATGAAATCAAAAATTACCTTGAACTCTGCTGTGAGATACTTAATACTTACTCTTATGATATCTTGAACCGAATAGACGACATGGTCTCGGAAAGCTTGGCCCAAAAGAAAGAGATTAAGAGCCTTTTTGACAGCTTACGTGCCAAATATCCTCATTCACATTGAAAAAATCCGACAGAGATGAATAATTAACCCGTAATGATTCTTTTGAATGTTCGCAACGCTGATTTACTACAATAAATCATACGAATAGTGTCGGGGTGCGGCGACAAGGAAGTTGGCGGCTTAAAAACGTGGATTCCTGCTTTCGCAGGAATGACAAATCACACATTCAAGCGTGATGCAATATTAACGGGATATAAAATAATTATAGTCCGATAATCTGGCTGGATGGAGCGCGCAGGGATAAAGGCCTGCCTAAGATTTCGTAATGCAGAATCGCCCTTCTTAACTCCTCGGGGTCGGCGTAATCCGACAAAACCTCTGAAAGATATATTGACTCGACAACTTCGGCAGGCATACCAACACCCTTACCTGCCGGCTCTTCAACGGTTGTACCGGTGAAATCCGGAAGCTCCTGGATACTTGTCCCAAGTTCCGGAACCTCTTCAAAGGCAGGCTGAACTTGTGCAGCCGGTATCGACGGTTTAGGTTCTTCTGCAGGTGTTGTAGGTATGGTTTGACTTGCTTGTCTGGCTTCGGCAGTGTATTTACGCACAGCTTGAGCAGCCTGAGGATGAGCTATTTTTGGGCGTGCCTGTTGGGCGGCCGGGCGAGACTCTTGCTCTTGTACAGGCTCAACAGCACGCTGAATCTCCCTGACGAATTGCTCCAGAATCCCCCTGCCTGCTGAAGGTCTGCGTTGTGGCTTACGGGTTTGTGGCTGCTCGGTCTGCTCTTGCACCTTTTTCTCCTTTTTTGTTTTGAGGATAGCGCCGAGCCCATAGGCAGCCGCTACAAGCACGAGGATAAGTATATCCATCCAGCCTTCTATGTCGTTTCCGCGAGCAACTAAAATTATTTGTGCCAGAGGATAGTTCATATATCGTATCTAATCTATGTTAGGCTATCAGGGTACCAGGTTATCAGGTTATCAGGTTATCAGGTTATCAGGTTATCAGGTTATCAGGTTATCAGGTTATCAGGTTATCAGGTTATCAGGTTATCAGGTTATCAGGTTATAATGTTACCAGGGAACCAGAATATTAAAGTAATATTACTTTCCTCTGATAATCTGCATCCCTGATTTCCCGCTATTTTGCTTTGCACCTTTCTTTTTCCTAACATACCGAGTGAAACCATTAATACCCCGAATAACCGCTTCGTATTCTTCTACCCATTTTTGTGATTGCTTAGAATCTAAATAGCCCTTACCCGATAATTTGCGTACTTGATTTTGTGTCTCTCCTGCTTCTTTCCTCGCTGTATTGAATCCTTTTATTTTATCGTTATAGTAATATGCTGTATATCCCTCGGCAATATTATCGCATACAGACGATGAGCAACGTTCAATCTGATCCCTCAATCTAAATTTTTCCTCTTGAGGTAACGTCCTACAAAATCTATGAATTTCTTGCATAAGTTTATGCGCTTTCTGCCATACCCAAAGATTTTCAAAACCCGCTATAAGTTTTTCCTGATATCCTGCTTTCCTGATACCCTCAATCAGCTATTATTCTTTCTTTTTGGGTTTTGCAATGGAATCGCGCATAGACGTATCAGCCATGATGTTTTTCATTCTGTAATAATCCATTATGCCGAGGTTGCCCTTCTGGAAGGCTTCAGCCATCGCTAATGGTATCTTAGACTCGTTTTCCACTACGAGCGCCCGCATTTCCTGCTCGCGCGCCACCGCCATTGCCCTGCGTTTTTCCGCCTCGGCCCTTGCCCTTCTCAGATCGGCTTCAGCCTGTCTGGCTTGAAGCTCGGCTCCGACATTTTCACCCACATCGACGTCGGCTATATCAATAGATAGAATCTCATAAGCCGTTCCGGCGTCAAGCCCTTTGGCAAGAACCGTTTTTGAAATATTGTCCGGGTTTTCCAAAACACTTTTGTACGATATGGCACTACCGATAGTGGTAACAATTCCTTCGCCCACGCGAGCGATAATTGTCTCCTGGGTGGCACCGCCTATTAGTCTTTCGATATTGGCCCGGACGGTTATGCGCGCCTTTGCCTTCAACTGAATCCCATCCTGAGCAACTGCATCAATAGTGCCTCGGCTTTTCTGAGGGTCGGGGCAATCAATCACCTTGGGATTGACGCTTGTCTCGACCGCTTCGAGAATGTCACGACCGGCCAGGTCGATTGCCATAGCCCCCTTAAGCGTCAAATCGATATTAGCTCTGTTGGCTTTGATCGTAGCACGAACAACCTTTGGGACGTTGCCACCAGCTAAATAGTGGCTTTCCAAATCTCTTGTCATTAGCGTCAGACCTGCCTGAATCGCGGTTATTTTGCTCAGAACTATTGTCCTTATATCGACCTTTCTCAGCCACATCCCGATAAGCTCGGAGAATTTAACGTCCGCTCGCGATAGTTTCGCCTGCAGCCACAGCCGGAAGAATTTTAAGAACAGCAGCAGGAACACAAACGCAACAATGATAACTATGACCAAAAGGGCTATTCCGACCATTTTTATTGGTTCGGCCTGCGCCAGAGTCGTGTTTGTTAAGTTATACATATTTTTTGTCCTTTCATTAACTCTCTTCTATCATTCGAACGGTCAACTGTGTACTTTCCACGTCGATAATCTTGACCTTTTTACCTTTATCGACATATCCGCTTTCCGCGACGCATTCAACTCTTTGGCCTGCGAAATCACACATGCCTACCGGCCGCAGCGGCGTGAGCACGACACCGACCTCACCGAGCAGCTTTTGTAATTCGGTCGTATCAGGTATGGCGTCACCCTGCTGCCGTGTGGGTGGAGTAAGTGTAACGCTTTTGCCGAACCTGGTTTTTGGAAATATCTTGTAAGCGATAATCAAGACCGCCGGTATCATTACAGCCGCGATACCTACCCCTATCCAGCCCGCGGCCGTACTGTGATGAAAAAATATCGCTGCACCGCTGATTAAACATGCCAGCGCGCAGATACTTATCAGCCCGCCGCTCGGCACGAATACTTCTGCTATTATCAGGACCGCACACGCAAAATAAAGAAAAATAGCAAAAACCAGCCACCAGCCCATAAGCTTACCTCATACTAAGGCATCAGGTTATCAGTATATCAGGTAGTGGACATCAGGTTATCAGGAATCAGGTTTGTCCGCCAGAGGCGGATTAGTTTTACCTGGTACCCTGATTTCCTGATATCCTGCATCCTGATACCCTGATTTCCTGATGGCCTTCTCTGTCATCTGTCCTCTGTCATCTGTTCTCTGTCGTCTGTCATCTGTCCTCTGTTGTCTGTTTTTTAACGACCACTCTATTGCCGTGAATTTCAATTATCTCGACCTTTGTGCCTTTGTCAAGGAACTCGGCCTCGGCCACTACATCGACTATTGCATTGCCGAATTTAGCTTTCCCGGTAGGTCTCAGTATTGAAAGCACCTCACCTCCATCGCCCAGATTAACGCTTACAGTTTTACTTTCAGGCGGAGTGGTCATACTAACTGGTATTTCACCGCTCTGCCTTGGGACCGCCGGGGCGAGTATCAGCCCGCTAAGGAACTGAATCCGCGGCAGATATTTTGACAACAGCCACGCCATAACAATAAATCCTACAAATCCTAACGATAGCCCCACGACTCCCCAGGTGAAATCACTCCAGGCGATTGCATCTTGCGGCCACGGTAATTTGTCCGGCGGGTTCTTGATGAGCATACCGAATAAGCCGGCGAAAATACATACAATTCCCGAAAAACCTGCAATCCCGAAGCCGGGCAGGACCAAAAATTCGACCAGGAGCAGAAGTATCCCTAAAACAAATAGCGCCACTTCCACCCAGTTAGCCAATCCGACGAGGTATTTACTGCCGATTATGATTGTAAAGCATATAACCGCCGCCAGGCCTGGCAGACCCACACCCGGTGTATTAAATTCAATATAAACCCCCAACAATGCGAGCATAACAAGCACAGCCATCACTGCCGGCGAGTTTAGCCATCGAACCATCTCTTCCGACCAGTTGGTTTTGAGCACCATCGGCTCGCCGACGAAAGTTACGCCGTCACGTTTGGCTAAGAACTCAAGAGCTCCCGCTCGGTCTTTGACCTGTGCTCTGGCTATGCCGTATTCGAGAGCTTTAGAAGCAGTCAGCGTCAAAAGCTCATCCTCTTTGACAATCAGCTCCTGGTTGTCTATGTCGTATTTGTTTGGGTCTTTGGGCAGTTGCTCGCTCTCGAAAAACTCGGATTTGCCGGTTTGCAGATTTTTTACTCTATAGACCTTTGTTTGCATAGTAACCATAGCTTTTAGCAGCGCCTCTGGGTAGCCGTTTGCTTCTGCGGCCCGCATAAACGCTGCGCGGGTAAAGCTTTCGACTTTTTCCCGTTCAACGCCCTCGAGTTTGCCGCCGAGCACAACCGGAGCACAATCGCCTATGGTGGTGTTCTCGCGCATTATTATGTCCTGACAGGAGACGCTTATCATCGCGCCGGCTGATATAGCTTCGGTAGTTATGTAGGCAACGGTGTGGGCTTTTTTGCCTATATCGAGTATGAAGTATTTGGATATGTCATCCGCTGACTGGAGAATACCTCCGTAGGTTCCTATTTCATAAATCAGGTATTCTACCCCTTCATCGAGGGCGGTTTGTGTTCTGCGCTGGATGGATTTGTAAAGTCCGTTGTCAATCATCCCCTTACAGATGATTACTGCTGCTTTTGCACTTGGCGTCTTTGCCGGAGTGTTATTCGGCTCTTCTCCTACAGCCGGCCCGCGAAGTAATAAAAGACACGGCAGAACAAGTGCAATTATTCGAAATGCGCGCTTCATAGCGAGAATTCTACCTCCATATTGTGGATTTGGCAATAGAAATAACGCTTAGGATGTAATATTGTCGTCCCAGCCGGAGCAGGACGCGGAAATCTATGATTCTTCCACCGCTTTTGGCTTGATTCCTTCCCATTGCAGGCCGCCTATTGCTGCCTGTGCGATGTTGGTCAGGTGGTCCCCGATTTTCTCGACATTGTCAACCAAGTCAATAAATATCAGCCCTGTCTCCGGCGTGCAGGCCCCTTCGCTCATCCGCTGGACATGGCTGCGGCGGAAGTCCACCTGCGCTTTATTGAGATGCTTTTCAATGACAAGGGCCTCCCTCGCTGCCTTGGTGTCGTTATTCTCGAGGGCTGCTATGACATCGTCAAACATCTCATTTGCCTCTTCTCTGAGCTTCTCCGCCTCAGCCATCGCAGAATCGCTAAAGGAAAGTTTCTGGTCAATCTTTCGGTGGGCGATTTCAATAATGTTAATGGCGTGGTCACCAACACGTTCAAGGTCGTTAACGGCATGCAAAAGGACCGGCAGTCTGACAGATATTCCATCGCCTAACGGTCTGCCTGATAATTCTGAAAGATACGATGTGATTTCATATTGGAGAGAGTCAATAACATCCTCTATCTCTCTGACAGAGTCAAGTTTCTTCCTGTCATCCTCTATAATCCCATCTATAGACTGCCTGAACGCCCTTTTTGCGGTTTTCGCCATATGCACGATTTGACGCTTTGCCTGCTCAATCGCTATTTCCGGCGTATCAAGAAGGTGTTTCTCAAGCACTACAGGCGGCATTGCTAACTCGCTGGACCTTACCGGCACCAGCCAGACTGCTACCCTGGCTAACACCGGTGATAACGGTAGAAATATACAGGAGTTGGAGATGTTAAAAAAGCTGTGCGCAATGGCGATAGATGCTGCTACAGTCCCTTCACCGAGTTCCCACGGGGAAACCGCAAGAGCCATACTGCTATACCAGCCGGCGGAAACAAATGGATAAGCAATGATACAACCAAAGACATTAAACATCGTATGCGCCCAGGCAGCACGTTTGCCGTTCCGGTTTGCCTGCAGTGCCGCAAGCTGGGCGGTGATTGTCGTGCCGATATTGCTGCCCAAAACAAACGGTATCGCAACGTTGAGTGCCGTCTCCCAGTTACTGCCAAAAGCCCCTCCCATTGCGAGCAACTGTACAATGGCAATGGATGCCGAACTGCTCTGGATAAGCATCGTTAGCCCCAGGCCGGCTAAAAGAGCTAAAAATGGCTTATTGCCTAAGGATATGAAAAGTTCCTGTACTCTTGGGCTTTTTTCCAGCGGGCTGAAGGCATCTTTCATAAAACCGATGCCGAGAAACAATATCCCAAAGCCCAGCATTATTTCCCCGATGCTTTTCCATTTTCGTGTCCTGCTACCGATGTAAAGAAGAAATCCCAGGCCAACCGCAGGCATCGCGTATGTTGAAATATCAAGCCACCCTAAGCCCGACACCGACACAAGCCACGCTGTTGCTGTTGTGCCTACATTTGCCCCGATAACGACGCTTATCGCCTGCTTGAGCGTAAGTAACCCGGCATTAACAAGACCGATAACTATTACGGTTGTAGCAGAGCTGGATTGGATAATAGTCGTAACACCGGCCCCAACGAAAAAACCTTTGATGGGCTTTTTGGTCATTGATTCGAGGATGCTTTTGAGTTTTTGGCCTGCGGCTTTTTTGAGACCTTCTGACATCAGCACCATTCCGAACAAAAACAGCCCCAACCCCCCTACTGTTCCGAAAATCATCTCTTTGACCATGCAGTTCCTTCAGATAGTTTTATGAATAGCATTACGTATTGATTGCGGGGTGATTTTGTCTGTTTTCGACCGAGCGGTCAAGTAAAAAAAATAAAGTGAAGAATTAAAACTGTTTAATTTATGTGAGGCTGCGTAGGATTTCCACGCCCTGGAGGATTTTTTCATTGCTGGTTGCGTAACTTATCCTGAAATGCGTATCTCTCTCACTGAACACATTACCCGGTATGATGAGCACGTTGTTTTTAATTGCCTTTTCCACGAATTTGCTTCCTGACCCGCCGGGCGCTTTAACGAACGCGTAAAATGCCCCCCTTGGCTTGATAAGCTCAAATTTATCCTTCAAACCCTCATAAAGAAGGTCTCTTTTTTTCCTGTATGCAGCCACGAAGTTACTTGTTTCGTAATCCATAGCTGCAACAGCCGCCTTCTGGAAAGGCGTAGGCGCACACACGAAGGTATATTGCTGTATCTTTGTCATCTCTTCGATTACGTTTTTAAGAGACTTGCTTGCTGCAACATAACCTAATCGCCAGCCGGTCATCGCATAAGATTTGCTGAAACCCCGCAATAAAAGCGTCTTCTCGAAGTAATCGGCTATACTTGCACACTCGCCGTCGTAGCAGAATCTCTCATATATCTCATCGGTCAGAATGAGTATATCTTTTTCCGCTGCAATTTTAGCTAATCTCTTTATATGCTGCTCCGAATATACCATGCCCGTCGGATTGCAGGGTGAATTGAGGATTATCATCTTGGTTTTATTAGTTATCGCATCGGCTATTTTCTCGACCGGCAGCTCGAAATCCGGGTAACTATCGACAAAGACGCATTTGCCCCCCAACATATTGACCACGTGCTTGTAAATTACAAAGTATGGGTCGGGTATAATCACTTCATCGTTGGGATTGATAAGCGCCAAAAACGCTAACAGCAGCCCTCCGCTTACGCCGCTGCTTATCAATATTGCCGGCTCCGACCAGCCGAACTCATCACTTACCTCCTCAGCTATTCTTTTTTTCAGGATGGCGTCGCCTGCCGTTTGCGAATATTTATTATGTCCCGCCTTGATTGCCTTTATTGCTTCTTTTTTCAATTCTTTGGGCACATCGAAGTCCGGCTGACCTATCGAAAAATCCACCGGGTCTTTCAGCGACGCTGCCAGCGCAAAGACCTTCCGAATACCGCTTGCGTTGATTCTACATGCTCTATTCGCAATAATATCCTTCATTTGCTCTTTTTGCGCAGAAGTAACTTGATATCTTTTTCACATAAAAAGTCTATAGTAATACCTGCTCTGCTGAGAGGTTCTTTCATTACCCACCATTGTGTATCAACAGCTTGTAAGATTGGTGGTTTTTCTGGGTGTGCTAATGCAACCGCAATGAACTTTTTATCTGTCGGATCAAAATTCATAAGTTCTGGATCAGAGGGAAATTCCACAAAATCTATTTCATCTGAATCCTTAGGGGTAATCTGTATTAATTCGCATTTTTCTGGATTGCTGTAATTTATATAAACCCATTTTAAAAAAGCATCGCCTGGCATTGCCTGCCGATGCCCTCCATACTCAAGGTTTGCCATATATTCTTTGAGAATTCGTTTCCCATCATCCAATACTAATTTGCCCTTGCGCATCAACTCATTCAATCGAACTGCACAAGTGCTTACACACTCGGGCGATGCCTGCTCAGATCTTCCGTTAGCAACGATGGGAACATTGGTGTCAACAACAAATTTCATCACCCCACCTTTGTCTGTCGCTTCATTGCTGCCACGATCTTTGCGGTAAGCTCTCCCATTTCGTCGCCAAAGAAATCTGGTGGCCAATTTTTTACATCGCCATAGAGGTCAACATCTAATTTTTCAGTTTTTGATGATGAGTTTTGCATCTTGCAGAAATAGAGTGCCGTCTTATCAACACTGATTTTTTCCTCTGCGATTCTACGCAGTAATCTTAGGAGAAAATATTCGCTATGACTCTCTACTATTATTTGCACATTGCGATTCTTAACGACCTCAATAAAAATGTCGGCTAACCATGATTGAGCAAGCGGATGTAAATGAAGTTCGGGTTGCTCTAATAACAGTACTGAACCTTCTGGGACATAATAACACAATACAAGAACTGGAATTACCTGTGATAATCCAAAGCCAACATCTGTTATCAACACGTCGGGGCTGTGCTCAGTTTTTCGGACCGAAACCTCATAATCTTTACGAGCTGTACCAATCTGCTTAACGGAAAACGAGTGAATTATCCCCATATTTCCCAGCCAGTACGCTATCGTTTCTTCTAAGCTCCGTTTCCGTTTATGGTGCCCGGGTGATATATACTTTCCTTTTTCCCGTGCTGCGAGAATTGCTGCAATAGCAAGCTCTCCCTTCCGTCCAACATCGGAGGGTGCCTCGCCCGCCCATGTATATATCCTTTTCGGATATTCTCGCAAGGGGCCAAGATAGGCTATCTGTTTAAACAACCCTTCTAATTGCAGAACAATATCAGAAAGAAATCCGACATTCTTAAAATTAGCATTTACTTCATCAGGAAACCCATAAAACTTTATCGGCTGCGGTAGTGGCCAAGGCCGACCTACTCTCTTCTCTAGTTGATATCTATCTGAGACCAAGTCATATTGGTAGTTTTTCCCCTTTTTCGTTTTTGTTTCCATGCCAAAAAGATTTCCATTGAAAGAGTACGAAAACTTGCCAACTACCAGAGTACCCGACTCCTCTCTGATTTCTACATCAAATTTGAGATCTTTGATTTCAAAAAGATTCTCATCTTTCTTTCCAGGATTCCTTATCTTCAACGGGTTCAGCAAATCCCATAAAATCGAAATTTGCAAAGAGGAACTGGTATCATGCCCATAAATCAAATCATTGAAAGTCCCCAAATCGACTATAGAAAAATTGTCTCCTGTATGAAGCACACGTTTTCGATCTGCGGACTCCGCTGTTTGTCTCAACATAAGGAGAAGCTGGAGGATGCTTGTTTTACCGGAGCTGTTAGTACCAAAAAATACTGTTAGCGGTGCTAAAAGAAGCTGCTCCGTGTCCTCCCATGACTTAAAGTTTTTCACTCGCAATTCTCTAATCATTTTGTTTTGCCTCGCTGTCTCTGGCTTCTATCAGCCGATCCACGCGGGGTCAGCCGACTATTGAATCCTCCAAATTTCTTATTTGAGCCATATAATACTTGCATTTTTCTGAGCCGTCAACGCTGTTCTGCACATAGAAAAACAAATTTTCCCCGAAAGAAGCAAATAACAGGTTTTGACATCCTCTATGTCTTTTCAGGCGATGTATGAAGCCACGGTCTTCCATTTAATTTTACCGTCTTTTGTAACTTCATATTCAAGCAATAGATACCCTCCATTGTGGCCATCCTCAAAGTACGCAAGTACCCACTTTTTAGTTAATATCCAGATTTGGCCCTCAGAATAGAAATTCATTGTCCCACCAACACTTCCCTTGTATGGAATAAGCTCTCTGTGCTGTCTCAAATCAGAAATAATATCCTTTACCGGGTCTTTCAGCCCCTTTCTCTTCATCTGTTCAATGTCCCAGCTATGAAGTTCGATAGTATTGGCCGGTTTGTTTTCGCTGAGGTCTATTGTATCTTTCTGTTCTCTTTTTTCCTCGGCGGATTCCTTGTTGGTCTGCTCAAGCTTTTTGACAAGCTCGCTGTTATTTTTTTCCAATCGCTCGATTTTATGTTTGTTTTTGACATTACTAATGAGCAAGACCACTAAGGCCACACTCACAAGAATAAATCCGGATTGGAAAATTTGCCGGGAAGCGGATTTCATTTTATCACCTCTTTAATTGCTATCCCCTTCTCCGTTTCACAATAATATCGACATACTCTAAAATTAATCTGTACAAATTATATCCCCCGTATTGTAACTCACTTGTGGCTAAAGGTTTCTTTCCCCAAAAGCTGCATCTTGCGCACAGAAAAACAATCGTCCCCTGAAAAAAGCAGATAGCAGGTTTTGCCATTGGTGCTTATCCACTTGGTTGGCAAACAGCTTGTTTCCCCCGGCCCGACATCCCATTCTTTGGTATAAAACACAGTTGTCCACGGCCCCCAGGGCTGCGGCGCATCAAAAATCCCTAATCCCCCTTTGAACCGCATATCATCCTCACCATAGATAGTCTGACACCACAGATACCTCTTTAATACGGGATTATATGTAATTCCGGTGCGGTAACATCTGCCGGGATTTATAAACACCGCCCCCCTATCGTGAATATCCTTTGTCCATATCGGCTGCTCCGAATCATCAAGTCCCTTAAAGAATTCATAAGCATCCCGCTTTGTTATCATATCTTTCGGTACACGCGCCATCACCATCCTGTCCGCAGGCTCATAAGCGCTATCGCTGTCGTGAGAATAAATGTAAACGAAATTATCTCTCGCACCGGCGTAATTCCTGCCGAAGTTCAGAAAAGTCGGAGCGCCAAAGCTCGTTGTAAACTTCCAATCGCACCACTTCCAGTTCTTGCCGTGGTCGGATGACCACGCAAGCTGCGAGTTGCCTGTATTTCTAACTAACATATAAAGCACACTATCGACCATTAGCATACCACTGGCCTTCGCGCCTTTAGCCCCCTGCCCTTCTCGTTCGCCGCTGTCTGTACGAATATTTACTCCCTGAAAATCAGGCGGCGACCCGATAATCTTTGCAATGCCGAGACTCAGCTTCTTTTCGGTTTTCGGCTCAAATCCCCAGCCATCACCGTAAGCTGTGTACTGATTATCATCATCCGCCGAGGTAATCGGCCAGTTATCGCTGCCTTTGGCTTTACGCACAATCGAAGAAGGCGGCGCAAAGTTGACTTTCGCAATCGAATTGCTTCTGGGATACGGCGGGGCAATTATGGCTTCCATTACCGGATTAAACAGATATTTCTCCAAGCCGACCCAGAACCCTTCTCCCTTTGAAGGGTCATACAGATTTGAGCCGTTGCGAACGATAATAAGGTCGAGGCTTGGCACTACCAATAACACTTGATTGCCGGCCCCTGCCCCCGCGAAGGCATCACGGGGTACTTTGGCCCATACGCCGTCAAAATTTGTCCACCACCCCAATCCGGATGCCGGATTAGGTTCACCCTCAGATCGGTTCGGTAAAGGCGTGCCCGCATACTTCACTACCTCTTCGGCCCACCTGGAATCGACAAGCTGTTTACCCTGCCAGTTACCTTTTCGCAGCATCAGCCTGGCGACCCGCGCTACTGCACGAGCGGTGTAGCTGCCCCCGCCCCAGTTGGCAACCAAGTTCAAGCCGTTGACTTTATAGGTTTGACCGTATCCGATAGACCACTCATCATCCTTCACACCGATAGGACGCATAATCCGTTCCCGCAGCAGCGTCCGAACATCGGTATGCTCTGTGCCCTGCAGGCTGTCTGTGACGGCGTATGAGAGCATAGCCATGCCGGGATTGCTGTAGGCGTACCTGGTCCCGGGCGGGAAAATTATCGGGGCTTTATCGCGGGAAAGAGTGAAGGGGTCCGGGTCTTTCTTCCAGAATCCACCCTTCCAGCCCGGCAGCTCAAAATGAGGAATCCCGTCTTGCTCAGCATCTTCAATGCCAGAGGAATGTGTCGCTAAATGACGAATAGTAATTTTTGATTTCTGTGGGTCACTCTTCCATTCTGGAATGTATTTACAAGCCGGGTCATCTGCACTGAGCAGCCTATCGTTTAGGGCAAACATCAGAGAAACGCCGCCCACTAATGCTTTAGCGAGTGAAGCTGTGTAATGCTGCCGAGTCGGCTCCCACCCGGACGCATACCATTCATACACGATTTTGTCATTTCTGATAACCAGGAGAATATTTGTGCCTTTTGTAGCCAGAGTGTCCTTTGCAGAATCAAGCTTCTCGGACGACATACCCTCGCTTTCCGGTGATGCCGTTTCCCATTCAAATTTTGCTTGCCCAGCAAATACGAATTGAGAAAAGTAGATGATTACCAGCAAACTCGAAATTATTCTCATAAATCATTAGTCAATAGACAATAATAAATTAGTACCCCCCTGCCCTGCCGGTCTGGTCTGGTGGGATATGAGATGAGAAAGACAAGATATTAAATACGATATACAACGTACGACATACGATATACGACGTACGAGATACACAACACGTTATTAACTTTCTTTTCCTTCAACTTTTGGTGTTTCTGCTCCGGCTGCCGCTTCTTCAGTTACAGCTTTTTTAGCGGGAGCTTCTTTTCGGCCGGCGCGGCTCTTGCGATGAGCAACCTTCGGCAGACCCAGTAAAGATTCACCCTCAGACCATCGCTCTTCCTCTTTTAGCTTTTCGATACGTTCGGCACGCGTCAGAACGTTTCGGTGTCGGCTCAAGGCGCCTTTGATTTTTAAAGAACGGTCAAGAGACATTCAAAATTTCTCCTAAAAAAATACTTTCACTTTACTTTCTTGCCGTAGGCGTCACTGAAAAAATTCGGCGAAAATGTTTCAAAAGTTGGAGGAGCTTTGCCTTTATATTTAGCTCCTGCTTTGATAATTTCTTGCAATGCTTTATATCCGTCTGTCCCGGGTGTTTTCGGATTATCGTATCTATTCTTTGTTTGCAAAAAGTAACGGCCGTTTTCCTTCACAATTTCAGTCTCAATACCATATTCGGCAAAATGTGCCTGCACCGGCACCAAATCCGCTCGCGCTTCGTACTGCACCATAACAATCACATTGTTACCCGTCGAGCTCGGCTGGGCGGGTTTAACTTCTTCAATATCCGGCAATGTTCTATCTTTATCCGGTGCCGGCGGTTCCGTTATATCGGCCACCTCCCGTTCTATCGGAGTTTTCATAATCTGCTGATTTTCTACGGCTGTGCTGATTGCTCTCTGCTCGGTTAGATGATATTCCTGACCGAGTCGAAAGGCTGCAAGAACCAGCAGAATAAGGCCCAGAACTATCGCAATGGCGAGCTGATACGGTATTGAGAACTCGATTCTGCCGAAATTGAATTGGACAATTCTCGGCTTTCTCAACCATCGCGATGTTGCTTTGGGTGTCTCTACATTAACGGCAGACTTACCTTCCTCGGGCCTTTTTGGGCGCATTTGCTCTAAGGTCCTCCCGTAGCCGGGCTTATTACGAGCCTTGCTCATCACCTCATAAAGAGCCTTTTTTCCTCGATTCCGTACCATAGCCTTATCTGCTTAATTTAATAAAACGTCCGTTAAACAATTATTATATCGGCATAAATTTAAACAACAAGTCAATATCAGCCAAGAAATTGTCTTTTTTTCTATAATATTTCAAGCTGAATTTTAAAAAGCATTGTTTTTTCTTGACGACAGGATTGCTAATATGGTATAAATAAAATTGATAGGAGTGTGGTTTTTGCCTCCCAGCAGGCTAAATTCCTGTATTTTCAGTTGAATTAGCTTAGGGTAGGAAATATTGTGTTATGTAGAGTCGTAATTACAATTTGTGCTTTGTTCTGAAGGACTTTACAATTTATTAGCACTTGCTATTGCTTTGTCAAGCGTGCTTTGAGGGTTGTCATTCCGCAATTGATGCGGAATCCAGTCCGGCATTTCTGCCGGATCAATAAGTCTGGATTCCCGCTTTCGCGGGAATGACAAACCATCATTTGGGCCTTGACAGACCACTATTGAGTTTTTAGAGGAAGGAGGTAGCGTCAAGTCGAAAAAAATCATTCTGGGCAAATGTGTATAACATAGTAAGTGTGAAAATTATTATCGGTCGTCTTGTTTGAAGTTGCCTACACCCCCTTGTCTGCTGCCTGCACCTGCGGTTGCGCAGGCACAGGTGTCGCAGACGGCAAAGGGGTTTTTGCGGGCACAGGTGTTTGTTACAAACAACAGGTGTTTTGGTTTGTGGCCAAAGCATAACTATTTAACTTTTTTTTGCAAGGAGTACTATTATGTCTAAGAAGCTGTTTTATTTGGTTTCTTTTGTTTTGGTGTTGAGCCTGGTCAGCTCAAATGCGGTCTTTGGCGCCATCGTAATAGAACGAGGGATAGCCGGAACTAATGATGATGGAGAAGCCCTCGTCGATGGCGGTGCTGATAGTCGGGGCAGCAGCGACCTTGAGATGCCGTATGAAGGTGATGGTGCGACGGGCAACAAACAAATTATAGGTTTGCATTTCCGTGACATTCCCCTTGAGAAGGGTGAGAAAATCACCAGCGCCTATGTGCAGTTCACAGGGGATGACCAGAAGGTGACCGGCGCGACCGTGAATCTTATCATTAATGGTCTGCTGCAGCTCAATCCCGATGAGTTTGGAAGCGGCGAACAATTTTACAATGACAGGAAGCCCAAAACTACTGCACAGGTCAAGTGGTCCAATATACCGGATTGGACCCTCGTCCGGGCGACAGAGGCATCGAAGACCCCGAATATCGCCTCTATCATAAACGAGATAATCAACCAGAACGGTTGGGCCAAAGGCAACGCCCTGGTACTATTTATCAGGGACGACGAAACCAGTCCATCCACCGATATTCGAAGTGCTTTAGCTAACGGTGCGGCATGGCTGCTTATAGAAATTGCCGTTCCTTATGCTACGGAACCCACCCCTGCTGATGGTGCCCTACTTGAGGATGTATGGGTGAACCTTGGCTGGGCACCAGGCACGTCTGCGGTCTCGCACGATGTGTATTTGGGTGATAATTATGACGATGTGGCGGCCGGCACCGGCGATACGTTCCGGGGCAACCAGGCATCGACGATGTTTATTGCCGGCTTTTTCGGATTTCCTTATCCGGATGGTCTTGTCCCGGGCACGACATATTACTGGCGGATTGACGAGGTCGAGGCCGACGGTACTACGGTTACAGGCGAGGTCTGGAGCTTTATGATTCCCTCCAAGAAGGCCTACAATCCCGACCCAGCTGATGGTGGCAAGTATGTTGACCCGGATGTAAAGCTTAGCTGGACGGCAGGTTATGGTTCGAAGTTACACACTGTATATTTCGGCGATAATTTTGACGATGTGAACAATGCCTCCGGAAAACTCCCACAGGGAGCTAAAACCTATACTCCCGGCACCCTCGAATCGAACAAGACTTACTACTGGCGGGTCGATGAGTTCGATGCCGTCAAAACGTATAAAGGTGATGTCTGGAGATTCACTACCTTACCCGTTATCGCCATTACCGACCCCAATCTTATCGGCTGGTGGACGTTCGACGAAGGCCGCGGCAAGACTGCCCTTGATTTTTCTGGTCACGGCAACAATGGCACGCTCGGAGGTGAGCCGAAATGGGTAGAAGGGATTATAGGCGGCGCGCTGGAATTGGTCGGGGGCGGTCATGTTACAATTGACGGTGTAGTTGATGACATAACAAGCACCAATATTTCGCTCAATGCATGGGTCAAAACCACACAGAACTCGGAGGGGGAATTGATTGCAGCTAATATTGGTGGCAGTCACCCCTTCATGCTTGGCATTCAAGGTGGGAATATCTATGTGAACGAAGATAGCGACGTTGGACAGTTCCCCCCTGCTATCAATGACGGCCAGTGGCATATGTGGACGTATGTCAGGAACGGGTCAAGAGGACATATATACGTCGATGGAGTTTTGCGGGAGAAGTTTTCAGCCGGCTTCACTTTGGACGGGGTAACACAGTGGTCGATAGGAATGGAATGGGACTCTGCGCCGAGCGACTTCTTCCAGGGCACGGTGGACGAAGTCCGCTTCTACAAGGCGTCACTGACAGAAGATGAGGTTAAGGAGCTTACGAGAGGTGACCCGTTAGTTGCCTGGAATCCGAGCCCGGAAAATAACTCAACAGTGGATATCGACGAGGCGAAGCAGCCCCTTAGCTGGTCAGCGGGAAATAAAGCATCACAGCACGATGTGTACTTCGGTATTGTTAAAGACGCTGTGGGTAAAGCCGGAGCGTCCGATACGACCGGTATATATCGAGGCAGACAGGGTACTACCAGTTACAGTATCCCCGAAAGTCTTGAATGGGGCGGCGGGCCTTACTACTGGCGAATCGACGAGTATAATACCGACGGTACTATCAGCACAGGTGGAATATGGAGCTTTTCAGTAGCAGACTATCTTATCGTGGACGATTTTGAGGACTACGACACCGGAGACAACCAGATATGGTTCGCATGGAAAGATGGGCTTGGCTACGGCATTCCGGGTACTCCGCCCTACTCTGCCGGTAATGGGACAGGCTCTGCTGTCGGCGACGAAACCACCTATTCTTATACCGAGGAAACTATCGTCCACGGCGGCAGCCAGGCGATGCCGTTCTACTATGACAACAATCAGCAGGCCAAGCTCAAGTATTCTGAGGTGGAGAAAACGTTGAGCACCCGACGAGACTGGACTAAGGAAGGTGTTGGAGTGCTAACGATTTGGTTCCACGGTGTTGCGTCGAATGCCGCTGTACCTTTATATGTTGCTCTCAATGGCAATGCGGTAGTTACTCATAATAATCCAAATGCAGCACAGGTAGAGAGCTGGACGGAATGGACTATCGACCTTCAGGCGTTTGCCGACCAGGGCGTGAACCTTGCCAATGTCAATACGATTGCTATTGGTCTGGGTAACAAGAAGAATCCTGTAGCCGGCGGCTCAGGTACGATGTACATCGACGATATTTGGCTGTATCGGCCGGCTCCATAACCAGAAGCACTGGAAGTCATAAGTGGTAATTGGTCGTTTGCGGTGACAGACGATAGTGAAACTGATTAGCATCGATTCGGGGCTTATACCGAATCATTCGGTATAGGCCCCTTCCGTGAAAACGAAGCTCATTAGTTATTAATTTCCTGGTCTTCGCCGTTGTCACCACTTCGTGGATGAGCGTTTTTATAGACGTCTTTGAGCTTTTTTGTCGTAAGATGTGTGTAAATCTGTGTCGTTGACAGTGACTGATGGCCAAGCAGCTCCTGGACACTTCTTAAGTCCGCACCGTTGTTTAACATATGCGTTGCGAAACTGTGACGCAGGGTATGCGGACTGATTGCCGGGTCCAGTCCTGCCATTTTAAGATATTTATCCATCTTACGACGGACGCTGCGGGTGCTGAGCCGTTTGCCGTGTTTGTTGACGAATAAAACTCTGGAATCAAAATTGCTGTTATTTTGCGACCGTTTATTCCTGAACTCCATATAATGCTGGATGACCTGCAAGGCGGATGAGCCAATAGGTGCAATTCTTTCCTTTTTGCCTTTGCCTCTGACGTGCACGATCTCACCCAGGAAGTCTATATCGTCCATATTTAAAGCTACAAGCTCGCTGACTCTTATGCCGGTGCTGTAAAGCGTCTCCAGAATGGCTTTGTCTCTGGCACCGAGCCAATTATCCATCGGCGGTGTATCGAGTAATTTCTTTACATCTTCATACTCAAGAAATCGCGGCAGCCTCTTGTCCTGTTTTGGAGTTCTGACAGCTACGACCGGATTGGAGGTAACCTGGTTTCTTTTAACAAGGAACTTGTAAAAGCTCCGCAGGGTAGCCAGTTTGCGGGCTATGGTCGCTTTGGAATACTGCTTCTCGTTTAGAAAAGCAAGATATGCTCTGACAACGTCTGTCCGTGCTGAAAGAAGTAGCTGGTCAACTTTCGGCTTAGCCTGCGTTGCCACAGCCGTGGCCAAATTGTCGTGATGTTGAGCCTGCGAAATCAGCTCGGCGTCCGGCGGGCTGCCATCAGAAGAACAAATCAGAAACTCGCTAAACTGGGTCAGGTCGGCGCCATAACATTTGGCTGTGTGCTCGGAGAAACGCCTTTCATACTTCAGGTAATCTAAAAACTTTTGGACGGTTGTACTTTCTTCAATCATAATCTACCTATCTGTTTAATCTTGTCGGGGGTTTTCTTAACTTTCTAAACTCACAATTGCGTTCATTTCTATCTTGACAAACGCCTTCCGGATTAGTTCGCATGGATTTGGGCATCCGTATTATCACCTAAGAGCTCATCTGCCTGGCCGATTAGCGACTGTGTCAGTTTGAAACTCAGCACGGCAGCATCAAACCAATCGAAATTCGTCTGCTTATCCTTTGCCTGCTCAATCAGAGCATCCAAAAGTTCGTCTTCCCGCCCGTTCTCGTAACGAAAGATAAACTTCTCTACTCCCTTGTTCAAAACCAGTTGTCGCTTCATTTTTTTCATTATTACCGGCAGCTTTAACTTTAGGCAAAATCGGTTGACAAATATAGTCCGTTAACTATTGTTATGAACACCTACGTTTGTTATCGGCCTAAAACAAATTTACTAAAGCCCAAACTTCAATTTTCTTCAACAAATCTGATAAAATCGACTCTCTGAAAAACACTACAACGCTTTTATCGGCCAATAAGACCTTTAGCTTTATAAAAAATGAATGTGAATGTTGCCAGATTGATGTTAAATTTAGATATATTTTGTATTGTCTGACCGCAGGGAAGTGGAGGGTTTTTGCTCTTAATTAACCTTGAAGAAGATTCTTCCGTTTTTTTTCTCGGAGTGAATAATCCCCTTTTGTTGAAGGCTGGTGACATATTTCAACGCTTCATTACGGCCGATGCCCAGGCCTGAGCATATATCATTCAGCGAACAAGGCCTGCGTTTCAGTATTGATAATACATCTTCGGCTTTATTTTCAAGGGGACTGCCGTGGCGGGTCGGTGAAAAATCAGCTATGACCTCACACTTCGGGCCCAGGCATGCAGCTATAGACCGCAGCTTTTCAGCATCCGGTCTTTTGATGTCGGCCTCGGCTGTGGGTCGCACGGCTGTATTAAGCTGGATTTTATCGGGACGTATAAGTCCTATAGCATCCCTGATTTTGGCGATTTGCTCGGCATCGGTATTTAGACCCTCGACAAAAAACACTTCGAGCCATATCCGGCCGGCAAACTCGTCTCTGAATGTGCATAACCCGGAAATCAGGTTTTCGATACTAATATCTTTGTGTGGCCGGTTTATTCTCTGAAAAGTCTTTTCATCACCGGCGTCCAATGAGGGCATCACTACATCAGCCTTTGCGCAATCTGCCCGGACATCTTCTTTGTACAGCAGGGTGCCGTTGGTTAATATAGCCACGGGAATATTGGTAATTTTCTTTATGCCGTCTATGAGTTCGCCGAGCCGTAAGTTCAACGTTGGCTCACCGGAGCCTGCGATAGTAATGAAATCAGCTTCTAATCCTTCAGCCAGAGTCTCTCTTAGCTCGGCTAAAATTGGCTCAACGGGTCCATAGTCCTTTCGCTCTATGGTTTTGTTAATAGTTCTGCCAAGCTGGCAATAGACACAATCGAGCGTGCAGTCCTTGAACGGCACGATATCAACGCCGTAACTTCGTCCCAGCCTTCGCGAAGGCACCGGCCCATAGAAATATTTTTTCTCACCAGCCACTTTTTTACCCGCGTACGACCTCAAATATTTCTTTGCAGATTTTCAGCAAATCTTCGAGCCAGTCTATCGGCATAATGCAGGCAGCATCCGATTTCGCCTTTTCAGGCTCGGTGTGAGCTTCGATAAAAAGGCCGTTTGCACCGGCTGCGATTGCCGCTTTTGCAAGTATCGGGGCCATTTCCCTTCGGCCTGTGCTGGCATTGCCGAGTCCGCCGGGCTGCTGCGTGCTGTGGGTAGCATCGAAAACAACCGGATAACCCAGCTTCTTCATTTGCTCAATAGCTGTCATATCGTTGACCAGCCGATTGTAGCCGAAGAACGTGCCCCGCTCTGTAATTGTTATTTTTTCGTTGTTACAGGTACGTATCTTCTCGACCACGTTATTCATCTCGGCGGGAGAGAGGAATTGGCCTTTCTTTACGTTTACCGGTTTTCCCGTTTGTGCGCAGGCACAAAGCAAATCAGTCTGTCTGCATAAAAAAGCAGGCACCTGGAGACAATCCACAATCTCGCCGGCCACAGCGGCCTGAGCCGGCTCGTGAACATCGGTCATAACGGGCAGGCTGGTCTGGCGCCGGACCGCTTCGAGAATCTCCAAACCTTTCTCAATGCCCGGCCCACGAAAGCTGTGCAGGCTGGAGCGATTGGCCTTATCGAAACTGGCTTTGAAAATCATTCCGACTTCGGTCTTTGCACAAATATCGACAAGTCTGTTTGCAATATTAAGACAGCAGGTTTCGCTTTCAATAACGCAGGGTCCTGCCATTACGAATAAGGGCGCATCCAAACCAATCTCAACGTTACCAATTCTGAAATTCATTTTATTTATGCCTCGCACTTCAAATTATCCTATTGCCCGGATAATTCTTGTTCTTATGCCCGCCGGCTTGGCGCCTTCAGGCACTATACAATTGACAGCCTGAGGTATCACCTTGATCTGTACGGGTAAAGCCGGCCCAGGGTCGCCGTCAATTTCAGTCTTTACCGAATCAGTTTCGGAGCTTACAAGGATGTCTTTGCCCTGCCGATAAATAACATCTCTCGTATCGGCATGGTGTTTTAGGACAGTCATCACTGAATGCTTGACCAGGTGAAGCTGAGAGGCGCATTTATAAACGCATACGTCCAGCAAACCGTCGCCGAAGTTGGCATAGTGCAATACCTGCAGGCCCACGGCGTATCTTGAAATGTTTCCGACAAAAACCAAACCGGGGCCATCGAAAATCTCTTCCCCGTCAACCTCTACTTTCATCGCGTCAAATTTGTAGTTCCAGAACGTCCGCCATATAGGCCAGAAGTAATCGAAGTGGTCTATATGTCCCTTTCGCTGTTCGCTGACCCGTTTGACCACTTCGCCATCGAACCCGAAGCCGGCTATAGAGGTAAAACATTTCCCATTTGCACTTCCTAAGTCCAGAGACCGAATGTACTCTGCCTCAAATGTCCTTATTATTGTTTTTAGTTTTTCATCAAAGCCTAATTCATTTGCCAGCAGATTTTCCGTTCCGTGGGGCACTATCAGCAATGGCTTGTCACTGCCTTCCAGACCGTGCGCGACCTCTCTGACGGTACCGTCACCGCCGACAACGGCAACCATCGCACAGTCGTAATCAATCGCTGCGTCGGTGGCCAGCTCACAGGCATTTTCCAAAGAGGTTGTTAGACTAACTCTGACCTCGAATCCCTTTTTGACGAGGTATTGCTCAAATCGGCGCCCGGTCAATTTACTGCTGGTGGCGCCGGACTTCGGGTTTACGATATAAGCAATGTAACCATCATCCGGTTTCATAATTGTGGCTCTGAGCTTTCGTAAAAAACTGTCTTGTCGTCTTTACCTGATTGTTGGAGCCGCTCTTTTATCAAACATGCATAACTTTTTGCGATATGCGGTAAATCGGTCAGTCCTAAATTCTTTTGCACAGTAGCTATTTTCTTTTCGTCAGGTCCTTCTATTTCCACAAAATCACCTAACAACGGCAGCCGGTCCAAAGCAACTTCACAGTTACCAAGCTTCCAAAGGCGGCGTTTTTTTTCGACAGCTGAAACCTGTTCGTACCCTAATACCGAAAGCAGCTTGCAAACTGAATCGGCATCCTTGATTTCGAATTCTATCTCCTGCCTTTTTTTTAGGTTGCTTTTTTCTTTAGCACTTTTATAAGTTAAAAAAAAGCTCTCGTTCTTTACAACCATCTGCTTCCGTAATCGAAGACATCTATCGGTTTTTGTCAGTGTTGAATTTGCATCATCAAAATGGTAATCGGTCTGCAACTGCTCCGCCAAAAACTCGGCACCGAGTTCAGCCAGCTTATGCTCTATTTCATCCGGCGAATCAACCTTCAGCTTTGCTTCGATTTCGGGACACATAAATACAAAATGATAAGATTAGGTAGTTATGCTTACTATTCTAGGTTTGACAACAATAATTTTCTTCGCTGGTTTACCGGCCATAGCGTTGATAACCTTTTTACTGCTTAAGGCTTTCTGCTTTATTTGCTCTTCATCTGCCTCGGCGGCGACAATAATTCTGTCCTTTATCTTGCCGTTGACCTGTACGGCCAGTTCTATTTCCTTCTCTTTGATAATCTCCTTGTCATATTCGGGCCAGGGCTCGTAAGCCAGGCTATCGGTATGGCCCAACTTTTCCCAGAGTTCTTCAGCAATATGAGGTGCAAATGGGGCAAGAATCAAAATAAACTTTTCAATTACTTCTTTAGGCCTAATTGTTTTTTTGCTGAGGTGATTTATAAAAATCATCATGGCGCTGATAGCGGTATTGAAGCCGAAGCTTTTGATATCATCGCCGACCTTTTTAATTGTCTGGTTTAACAGTCTGAGTGTCGTTTCATCGGCATCGGCATCCTGTATCGGCTCGGCAAGCTCGCCGGTATCTTCATCGATAATTGCCCGCCAGACCTTCTGCAAAAACCGATATACGCCTTCGACTCCCTGCATGCTCCAGGGCTTGATTGCCTCAAGGGGCCCCATAAACATTTCGTACAGCCGCATCGAGTCGGCACCATAGTCGGCAATAACCTTATCGGGATTGACCACGTTGCCGCGGGACTTGCTCATCTTCTGGCCGTCTTCGCCCAAAATCATTCCCTGATTGATGAGTTTTTTGAATGGCTCTTTCGTGCTGACATAACCAAGGTCATAAAGAAGTTTGTGCCAGAATCGAGCATACAACAGGTGCAGGACCGCATGCTCGGCGCCGCCGATATACAGGTCAACCCCCTCATCACCCATCCAGTATTTTTCCTTTTCCGGGTCCCAGCCTCGCTGTTCATTATGAGGGTCGAGATACCTGAGATAATACCAGCAGCTGCCGGCCCATTGTGGCATTGTGTTTGTTTCACGTTTTGCTTTTGAGCCGTCGGCCAATGTTACATTCACCCAATCGTCGATATTTGCTAACGGTGGTTCATCTGTCCCTGTAGGCTTATAGTTCTCGACCACCGGCAGCTCCAGGGGTAAATCTTCTTCCGAAAGCCCGATGACGCGGCCATCTTCAGTATGCAAAATTGGGAAGGGCTCACCCCAGTAACGCTGCCTGCTGAAAAGCCAGTCGTGCAGCTTATAGTTTACAGCTTTTCTCCCCTTACCTTTCTGCGCAAGCCAGTTTGTAATTTGCTCTTTGAATTCCGGCGTACTCAGGCTGTCGAACCGGCCGCTGTTAATCGCCCTGCCGTCGCCGACGAAGCACAACTTGCCCTGCTTGACCAATTTGGATTGTTCACTATCTTGCGGCTCAACGACCGGTATAATAGGCAGCTCAAATTTCTTGGCGAATTCAAAGTCCCGTTCATCATGGGCGGGCACGGCCATAATCGCACCGGTTCCGTAGCTAATCAAAACGTAATCACTTATCCAGATTGGAATCTTTTCGCTATTGACCGGATTTATCGCATAAGCACCTATGGGTTCACCGGTTTTCTCTTCAGCCAGATCGGTCCTGTCTAAATCGCTTTTTCGCGCAGCTTCTTCTCGGTATTTTTGAACAGCCTCTCTCTTTTCCTCACTTATAATTTTATCTACAAGTGGATGCTCAGGGGCCATTACCATATAGGTTGCGCCGAACAGCGTATCGGGACGAGTAGTGAAGACGCGAATGTTCTCATCGAAACCATCGACCTTGAAATCGACATCGGCCCCAACGCTCTTGCCAATCCAGTCAGTTTGCAATTTCTTTATCGATTCCGGCCAATCCACGTGAGATAAATCTTCGAGCAGTCTTTCGGCGTATTTTGTTATCCGCAGCATCCACTGGCGCATTGGCTTTCTGATTACCGGATGTCCGCCGCGTTCGCTCAGACCGCCGACCACTTCCTCATTGGCCAGAACCGTCCCGAGCGCCGGACACCAGTTGACCGGCACCTCTGCCTCATACGCCAAGCGATTGTCATCTATGAATTTTTGTTTATCTTCTTCACTCAATCCTTCTGGTATGGGCAATTGCTCGATTGGCTTGGCCTTTTGCTCGGTCTCGTCAAAAAAACTGTTAAATAATTTTAGAAAAATCCATTGTGTCCATTTGTAGTAATTCGGGTCGGTAGTATCAACTTCCCTGTCCCAGTCATAGCTGAAGCCTAATGATTTGGTTTGCCGGCGCATATTATCAATGTTCCTTTGGGTTGTCTTTTCAGGGGCGGTACCGGTCTTGATGGCGTTCTGTTCGGCAGGCAAACCGAATGCATCCCAGCCGAAGGGGTGCAGGACGTTAAAGCCCTTCATCCGTTTATACCGGGCGACTATGTCGCTTGCAGTATAACCTTCCGGATGACCGACGTGCAGACCCTGGCCGCTGGGGTAGGGAAACATATCAAGCACGTAATATTTGGCCCTGGAGTCATCACAGTCGTGCGCTTTGAATGTTTTGTGCTCCGCCCAGAAGCGCTGCCACTTCTTTTCAATTTCGCCGAATTTACAAAGTCCTTTCTTCGAACACATCTGTTTTTACTGCTCCTTATCAATGCAAAAAACAATCTTTTGTTACACAATAAAATAAATATCAGGGAAAATCCACTAAAATCTATAATGCTTTGCAACACGTGATTTGCGGATTTTTTATTTGGATTGTAGCAGAGCACTACAATGTTATTTACGGTGGAAAAAGCAGAAAATGTTAGCGGCTTAATGAGATAACCGCCTGGCCGTTCGTTCTTGAATGTTTATCGTTCCCACATCCCGTCCTGACGCACTTGTAGTACTTCGGTGTCACGATAAAACTTCAAGGTCGAAATAGTATAATCCACCAGAGCTTGGGTAGCGGCGTTTTGAGCGTCGAATAAGTCGTCTTGGGCATCAAGAGCTCGGCGGCTGTTTGCTCGGCCATATTGAAGCAGCAGGAAGGTGTTGTTGAAGCGTTTCTCGGCCAATTTGAGACCTTCCAACTGCACCTTATATCGTTCGGCTGCTTCGGTGAGGTCGCGGTAGGCCCGGCGCACCTGGAGCCTGACCATATCGGCGGCCTGGTCGTATTCTCGCTGCCGTTGGTTCAACGTTATCAGAGCTTTACGATAAACGTGCTGTTCGGGCACCCGGTCCAGAGGTAAGTCAAGTTCAAAATCAAGACCATACTCTTCTCTGAGGGGCTTGAGGGTGTTGCGGTCGGCTCGTCTTGCTGAGATAGGATTAACACTACGCACAAGGTTTAACTCGGCACGAAGACTATCAGCGGCAACAAAAACTTTACGCTGAGCATCGATTACAGCATCAGCATTGTTGGCTAAGTCAAGACGCTGAAGCAAAGCGGTTTCTATGGCTTCAGCCTCAGCAAAATCAGGCTCGGTCATTTCTGCAGCCCGTAGAGCTTCAAGCTCACTGTCGTCTAATTGGAATTCGGCCGTCGTGCGTAAGCTCAGAGTTATCTTGAATTCATCAAGTGCCTGTTTGTATTCTTTTTCTGCCTGAATACAGGTATCTAAGGCTTTCAGCTTATCCTGGCGAACCCGGTCCAGCTCGAACTGAGGCACACGTCCTGCGTTGGCTAATTTTTCAACCCGTTCATATACCTGGCTCAGGGTATTGTAATTTCTCCATGCGTTTTGTACTGCATCAAGCTGCTGTAAAACTCCATAATATTGACCGATGATTGAGACCACGAATGTTTTACGGAACCGGTTGAACAGCCGCACCTGATACAGCATGTCACGTTCGGCTTGAGTGAGATTTTCCAGGACGACTCTACGGTCGCTGCCGCGAAGCAAAGGTTGTGTTATGGTTATGTTTAAGAGCGAAGCCAGGCCGCCCCGCAGATTGCCTGTAAGCACATCGACCCATGTAGCGGCAGCTTGTGTGCTGATTTTAGCACCGGCGGCTAACAATTTGTTAAAACCGTAATTGGCTTCAATCCCTAATACTCCATCATTACGGTCCGAGGAATATCCGCCCCCTCCCCCACCGAAGAACTGCGTTTCGAACTCGTGACGCGTCAGGCTCAGGTCCAGGGCTGTGATGTACAGCGCTTCTTTTTGAGTCTGATATTCGGGGTTGTGAGCCGTCGCAAGCGCAACGGCCTGTGGGAGACTCAGGACGCCGGAAGCGGGGACCGCTTTTTCAATTTGGATGTCGTTGGCCGAGGGCGCGGTGTCGCTGACCTTGTAGTTAACTTTGGTGCCGAAATCTTTTTGCCATTTTTCGTCGATGATGTTATAGACTTTTTCGTCAGCTTCCTTTTTATAGTTATGCTGAGTGCACCCGGCCAAACCACAAAAACAGAGCAGGCCGCATATAATCAAATAAGCCAACTGCTTGGTAAAATTATTGCAGTTCATATACTTTGTATTTGTTCTCATAAGGGCGATTCGCTACTCGGCAACGTAGCGAGCTGCTTCGCCGTGTCGCAACCGACTCTGCTACAATCTGCGTATCCCGATCACCTCACCCATTATCAGATTCATTTGAGGTGGAGCTTTAACCAGGAATGGTCGTCCCCACTGAGGGATATTTGGATTTCGCCATAACCGCTCCGGCATTATTTCTATCGTGGGGCCGACATATATCACCTGGGACCTTGCCATCTGTGTTTTTGTTGGTTCGCTTTTTTTGATGAGTTCTACGACCATTCCCTTTTGAATTTGATTCACCAGGTTTTCCGCGGCGTAAGCAATTATCTCAGTCGGCTTAACCTCTGCTATTGTGAGTATCGGCTCACCTGCTAAAACAGCTTCTCCCGGCCAACGCTGAATCTGGCTGACCATGCCGTCAATTGGAGCCGTTAGCTTTAATGCCTCCCGTGGCTCTAATGCCTCAATTTGTACTAATAATTCGTCCATCCGTCGTTCCTGAATCTTTATTGCTTTGCGGATAACATCCAGGGCATTCTCCACTGAGGGATGGTGTGGTTCATATCGGGTATATTCGTCCCACCGCTGCTGAGTTTGTTTGAGAGCGGCTTTCGCCTGCTCAAGTAGTTGCTCATTTTCCTCAATCTTTGTCGCCAGAGTCTCGTATTGGACCGTTGCTTTCTGCAGCTCGTAAGGTGCGACGGCCTCCTGTGCCAGGAGCTTCTGGGTAGTTTGTACTTCCAGGGACAGGTCTTCGAGCATTATTCGGTCGGTTTCGATTAGTGCTCTCAGCCTTAATATCTCAAGTCTGGCGTTTTCCACGTCAACTGAAAATCTTCTACTGTCGTTGAGACGGTTGGTTTCTCGGTCGGCTTTTTCGGCGAGCAGGTCGTCCTGAGTCGGGACTAATTGTGCCGTCAGGTGTTCTATTTCCGCTAAAATAATGGACAATTGTGCCTGCAGCTGGGCCCGTGGTTGTTCATTATCGATTATAGTATCAACCACAGCTACCGGTTGTCCAAGGCTGACCTGCTCAAACAATTGAACAGGCACGCTTTTCAGCCTTCCCCTGCAGTTGGCTGCTATCTGACGTACCTGTCCCTGGGCTATGCCTAAGACTTCGAAACGTTGCGAGCGACGAGTGAAAAGCCCAGCCACGCATGCGACGACGCTTAGCCACACAAGGATAGGCAGGATGTGCCGACGTAAACGAGAGAGATGACTTGTGAAGCTTACCATTTTCATACGTGGCTTAGACCTCCAGCAACCCTTCCTGCATTGTCAGATTGATATTCTCGAGGCCTTCGATTTTTTGCAGCTCGGACAACATCTGCTGGTTTTTTGCGGCATTTCTTATCATCAGCTGATAGGCGTATTCAACTTCGGCGGTGCCAAAGCCGCTCTCTTGCGCCGAGATGAGGGTGAAACTGCCGCAGAAACGTCTAAGGATAGTGGGGATTGGGCTGTCAGGTCCAATATGACCCCTGAAACTAAACCGCAAAAAGCCGTTGTGCGGCTGATGAGTGCCGAAGCCGGTCAGATGCAAATATATTGCTATTAAACTCAGAATAATGGTCCCGACAATGGCCACTGCGTAGCGCTGAGAGCCCGCCGCCATACCCACCACCAGTGTGCAAAAAATGAACGCTATGTCCCTGGTGTCTTTGATGATGTTGCGAAAACGTATAATCGCTAAAGCACCCATCAGCCCGACAGCGGTGATGATACTCGTGCCGATGACGGCCATAACCATTGCTACGACGACAGTAATTAGAACCAGCGATTGGACAAAGGATTTTGAATAAGACAGACCACTATGAGTGAAGTAATAAACCCAGGCCAGGACCTGTCCGAGAACAAAGGCGAGCAGCAGTGACAGGAGAACCGCCTCGGGTGTAAAAGGCCCCCCTGCCGAAGGTGTATCTTCCAGTATTTGCCAAATTCTATCCATAATTACTGCCCGACTAACTGGGGTGCACAGAACTTTAACAAACAGGATTCTTTAATTGACGAGGCATACTTTGAAATTGATTGCTGCTGTAAGTTGAAACACTTGACCATTCGGCTCAGCCAGACAGGGTAATAACCGGTAAACTTGACTTCCAAAATAACGCCGCCTAAGGTATAGGGATTGCGCTGCCAGGCTCCGCCGGCAAGTCTAACTTCGGGCAGGCTGGTAACATGGTAAGCAAGCTCTCGGTCAAAGGTTACTCTTACTCTGTTTTCCGAGCTCCCTTCGTATGCCCGCCGCACGTAACGAACTAATACTGCAGGTTTGGCTCTGATGTTGTTCATATACAGTTGGAACTGATTGATTGTCTCGATGTCGGCGGTATAATTCTGCGGCGGAAGGGGAAAGCCTGCAAGCAAAGTTGGCACATCGCTGTGCATAACGCGGGCCCTGCTTTTCACAATAATGGTGTTTATTCGGCGCTTAATCTCAAGAAAGCGAGGATAATCCGTTTCGTCGGTGTAGCTGCGGATCCGCAGCTTGAAGCGATTTTTGTGCCCCCCCAGACTCTCTCTGCAGAGCTGCAAATCGCCCGAATCCAGATAAAGACTCACAATCGGATAATCACCGCTTCGATGTAATTTACAGTACTTGTCCAGTTGCAAGTGTGGCTTAATAAACTGGGCTATCGCCTCAGCCTTTGACTCACTAATGTGATATTTCAGCTCGTGGCGGCACCTGGGAGTGCGGTCGGTCAGTGGCGCAAGCCATCCTGTGGACTTATCCAGCATTTTTGCCGCACTCACATTGCCTTGACGATAGTGAGAGCCGGTATTCTGCCCGGAAGTCTGTTTTAATGGTTTACCCTCAAACATAACGACCTTCGTTATCAAACCACGTAGTATTGAAGGAGGTGGAAATTGTTAACTTTTCTTCAGGGAATTTACGGCTTGAGACATCTGTTACCAGACATATATCCCACTTCGACGATACACAAAGCCGGTTTCTGTTCCCTTGACCTTGCTTTTTGCCGCTCAGCCCTGATATACAATCTCATAATTTTACCTATTCTACCATATATGGGATAGTTAAGTCAATATCATTTTAGTTCTAATAACTGTCCTAACGATTATGGGACTTTTCCTGGGAGCCTAATTTACAGTGCCCCACCGATGGGCTAAGCCGCAACGGGTCCTGTGCAAAATGCTCAACCACATATTTTGGGACTGTTACTTGGTTCTTATTTGCTTCTTGGGGTGGGTGGCCTTAATGTTTACAATTTGGCGGCTTTTCACCCGACCACATTTAGTAAATTCCCCCAAAAGACAGCGGAACTGCGATATTGGCTATTGACTACTAATTATTAAATTCATAAACTTCAAGGTTTAATTTATAACATAAAAAATACTCAATACGAGACCTGTCCTGAATTAGCCGAAGCCCTGAATAAGCCGAAGCCCTGAGCGCAGTCGAAGGGGAAGCCGAAGGGGCGGTCGAAGGATACGAAATTATGGCAGAGCAGATTGTAAAAGTTGGACTTGTTGGTTTCGGCACCGTAGGCACCGGCGTCGCAAAGCTGATAATCGAAGATGCGGATTCAATAGCAGCCAAAACGGGTCTTCGGCTGGAGCTTGCCTGCGTTGTTGATATCGACACAAAGTCCGCCCGTCTGGTAAAGTTGCCTGATGGTATCCTCACCGATGACCTGAATAGATTGTTAGACGATGACACTATTCGAATAGGCGTTGAAATGGTCGGTGGAATCGATGCGGCAAAACAGATACAGCTAAAAATGCTCGAGGCAGGTAAAGACGTGGTTACGGCTAATAAGGCCCTATTAGCCGAACACGGCAATGAGCTTTACAGAGCCGCTCGCAAGAACAACCGGTGTATAGCCTTTGAGGCCAGTTGCGCAGGAGGTATTCCTATTATCTCAGCTATCCGAACGGGATTGGCGGCAAATAATATCACTGCAATGTACGGCATCGTCAACGGCACCTGCAACTATATCCTCTCGAATATGACCTCCCGGGACGAAGAATTCTCCGAAGCACTCGCTCAGGCACAGGAAAAAGGCTACGCCGAGGCTGACCCGACGCTGGATATCAGCGGCGGTGACAGTGCACATAAGTTAGCCATTCTTTCCTCAATTGCTTTCGGATATGAAATCACACTCGATGATATTTTTGTTGAGGGTATTGAAGCGGTTTCAAAAGATGATATTCGCTACGGCAGCGAAATGGGCTACTGTCTCAAATTGTTGGCAATCGCAGAAAGGACAGAGGACAGAGGACGGAGGACAGAGAACAGAGAACAGAAGACAGACTCTGACTTCCGACTTCCGACTTCTGACTTCCGACATCTGACTTCTGGTATTTCACTGCGAGTGCACCCATCTTTTATTGCTGAGGATAATCCCCTTGCTCGTGTGGGAGGTTCGTTTAATGCCGTCAGCATATTCGGCAGTGCTGTTGGACAGGTAATGTACTACGGCCGAGGTGCAGGAATGATGCCTGCGGCAAGTGCGGTTGTTGCAGATATTATCGAAGTGGCTCTGGGTAATTCCGCTACCACTTTTCGCCATTTGAATCTGAGACCCAGAAGTCAGACCGCACCATTAATAGAGAAAATAGATAACCTTGTAAGCAGGTTTTATATAAGGATAATGTGCAAGGACCAGCCGGGTGTAATAGCTCAATGGAGCAAAGTGCTTGCCGAGCAGCAGATAAGTATATCCGGTGCATTACAGCACGAAGGTATCGGTCCGGAAAATACGGTACCGGTGGTAATTGCTACCCATCCTACCCGGCAGAAAAATATTACAGCCGCATTGGAAGGTATGGAGAAGCTTGATGTTATTGGCGATAAGCCGGTTTGCATAAGAATCGTGGATATTCCAGAGGACAAGGATTAGTGACCAAATACGCCATAATAATTCCTGACGGTGCAGCGGACGAGCCGCTGGAGCAATTCGATAATAAGACCGTTCTTGAAGCTGCCCATATACCCAATATGGACAAGGTCAGCACGCTCGGCAGGCAGGGTCTTGTCCGGACAATTCCTGTTGATATGGAGCCAGGCAGCGATATAGCTCAAATGAGTTTGTTAGGCTACGACCCGCGGCGATATTATACCGGCCGGGCGCCAATTGAGGCGGCAGCACGCAATATCAAACTGTCCTTGGAAGACTGGATTTTCAGATGTAATCTGATTACCATTGCCGACGGCAAAATGGCGGACCACAGTGCCGGTCATATCTCTACTGTCGAGGCCGGCAAGCTGATAAAAGAGCTGGACGACCAGCTTGGTAACGAGCAAATTCGTTTCCATACAGGCGTGAGCTATCGGCACTTACTGGTCTTCAAAGAGCTCGATTTCGACGTTCAGACGTATCCTCCGCACGACCATATAGGTGCGGCGATAGAAAAAATCTTACCTCGCGGCAAAGGTGCTGAAATGCTCATCGATTTGATGGCACGTTCACAGCAGCTATTCACCAACCACGATATTAACAAAGTCAGAAAGGACCTGGGCGAAAATCAGGTCAGCTCAATATGGCTTTGGGGACAGGGCAAAAGAGCCCAGATGGAACATTTCCAGAAGCGATTTGGACTCAAAGGCGTTACTATAACCGCTGTTGACCTCGTAAAAGGGTTGTCGAAGCTGATAGGCTTTGACTTGATAGATGTACCCGGCGCCACCGGTTTTATTGACACGAATTATCAGGGCAAAGCCTCTGCCGCAATAGAAGCGCTTGAGGAATATGACGTCGTTTTTGTCCACATAGAAGCGCCTGACGAAGCGTCTCATAACGGCAATGCCGAGATGAAGAAAAAAGCCGTCGAGCAAATAGATAAATATATTGTTGGGCCTGTGCTTGAGGCGCTCCAGGGTTACGAAAGCTGGCGGATACTCGTAATGCCGGACCATCCAACTCTTGTCCGAAACTGTGCTCACTCGCCTGAGCCGGTTCCGTTTGCTATGGCAGGTGATAATATCAGCGGCATTTTACATACGACCTTTAGCGAGGCCAATGCGGCCAAATCAGGATTTAGAATAGAAAATGGTTTTGAGCTGATGGAGTATTTCTTAAAAAGCTAAAGTTTATTGACCATCAAAACCGAATTGAATAAATTGGTACGATATTCGCAAATTTCAGCAGGTTGATTATGGAAATAATTGTACAAAAGTTCGGTGGCACTTCGGTTGCTGATGCCCAGAAGATTCGCCGAGCTGCTAAGCGGGTAATTAAGACGGTTCAGAGCGGTTTTGGGGTTGTGGTGGTAGCGTCAGCCCGCGGCCAACAGACTGACCAGCTCATTGCAGATGCCCTGGAGCTTAATCCTAATCCGCCGGAACGCGAGATGGACCAGTTGCTCAGTACCGGCGAACAGCAAACAGTTTCACTTTTCGCTATGGCTCTTGACGCTATGGGTTACGATGCCATCAGCTTTACGGGCAGCCAGATCCGAATGATGACCGACAGCTCCCATACAAGGGCACGGATAAAAAGTATCGACGCCGAGAGAATTCATAAACAGTTAGACATCGGCAGGATTGTTATTGTCGCGGGCTTTCAGGGCGTAGATGAGGATGAAAATATAACGACGCTTGGCCGAGGTGGCTCGGACACAACTGCTGTTGCGCTGGCCGCGGCGCTCGGAGCCAAGGTGTGTGAAATCTACACGGACGTCGATGGAGTTTATACTGCCGACCCGCGAATATTCAAAAAAGCCGTTAAAATGGACGAGATTAGTTATGACGAAATGCTCGAGATGGCAAGTTTTGGAGCCGGCGTTATGCATCCTCGAGCCGTCGAGTTCGGTAAAAAGTACGATATTAAGATTCATGTAAGAAGCAGTAGTGAAGAAACTGATGGGACAATAATTACCCACGAGGTGCCGCAAATGGAAGGTGTAATAGTTTCAGGAGCCACAATACAAAAAGATATGGCCAAGATATGTCTTGTCGGCGTTGATAACGTGCCCGGCAATGCCGCAAAAATATTTACTCGTCTGGCGAAGGCCAAAGTCGTTGTCAACGATATCATCCAAAACGAAGTAAGTCCCGAAAAGGCAAACCTGTCGTTTATGATTGCCATTTCAGATTTGGCCGCCGCTAAGGAGGCTGTAGAGAAAATCAAAGACGAAGTTAACTGCCAGAGCATCTTTATTCGCGATGATATTGCAGAGATTTCTGTGGTCGGCATTGGTATGCGGACCCATTACGGCGTGGCCGAGAAGATGTTTGGTGCCTTAGCTGAAGCCAAAGTTAATATTGATTCGATTACTACCAGTGAAATTCGCATCAGTTGTGCTGTGGGTGAAGACCAGGCCGAAAAGGCTCTCGAGGCTGTTTGTATTGCCTTTGAGTTAGACAAGCCGGCCGAGCAGCGAAATAAAAGTTAGCCGCGAAAGTGCAAAACGAATAAAGAATAATGAAAATCCACCGCAAGGTGTCCTGTGGAGAACAAGGATTATCGAAATTCGTCGTTCTATATTCGATATTAGGAATCTCAAAAACCTTGCCAATCCGTGCCTAAGCAAAACACAAACACTTATGCGATGAGCAGACGTTGGCGAACGTGTATAATCGTCCTGTGTATGCTGGCGGTGGTGTTATTTGTCTGGCTTGACCACAGCCCTATCAGGAGCAAGTGGCAGCCTCAGACCAAGAACCTATCCGAATAACTCCTGAATTGCCGACATATTCAAAGGCAATTGTGCCTTTGAAAGGATTCAGGGATGAAAAAACGAAGAACAAAAAGCAGATACAAGATTTCAGATAAATTATGGGAAA